>Ga0068856_100006912_pt1 | contig 11098 bp, 9 predicted proteins | sample KBSCornC62_FD_66595 | JGI IMG/M metagenome (GOLD analysis project Ga0068856, IMG submission 66595) | Corn rhizosphere microbial communities from Kellogg Biological Station, Michigan, USA - KBS Corn C6-2 | ecosystem: Host-associated > Plants > Roots > Rhizosphere > Soil ... | reverse complement strand
TGGGTCGATCTTGTTCAGGATGCCGTCCAGGCCGGCCATCATCAGTGCGGTGAAGGCGAGGTAACCGGAGTTCATCGGATCCGGGAAACGCACTTCGATGCGGCGCGCTTTCGGCGAATGCACGAACGGGATGCGGCAGCTGGCCGAGCGGTTGCGCGCGGAATACGCCAGCATGACCGGCGCTTCGAAGCCGGGTACCAGGCGCTTGTAGCTGTTCGTGGTCGAGTTCGTGAACGCGTTGATCGCGCGCGCGTGCTTGAAGATGCCGCCGATGTAGTACAGCGCGGTCTGCGACAGGCCGCCGTACAGATCGCCTGCGAACAGGTTCGTGCCGCCCTTCGCCAGCGACTGGTGCACGTGCATACCCGAGCCGTTGTCGCCGACGATCGGCTTCGGCATGAAGGTGACGGTCTTGTTGTTGACGTGCGCGACGTTCTTGATCGCGTACTTCATGGTCAGCAGTTCGTCGGCCTTGTGCACCAGCGTGCTGAACTTGGTGCCGATCTCGCACTGGCCGGCGGTCGCGACTTCGTGGTGATGCACCTCGACGGTGAGACCCATCGCTTCCAGCGTCTTGCACATTTCAGCGCGCAGGTCGCCGAGCGAATCGACCGGCGCGACCGGGAAATAGCCGCCTTTCACGCCCGGACGGTGGCCGTTGTTGCCTTCGTCGAACGAGCGGTTCGACGACCACGCGCCTTCCTCGGACTCGATCTCGAAGCCCGCGCCCTGCATGTCGTTGCGCCAGCGCACGCCGTCGAAAATGAAGAACTCGGGTTCCGGACCGAAGAACGCAGTGTCCGCGATGCCCGTGGACTTCAGGAACGCCTCGCCGCGCTTCGCGATCGAGCGCGGGCAGCGCGTGTAGGCCTGCATCGTCGATGGTTCCAGCACGTCGCAGGTCAGGATCACGGTCGGGTGCGCCGTGAACGGGTCGAGCACCGCGCTCGCCGGATCCGGCATCAGGACCATGTCGGAGTCGTTGATGCCTTTCCAGCCCGTGATCGAGCTGCCGTCGAACATCTTGCCGTCCTCGAACAGCGAGGCGTCCACCGCATGGGCCGGGAACGAGACGTGATGCTGCTTGCCGAGCATGTCGGCGAAACGCAGGTCGACGAACTCGACGTTGTTTTCCTTGATCAGGTCGAAGAATTTCTGAGCGGCCATGGCGCACCTGTGGGTTGGGGTGCGCTCTTAGAGCAAGGGCGGTGCCAGTTGAAAAACTCTCAAATTATCAGCCAGTTGCACCGGACTGAGCGGCTCAATCGAGGGCAAAATGCACCAAAATGGGGCTGTAATTCCTCGCCCTCGCACCAATTGCGATAAAAAGTGGGCGCGATGAAGCGCGCCCCTACGAAAAACCCTGTTAATGGTTTTGCGTGCTGGCGCCTTCAGCCGCGCGATTGAAATCGCCGATGGTCTCGACCAGCGTGGTGACCGCCTCGCGCTCCGGCGCGCTCAGGTACGGGTTCCAGACGTCGAGCAGCATTACGACGCGCAACTGGTCGGTACGGTTCCAGGCTTCGTGTTCGTAGGTATCGTCGAACGTCACGCAGCGGCCTTCCTGCCACACGTGGTCTTCGCCGCCGACGCGCAGGGCGAGGTCGCCCTGGGGAACCTTCAGCGGGAAATGCGTCACCAGCCGCGTGTTGACCACGCCGCGGTGCGGCAGGATGTGCGAGCCCGGCGGCAGCGCCGAGAAACACACTTCCGGCGCGTGCTCGCGGATGTGCTGCAGGGTCGGCAACGCATCCAGGATTTCCGCCGTGCGCGGGCAGCGCGAGCAATTCGCGTCGTAGCGCTCGCCGTGGCGGTAGAAAAAGAACGCGTCCCAGCCCGCTTTCGGGCTGCCGCCGAGGTAACCCGAGACTTCCTCCGGCGAATGGAACTTGAGGAACGGCTCGATACCCTCGCCCGATTCCAGCACCGCGGCCATTTCCGCGCGCACGACGTCGAAGTTGTCTTCCAGCATCGCGTACCACGGGAACAGCTCGCGCGCGAAATACGGCGTCGCCGGAAGGTCCGGGTAGTACAGGAATTTCGGAATCTGGCGCGGATCGGCGTACACGGTCGGTTGTTCGCCGAGGAACATGGCCAAGCACTTGTACGCGCGCTTGAGCGCGTCGCGACCGGACTTCGCGGCGACGCCGTCGAGCACGCCTTCGAACAGTCGCTTGCGGTGCGCCTGCGCGTAGCCCATGCCGTACTTGACCATGTCGCGCAGCAGCGGCGGCGTGGTCGCGTCGTTGAGCCAGCGTCCCTGTTGCTGCGCGCGCTGGATCGCGGCGTAGTACTGCGTGACCGCGTGGTCCTGATCGCCGGAAAGCTCCAGCGTGCGCGCGTAGTGCAGGCGCGCCAGGAAGAATTCCGGCACCAGATCGAGCGCGGCGCGAAACGCATCGCGCGCCGGCGCGACGTGTTCGGCCATCAGGTGCGCCAGGCCGAGGTTGAACGCGACGTTGGGATCGTTCGCGTCTGCACGCCGCGCGCGTTCGAGCAGCGCGATCGCCTCGTCGCCGCGGCCGAAACGAATCGCGCGCGTGCCGAGGAAATTGAGCGCTTCGCTCGTGTCGGGCGCCGTTTCCAGCACGCGCCGGTAGATGCGATCGGCCTCGTCGCCCTGCTGCCGCTGCAGCGCGGCGCGCGCGTTCGCGAGTTCCTGCTCGATCGTCGCCGTGCTCATGCGCCACCCGCCTGGTGCGGACCGCGTGTCGCCGATTGCGAGGCGCGCCGTGCCGCCATGCGCTGCGCGGCGTCTTCCAGCGGCGCGCGCATTTCCGCCACCGCCGGCATGTGCGCGAGCGTTTCCGCGAGCACGTTCTCGGCACCCACGACGTCGCCGACCTGCGCCAGGCACGAAGCGCACGCGAGCGCCGCGCCGCCCTGTGCCGGATCGATCGCGAGCGCGCGGCGATAGAACTTGATCGCACGCGCGGCGTGGCCGAGCTTGTTCGCGACGTCGCCGAGGCCGAGGTACGCGCCGAACGGCTGCTTGCCGCTGCCCGCGAGCGCGGAAAACTGCTCGCGCGCTTCTTCGACGCGGTCCTGGCGCAGCAGCGAGCGCGCCAGAAACAGGCGCGCCATGCCGAGCTCGGCGTTGAGCGCGAGCGCGTTGCGCAGCGCGCGCTCGGCGAAGCCGTACGTGCCTTGCGCGAACAGCGCGTGACCGAGCGTCGCCTGGATCAGCGCATCTTCGGGCTTCAGTTCGGCGGCGCGGCTGAGAAACTTGACCGCACGCGCCGCATCGCCGCGCGTCAGGTACACGTTGCCGAGGCCGAGCAGCAGCAGCGGATCGTCCTCGTCCGCGCGGCGGCCGACGCGAAAGCGTTTTTCCGCATCCGTTTCGTCGCCGTCCTGCATCGCGAGATGGCCGAGCACCGCATGCGCTTCGGTGCTGTTCGGATCGAGCGCGAGCGCGGCCTCGAAACTGGCGCGCGCGCCGGCCTCGTCGCCGCGGTGCATCTGCACGCCGCCGAGCGAGAGCACGAACTGCGCCTCTTCGGGCGCGCGCTCGATCGCCTGGCGAATGTAGGTTTCGGCCGATTCCGGATCGCCGCGCTGCAGGCGCAACACGCCGAGCAGGTGCAGTGCGGCCGCGTCGTCCGGCGTCGCCGCCAGCGTGTCGCGATAGGCTTGTTCGGCAGCGGCCAGCTGGCCGTTGCGGTGGAGTTCGAGCGCGTGATCTAGGGTCATTTTTGAAGGCGCGGCAGTGGCCGCAAGCGGCCATCGTGAACGCTATTATGCCGCAGCCGCTCCACGACCGCCTTCTGCTAGGCTAGGCGCCCGCCGCAGTGCCGCCGTTGCGCACCATGACCGAATTGCAGGACCTCGCGACCCTGATCCGCGCCGCCACCCCGCTGCTCGTGATCGAGACCGCCGAAGAAAACCGCACGATCGAGACTTTCCGCCATTTGATCGCCCAGGTGCTGCGACCGCTGTTCCGCTGGAGCATCACCGACGGCCTGAAGCGGCTTGACATGACCGAGGACGATGCACCGGGCGAAGTGTCGGTGGCGCCGGATTCCAGCGCCACGCTGCTCGCGATCAAGCACGCAGCCGAGGCCGGCATCTATCTGCTGCTCGATTTCCAGCCCTACCTGCGCTACACGATGACGCTGCGCCTGCTGCGCGAGATCTGTCAGCGCCAGGGCGCGGCGTCGCACACGCTCGTGCTGATCAGCCCGAAAGTGGATCTGCCGGAAGAACTCGAACCGCTCGCGACGCGTTTTTCGCTCAGCCTGCCCGACGCGCAGGCGCTGGCTGCACTGGTGCGCGAAGAGGCCTTCGCGTATTCGCGCGACAACGGCGGCAAGCGCGTCGACATCGACGCCGACGCGGCGCGCGCAGTGGTGCGCAACCTGCGCGGGTTGAGCCTCGACGACGCGCGTCGCATCGTGCGCAAGCTCATCTACGACGACGGCGCACTGACACAGGCCGACGTCGCCGAGCTCGCCAAGGCGAAGTTCGAGTTGCTGAACAAGGACGGCCTGCTGCATTTCGAGTACGACACGGCGCGCTTCACCGACGTCGCCGGCCTGAAACATTTGAAGACCTGGATCGAACAGCGCCGCGCTGCGTTTCTCGGGCTGAAAAGCGCGGCGGGGCTCGATCCGCCGAAAGGCATGCTCCTGCTCGGCGTGCAGGGCTGCGGCAAGAGCCTCGCGGCGAAAGCCGTCGCCGGCGGCCTCGGCGTGCCGCTGGTGCGGCTGGATTTCGGCACGCTGTACAACAAGTACCACGGCGAGACCGAACGCAACCTGCGTGCGTCGCTGGCGCACGCGGAGCGGCTCGCGCCGTGCGTGTTGTGGGTCGACGAGATCGAAAAAGCGCTTGCCGGCAACGACGAGGACGGCGTGTCGCGGCGCGTGCTCGGATACCTGCTGACCTGGATGGCGGAGCGGCGCGAAGCGGTGTTCCTGGTCGCGACCGCGAACCAGGTGCACGACCTGCCGGCGGAACTGCTGCGCAAGGGGCGCTTCGACGAAATCTTTTTCGTCGACCTGCCCGGCGCGGAAGCGCGCCAGGAAATCTTCCGCATCCACCTGGCGAAACGCGCGCTGAAACCCGACGCGCTCGACCTCGCCGCGCTGGCTGCGGCGGCGGACGGTTTTTCCGGCGCGGAAATCGAGCAGGCGATCGTGTCGGCGCTGTACGCCGCGAACGCGGACAACGCCGCGCCGACGCAGGATCACCTCGCGCGGGCGCTGCGCGAGACGCGGCCGCTGTCGGTGCTGATGGCGGAGCAAGTCGACGCGCTGCGCACGTGGGCGCGCGGGCGCACGGTGTCGGCGGACTGAGCGCTCAGGCCGGCGCGGCGTGCGCCGGCGCCGGCGCGTGCGATTCGAGACCGAGCGCGCGCCGCATCCGGTCGAGCAGGAATTCCTCGGCCCAGCTGCGCAGGCTCAGATCGCGGATGAATCCGCAATGGCCGCCGTGATCGACGATCGCAAGCTCGGTCTTCGCACCGAGCGTGAGCGCGCGAAAATCCGCCACCGGGATCACCGGATCGTCCGCGGCGGTCAGGATGGTGGCCGGAATTTCGAGCGCCGCGAGCCGGTCGTGCGCAATCGAATAGCCGTCCAGATAGTTTTCCAGCGTGCCGAAATCGGTGTGCCGCAGCACCATTTGCCGGGTCAGCTCGCGCATGTTGCCGCGCAGTTCGGCACGACTGAACAATTCCGTCTGCGGGAACAGCTGCTGCTTGCGCCGCAGCGAGCCGCGCCATTTGTGCATGAAATAGCGTTCGTAGAACCACGGCGCCGATTCGATCGAGGCCAGGCCCGCGCGCGGACTGATCACCGGGCACACGGCGAATGCCCACGCGAGCGGAATGCGCCGCGCCGGCGCGCGCAACGCGACGCGCAAGGCGAAATTGCCGCCGAGCGAAAAACCGCCGATCGCGAGCGGCCGCGTCGGCAGCATGTCCGCGATGCGCTCGACCGCCCCGACCACTTCGTCGATGCGGCAGGAATGGAACAATTCGGCGTTCAGGTGATGCGTCGCGCCGTGATCGCGGAAATTGAGGCGGAACACGTCGACGCCTTCGGCCAGCAGGCGCGATCCGGTGTGCAGGATGTACGTCGACTGCGCGCTGCCTTCCCATCCATGCAGCAGAATGGCGAGCGCGCGCGGCTGCGGCAGGACGCGTTGGCGCGTGAGGAAGCCTTGCAGGCGGATGCCGTTGCCGCAATCCAGGATATGTTCTTCCGTGCCGGCTTCGAGCGCCATGCGCCGGCGCCGGAACAGCAGCCGTCGCATGCCGCTGGAGGCGAGTACCGATTGCACGTGCGGATTGCGCAGCCAGCGCGGCGGCCGGAACGCGGGACTCATTTTTCGCTCAGCCCCAAGGCTTGCGCGATCCGTTCGCGCGCCGCTTCGGCGGTTTGGCGCCGGCCGTCTTCGCTCAGCGCCACCGGCTCCAGGAAATGCACGGTCGCATCCATCGACGGTCCGCCGAGCAGACGCATCGCGTTGCCGAAAAAGCTTTCCTTCGGCGCGAACGGCACGTCGAGGTTCATGCGTCCGCCGTTGCCGTAGCACAGCGCGACCGGTTGGATCGTCACGTTCGCGTCGGCCGCGACCTGGAAGATGCGCGCATGAAACGTGCGCACCCGATCGCCCGGCCCAGTGCCGCCTTCGGGGAAGATGCCGACCGCCATGCCTTCGCGCAGGCGCGCGACCACGCGCTCCATCACCGCGCCGAGCGAATGCGCGCTGCCGCGCTGGTGATAGATCGTGCCGGCACGCGTCGAGAGCCAGCCGATCAGCGGCCAGCGCGCGATTTCGGCTTTGGCCACGAACGACATGATGCGTTGGCTGTGCATCAGTTCGATGTCGAGCCAGGAAACGTGGTTCGCGACGAACAGCACGGCGCCGGGCAACGGCTCGCCCACGCGGCTGGTGCGGAAGCCGAAGATGCGCACGATGCGGCCGGACCACCAGCGCGTCATGCGGTGATCGAGCCGTTCGCCGCCGACACGGATCCGCCGCGCGAGCGGATTGAACACCGCCAGCGCCAGCGGCACCGCGATCAGCGCATGCAGCAGCAGCAACGGAGTGCGCCAGAAATAGCGCAAAACCCGCAGCGGATCGCGGCGTGGCGCGGCGGGCGTATTTTCGACGGTCGAATTCATGCCGTTCGGATGGTAGCCAGCCGCGGCGTACGCTGCAACGCAGCAAGCGGGCTGGACGCTGGCGCGTCTTCGCTCGTCATTCCGGCGAAAGCCGGAATCCACCGTCTTGGCTGGTCGACGAAAGACGCTGGATCCTGGCTTTCGCCGGGATGACGAGACGTTGATATTGCGCCCCGGAGAGCCTTATCCGTCGCCCTCGGCGGCTTCGAGCAAATCCGCGATGTGTTCTTCCCACCACCGCGGCTCCGACGCGAACGGAAACGCGCGCGGGAACGCCGGGTCGTGCCAGCGCTGTGCGATCCAGCCGGCGTAGTGCACCTGGCGCATCAGACGCAAGGGTTCGATCAAAATCCGTTCGGCCGGGTCGAAATCGCGGAATTCGAGATAGCCTTCGAGCAGCGCGTCCAGCGCGCGCGCCGTCGGCGCCAGCATCCAGAGGTCCTGCACGGCCGGACCCATGCGGGCATCGTCGAGATCGACGAAATGCGGACCGGCGTCGGTCCAGAGCACGTTGCCGGGATGGCAGTCGCCGTGCAGCCGCAGGCGCGCGACCGGTCCGGCGGCGGCGAATCTCGCCGCGATCAGCGCATCCACTTGCGCCACGGCGCGCTCGTAGCGCGGCGCCTGTGCCGGCGGCAGCAACGGCGAGGCGAGCACCGCGCGACTCGGCGCGGCGACGAACGTGTTGCGGTCGATCGTGCCGCGTGCGGCGAACGGCGCGCGGGCGCCGATGCCATGGATGCGCGCCAGCAGGCGACCCATCCAGGCGAGCGTATCGGCGGATTCGAGCTCGGGCGCGCGGCCGCCGTGGCGCGGGTAGAGCGCGAAACGGAATTCGCGGTGCGTCAGCAGCGTGGCGCCGTCGAACGCGCGCGGCGCGATCACCGGCAGCTCGGCTGCGGCCAGCTCCAGCGCGAACGCGTGTTCCTCGCGGATCGCCGCATCGCTCCAGCGGCCGCCGCGATAGAACTTCGCCACCAGCGGCGGCCCGTCTTCCATGCCCACCTGGTAGACGCGGTTTTCGTAGCTGTTGAGCGCGAGCAGGCGCCCGTTCGTTTGGAGGCCGGTGGATTCGACCGCGGCCAGCACCGCGTCCGGGCTCAAACCCTCGTAAGGCCGGCCTTGATCGGCAATGTTGGCGTTCACATGCCGACGGTCTGGCGCGGCACGACGGCGAGCGTCAGGCGCGAAATGCACACCAGTTTCTGGCGTTCATCCTCGATGCGGATTTCCCAAACCTGCGTGGTGCGGCCCAGGTGCAGCGGGCGCGCGGTGCCGGTGACGACGCCGGACTTCACGCCGCGCACGTGGTTGGCGTTGATGTCGAGACCGACCACGAGGTCCTGCGCCGGATCGAGCGTGAGCATTCCGCCCATGCTGCCGAGCGTCTCCGCAAGCGCGACCGACGCGCCGCCATGCAGCAGGCCGTAAGGCTGGTGCGTGCGCGCGTCGACCGGCATCGTGCCGCGCACGAAATCCTCGCCGACCTCGGTGAAGCGCAGCCCGAGCGTCTCGCCCAGCGTGCCGCGATTCGCGGCATTGAGCCGATCCAGATCCACCGGCTGCTTCCACAGGGCCATGGTCGTTCTCCATTCACGCGGGCGGCAGACTATAGCAACGCTCGCCGTGGCGCGCGCGAATCGGCACAATCGTGGCGTGACCCATACCGTGACGCTGCAAGCCACCGGCAAGACCTTCGACGTCGGCGACGACGAGAGCGTGCTCGACGCTGCGCGTCGCGCCGGCCTCGCCCTGCCCTACAGCTGCCTGTCCGGCGTGTGCGGCAGCTGCAAGGCGACGCTGCTCGCGGGCGACTGCGCCTACCCGCACCTGCCGCCGAATGCTTTGAACGCCGCCGAAGTCGCGCATCACCAGGTGCTGCTGTGCCAGGCGGTGCCGCGCAGCGACCTCGTCATCGCCGCGCGCGAGATCCCTTCCGTCGCGCACATGCCGCGGCGCACGCTGCCGCTGAAGCTCGTGCACAAGAACCGCCTCGCGCCGGATGTGATGCAGCTGATCCTCAAACCCCCGCGCGGCGAACGCCTGTTGCGGCTCGCCGGCCAGTACCTAGACGTGCTGCTGCCGGACAACCGCCGGCGCGCGTTCTCGATCGCGAACGCGCCGCATCTGGGGCCCGAAATCGAGCTGCACGTGCGTCACGTCGCCGGCGGCGATTTCACCCATCGCGTATTCACCGACCTCGAACCCGGCGCGCTGCTGCGCGTGGAAGGCCCGCTCGGAACTTTCGTCCCGCGCGAGCACTCCGAACGGCGCATGATCTTCGTGGCGGGCGGGACCGGCTTCGCGCCGATCAAGGCGCTGGTCGAGCATTTCCTGCACCTGGGCACCCGGCGCGCGATCACGCTGTACTGGGGTGCCCGTTCGCAACCGGAGTTGTACATGAGCGACTTGCCGCAGCGCTGGGCCGATGCCGGCGCGCTGCGTTTCGTGCCGGTGATCTCCGAACGCGAACAGGCCGGCGGCTTGCGCGCGGGTTTCGTGCACGAAGCCGTGCTCGAGGACTGCGCCGATCTGTCCGCGGCCGACGTCTACATGAGCGGTCCGCCGGCGCTGATCGACGCCGGCCGGCGCCGTTTCGTGCAGGCGGGCCTGCCGGAAGAACGCCTGTACTACGATTCGTTCGACTACGCGCCGGATGTGCTGGCGCAAATCCTCCACTCGCGTGCCGGAATCCACGACGCATGAACATCGCTCGCGCTGCGCTGCTCCTTCTGCTCGCGTTTGCGTTCGCACAGTCCGCGCACGCGCTGCGCTGCAACGGATACATCGTGCATGTCGGCGACTACGACTACCAGCTGCGCCAGCGCTGCGGCGAGCCGTTCTGGAGCGAAGGCCGCACGCGCTACGAAGGCTACGGCACGCGCAGCGGCCCGCCCGGCGCGCGCACGAGCGACGAAACCGTGCGCGAAGTGCAGTACACCACGTGGTACTACAACTTTGGCAGCGGCGATTTCATGGTGCGCCTGCTGTTCCGCGACGGCCGCTTCGTGCGCGAGGAACGCCTGAGCCGCGGCGTCGAGGAGATCGGCAACAGCTGCGACCAGATCCGCATGACGCGCGGCCTGACCGGCGGCGAGGTGATCGCCCACTGCGGCGAGCCGGCGCAGCGCTACGTGACGTCGAGCCTGAATTCACGCACGAACCCGGACCCGGTGCAGCCGAATTTCGGCCCTCTGCCGGGCAACCACTACGGCGGCGACGCCACCACGTCCTATCGCATCGAACAGGACGAGGATTTCCGCGAAGACTGGATCTACGATTTCGGCGACAGCGACACGATCTACGTGGCGCATTTCTTCAACGGCACGATGGCGGGCTTCGAGCGCCGCAATCGGTAGTCTCTGGCCGAGGCGCGCGTGCCGCGCTTTGCTTCGCCGCACCCGGTGACATCTCGCCGAAGCGTCGCGCGTCGCGCTTTGCTCCCTCTCCCCCGTCGCTGCGCGACGGGGTAAAGGGCCGGGGTGAGGGGGCAACGCCGAAACCCGCCGTCACCCCAAGCGCAACCGCGGCACCCCGTGTTCCGTGCGTTCCTCGATCGCACTCGCGCGCGTGTCGAGCGGCAGCGCGAGCGCGTGGTCGAGCGGCATCGCGGCGGCGCCGCGCGCGGTCAACAACGCGTTGCGATAACACGCCGCCGCGTCCACGGTCTCGCCGCGCCCGCTGCAGCAATCGCCCAGCGCTTCCCACAGCGCGGGCGACGGCGCGAGCGCAATGCCGCGCTCCAGATATTCGCGCGCTTTGCCCCACAGCGCGCTCTGCGTGCACAGGCGTCCCAGCGTGAGCAGCAGCGCGGCCGAATTCGGCTGCGCGCCGAGCCAACCTTCGGCGTGACGCAAACGCGTGTCCAGGTCGGCACTGCCAAGCTCGCCGTAGGCGCGCACCACGAGCTCCGACCATTCGCGCCGCAACGCCGCTTCGAGTTCGCTCATCGCGGGCAGGATTTC
>Ga0068856_100006910_pt1 | contig 11099 bp, 8 predicted proteins | sample KBSCornC62_FD_66595 | JGI IMG/M metagenome (GOLD analysis project Ga0068856, IMG submission 66595) | Corn rhizosphere microbial communities from Kellogg Biological Station, Michigan, USA - KBS Corn C6-2 | ecosystem: Host-associated > Plants > Roots > Rhizosphere > Soil ... | reverse complement strand
ACCCAATCGGCTGTCAGCGTGGCGCCGATGATATGCGCCTCGTCCATGGTGCCGGTATAGCTCTGACCACCAACAGTATGAAGGCCGCTTCCGCCGATATTGTTGTTAATATAATCGCCAAACGAAACCATATCTACTGAGCCTGAGAAAGGCGGGTTTGAGCTATCAGAGGTTGGCCCGGATACCAACGTGCCGTCTATGTAAAGCCAGCTTTGGTTAGTCGAGGCTTTATAAGTGTAGGCATAATGGTGCCAAACAGCGACACTTGGCGCCGTACCGTATTGAGCCAGCGGTGTCTTCCTATTGGCCCAGCGCCACGTTTGTACGCGGGGCAACGGCGTAACTGCCGCCTCAACCAATACCCCCAATTGAGTACCGTTACCGGTGGTCGCCGGATTGGTACTATTTTCGAGTACGATGAAATTGGCAGTATGTGGTGGCGTGCTCGGGTAACTTGCCCATAATGATAACGACTGATCATTTTGTGTATTAGGCATGCCCGTTACCCCCGTAGCCATTACTGAGGTCGCTGATAGCGTAATACCGTTACCTATCTCCGAAGATGTGTTTTGCGTGACCGTTCCTGTACTGACCGTAGATACGTTATTGTTATTGACAGTCGCGTCGGCAAACTGCGGGGCGGTGCCGTTGGGATCTTCGTTAAAGTGATATACGCCGCCATAGGTTATGCCTGATGTGGCTGTCACGTTACTCCAGGTGAGTTTTTGCCAGGAGGTGGTATGGGAGACAGAAGTCGTACTTATCGGGCCGAAATAGCAATAAAACTTGTTTGATCCGTTTGCGGAACCGCTTTTATAAAGTGTCGGTACGCGCACCCAGAAATAAATGGTGCCGGTGCTACTGTCCCAGTTTTCGATCTGGTAGTAAAGCTCGCTGCTAGTTGAATAGGCGCTGTCGATGATCGCAAACGGAGGTACGGATGATGATCCGCCGACTGAGTTTGAGCAGGGCCCTGTAATAAAATGAGGGCTCACCACCTTAAGTAATGCGACAAAGTTGGTTTGGTCCGTGGTTATGCCCAATGATGCATTGTTTATCGTAAGTGGTATCCGGAACGCGTAAGTGTCATAATACGTTGTTTGCGACCTGGCGGTTTGGTAACCTAAGATCATAAAAACTGCGATAACAAGACCCCGTAAAAATATAACTGACGGGACAAATGAGTTTTTCATAGCTGGTTAAGGCTGTTGATAAGAATATATGTTTTGAAGAAATGGCATTAAATAAAATTAAACGGGTAGATGTAGCGTAATGGTTAATGTAATTAGGGCAAATCAATAACCATATGGTTATTTTACGCGTTGCATTTGGTAAAAGTTGTACGATTGAAAAGATTGAATTTTAGTGTATTGAATAACAGATAAATAAAATGCTTATTTAATGTTTAATTATTTGATGGTCAATTTGTTGGGTTGTAATTGTGCGCTATAGAAAACGAACTTTTGTGGTCCAAAGTTAAATGCCAAATAATGATATGTTTATCCTTGCTCAGTGAAAGTAGATAATCGCAAGTTTATTAACTGGCAGTTGATCGGATGGAAATTCTTGCCAGTTTGCGGAGGAAAGTTAAAATGGCCGGCATTGCACATCACATACATCCGTAGATGCCGGCAATGGCGAAATTAATCCTTTACAAAACTGCCTGCACCCACAAGGCTGCTATTGCTGCTGTTGGTCACCTGCACCATATAAGTTCCGGGTTGAAGGTTGCCTACGTTGCCCTTCCAGTCTGATTGTTTTGATGTCGCCTGTTTTACGATCACGCCGGACGAACTCACAATTTTGATACTATAAGAATCAATCCGGAAGTTCGCAAGCTTACTGTCAATTTGTTTTATAGAAAGATTGATCGTCGATGTCGCCGGATTAGGATAAATACGAATATTCACTGAACTGGTAGGCGCCGAATCATAGTATAACTTAACTATGTTTGAATAAGTGATGGTGCTATTGGCATCCAATATTTTCAGGCGATACTGATCTTCGCCCATCACGGGCATCTTATCCACAAGGTCGTAGTTGCCGTGGCCATTAGATTGCAGACTCCCTATCGGCTGAAAAGTTTGTCCCTTGTCGGTGCTCCGCTCAAGATAAAATGTTGTGGTGTTAAGTTCGCCGCTCGCCTTCCATGTAAGCAGTGAGCCTACCGGAACCTTAGTGCCTGTAAATGTTAATAGCTTGGGTGATTGTGCCTGAATATGACTGATTGCCAGTTGGAACCGCTTGTTCGCAAATGTTGTAGAGTCGGTTTTATTAACAGTAAAGTTATATGAAGAGCCCTGGTGCAAAACCAGGGTATCTTTCAGGTAAAGATCCTTTAATACAAGCCGGTACATGGAACTTAGATAACTGAGCTGTGCGAGGTTTAACTGGTATTGACCTGATGCTGCTGCGTCCACATACAGAGGTATTATCTCTGGTGTGTCTTGAGGAAATGGTCTGCTGTCTATTGCCAGTTTGATTTTATCGCTTGAGATGCTCGAGAGGCCGAGCTGTACATCAGTGCTGCCCCCTAAATCTTCTGCATCTTCATGTGGTTTAAAAGCCGTACTGCATGAATCATTAAGTCGAATCACAATTTCATCAGTATTGTTGGCGTCTTTAATTATCCGCAGCCGTAGAAGGGGATCGGCCGCAACCTGAGCACCTTTAGGCATGCCCATAAAAAGGCTCAGCTTGGAGGCTGAAGGCTGCAAATTTGTTTTTGCCGTTTCACGGAAAGAGAAGGTTTGCGTGGTTGTGGTGGCCCTGACAAAAAAGCCTTGTCCGCTGGCTATGATATTGGTTGCGCAGCCAACAGCCGTACCTGGATCGACATTAGTTGTCGTATCGGCAGTAGTGATTGACCCGGCCTTTTGTATATAAGGCTCATATTGTTTGTTGGTTGGGTTATACATCCATATGGTTGCGGGAACCGTAAATCCGGCGCCATAAAGAGACGACTTGGTTGGAACAATGTTCCTGTTGAATTTCTCAAAATTAATGCTGGATGCATAAGGATTACCCAGTAAATTGTATCCCCTGGAAGCCGAATTGGCAAGACCCGGACTATTCGTATATCCGAGATAATTATCCTGGCGGTACCAAAGTTTTACATTGACAGTGCCGGTATTTAAAGTGCCAGTATTGGTAAAAGTCACATTCTCCGGGTAGTTGAAAGGAGCGGAGGTCTTCGTGCCGCTTGTTGTGCCATTGGAGAAATTCCTGTTGCCCCTGAAAAAGAACAGAGTCCCATTACCTACCGGGATAGTTACCGTCGTATCAACAACCTGGGCGATCGTTAATCGCTTTTGAGTGCCGATAAGGTATACAGGGCTGTTGTTGATTTTGTTTATGCCTTTGTAGTTGCCCGTAGGAAAATTTACATCGCTGTACACGGCGTCTTCCCGGTAGATGTACGTTGATGGATTGTTGTAGGGGCTTGGGTCGAAACCATTGCCCGGAATGCCGGTAACTATGGTACCATTTATCCACCAGGTTACGTCGGACACGTTTGAACCATTTGCAGTACCTGTATAAACAGTTGATGAAACCAGCCTGTAGCCGCGTTTGGATTGATCGTTAGGGCTGCCTTGTACATATCGCTGAACATTAACCGCGCCGGTAATGCTGCAGCCAAGCGGAATAGCAGCAACGGTTGCGGTGCTGGTTGCATCCGATAGCAGGGTAAGTATCTGACTGCCGGCAGCGAGCTGCGTATTAGTGCCGCTCATGGTCAGTACACCCACGTCAGCAACCGAAAAGGTCCCGTTGGTCATACTTTTGGTGCCCGAATTGGTAAATTCAACATTATAAAATGTCGTTCCATTACCGCCGCCACCTTGCAGGTTTTGAGTCGTTCCATTAAAGTTGACTGTATTGCCGGATGGAGAGCCGAGGGCGCTTAGGTCGAGGTAATTACTTCCGTCGTTGGCCAGCGTATTAGTAAAATCTCCCGCAACATTCAAATTGCCGCCGGAGGCCGTTTTTGCTCCTGTGCCCGAAAACTTCAGATTGTAATAGGAGATCGTATTGCTCAGGTTAGCCACCGAAGCATCTGTATAAACCGTTTGTGACGCGCCGGAGTATTCAACTGTGGCCCCCGGATTGTTAAATGTAAGCGTATTGACGATATAGGGGGAAAATGTGGGCAAAGCATTGGCCCCTGTTAGCTGTAATGTAGCTGTCGGTGATCCGCCCGAATTGCCTACCGTGACGCTCGATGCTAAAGTGGAATTATACGTGCTGGAATTAACTAGCGTCGATTGTATAGATGACGTGGTCATGGTGCCGCCGGTAACGTTTAAAGCGGGTAAAAAACCTCTGTGGTGCGTGTTGCCTTGGTATGAGTTGAGGTTAACGCCTCCGGTTACCGTAAACTGGTTCACGGATGAGTTGAAGTCGAAAGTGTTATTATTGCCCGGATTTAAAGTTGAGAAGCCATCGTCATAGCCGATATACAAAGAGCCGTTAACATTTAGATTGCCGGTGCCTGATAAATTAAACACATAGGCGCTCACGTTCCCGTTCCCCGACACGGTAGCTGTATTTTCAATGTTACCGTTAACGGTAAAAGCGGCGTTTACCACCAGCGAAACGGTTAAGTAATTTTCTGTTCCCCAAACGATATTGCCAACAGAAGTGGCGCCACCTGATGAAATGATGGGGAAATTAGAACTGTTTGTCAGCGCGATTACGCCGATCCTGGCGGTGTCTGCCGCTCCGGGATAGGTGGCGGCAGGAGTTGTAATAACCCCGTTGGTCGTGCTTTTCCAGTTAGCGGGTGTACTCCAATCGGTGCTTACGGCTCCCGTCCAATCATAAATTGTACAATACGCTTTTGAGCTGAGAAATAATAGTAATGCGACTAGCAGCAGGTTGCGTGTGAATGGTTTCATAGAATCGTGATAATGGTCAATTTTTTTCAAATTGCTTTACCCACATACCAACAGCACGCATGCAATTTTGCTACTAAGATTGGGCATCGACCGCACAATAAAAAACGCTATTTTTTAAGGTATTGCGGGTCAGTGAAATAAATTGATTACCTGATGTTTAATTATTTGGTAATCAATTTGTTGCAAATGGTTTTTTTGATAGGTGGCCTGGGTTTTTAGTCGAGATTTAAACCCCAGATAATGATGCGTTTATCGTCGCTTACCGAAAGGAGATCGTCGCCGTTCCAGGCAAGTTTATTAACTGAGAGTTGGTGGGAAGCGTATCCTTTTTCGCGGCTGATGATCTTGTAGAGTTTGAAATCATCGGCGCCCCAAATTTTAATGCTTTTATCCATACTTGCCGTAGCAAAGTAAGGCTTTTCGGGGTGAAAAGCGATGTGATTTACTGCGAACATGTGGGCGGCTATGCTTTTGGTAAGTTCAAATGTAGTCATATCCCATATTTTGATCTGCGCATCGCGGGAGCCGCTTACCAGGTATGCGCCATAGGGCGAAAACTGTACTGTGAAAACCGCCATGGTATGGCCTTGCAGCGATTTGATAAGGCTATAATCCTCCAAGTCGTAGATTTGAATGGAATTATCGCGGCAGCCGAATGCAACCAATTTTTGATCGGGTGAGATGGAGATGCTTCGGATTGTGTCGTTGGAAACTTTGAGCACATAAACCTGTTCGAGCGTATCCAGGTTCCAAACCGAAACGGTACCATCTTCCGAAGCAACCAGCAGCTCTTTTTTACTGGGCGCAGATTTGATATCGAAGATTGCGGAACGATGCAGCCTTAGCGATCTAATAATCTTTTGTTCAACAAAATTGAATACTAACACCTCGCCGCTACGAAGCCCAGCAAACAATAGGGGATAACCTGCCGGACAATGAATCGCATAAACCGAGGCCGTTACCGGGAACATCACCTTGATAAAGGTATTCCGTTCCAGGCTCCATTCCACTAAGCCTTTATCGTTCCCGCCGCTAAACAGGATACCCGGCTTCTGGGAAAGTTCCAGCGTAAATATCGGGCTGCCGTGGCCGGTGAGTTCGGTTATTTTTTCTGCGGTGATCATTAGTTGATGGTCGATGGACCATAGACCATAGTTTAAGTCGTCCCAAAATGAGCTATCGACTATGGACTATCGACTATGGACTTACTTGTGTCTTTTCTCCAAATTCTTTGCTATCGTCTCCAAACTCAAACCCTTTTCGCGCAGCAAAACAATGAGGTGAAACACCAGGTCGGATGCTTCATCGATCATCTCGGTTTCGGTTTGAGCAAGCGCAGCAATAACGGTTTCGACTGCTTCTTCGCCTACTTTTTGAGCGATCTTGTCTAGTCCCTTGCCGCGAAGCTTATTCACGTATGAGCCTTCCTGTGGATTTTCGTAGCGATCATTCACAATTTGCTCCAGCTCAAGGATAAAATTCTGATTATAATCCGTATTAAAGCAACTGCGCGATCCGGTATGGCAGGTGGGGCCGTCCGGGCTTACTTTAATGAGCAGGGTGTCATTGTCGCAATCCTCGTGCATACTTTTTACATGCAAAAAGTTATTACTTGTCTCGCCCTTGGTCCACAAACGGTTCTTGGAGCGCGAAAAGAAGGTGACGATATTTTCGGCTACGGTTTTATCGTAAGCCTCGCGGTTCATATAGCCCAGCATCAACACTTCAAGAGTATGCTCATCCTGTATAATTACCGGAACCAGTCCGTCGCCTTTGTCGAAATCGATATTCATAGTTTATTTATTCTGTCATTGTGATTGGCCCGAAGAATGCCCCGCGCCAACCGCCGAGCGCCTAGCAATTTTAATTATAAATCTGTCTTACCTCAATCTGATGCTGTGCCAAAATTGCTTTCAAATCCGGTATCAATATCTCACCGTAATGAAACACCGAAGCCGCCAAAGCCGCATCCACATTGGTTTTCTCAAATACATCTACAAAATGTTGCACGGAACCAGCACCACCTGAAGCGATAACCGGGATATGCACTGCATCGTTCACTTTCTTTAGAAACCCGTTATCAAAGCCGCCCTTGGTACCGTCGTGGTCCATTGAAGTGAGCAGTATCTCACCCGCACCACGGCTTTCGGCTTCCAATATCCAGTCGAAAGTTTCTTTTTCGGTTGCAATACGGCCACCATTCAGATGTACCAGGTTTTGATTACCAACGCGGCGTGTATCCACAGCCACGATCACAAACTGAACCCCAAAAGCATTGGCCAGTTCATCAATCAATGCCGGATTTCTTACGGCAGCCGAGTTGATCGATATTTTATCAGCGCCAGCATTTAGCAAAGCATCGGCGTCGGCAATTTCGTTAATTCCACCACCAATAGTAAAGGGAATATTCACCTGCCTGGCAACCGCTTTTACTAACTCAACCATCGTTTTCCGACGTTCGTGCGTGGCAGTAATATCAAGGAAAACCAGCTCATCAGCACCTTGCTGTGAATAGTTCCAGGCAAGTTCAACGGGGTCGCCGGCATCACGCAGGTCGACAAAGTTGACGCCTTTCACGGTCCGGCCGCCTTTGACGTCGAGACAGGGGATAATTCTTTTACTTAACATATTACAAAGCGTCATTGCGAGGAACGAAGCAATCTCCGGACTATGCCACGAAATGCATCCCGATTTGCATGCGACGAGGTTGCTTCGTCGTTCCTCCTCGCAATGACAAAAATTAGATTGAGATTAACGCTTGTAAATTCCAGTCTTTAATTTCTTCGATGCTGATCTTGCCTTCGTAGATAGCTTTACCAACCACGCAGGATTCCACCTTAATCTTATTTAGCTGGGCGATATCTTTCATAGAACTTACACCGCCAGAAGCAATCAGCTTGATAAACGGCGAATGATCCAGCAACTTTTGGTATAGTTCTACACCTGCACCGCCGAGTTTGCCATCTTTATTAATATCAGTACAAAGGAAGCGGAAGAAACCAAGCTGAAGACATTTATCAACGTAGTCCATCAGCTTGATAGGCGAGCTTTCCATCCAGCCTGAGTATTTGATCACCTCGTCAAGCACATCGATAGCTACGATTACCTGGTCCGAGCATTTGTCCTTGCCGCATATTTCCTGTGCCAACTCAGGAAGGAAATTGGGGTTGGTGATAGCTTGTGTACCCACGATAACGCGGAAAACGCCGGCGTCGATAAGCTCTTTTACCTTGTCGATGCTGCGGACACCGCCTCCGTACTGTATTTTCATATCCGTTTTGCGGATTACCTCGAACAAGTATTCCTGGTTGCTAAAATCGTTTTTAGCGCCGTTCAGGTCGATGATGTGAATCATCTCGGTACCGTACGACTTATACTGTTCGATCATTTCTTCCAGCGTGACATCATAATGGGTCACTTGTTGGTAATCGCCCTCACGCAGCCTAACTACCTTTTTATCTAAAATGTCTATAGCGGGAATGATGTACATAATCTGTCTTATATTTTTGAAAAATTAGTTAGGAGTTGTTCGCCGTATTTGCCCGATTTCTCCGGGTGGAACTGCACGGCGTAGAAGTTATCCTTCCAAATTGATGCCGAAAACTTTGTACTATAATTGGTTGAAGCCAAAGTATATGCCGTGTTAAACTCAATAAAGTATGAATGTACAAAGTAAAAATGTGAACCGTTAGGAATATTTTCAAAAAGCGGGCTGTTCATTTCCTGCTCCACGCGGTTCCATCCGGTATGCGGTACCTTGTGTCCGGCGCTGTCGGCAAAGCGCTTGGTTTGTATCGGAAAGATATTCAGCATTTTGGCATCGCCCTCTTCAGAATGAGCCGTTAAAAGCTGCATTCCCACGCAAATACCGAGCGTAGGTTTTTGCAGCGATTTAATTTTATCAACCATTCCGCTTTGCACCAGTTTGCTCATCGCTGCTCCGGCGTGTCCTACTCCGGGGATAATAAAGCGGTCAAACTGGTCAAAATCGGCCTCACCAAACACCATACCATACTCAATGCCCAACCGCTCTAATGCCGCGGTTAAACTGAAAATATTTCCGGCGCCGTACCTTATAATTCCTATCATCTTTTTAAGTTGCAATAGCAGTGGCAGTAGCAGTTTGTCGTACACAATCCGACTGCAACTGCTGCTGCCACCGATACTTTATAATACGCCTTTCGTTGATGGTAAAACCATCTTATCAGCATCACGCTTAACGGCCATTTTTATAGCCTTGGCAAAGGCCTTAAATATGGCTTCTATTTTGTGATGCTCGTTTTGCCCTTCGGCTTTAATATTTAAGTTAGATCTGGATGCATCCGAGAAAGATTTGAAGAAATGAAAGAACATTTCCGTCGGCATTTCGCCTATCTTCTCGCGGTTAAATTCCGCGTCCCAAACGATCCAGTTGCGGCCGCCGAAATCGATAGCTACCTGAGCCAGGCAGTCATCCATTGGCAGGGCGAAGCCGTAGCGCTCGATGCCGCGTTTATCGCCCAATGCTTTGGCGAACAATTCACCTAAAGCGATGCCTGTATCTTCTATAGTATGATGTTCATCGATATGCAAATCGCCTTTTGCGTCAATCTCTAAATCGATGCTGCCATGCTTGGCAATTTGCTCCAGCATGTGATCGAAGAAGTGCAGACCGGTTGAGATTTTAGCCTCGCCTTTTCCATCTAAGTTGACTCTGATGTAAATATCAGTTTCCTTTGTCGTGCGGCGGTGTTCTGCGACACGCTCGCCCAATTTCAGAAACTCATACACCTTCTTCCAATCGGTAGTTTCCAGCGCGATAGTTTCATGCAAAGCATCATGCTGCTCCTGGGTAAACTCATGGCCACCAAGATTTGAGCCATCGTTTAACCAGATAGCCTTTGCTCCAAGATTTTTGGCAAGCAAAATGTCATTCTTTCTGTCTCCGATAGTGAACGAATTCTTCAGATCGTATTTTTCGGCATCAAAATATTTTGTTAATAACGCTGTTCCGGGTTTGCGGGTAGGGGCGTTGTCTTTTGCAAAAGTGCGGTCGATGTGATAATCCGAAAACTTCACACCCTCATTCTCAAAAGTCTTAACAACGAAACCCTGGATGGCATTAAAAGACTCTTCAGAGTAGGAGGCGGTTCCCAATCCATCCTGGTTGGTTACCATGGCCAACTCAAAATCTAATTCTTTAGCAATCCTTGGCATCCATGTCAAAGCACCCGGGTAGAACTCGAGCTTGGCAAATGAATCGATTTGCTCATCCGCGGTTTCGAGGATCAACGTGCCGTCGCGGTCTATAAATAGCACTCGTTTAGGGTTATCCATTTAAAATTTCTTTTATGTTAAATTCCATGCTGCGAGATTTATCTTTCAAATGCCAATCAGTTCGATCCGATGAGGCTCTTGCTTTTATCTTAACGCTCGTATTGTTTAAAGTTAATTTCGAGATCCAGAAATGTAGCTGATCCTTTTCCGCTTCGCCTATTTGTTTTTTGCCCGATCTGCCGCTCGATTTTTCAATAACAGTGAGATAAATTGGATTACCATCTTCCATACTTCTTGAAAAATAGGTCACTTTCACTTGAAAATTTTGATTGTCAGCGGTCAAATGAGTTAATTCCGTATCAAGGCCGGATTCTTGAATTTTGGCGATTGTAGAGTTTATAATTGATTGATCTAAGCCATCAATATCAGAAATATCTTTTAAGCCTAGTGCCATCGTCTCTAGTACAATTTCCGCTTTTGCTTTATTAGGCTGTTTTACATAATTGTCGTAGTCGATCGTGGAAATTCCATACACGTACCAGTTTTCAATCGGAATTGAACGTCTCAGGCATTCCTCGACGTTTTTTTCAACCTGGATATATAAATGATGATAAGTCGGACACATTAGACCTTTATTCTTCAAAATATTAAGGAATATCTCGGAGAATTGGTAGTCATAAGGGTACAGTGCTTTTGCAGGTAGGCCGGTATAGTAAACTCTGAAATCCCGAATTGGTTTATCCATGGGCTTTCGGTTTTTCTTTCTTTGCTCACGCAGCTCAACAGCCCGATCTAATACATCCATGTAACTTAAATATCAGATGTTTTGAAATTGCCTAATTCGTTTAAAAGCATTCTGTTTTCGTTGGGTGTGCCGACAGTTATTCTTAGGCAACCTTCGCACAACTCAACCTTCGATCGGTCACGCACGATGATGCCTTTGCC
>Ga0068856_100006907_pt1 | contig 11101 bp, 7 predicted proteins | sample KBSCornC62_FD_66595 | JGI IMG/M metagenome (GOLD analysis project Ga0068856, IMG submission 66595) | Corn rhizosphere microbial communities from Kellogg Biological Station, Michigan, USA - KBS Corn C6-2 | ecosystem: Host-associated > Plants > Roots > Rhizosphere > Soil ... | reverse complement strand
TGGTGCAGCCGCGCGCGTGGTCGCGCCGGCCGAATTGCCGCGGCAGTTGCCGCACGATGCGCAGTGCGCCGTGCTCGCGATGACGTTCAACTACGAACGCGACCTGGCTTATCTGCGCGCACTCGCCGGGCTGCCGCTCGGCTACGTGGGCGCGATCGCCTCGCACGAACGCAGCGCGCGCTTGCGCCGCGCCTGTCCCGGGCTCGATTTGTCCGCACCGGCGGGACTGGATCTGGGCGCGGACAATCCGCACGAAATCGCGCTCGCCGTGGTCGCCGAGATCCTGGCGCAACGCAGCGCGCGTTCGGCGCGTCGCCTGAGTGCGGAGCGTCCGGCATGAACGGGGGCGAGATGAGCAGTGCGGAACGGATCGAACCGGCGAACCCGGCGTTGCCGGGTGCGGACAAGATCGGCGCGATCGTGCTGGCCGCCGGCGCGGCAACACGTTACGGCGCACCCAAACTCGCGCTGCCGCTGGCCGGCGCGCCGCTGGTGCGGCGCATGGCGCTGGCGGCGCTTGCCGTCAGCCGCCACGTCGTCGTCGTGACCGGCGCGCACTGCGAGGAAATCGAGCCGCTGATCGCCGACCTGCCCGTGACGCGTGCCTACAACCCGGATTGGGTGCTCGGCATGAGTCATTCGATCGCGCACGGTGTGGTGCGACTGTGCGCGATTGCGCCGGACGTCAGCGGCGCACTCGTGCTGCTCGCCGACCAGGTGCAGGTCGGCGCGCCCGAACTGCGCCGGCTGCTGCTCGACCATGCGGCCGAGCCGCGCGCGATCGTGGCCGCGCATTACGGCGGCGAGGCGGGTGCGCCGTGCCTGTTCCCGCGCAGCTATTTCGACAAGCTGATGCAGCTGCAGGGCGCGCGCGGTGCGCGCACGATCCTGCGCCGCCATGCCGACAGCGTACGGGCGGTCGAGATGCCGCAGGCTGCGGTCGACATCGACACGCCGGCCGACTACGCCAAGGTCCTCGCCGCCGACGGATTGTAGGGACGCGATTCCCAATCTCGTCATCCCGGCAAAAGCCGGGATCCAGCGCCTTGCTCCGCGTCCATCCTTCGCGTCCGCCGCCTGCGGCGCTTTGCAACGGCCGCGCCCGCACAACCGGCAAATTGCAGCGAAATTCCCTCGTTTTCGCGGGTTTGCGGCCGGCACGGGCCTTGCTGCAGCACGTGTGCGCGCATCGCGCATTTGGACGACGTTGCCAACAAGGAGGACACCATGGGCAAGTATTTTCTCGCGTGGCTGCTGGGCGTTCCGGCCGGTCTGCTCGTTCTGGTCTACGTTTTCACGCACCTGTAAGACTGCTTCTGACGCCATTCCCGCGCAAGCGGGAATCCATCCTGCAGGCGACGCGGTGCAGCTGTGGATTCCCCCTTGCGCGGGAATGACGTGCGTGTTCGCTTAGCGCGCCAGCGGCGCCAGTTCGCCCTGCACGATCGCGCGCACCGACAGCGGCGCGTCCTCCGCACGCAGTATTTCGAGCAGGCGCGCCTGTTGCCATTCGGCGCCGTGCACCACGAGCAGGTAACGGTCGCGTTCCGGATCCTCGTCGAGCTCCAGACCCGCGAGCCCATGCTCGCGCACCACCGTCGCCATCAGTGCCGTCGCCGCGGCGCACACCGCCGCGCCGATCAGCGCCATTTCCAGCCCTATCGCGAATGCGCCCTGGCCGAAGGGTCCGAGCATCGCGAACTGTTTGAGCGCCCACCCGACGGGCGCGAACACGGCCGCGCCGAGCGCGCCGGCACGCAGCACCGGACGCAGACGCAGCCCGACACCGACCTCGTCGCCGTGTCGCGGTGCCGCGCCGACCCAGTCGGTGTCCCAGAATCCGCTCGCGCGCAGCCGGTCGGCGGCGCGGCGAAGGGCATCGAGCGAGGCGAATTCGAGCAGCAGCGGACGGCTTTGCATGGCACGCTCCGGCGGGAGTGTCGGTCTCATCGTCGCAAGGGCGACGTGGACGCGGCGTGGACATCGAGCAGCAACCGTGCCAAGCGAACCGTGCCGTAGGGATTCGCCGGCGTCTCGCGCGGTTTTCTTCGCCGTGTTTGGGCGCACAGCGCTGGCCTGTGCCTTGCTGCAGCCTCGGGCCTGCGCAGGAGCGTCCGATGAACGCCGATTCGCCCGCCACTCGAAAATGCGCTCGCGACGGCTGCGTCTGCGAGGTCGCGCAAGGCCAGACGTTCTGCGGCCCGCACTGTGCGACGAGCGCCGGCGAAACGAACCCGAGCGATCAATTCTGCGCCTGCGGCCACGACGCGTGCCGGCGCGGAGGGGCGCCGCTTCAGCGCTGAACGTTCACGCCTGTACCGCGAAATACAGCGCGACCGGAAAATCCCGCAGCGCCGCATCGAGGCGGAGTGCGGAATCCACGACCGGCGCCGGCCGATCGTGCAGAACGTCATGCAGGCGCGGTGCATCCGGCAGCGCCAGCGCCGTGTCCTGCCAGGCGTCCGGCGGTATGAGCGGCGTGTCCAAGGGCGCGCGCGTCAGCGACAATGGCCAGCGCGACGCGACAGCGATCAAGCGCGCGGCGCCGGCGCGCCGTTCGAAGGCGACGACGTGCGCCGCCGCTGCGCCGCTCGGCGCCAGCGGCGTGTAGCCGCCGCCGGCATACAACGCCGGATTCGCGGCACGGTGTGCATTGAGGCGTGCGATCAGCGCCTGTTTCACGCGGCCGTCGGCCCAATCCGGCAGCAGGTCCGGAAGCGGCGTCGCCCACGCAGACTGCGCCGCCGTCCTGGCGTGATAATCGACGGCGCGGCGGTTGTCCGGGTCGACCAGGCTGAAGTCCCAGAATTCGCAGCCCTGGTACAGGTCGGGCACGCCGGGTGTCGTCAGGCGCAGGAACGTCTGCGCCAGCCCGGCCAACGCGGCGGCTGCGCCGATCGTGGCGACGAACGCATCGAGTTCCTGCGCAAACGTGCCGCCGTCTTCCAGCACCGCGCGCAGGAACGCAAGACACGCGTCTTCGTAAGCGCTGTTCTGCGCCGTCCAGCCGGTGTGCCGTTTCGCTTCGCGCAACGCCTTCACCCACCACGTCGCGAGTCGCCGGCGCACCGTATCGCGCTCGCCCGCATCGGGCGACTGCTGCGGCCAGCAGCCGACCAGGGTCTGGTAGAGCATCGTCTCGTCGATCGCATCCGGTGCGGCGCTGCCGTTGGCGATTGGACGGCGCGCGGCGTTCAGCGCCATCCAGCGCGTGCAGGTCTCGCTCCAGCGCTCGGCGTCGTCGCTCAGGATCGCGATGCGCAGGCGCGTGTCCTCGCCGCGCTTGTGGTCGTGCGTCGCGGTCGCGATCAGACCGAGCGGAAAGCGCTGCGCACGCACCGCGCAGGCGGCGTGGAATTCGTCCAGCGGCAGCGAGAACTGGTTCGGATCCGAGCCCACTTCGTTGCGCGAGATGAGGCGCAGCTCGCGGTAGAACACGGTGTCCTCGATCGCTTTCGCGGCGATCGGTCCGGTCAGTTGCTGGAAACGCACCGCGGCGAGCTGCTGCAGCGAATCCAGTTCCGTCGCTTCGGCGCCCGTCTCGGCGCGTTCGCGCAAGTGACGCGCAACGAAGTCGAGCGCCTCGTAGTCCTGCGGCGCGAGCTCGCGGTTCGCGCGCTCCGCCGCCTGCGCCAGCACCGCCGCGTCCTCCGGCGGCAACGCGCCGGGCATGCCGTAGCTGCGGTACACGGGAAACGCGATCACCAGCGCGGTCAGCGCGCGCTTGAGCGCGACGTCGCTCAGGTGCACCGCGCCGGGCTGGCGCTGCGCGAGCGCGTGGAAGGCGCGCACGACACGCGCCAGATCGGCGCCGAAACTGTCCTCCAGCATCTGGCCGCGCGCTTCGAACACGGCGCTACGCCACTCCCACGGCCGGCCGCCGACGCGGCGCCACAGCACGTCGAGTGCGCCGAGGCCTGCCGGGTTGTGCACGATCGCGCCAACCTGGTCCATGAAGTCGTAGCCGGTGGTGCCGGCGACGCCCCAGTCGCGCTGCGGTTCGTGCGCGGCGAAGATTTTTTCGACGACGATGTACGGCGGGGCGTCGCGCAGCGCAAGCGGCCGTTGCGGACGGCACGCTTCCAGCGCGGCGCGCAGCCGCGCGCAATAGTCGACCGGAAACGCCAGTCCGTCGACGTGATCCACGCGCACGCCGTCGATCAGGCCCTGCGCGTACAGCGCCAGGATCTCGCGGTGCACGTCGTCGAACACGGCGGCGTCCTCGACGCGCAACGCCGCGAGTTCGGCGATGTTGAAGAAACGCCGATAGTTGATGCGCGCCGCGGCCGAGCGCCAGCTGTCGAGCCGGTAGTGTTGCGCGGCGAGCAGACGCTCGAGGCGCTCGCGCCCGTCCGCGTCGTGCGCGTCGTACGCCGCCGGATCGCCGAGCGAGGCACTCGATTCCGGCGACAGCGGCCAGCGCCGCGGCCCGTACGCGACGAAGGCGTGCTCGCCGTCGCGCGCGACGCGTAGCGCGCCGGATTCGAGCGCGTCGGCGAACGGCTCGCCCAGGAAGGGCAGCAGCACCTTGCCGCGCAAGGCCGGGTCTTCGGGCGCCCAGTCGATGTCGAAATGGCGCGCGTAGCGGCTGCTCTCGCCGTGCGCGAGCACGTCGTTCCACCACGCGTTGTCGTTACTCGCCACGCCCATGTGGTTCGGCACGATGTCGAGCACGATACCCAAGCCGCGTTCGCGCAGCGCGTGCGCCAGGTTCTCGAACGCACTGCGTCCACCGAGCACGTCGCTGATGTGTTGCACATCGACCGCGTCGTAGCCGTGCGTGGAATCCTTCGTCGCGCGGAAAATCGGCGAGAGGTAGAAATGACTGATGCCGAGCGCGGCGTAGTAGTCGATTGTCGCGCGCGCGGCGTCGAAGCCGAAATCCGGGGTCAGTTGCAGGCGGACGGTTGCGCGCGGCGTCATCGTGTTTTTCCGCGCAGCGCCCGCAGGCGTGCCGCGCGCCGTTGCACGGCCGGGCGTGCGAACAGGTCGGCGGCATCGGCGGGATAGCGCCGCTGCCAGTTCGGATGCTCGGCGACGGTGCCCGGCAGATTCGGCGCCTCGTCGGCGCCGAGCAGGTCTTCGAGCGGGATCAGCGCGAGCGGCGACGGCGATGCGGCGACGTAATCGATTGCCGCGTCGACGCGCGCCGGCAGAGCGATTGCCCGGGCTGCACGCGCCGCTTTCGGCTGCAGCCGTCGGCCGAGCTGTTCGCGCTGGCGGCGGCGCTCGCGCCGCTCGCTGCGTTCGTCGGATGCGCCGAACAGGTGGAGACGGCTGCGCCAGTCCAGATCGCGTCCGCGCCACCAGCCGGCGACCGGGGGCAGATCGTGCGTGGAGGTCATCGCCACGGCACGCGCGCGCCAGCGCTCCGGCGGGAGGAAATCGTCGCCGTCGCGCATGAACGGCAGCACGTCGAGCCCGAGCAGGCCGGCGCGCGCAAGCTGCCGGCGGCATTCCGGCGGGACGGTGCCGAGGTCCTCGCCGATGACGATCGCGCGGTGGCGCCAGGATTCGAGCGCGATCAGGCGCAGCAGGTCCGTACTCGGGTAACGCAGATAGGCGCCCGCGGTCGCCTCGGCACCGGCGGGAATCAGCCACAGGCGCAGCAGCGACATCACATGATCGATGCGCACGCCGCCGGCGTGGCGCAGGCTGGCGCGAAGCACATCGAGAAACGCCGCGTAGCCGCTGGGTTTCAGCGCGAACGGCGAGAACGTGGTCAGCCCCCAATTCTGGCCGACGGCGTTGAGCTGATCCGGCGGTGCACCGATCCGGGCGCCGCGCAGCATGATGTCCGGCTGCGACCAGCACTCGCTGCCGGCCGGGTCGACGCCGACCGCGAGGTCCGTGATCAAGCCGATCGCCATCCCGGCGCTGCGCGCCTGCGCCTGCGCGGCTGCCAGGCTGCGCGCGGCCAGCCACTGCAGCCAAGCGTGGAACGCGATGCGCGCGCCGTGCGTGTGTGCGAACGCGCGCGCACCGCTGGCGCTCGCGTCGGCGAGCGTCGCCGGCATGCGCGCGACGCTGCCGTGCGTGCGCACCCGGTATTCGCTCAACGCTTCGAACTCGGCGTGCACGCGCAGGGCGCTGCCGCCGGCGGCGCGGAAGGCCGCGAAATCCGCCGCGGCGCCCAGCGTGCCGGCGTCGAAACGCTGGAACAAGGCCTCGAACAGCGCGAGCCGCGCGCTCGCGACACGCGTCCAGTCCAGCGCCGGTGCGCGGCGCAACTGCTCGAATTCGCGCGTGAGCCCGGCGGCGCGCGCGCAGCGCGCCACGTCCGCGGAGTCGGCGAGCGCCGCAGGCGTGGCGTGCAGCACGTTGTAGAAGCCGCGGTGCGAGGGACTGTACGGACTGTATTTTTCGGGCTCGGCGGCGAACAACGCGTGCACTGGACTGAGCGCGACGGCGTGCGCACCGAAGGCAGCCGCGGCACGCGCGAGGTCCGCCGCCGCGCCGAAATCGCCGAGGCCGCGGTCGGGCGCCGCGCGCAGGCCGTAGAGCTGCGCCGCAACGCCGAAGGCGCGCGCGTGCGGATCGCCGAGCGCGTCGGCCGGACCGAAACAGCGCGCCGGCGCGGCAGCGAGCACAGTTTGCGCAGCGCCGAAATCGAGCGTGTGGTAGCCCGGCGGCAGGACGGCGTCCAGGCGCGAGCCGTCGCCCTCGGGGACGAGGCGGGCGTCCCGAATGCCGCCGTGCTCGAGCAGCACGCGCACGCGCCGGATGCGCCGCAGGGTCGGCGGAAGATCTTCCAGCACCGGGCGCGCGGCGTCGACGGGCAGCAGCGGCGCCAATGCCGGCGTGTCCGCCAGCGCCGCGTCGTCCTCGATGCCGAGTGCGGCGAGCAGCGCGCGCAGCGTGTCCGGCGCGACCCGCCGCGGTGTGCCGAACGCATCGGTCCACGCCGAGGCGATACCCGCGCGTTCGGCCAGCGTGCGCAGCGTGCGTTCGGGCAGTGCGCTCAGTGCAGGCATGCGACGAGGCTCTGGCCGGCCAGGCGGCCTTGCGCCAGCGATGTCGCCGCGAGCGGCGTGGTGGCGTACAGGGGCTCGCCGCGCAATGCAGGTGCGGCGCAGGCCTGGCTGTCGAGATTCAGGTGCAGATACAGCGTTCGCCCGTCCGCGCGCTGCCAGCAGGCGAGCAACGCCTTCGGTCCGAGCAGGCGCGTGTCGCGCCGGTCCGGGCGGTCGAGCCAGGGCACAATCTCGCGCCGGCGCAGCGCGATCAGCTGTGCCACCCGCTGCGCGGTGCCGCTCGGCGCATGTGGCGGTGCCGGGCGCGATGCGGCAAACGTGCCCGGATCGCTCGGGTCGGGAATCCGCGCGCGCTTGTTGGCGTCGGCGAATTCCGGAAACGCGGCGAATTCGTGCCGGCGGCCCTCGCGCACCGCGGCGGCAAGTTTGGCCTGATACGCGGTGAAATACTGGAACGGCCGCGTTTCGCCGTACTCGTCGCCCATGAACAGCAGCGGGATTTGCGGCGAAAGCAGCAGGAACGCCTGGGCCGCATGCAGCGGTTCGGGCGCGACCAGCGTCGACAAGCGTTCGCCGAACGCGCGGTTGCCGATCTGGTCGTGGTTCTGCAGGAAGTTGACGAACTTGGTCGGCGGCAGGTGCGCCGATGGCTCGCCGCGGCGCGCGCCCGCGTGGAAAGGCGACGCTTCGCCTTGCCAGGCGAAACCTTCGCGCCAGGCGCGCGCGAGCAATTCCAGCGGCGACTCGGCGAAGTCCGCGTAGTACGCGGTGTTCTCGCCGGTCAGCAGCACGTGCATCGCGTGATGCCAGTCGTCGTCCCACTGCGCGTCGAAGCCGCGTTCGAGCAGGTGCGCAGCATTGCCTTCGTGTTCGAGCACCAGGTGCACCGGACGCTCCGCGCCGGCGCTGCGCACGCGCGCTGCGAAGCGTTCCAGCCAGGACTGGTCCACGATCGCGTGCGCGGCGTCGATGCGCAGGCCATCGCAGCGGAATTCCTCGAGCCAATAGCGCGCGTTGGCGATGAAAAACTCCGCCACGACCGGATGCGTGAAGTCGATCGCCGGGCCCCACGGCGTCTGCCGGTCGGCGCGAAAAAACGGCGAGGCGTACTGCGGCAGGTAGTTTCCTTCCGGACCGAAATGGTTGTAGACGACATCCAGCAGCACCATCAGCCCGAGCCCGTGCGCCTCGTCGATCAGGCGCTTGAGCGCATCCGGGCCGCCGTAAGCTGCGTCCGGCGCGAACGGCAGGACGCCGTCGTAGCCCCAGTTGCGCGTGCCGGGAAACTCGGCGACGGGCATGAGTTCGAGTGCGGTGATGCCGGCAGCGGCGTAGGCCGGCAGGCGCGCACGCACGCCGTCGAAACCGTCCAGCAGGCCGACGTGGATTTCCTCGATGATCGCCTCGTGCCAGGGACGCCCTCGCCACTGCGTAGTGCGCCAGGCGTAGCGCGCCGGATCGACCAGCACGCTCCAGCCGTGCACGCCGCCGACTTGCGCGCGCGCGGCGATATCCGGCACCGCCTGGCCGTCGGCGGCGCCGAGACGGTAGCGATAGCGCGCGCCGTGTTCGGCGGTGACCAGCGCTTCGAACCAGCCGTCGTCGAGCGCGCGCATCGGCTGCACGCCGGCGCCATCGCGATCGAGCCAGACCGCGCCGCAATCCGGCGCCCACAGGCGGAAACGCGCCCGACCGTCGCCGGTCAGCCTCGCGCCGAACACGGCGCTGCCGTCGTACTCGATCGCGCTCATGCCGTGGCCGGGTCCTCGGACGGGAAACGCGCCGTCAGCACCTGTGCCGAGCGTGCGCGTAGCGTGATCGCGTCGCCTTCGACGCGGCGTTCCGGCGCGCCCGGGTCCGCGCTGTCGAGCGCGCACTGCCATGCGTAGTGCGGTGGCGGCAGCCGGAATTCGCGATCCTCGGCACCGGCGTTGAGCAGCAGCAGTACCACATCGACATCGCGTCCGGCGCGCGCCGCGCGGCGCAGCACCAGCGTGCGCGCGGCGACGTCACGCCAGGCGTCTTCGCCCATGACCTGGCCGTTTTCATCGAACCAGGTGATCTCCTTCAGGTCCGGTGCGACGTCGCGTTCGCCTTCGAGAAAACGCCGGCTGCGCAGCACCGGATGGCGCGTGCGCAGGTGCAGCAGACACTTGATGTATGCGGTCAGCGTCCGCGCCGGCTCGGACTCGGCGCGTTGCCAGTCGAGCCAGGCGATCTCGTTGTCCTGGCAATACGCATTGTTGTTGCCGCGTTGGGTCTGGCCGAACTCGTCGCCGGCCAGCAGCATCGGCGTGCCTTGTGCGCAAAGCAGCGTCGCCAGCATCGCGCGCTTGACGCGGGCGCGTGTCTCGAGAATTCCTGCGTCGTCCGTTGTGCCTTCCGCGCCCCAGTTCGCGCTGCAGTTCTCGCCGTGGCCGTCGCCGTTGTTGTCGCCGTTCGCTTCGTTGTGGCGCTCGACGTAGCTGACCACGTCCTCCAGCGTGAATCCGTCGTGCGAGGCGAGGTAATTGATCGAGGCCGTCGCGCGGCGGTGGCGGTGGTTGAACACGTCGGCCGAGCCCGCGAGCCGCGCCGCGAGATCGCCGCGCTGCCCGTCGTCGCCGCGCCAGAACTTGCGCAGCGTGTCGCGGCAGCGGTCGTTCCACTCGGCGAAGCCGGGCGGGAACGCGCCGAGCTGGTACCCGCCAGGCCCGACGTCCCAGGGCTCCGCGATCAGTTTGAGTTGCGACAGCACCGGGTCCTGCATGATTGCGTCGAGGAATCCGCTGTTCTGGTCGAAGCCGTGCGGCTCGCGCGCGAGCGTCGAGGCGAGATCGAAGCGGAAGCCGTCGACGCGATACGACGTGGCCCAATGGCGCAAGGAGTCGAGGATCATCTGCAGCACGCGCGGGTGCGAGCTGTTGAGCGTGTTGCCGCAGCCGGTGTCGTTGATGTGGTGGCGCAGCTGCTCCGGCACCAGCCGGTAGTAGTTGAGATTGTCGAAGCCGCGCAGCGACAGCGTCGGCCCGAGCTCGTTGCCCTCGCAGGTGTGGTTGTAGACGACGTCCAGGATCACCTCGATGCCGGCGGCGTGCAGGCGGCGCACGGCGGCGCGGATCTCGTTCGGACTGCCGGTCGCGAGATAGCGCGGCTCCGGCGCAAAAAACGCGAGCGTGTTGTAGCCCCAGTAGTTCGACAGGCCGCGTTCCACCAGGAAGCGATCCTGCAGGAAGGCGTGCACCGGCAGCAGTTCGACCGCGGTCACGCCCAGTCGCCGCAGGTAATCGATGAACTTGGCGTCGGCCAGCGCGCCGAACGTGCCGCGCTGGAAACTACGGATGCCGCGATGGCGCTTGCTCAGGCCGCGCACGTGCGCCTCGTAGATCACCGTGTCGCTCCACGGCACGCGCGGCGGGCGATCGTCGCCCCAGTTGAAGCCGTCGTTCGTCACCACGCCTTTCGGCATCGACGGCGCGCTGTCGCGGCGGTCGAAGCTCAGGTCCGCTTTCGGCGAGTTCAGGCGATAACCGAACAGTGCATCGGACCAGCGCACGCTGCCGACAAGTTCACGAGCGTAAGGATCCAGCAGCAGCTTGTTCGGATTGAACCGATGGCCGCGCTCGGGCTCGTACGGACCGTGCACGCGATAACCGTAGACCAGCGGCAGCGAGGCGTCACGCAGGTAGCCGTGCCAGATTTCGTTGCTGCACTCCGGCAGCGGCAGCCGTACCGTTTCGCGTCGGCCCGCGACGTCGAACAGGCACAGCTCTACCGCACTCGCGTGCGCCGAGTACACGGCGAAGTTCACGCCGAGTCCGTCCCAATGCGCGCCCAGCGGATACGGCCGGCCGGCTTCGAGCCGGTTGTTGACGACGTCCGCCTTCATGCGGTGCTCCGCAGGTACAGCACGGCGAGCGGCGGCAATGTGAGCGCGAGCGATAGCGCCTGGCCGTGCGCGGCCTGCCATTCCGCCTCGACGGCGCCGCCGTTGCCGAGATTGCTGCCGCCGTATTGCGCGCCGTCGCTGTTGAGAAGTTCGCACCACCGGCCGCCTCGCGGCACGCCGACGCGATAGCCGTACTGCGGCGCCGGCGTCAGGTTCGCGACCACCAGCACGTCGTTGCCTTCGCCGTCGTGCCGCAGCC
>Ga0068856_100006899_pt1 | contig 11105 bp, 12 predicted proteins | sample KBSCornC62_FD_66595 | JGI IMG/M metagenome (GOLD analysis project Ga0068856, IMG submission 66595) | Corn rhizosphere microbial communities from Kellogg Biological Station, Michigan, USA - KBS Corn C6-2 | ecosystem: Host-associated > Plants > Roots > Rhizosphere > Soil ... | reverse complement strand
CGGACCTCTATTGGGCGTGCGCCCTTGCCTATGCGTATGATTATGTTGACGATGATGCGAAGGCGCAAAAGTATTTCAATTACACTACAACTTTAATCGACAGGATCAATCGCGCAGCTCAAAATGACCGGTTCGGTCCAGCCCCAATGGCGCGCAGCACCTGTCCGCAGACATCGGGCGCGCGGTGCTAAAGGCTTTACCGTACGGCGAGTGGACTCCCGACCTTCCTAACGGCATTTCCTCTATTTCCAACCTTCTGCCGATTGCCAATGGGTACATACCGGTCAAAGGCTTCTCGGCGATCACTTCCGCCCTCGCTGCTCCGATTAAGGGGGGGGCCTCGTTTGTATCTTCCACGGGCACAACGGTTCTTCTCGCCGGGACTGCAAGCAATCTCTATAAATATGCGGCAGGAAGCTGGACTTCGGTAGTTTCCGGCGCTTCAGCTACCCGCTGGCGGTTCACCCAGTTTGGGGATCATGTGATTTGCGCCAACGGCGCGCAACTGATTTCCTACGATATAGAAGCGGGGACAGCCGCAGCAATTTCAGGAGCGCCAACGGCAACCGAAGTCGCCACAGTCCGCGATTTCGTGATGGCCGGAGGCGCGGACGGAAGCGCTACGGAAGTGCGTTGGTCGCAGTTCAACGATTCCTCATCGTGGGACACGGGGATCAATCAGGCCGACACCCAACCGCTTCCCGATGGCGGCAAGATCATGGCGATTGTCGGGGGTGAATACGGGATCATTCTGCAAAAGGGAGCCGTGAGACGGGCCTCTTATGTGGGAGAGGTCGGCGGACTGGATATTGTGTTCCAGTTCGACGTCATCAGCTCAGAATTGGGGTGCATGGCGCAAGGGTCGGTCGCCAATGTTGGAAGGATGATCTTCTTCCTGTCCGAGCGCGGATTCGAGATGTGCGACGGCGAGAATGTCGTTCCTATTTCCAACGAGAAGTTCGACCGCTGGTTTTTCTCGACTTACTCGCGCTCCGAAATAGACAATATGGTCTCGGCGGTCGATCCCCGGAACAACATTGTTCTCTGGGCGATGCCTGCCAATCCGGGAAGGATCATCGTCTATAACTGGGTCTTGAAGCGCGGCGCGGTCATTCAAATGGACGTGGCATGGATATTCAACGGCTTCACCGCCAATACGTCTATTGACGATTTAACGGGCAGCATCGACTCCATAACAGGAAGTCTGGACGATCCGATCTATGCGGGCGGAAATCCGCTTCTCCTGATCGCCAATTCCTCGAATGTGATTGGCACATTGGCAGGGTCTAATCTTGCCGCCTCGATCACATTGCAGAATGTCGAACCGACGCCGGGCCGTAGATCGAGAATCCGCTCGGCGCGCCCGATTACCGACTCTGAGACCGCTACAATCTCGATTGGGTCCAAACTTCAGGCTGGAGATGGCCCTGTGTCGGTTTCAACATCTGAAATGCGCCCCAATGGCAAAATGCCGCTACGAGCTAACGGAAGATACAACGACATCACCTTGAGCATCCCCGCTTCTGCGGTGTGGAGCTATTTGCAGGGGGTAGAGTTGGAATTTGAGGCCGGGGATGGCCGGTAGCTATCCCGTTCTGGGTCAGCTTGGGGGTTCGCCGAGAGATGTCGCAAGGGCCGTCAATTACCTTCTTGGGCTGACCGCGATCGTTGAGGATACCGCGACCAACATTGCCTCAAAAACAGCGAGTATCAACACGGTTGGCAAGTTCGCCGGGAAACAGGTCTGGGATTCGACAAATAACCGGCTGATGCGGGCCTCGGGAAGCCTCGCAACGGACCCCTGGTGGATAGTGGACGGGTCGGCGTCGGTAACCCCGGCCTGACAATCGGGTTCGTTCCCGACCCGCAAAACTGGGCGCATTGGGAAAAAGCGAAGGGGTTGCTCGAACCGGCCAGAAGGCTGGGCGACTTTGAGAGCGTTCTTGAGCCCAACGAGATCGTTTGCGCCGTCATGGATGGAAATGAACTTCTAGCTGTGGCCACGGCGTGGCTGAGCGTGGACCGTTACGTTGAGGTCAAACTTGTCGGTGGCCGTGAGCGAGGTCGCTGGCTCAGTCAAATGAACGAAGTGATTGGGAAAGCGGCGCGCGAAGCTGGAGCTACGCGCATGGTCGCTATTGGGCGGCGCGGGTGGCTCAGAGAGCTAAGCGCCTTGGGTTGGGCGAAAGTTGGCGAAACGGACCCGAAAACATGGGTCTACTCGCGGGGAGTATAGGCATTGGGCAAGAAGAGCACGACCACGAAGAGTAATTCTACTCCGTGGGCACCGGCACAGCCGATCCTGACCGGGGCTGGTAACCAGATTCTTCAGACCGCCCAGAACAACCAAGGCAACCTCAACAACATTGAGGGTGGTCTGACTGGTTCGCTTCCGGGCCTTCAGTCGGCAATCGGCAATACCGGAAGTACATTGGGAGCGGGATCGAACTATCTGGATTCCGTTCTCGGCGGCAAATTTCTCGACTCCGACCCATACACCCAGGGCTTGGCCCAGTTCGCCGGTCAGCAGACCGGGAACGCCGTCAATTCTGCATTCTCACAATATGGGCGCACCGGAAGCGGAAACCACGCCACAGACTTGGCTAGGGGTGTATCACAGGGCGAGCTTCAGCCGTTGATGCAGAATTACCAGTCGGAGAGAGCGAACCAGCAGGCGGCAGCGGGTATGATGCCGAGCTATTACGGTGCTCAGTTCGCTGGCTATCCGTCGCTTACCGGCACGGCACAGGTTGCTGGCCAGCTTCCTTATTATGGCAGCCAATCACTCGGCAACATCGGCGGTCTTTACAGCGGCTACGGAACACAATCGCAGACGCAGCCGGGTGGATGGGGAACGGCACTTCTCGGGGCCGCCGCTTCTGTTGCGCCATACTTGTCGGACAGGCGCCTGAAGCGCGACATCGTGAAGGTCGGCCAATATCCTGACGGCTTGGGGATTTACGACTTCAGCTACAATTTCGACCCCGATCGGACGATCTATCGCGGAGTCATGGCCGATGAAGTGAAACAGCTTCGTCCGTGGGCCTACATCGAGAACTTCCGCGATGGTTATGCAGGTGTGAATTATGCCGCTCTTCAGGAGGCCGCATAATGCTTCCGGTAAACATTGGCGACACGTCGCTTGCGCCGCAGATGCAGCCAATCGATCCCAATTCGATCCAGACGCAGCTTCCGCAGCGGCGCGGCATGTTTGGAGGCGGCAACGTCGGCAACGCCATTTCCGCCGGTCTGAACGGATTTCTTGCTGGCATGTATCCGCGCGATGCATCGTCGTTTCTTGCCCCGCAGATGCAGCAGCAGCGCATCCGTGGAGAGATGATGGCGCAGGCGAACCTCCAGAACATGGAATTTCAACGCCAGCTCGCACTCCTCCCGCTTCAGGCGCAGCTCAAGCTGATGTATCCGGACAACGAGGACGCGCAGCTCGCCTATCAGGCTGGCATCATGCCGGGAACGCCGCAATGGCAGCAATACATGAAGCAGATCGCGAATAACCGCGCCGATCCGCTGACAACGATTCCCGGTGGCGGCATGGCTCCGGCATCGGTGGCTCGGTCCATGATAGGCGCGAACCAACCAATGGCCCCAGTCGGCAAACTCATCCCGATTGACGGAGGTCCGACGCCGCAAGCGTCGGGTGGCTTTCGATAAGGCTTCGGCTGTCGTTGAAGGAAAGGAAAGCTCCGGCATTCCCGGAGTTGTCGGACAACAGACACCTTACGGACAGCCGCTGGGCCTGATGCAGACGCTTCCTGCGACGGCGCACGAGATGGCCGACAAGCTCGGCGTGCCGTGGAATCCATCGCTCCTGACGGCAAAAACACCTGAAGCGGCGAACTACCAGCGCACACTTGGCAACGCATATCTTCAGGAAGGCTATCAGAAGACGGGCAACTGGCCCGACGCCTTCCGTTACTATTACGGCGGCCCCAATCGCACTTTGTGGGGGCCGAAAACCAACGCTTACGCCGCCGACGCAATGCGGCGCATGGGGACGATGTAAATGGCGCAACGATACCGCGATGAAGCGGGTAACATCTGGGAAATGGGGCCTGACGGACGGCCTCACTTCGTCTCGGGTGGCGCGCTCCAGAAGCCCGGAGCGCAGTTCGAAGCCCCTCAGGCCGCGACGAACCTTCAGAAGTCTCAGGTTGAAACGCAGATCGCCACGGACACCGCTGCGGCGCAGGAGCAGAAGGCGAAGAACGAGGCCGCCAAGTCTGACATCGATACCAAGGCAGCTCAAGTCGATCTAAACATGAAGACCGGTACGCCTCCCGGCGACCTCACCAAGATCGGTCCAGATTATCTGAAAACCCTTCCTCCGGGGGTGGGCGACCTCACCCGAGAGATGCTGAACGGCAACTATAAGGGGTCGATCACCACATCTCGCAACCCGGTCGTGATGCAGGCCGCGCTCGCCGCTGCCCACGCGACCAACGGCAACTTCGACGCGGGCAAGTATGACGAGCGGCTTGCTCTAATTAAGGGCATTGCATCCGATCCAAACTCGCCACTCAACGCGCTGAATACTGCGCTCGCCCACGCTGGAGTGCTTTACGATCATGCTCCAGATGTCGCTGGCGGAGCGCCCTTTGGGTATCATCCTCCATCGACCGCCGTAAACGCTTTGGAGAACTGGTGGAACGGCAATAGCCCCGCAGTGAGCACCTATAACGACATCGTCGGGAAATACGGGCCAGAACAGGCCAAGGCATATGGAATCGGGACCGGTGGCGAACGGCAGGGAATTGAGGAACAGTATAGCGCCAATCTTCCGCTGGCGACCAAGCGCGCTCTACTGGCAACAGACGCGAAGCTTTATGCTGGCAAAATCGCCGCCATAGCGCACGGCTATGACATGATTGGGGGCAACAATGTCCTCGATTATCTGAGCCCGGACGCGAAGGCCGCGCTTCAGAAAATCGCTCCCGATGATTATAGCAAAATAGTCGGAATTGGCGTTGCGTCTGGAGCTGGTAGCCGGAACGGCGCGCCTCCATCGATTGGCGGTAGCGGCCCGACGCCTCCGGTCCCCCCATCGCTCGGCGGCGTTAATGGTCCGACGCCTCCGCCAAATGGAGGAATGCAGCAAACGGTCGCGACCGGCGATTTCAGCACGCAGTACGATCCGATCACCTCCGCGAAGATGAATGCGCTGATCCGAGCGCCTGGAACGACCTACGAGCAGGCTGCCGCGCTCGATCAAGCGCTTGGAGGGCACGGCCTATTTGTCAATGGACAGAAGCTCGATCCGCAGACGTTCGCAAAAATCCAGCAGTGGGCGCAAACACACGCCGACTATCAGCCCGTTGTGTCGACCAAAGACATTCCGACGACCGCATGGCAGCGCTTTTCGGCTTCTCCGACTGGCGCTGGCCTATCGGCGGCAGTTGCTGGCGGGACCGCGGGGCTTTCGGATGTAGCCGGACGCGCCCTTGTCGGGCCGGGATGGGATGCCAATCGGCAGGCTTTGGCCGATCTTCATCCCGACGCTGACCTGATCGGGAACATCGCCGGGAGCACGGCGGGAATGTTCGGCGGCGGCAAGCTTCTAGGAACCGCGCTCCGTGCGGGAGCAAAAGGTGGTCTGGCGCGCGATGCAGTGGCTTTGGCGCTCAAGAACCCGATTAAGGCCGGGGCCTTGGGAGACGCCGCGTATGGCGCAACCTATGGGGCGAGCGAGAATCCTGACCATCCAATCGCCGGAGCGGCCATTGGGGCTGGCGTGGGTGGTCTGACAGGCTTCGCGGCTCCGGTTGTCTCGAATGCAGTTGGGGGTACTCTGCGGGGCGTCCAGAACGCCGCAGCGCAGCGATTGACCGCTGCGGGCATTCCGCTGACCGCCGGGGAAGTGCTTGGAGGGGGCTTCAAGAAAGCACAGGATGCCCTAACGAGCGTCTTTGGCCCCGGGAACATGGTCGAGAGGCGATATGCAGACGGGCGCTTGGCCTTCAACCAGGCCGCGTTCGATCAGGCCGGTGCGCCCATAGGGGCAAAAACCTTCGGCGTTGGACAGCAGGGAATCAACGCCCTGAATGCAGCGAAGAGCCAAGCCTACGGCAACGCGCTCGATCCTGTTTCACTCAACCTTAACACACCCGACTTCATCAACGGTATGGGGACGGCGATCAGCGCGGCCAATCAGATTCCAGCTGGAGAATTGCCGCAAGGATATGCCGCCAATGCGATTAACCGCTTTGTCGGCAGCCGGATAGCCGACGACGGTACGATGACGGGACCGGCGTTCCAGCAAGCCTATCGCGGACTTGCGACAACCGCCAACCGCGCAGCGCCGAAGGTCGAGGGGTACGATATTGGGCAGGCCCTCGGGCAGGCCAAAGAGGCGCTTTCAGGGGCTCTTCAGGACCAGAACCCGGAGGCGTATCAGGGATTTCTTAACGCCAATGCCGCAAATCGTAACCTCAATGTGCTTTCCAGTGCGGTCAATGCCGCCAAGAATCAGGACGGACAGCTATTCACTCCTGCGCAACTGGGTATGGCTGCGACTAGCAATGGCAAGGCCTTCAGTGGCAATATCGCCGCAGCGGCGGGCCAGCGACCGTTTAATCAGCTGGCTATTGACGGGCAGAAAGTGATGTCCTCCAAACTTCCAGACAGCGGAACCGCGACCCGCGCACTGGTTAGCGGAGAACTGCTTACCAATGCTGGGATCCTCGGGACCTTGGGCGGTCTTGGAGGGGCGGAGGGATACCGCCAAGGCGGCACTGGCGGCATGTTCGGGGGGGCGATTGCTCCGCTGGGACTTCTAACCCTGCTCGGAACTCGGGGCGGCCAGAAGCTTCTGATTAGGGGGCTGATGAACCGACCGGCCATCGCCCAACAGGCGGGGCAAGCGTTGCTCGATAATCCTGCCCTCATGGGCCAGATCGGCACCGGATTCACCGTTCCTCAGCTCGCCCGTCAGTGACGGATGATCTGGCCAGTATTTTCGTAAGTTAGCCGCCCACCGCTTTTTCTGCTGCTTGCGCCATGACCGCTTCAAGAGAAGCTGGCCAATCGCGCATCCAATGGCGATCCCGACGGAATCTTGAATGAATATCGCGCTGAACACGGCGCGCTGAATACACCCTTTTGCCAACCCGATCAAACGGAGAGCCGAATGGCCTTTTCCGATTACTACTCCACGCCGTCCCTGAATGTGACAATCGGCGGCATCAGCATCGCTGAGGGATGCGCGGCCTCCAACATCAACGACGCAATCCGCCAGTTCATGGCTGACGGGCGCTTGCTGTCCGACACCGTGGCCGGGATCAATGTCTCAAACCTCATGCCGATCAGCGGGGGAGCTTTCACCAACCAGATCACTCGTTCCGGGGCGGGAGGGTATTTCTATAACGCCAACGCTGCACAATCGGGCGGCAAGATCAGCTTTCTTGCTTCCGGTTCAGCGCTTCCCAGCTCTCCCAATGAGGGCGACGTGGTGTTTTTCTATTGAACGTTCGGCTGAACGGCGCGTGGCCGACAGTCAGCGCGGGGAAAACGTTTTTCAATGGCGCGTGGCGCACGCTCACCAATGGTAAAGCTTATGTCTCCGCCGAGTGGCATGACATCGCAAGTTTCGTTCAGCCTGTAACGCTCTCTGCTCACGGAGGCGGCACACGGTCCACTGCCCAGACCATGACCACGGGGGCGACGGCCACTCCTAGCGGGGGTTTGGGGCCATTCGCCTATTCGTGGTCCGTACTTTCCTCAACCAACCTAACCGGGATTTCAATATCCGGCGCAAATACGGCGTCTCCGTCGATTACCGCAACCGTCACGCCCAACACTCCGGGCACCTCCGGGACAGCCGTTCTTCAGTGCGTTGCGACCGATTCTCTCGGCCAGACCGCCAGCGCTCAAACGGGCGTCAATTTCCTCATTTTCCAGCCACCAACCGGCACTCAGTAGGGGGCCTAAATGTACCATTTCTTTGGGGCGATCACCAACAAGAAGGGTGACGCGCTCCCCGGCTATTGCGTGCGCCTGACGGACAGCAACGGCAACTCCATTGCGCTCTATTCGGACGGAAACGGAACGCCAATCGTCAATGTCAGCGGGATCGCCGACACCGCCGTGGTTGATGTCAATGGAAACGCCTCTTTCTGGGTGAATCCAGGAACCTATAACTTCAATATCTATGCCGCCGACGCATCGACGCTTTACCAGACGATTGGCAGCATCCCCCTCGGGCTCGACACAATCACTCTCGCGGGCGGCGAATCCGTTTCAAGCCGGAGCCTTATGGCCCCGATTGCATTCCCGGTTTCAGGACAATCGGCAACTCTCACGGAATCCGGGCGCGAGGGCACGTTCGTATTCGATAGTGCCAATCATTCGGCCCATGTTACAGCCGATCCAAATCAAGGTCTCTATGTCGCCCCGAGTTCCGATCCAACCGGAGCGTCCGGAGCATGGGTTCGCAAGTTTTCAGGAGCAGCGGAAAGCACATGGTGGGGCGTTTCAACGGCAGGGACTGCAGCAGCTAATACGGCGGCCTTTAATGCTGCCCTTGCTACGCTCAATGCCCTCAAAGTAATTGGCATCGGCGGCGGCACTTTTGGCTCGATCGGTTTACACACTCCTGCAGGTATTTATCAATTCAATGGTGAGATTACTGTCGAACACGCGCTTGAGATCACTGGTGATTTCTGCGGCGGCCTTGCTGGCGGTGGAACAGTAGGTCAGTGGACTAGCACCACTAATCACGGTTTCAACTTCAAGGGTTGGGATGGCGTCAGCAACAATGCTGAGGGTGCATCTATTAGAGGCTTCTACCTCAAAGGCCCGTATTCCTATACCTTTGCTGGCGTAACACGAGGCCCCTACCACGGCATTAACTCTCAAGCGATGATCCGGATTGAGAATGTAACTGCCGACGGATGGCCTGGTAATGGCTTTGACGTATCAGGGAATATCTCGACCAATAGCGGAAATGCCAGCAATTCCATGTTCGTCAACATTGCTAGCCTATTTTGCGATTGGACTATCCGAGTATTTGGACCAGACGTTAATACTTGCAATGGCTATAATGTCGTAGGCACAAGTAACCGCTTCGGCAACATTAACGATCAGAGTGGTATCGGCTGCAACTGGTTCGGTGGACAGTGCGAAGGCAACGGCAACGATTCTAATCACCCGGTTCGCTGCCATAGCGGCGGTCATATTTATGTCGTTGCCTATGGCGAAGAGGCTTGGTGCGCGGCCAATGCCCCGACAGGGACAACCGCATCGAATACCGGCTGGCTTTATCTTAAGGAAGGGTCGCCTGACACTACGCAGCCTACGTGGAGTGCAGGGCAGTCTTGGTATTTCGGTGCCCCCTGCGTCCAGACAAACCTTTGTAACAGTAATTTCTTTGGGCAATACTACGAGGACTATAATCCTGCGGTATTCGCACCGTTTGCTAGGGTAATTCCAGGCGGTTATGATAGCTCTATAGTTAACTTTTGGGTGCTTGGCACGAATACTAAATTTCCTATCCTCATCGGCGATAATACTGGCGGGGTGAGGTTAAAAATTAATGGCGGCGGTTTAGTCGTTGGAGGTGATTTAGAGGTCCAGCAAGTATTCAACGGGAACACTACATTCTCATCTGTTGACTCGGCCTCTGACAATACAGTTATTCTGGACAATGGAAACGTATATAACAGCCTGAATTTTCGCACCAATGGCGTCCAGCAAGCCACGCTTACTATCGGCAGCAACACATGGTTCCAGAGGGCGAATACGCACTACCTTCAGCTTAACTCTGGTACGATTATAGGCACTTGGGATTCCACAGGCCTTAACCTTGGGTCTGGATTTGCGCTCAGCTATAATGGAACAGCGGTTATTAGCGGGGGCCTTCTTACCGCCGCTGCGTCCCCGGCCTTTACGGGAGATGTCGCCAAATCTTCCGGGTCGCTTGCCACTACAGTCAATGGCGCGCCAACGGCAACAACCGGCATCCTCACCACCAGTACGAGCGGAGTCGGCTACAGAACGGGCGCGGGAGGCACTGCAACACAGACCACCTCCAGAACAACCGGAGTTACCATCAATAAGCCCTGCGGATCGATCACACTCGTTTCCGCCGCTGGATCGGCGACGTATTCGACATTCACGGTCACCAATTCAACGGTGGCTGCAACCGACACGGTTGAGGTTGTCCAGCAATCAGGATCGAACCTCTACAACTGTATCGTTACGTCGGTCGCGGCGGGAAGCTTTAAAATCTCCGTATCCGCTGTGAGTGGAACGGCAACCGAGTCTCCGGTCCTAAACTTCACGGTGACGAAGGGTGTGTCGGCATGATGTTCGACCGCTTCGCCCTTTGCGTAGAACGCTTCTGGGACTGCATCGATCAGTTGGCCTGCGTCATCATTCGTTCGCCGTTCTACATCCTGTTCGATTGGGGCGGCGCTCCGTCTGCTGATCGCACTATCTCCGCTTACGTCGGGATCAAGGCTGAGACGGGACATAAATGGGCGCTGGTCGCTGAGAAGATCATCGACTCGATCATGCTCGCTCCGGGCCACTGCCGTGGCGCGATTGCCAGGGATTCGAGAGACTGATGCCTCCGCGCTCACCAAACATGGATCCGGACAGCCGAGTGGCCCTCGCTGAGATACGCGGCGACATCAAGCTCATCCTCGCTGGCCAGCAGCAGACCCACAACGATGTTCAGGAAATACGCAAGACCCTTGCTCGGCATGACGAGCGCCTGGGCGCCCTGGAGATCGACAAGAACGTTCGCGAGGGGGAGCGGAAGGGCGTCACCTTGAGCGGCAAGATCGCTTGGGCGATTACGAGCGTATTCGGCGGCGGCGCGGCTACGGCAATCGCAATGAAGGTGTTTGGGCTGTGAGCGGCGCGCGGACACTTCGGCAAGTCCTGAACGATCCGCTTGGTGAGCCCGTGCCAGACGAGTTCCTGAATCTGTTGCGGGAACTGCCGAGCTTTTCAGACGGAGGCTCCGGAGCGGGGGGCTTAACAGAGGTCGGTCCTACTGAGCTGGCGAGTGATATTCGGCACGCTGACCGCACTTCTCGCGAAATCCATGCGGTCTCAGGCGTATCTCATAACTACGCCAAAGCAAC
>Ga0068856_100006893_pt1 | contig 11113 bp, 12 predicted proteins | sample KBSCornC62_FD_66595 | JGI IMG/M metagenome (GOLD analysis project Ga0068856, IMG submission 66595) | Corn rhizosphere microbial communities from Kellogg Biological Station, Michigan, USA - KBS Corn C6-2 | ecosystem: Host-associated > Plants > Roots > Rhizosphere > Soil ... | reverse complement strand
TACTGCAACTGCGCCCGTTGGTGCCGAGCGACTGGAAGAACGCTCCGGTGAGAGGGATGGGTTGATAGGAGGCATTGTGATTCTGCAGCACTCCGCTTTCATTGGGGAACGGAAAGAGATCTGGCAACTGGGATTGGGCACTCGCTGACAGCACGGCAGCGAGGATTCCCAATGAAAATCTTAGGGGTGATTTCATTGAGGTGACGGAACCTTTCTTCTGGCCGAGATGGCCGTATGGGAATGGCCTCAGGGCCTCCGATTGGTTGGACCAGCATATCCCGCTTTCGGGCGTCCGCACAATAGTACTTTTTCAAATTTTGCTTAAGCCATGACTGGTGGCAGTGGGCGATCAGGCCCATAGATAATGGCGCCGATGGATCTCCGGGCGACGTAAGCGATGATAGAGATACGTGTCTACACTTCCGTCGGTGGTGATTGTGGGGCGGCCGAACGTCGGCAAGTCCACCTTATTTAACGCGATTATCGGGCAGCGGCGCTCGATTGTGGGCGATGAGCCGGGCATCACGCGGGACCGCATCTACGGCGAGGCTACTTATCGCGGGCGGAAATTCGATTTGATCGATACCGGCGGGATCGTTCTCAATGACGATGAGATGATTCCGACGCAGATTTTGAAGCAGGCGCGGACGGCGTTCGAGACGGCTTCGCATATCATTTTTCTGATTGACGGGCGCAGTGAGATTACGGGCGTGGATCGGGATCTGGCGCGGATGCTGCATAAGCTGGGGAAGCCGGTTTCGGTGGCTGTTAACAAGATCGATAGTCCCAAGCGCGAGGGGTTGACGCACGAGTTTCACGCGTTAGGTTTCAAGCATTTGTTTCCGGTTTCGGCGGAGCACCGGTTGGGATTCGAAGACTTGCTGGATCACGTTACGGAAGGGTTTGTAGCGGAGCCACAGGCGCGGAAGAAGGTGCGGGGAGAGGATGCGGGTCCGGAGCCGGAGCCGGAGGATGAGCGGACGCTGCCGATTAAGATCGCGATCATCGGGCGGCCTAATGTGGGGAAGTCGACGCTGCTGAATGCGCTGACGGGGACGGAGCGGGCGATTGTTTCGCCGGTGGCGGGGACTACGCGGGACGCTGTCGATGAAAAAGTGACGGACGACGGGACGGAGTATGTGTTCGTCGACACGGCGGGGATTCGGCGCAAGGGCAAGACCAAGCTGATGGCGGAAAAGCTGAGCGTGGTGATGGCGCGGCGGCATCTGCGGATGTCGCATGTGGCGCTGCTCGTGATGGACGCTAGCGAAGGGGTGTTGGCGCTGGACGCGACCATCGCGGGGTACGCGCATGAAGAGGGGCGCGCTATCATTTTGGTCGTCAATAAATGGGATGCTGCGAAGGACAAGAATAAGAAAAAGTTTATCGAGCAGATTCGAGATAATTTGAAGTTTCTGGAGTATGCTCCGATTGCGTTCGTGTCGGCGGAAAAGCGGCTGGGGACGCGCGTGTTGTTTCCGCTGATCAAGAAGGCTTATGAGGCGGCTTCGCGGCGGGTGAGCACGGGGGAGTTGAACCGGTTTGTGGCTTCGCTCGAGTGGGAATACGATATGAAGATTTACTACATGACGCAGGCGAACGTGCGGCCTCCGACGTTTGTTGCGTTTACGGATAAGGCGGGGAAGCTGCACTTTTCGGCGGAGCGGTATTTGGCGAACCGGTTAAGAGAGAGATTTGATTTTACGGGGACGCCGATTGTGATCCGGACGAAGCGGCGGTAGGCTCGTCCTTCCCCTATACCGGGATGCGGTATAATTAATCCGTTGATCCATTCTTTCGGCGACGCGGACACGGAGCGATTGTTTCAGGACCGGACCGTTAAGAAGTTCGCCGGTTTTGCGGCGCGGGCCAAGAGGAAGTTGGAAGCGATCCATGCGGCCGCACGACTCGATGATCTGGCGATTCCGCCGTCGAATCGTTTGGAGAAGCCGCGGGGCAAACTGGCGGGTTATTATTCGATTCGGATTAACCAGCAGTGGCGGGTGATCTTTCAATGGACGGGTACGGATGCGCGGAAAGTTTCGATTGTGGATTACCACTAGGAGGGAGAAGATGACCAAAAACGAATTCGCTCCCGTGACGCCCGGGATGATGCTCAAAGAGGAATTTCTGGACGAGTACGGGTTGTCGCAGAATCAACTTGCGAAGGCTATTGGGATTTCGCCCAACCGGATTGCCGAGATTATTCACAACCGGCGGCGGATTTCGGCTGATACGGCTGTGCGGCTGAGTCTCTATTTTGGTAACAGTCCGGAGTTCTGGATGAACCTGCAAATCCACTACGATTTGAAAATGGCGCAGAGGGAACTCACGGCTGCCGACCGGAAACGCATCCAGGCCGGGCGGGCAGCGTAATGACGGATTAATCCGGCTGCGCCCCTTTTAGATACCGACGCGTTTCTGCGAGCCACACCCTCATCGACATATGCCGCTCTTGACCCTCTTCCACTAGGATCAGTGTAAACCCTGGGGCGGGATACAATATTTCTGGTGATGACTTTTCCTGTTGAATATCGCGAGAGGCTGCTTTCCACGCTTTCTACCATCGACACCGCGCTGGTGGCGCAGGCGATCGGGTGGATGAAGGAGGCTCGCGATTCGAAGCACGCGCTGTTTGTGGCGGGCAATGGGGGGAGCGCGGCTACGGCGGCGCATTTTGTTTGCGATATGGTCAAGGGCGCTAGTGCGGGGAAATCACGCTTCCGCATTGTGGCGCTAGGGCAGAATTTGCCTACTATGACGGCCTATTCGAACGATGTTAGTTACGCAGATGCGCTGGTCGAAGAACTGAAGAATTTCGCTCAGCCTGGGGATTTGTATATGGCCATCAGCGGGTCAGGGAATTCGCCTAACGTGGTGCTGGCGATGGAGTATGCCAATTCAATTGGCTGCCGGACGCTGGCGTTGACGGGGAGGGATGGGGGGAAGCTGGGCGCGCTGGCCAACCTTAATATCCACGTGCCGGAGCCGCATATGGGGCGGATTGAGGACGCGCATCATATCATTTGCCACATGATTTGCTACAGCTTTATGGAGCATCCGGACTTGGTACAGCGGGACTAGTTCACGGGAGTATCATGGTTAGGTACGAACCTAGGCGGCAGCATGAAAACTAAGGTTCACATTCCGACCGTGATGGTCGATAATGAATTCACGCGGGCCTTGCCCACGGAGACACCATGAACGTGAACAATCCCAATCGCACTTCTTTGGGCTACTCGGCGGCCACTGCGCGTGCACCGCTTGCAGAGGCTTACGGCGGAGACTGCCACCTGGCGGAATTGGTGCGCACGCTGCGCTCGCTGGCCGGGGACTCGCCGGAGCGGCAGGCGAAGATGGAACGGCTGATGCGCGCTTACGCTGACGGTCAATTACAAGTGGATACGGAAGCTACCGCTTCCGCGATGATTGACGAAGGTATGCGGCCGCGTTCGCGGCGCTAGATTCCGAAGCCTGAACTCAGGACGTTCCCCATACGATCGACCAGGGCGGAGACGCCGGCGAAACCCGGGTTGTCAGGGGTGCCGAAGCGCAGGTCGATTAAATCCAAGCGCAGATCGTCACCGACAGGAGTTACCCGCCAGAAGGGCACCTGCGACCAGCGGCTGAACACCTGAAAGGGGTGCGTGCGCAGGGCGGCTTCCATGCCGGGGATTGCGGCGGGAGCGCGATACAGGCGTCCGGCGGCGGGATCGTAGTCGGCTCGCAAGTTCACGGGCAGGATGAGGGCGAAGTTTGTGCCTTCGACGACACCTTTCCAGATGAAGGGATTCAGGCTATTGGGAATCGCGACGACTCTATGGGGCGGGGCGCCCTGGTAGAGGCGGGCGGACATGACTTCCACGGCGCGGGCGTGGGTGACGATGCGGAGTCCTTCAAACGCTAGGAATGCGACCAGGGATATACAGGCCCAAGTCCGGCGGGGGGCGGTGGACTTGCGCTCGCCGATTTCGGCGCTGACCAGGCGGGTTAATGCGGTGGCGGCGATGGCTAGCAGGAGGATGGCCAGGATCCACATGTCGATGATGTTGTTTATGTCGAGGCGGAAGCGATGGTTGGAGAAGGGCATTGCCAACGGGATGCCGTAAGTATTGGTCCAATCGAGCAGCAGGTGGCTGAAGACGCCGATCATCGCTGCGAGGTAGGATTGCCAGGAAAATTTGGCGCGTACTAGCAGCATGGGCAAAAGCGCTACCAAAGGCAAGAAGGTTAGGGTGTGCGTGTAGGTCCGGTGATATTCGATGTAGCGCATGGTGCCGGTGAACCATACAAAGGCGTCGGCGTCGGGGGCGTTGGCGGCTAGCACCATCATGGCGGTGCCGTGGGGCGTGGTTTTCTCAAGACCGGCTCTGGCTAACATTAATCCGACTAGGGAATGGGTTAGGTTGTCCATGATTTAGCGGTAGTTGGTGGGGATCAGAAGAGTCAGGGCATCGGGGGCTATTTCTATCGACGCTGGCAGGCGTCCGGCGTATTCGCCATCGATTTGCAAGTGGGCGGAGCCGGAGAATTCGATGCGGTCGGCGCGAACGGCGCGCACGCCGGGGATGGACTTCACCTGATGTAGCGTTACGGCGGTCATGTAGGCGGCGTAGCGCAGGGGATTGGAGCCTTCGAATAGGACTACTTCAAAATCGTTATTGAGGAGAGAGGCGTTGCTGGCAATTTCCATGTCGCCGCCGTAGTTGCGGACGCGGGAGACGAGTGCGAAGCCGTGTTGGGTTTGGCGGTCGTCGATCTTGGCTTGAAATTGGCCGACGGCGCTGAAGAATTGACCTAGCCCTGCGAACCAATACGCGAGTTTTCCGGCGCGGGCTTTTAGGGCAGGGTTTACTTTGGTTACGATGGTGGCGTCCAGGCCGGCACCGGCCATCAGGAGGAAGTAGCGCGGGTCGCGGAACGGGGTGCAGAGTTTGCCTACGGCGATGCGGCGTTCTTGGCAGGAGCCGAGGCGGCCTATGGCGCGTTCTAATCCATTGCCTAGGCCCAGTTCGTTAGCCAGAACATTGGCGGTGCCGCCGGGGAGGATACCCAGCGGGACGCGCGAGGGGATCATGCCGTTGGCGACTTCGTTGATGGTGCCGTCGCCGCCCAGGACTAGGATGAGGTCGGCTCCGGCGGCCACGGCGTCGTGGGCTAATTCGGTGGCGTGGCCGGCGGCAGCGGTGGGGGTCAATTCGGCTACAATGCCTACCTTTTTCAAAGCATCGATGGTACGTTGGAGAATGCGCGCGGGCTGCCGCCGGAATTTGCCCGCGACAGGATTGTAGATCAGGACCGGCTGCTGATATTTGGCTATCTTTCAAGTATAACTTCCCTGTGAGTTCTATTCCCCAGAAAGTCGACGCGCTGCGCAAGAAGATTGCGCATCACGAGTATCTTTACTATGTGCTTGACGCTCCGGAAATTTCGGACGCTGAGTACGACAAGATGATGCGGGAGCTGCAGGCGCTGGAGGCGGAGCATCCGGAGTTGGTCACGGATGATTCGCCAACGCAGCGCGTGGGAGGGAAGCCTCGGGAAGGCTTCGTCAAGGTGGCGCACTCGTCACCGATGTTGAGTTTGGATAATGCACTAAATGAGAGTGAGCTGCGGGATTTCGACCGGCGGGTGCGGGATTTGTTGGGCGGGGAAGAGTTTGAGTATGTCGCTGAGTTAAAACTGGATGGGTTGTCGCTGGCGCTGCATTATCGGGAGGGGAAGTTTGCGCAAGCGGTGACGCGGGGGGATGGGGCTATCGGCGAGGATGTTACGGAGAATGCGAAAACCATACGCTCCATTCCATTTCGTGCGAAGGCGGAGGAAGTGCGCGGGGAAGTGGTTTTCAATCGCAAGAGCTTCGACAAGTTGAATGAAGACCGGGCGGCGGCGGGGCTGCCGGTGTTTGCCAATCCGCGGAATGCGGCGGCGGGGTCGTTGCGGGTGCTGGATCCTACGATTACGGCTTCGCGAAGGTTGGATTATTTCTCTTACTATTTGGTGCCGGCGCCTCCTACACAGCATGAAACGCTGAAAGGGCTGACGGAGATGGGATTTAAAGTCAATCCGAACTGGCGCAAATGTAAAGACATTGAAGCGCTGGTTGCGTTCTGCAAGGAGTGGGAAGAGAAGCGCGACGGGCTGTCTTACGAGATCGATGGAGTGGTGGCTAAGGTGGACGCGGTCGCGCAGCAACAGAGGCTGGGGTGGAGGCACAAGGCTCCACGGTGGGCGATTGCTTTTAAATTTCCGGCGCGGCAGGCGGAGACGGTGGTGGAGGAGATTGGAGTGAGTGTGGGGCGGACGGGTACTTTGACGCCGGGGGCACTGTTTCGTCCGGTGAATGTAGGCGGGGTGATGGTTTCGAAGGCCACACTGCATAACGAGGATGAAGTGCGGCGGCTGGGCGTGCAGGCCGGCGATACGGTTCTAGTGGAGCGGGCGGGAGATGTGATTCCGCATGTGGTGCGGGTGGTGAAAGAAGGGGAGCACCGGCGGCCGTTTCGCATGCCTAGCAAGTGTCCGGTGTGCGGCGGGGAGATCGTTCGAGTGGAAGGGGAGGCGGCTAGCCGATGCATCAACATTAGTTGTCCGGCGCGGCTGCGCGAGTCTCTTTTGCATTGGGCGGGGCGTGGGGTGATGAACATTGACGGGATGGGAGAGGCGCTGGTGGATCAGTTGGTGGAAAAGGGGCTGGTGAAGAGCGTCGCCGATTTGTATGACCTGACGCTGGACGATTTGATGGGGCTGGAGCGGATGGGGAAGAAGTCGGCTGCGAAGGTGCTGGCTAATATCGATGCTTCGCGGAGGGCTCCGCTGCCGCGGATTTTGAATGGGTTGGGGATCCCGTTTGTGGGGGAGCGGACGGGACAGTTTCTGGCGGAGGCGTTTGGGGATCTGGATAAGATTGCTGCTGCTGATGAGGACGAGTTGCAGACGGCGGAGGAAGTCGGTCCCAAGGTTTCGCGCAGTATTCATCAGTTCTTTCAGGAGAAACATAATTACGCTTTGATCGAAAAACTGCGGGCAGCACGGTTCTCGTTCACACACGCTGTCAAGAAGCGCGAAGGCGGACCATTGGCGGGCAAGACGCTAGTGCTGACGGGGACGCTGCCGAATCTGGCGCGGGAAGAGGCCAAGCAGCGAATTGAGGCTGCCGGGGGGAAGGTGGCGGGTTCGGTGAGCAAGAAGACTAGTTATGTGGTGGCGGGGGAAGAAGCGGGGTCGAAACTCGACAAAGCGCGAGAGTTGGGGGTAGACGTTATCGATGAAGCACGGTTACTCGCTATGATTGGGGACGCGGCTGAGTAACGGATGCATCATTTTCTTGACCTCTTAAAAGAATTGGGGCCGGTGGGGGTCCTGATTCTATCGATGGTGGAATCGGCGGGGATTCCGAACCCGGGCGGGACTGACTTCCTGCTGCTGTTTATTACGGCGGCGCGGCCGGAGGATGCGGCGTTGACGGCGGCGCTGGCGGTGGTAGGGTCGCTGGTGGGGAGTTTGTTTTTCTTCGAAGTCCTGCGGCGGGGGGGCGAGAAGTTTTTAGCGAAGCACACGGTGACGGGGCGGGGGCTGCGGTTTCGCCGGTGGTTTTTGCGGTATGGAATGATTACGGTGTTCATTCCGGCGTTCCTGCCGATTCCGATTCTGCCATTCAAAGCGTTTGCGGCTTGCGCGGGGGCGATGGGGGTTACGCGGAAGCGGTTCATGCTAGTACTGTTTGCGGCGCGGCTCCCAAGGTACACTGCGCTGGCTTATTTGGGCGCGAAACTGGGTGAAAATTCAGGGGTTTGGCTGCGCGAGCACGGGTGGTATTTGCTGGCGCTGGCGGTGCTGTTGGCGGCGGGGCTCACGCTGGTGGTGCGGCGGGCTAACCGGGAGGCGTTACAATTGGAGTGAAGTAGTGTCCCCCATGGTTATTAGCCCTTCCATCATTGAAGAAATCGCTGAGCTGAAGCGCAGCCGGAAGGCTGTCATTCTGGCGCATCATTATCAAGACGCGGAAATTCAGGAGTTGGCGGATGCGGTGGGGGATAGTCTGGAACTAGCCCGGCAGGCTCGGGATTTTGCAGGCGAAGTGATTGCGTTTTGCGGGGTTTGGTTCATGGCGGAGACGGCCAAGGTTTTGAACCCGGAGCGCATTGTGGTGGTGCCGGATAAAAACGCCGGGTGCAGTCTGGTGGACAGCTGTCCGGTGGAGGATCTGCGGGCTTGGAAGCGGATGCATCCGGAGTACGCGGTGGTTTCTTATATCAACACTTCGGTCGAGGTGAAGGCCGAGAGTGACATTCTTTGCACTTCACGGAATGCGGTGAAGATCGTAAACTCGATTCCGGCGGAGCGGCCGGTGATGTTTTTGCCGGATTTGAATTTGGGCAATTACGTGAAGCAGCAGACCGGGCGCGAGAACATGAAGATCTGGCAGGGGGCGTGTATTGTGCACGCTACTTTTCCGGCGCGGCGGGTTACGGCGGCTCGAGCGGAGCATCCGAACGCGCTGGTGGCAGCGCATCCGGAGTGTCCGCGGGATGTGCTGGCGATGGCGGACTTCGTTGGGTCGACTTCGGCGATTGTGGATTGGTGTGTGGGGCACGAGGCGCAAGAGTTTATTGTGATGACGGAGAGCGGGGTGCGGTACTCGCTCGAGAAACGGGCGCCGGAGAAGAAGTTTTATTTCGTGGCGAACGAGCAGTGTAATTGCAGTGAGTGTCCTTATATGCGGCTGAACACGCTCGAAAAGCTGCGGGATGCTTTGCAGACGCTGCAGCCTAGGGTGGAGTTGGCGGCGGACGTGATGGAACGGGCGCGGCTGCCGATTGAGCGGATGCTGGCGGTGAAATGAACGTGACTCCTCTTATCGACACTTTCGACCGGGTGCACGACAACCTGCGCATCAGCGTTACGGACCGCTGCAATATTCGCTGCTTTTACTGCATGCCGGAAGAAGGCGTGAAGTTTCAGCCTCGCGAGGAGATACTCACTTTCGAAGAGATTGAGCGCTTTGTGCGCGTCGCCGTGACGCTGGGGGTGCGTAAGTTGCGCATCACGGGCGGGGAACCGCTGTTGCGGAAGGGTCTCGCGCAGCTGATCGGGCGGCTGGGGAAGATCGACGGCATTCAGGATATGGCGCTGACGACCAACGGGGTTTTATTGGCGGATCAGGCGCAGGAACTTTACGATGCTGGGCTGAGGCGGTTGAACATACATCTTGATACGCTTGACCGGGCGCGCTTTCAGCAGATCACGCGGCGGGACGATTTCGGGAAGGTAATGGACGGGATCGAGACGGCGCTGCGAGTCGGGTATCCGGTGATTAAGATCAATGCCGTGGCGGTGAAGAACCTGGTGGAAGAAGATATCGTCCCGCTGGCGCGGTTTGGGCGCGAGAACGGGATTGAGATTCGCTACATCGAGTTCATGCCGCTGGATGCGCAGGGGATTTGGGATCACGGCAAAGTGCTGCTGACCGATGACATGATTGCGATGCTGACGCACGGGATCGGTCCGCTACGTGAGATTCCGGATGCCGATCCACGGGCTCCGGCGACGGAATACGAGTTTGCGGATGGCAAGGGACGGGTGGGTTTCATAGCCTCCGTCAGCAAACCGTTTTGTCTGAACTGCAATCGCATACGGCTGACGGCGGATGGGAAGTTCCGCTACTGTCTGTTTGCGATTGAGGAGACGGACATGCGGGTGCTGTTGCGGAATGGCGGTCCTGATTCGGCGATCGCGGATGCGGTGCGGGCGTCTGTCAAAGACAAGTGGATCGGGCACCAGATCAACACGGCGAAGTTTGTTCCTCCGCCGCGGCCGATGTATTCGATTGGCGGGTAACTCGGACAATAAGATATAACGCCGCAATGCCCTTTGAATGGATAGAAAGAATGGCCGAACTAGAGAGATCTAGGCGGCAAGACGAGAAGATCCTTCGCAAAGCAATAGGCGAATTCCAGCGTCTTCTTACCATTCAGATCGATAGTGATCTAGCGCATTACAACAGCCTATTCCCCGGCGAGAGAATCTTTATCGAACAGCAAAACGAACCTGGATGGACGGTCATCCGGAGAGTGCGTGATGCTGAGACTATTTATACGGGCATCCCTCGGGAGGTTCGGTTTTCCTTTGTGCTCCCCATGATGATTTCTAGATGCGCGTTTACTCACAAAGCGGGCCGTGACAGGGAATTCAACTTGGTTATGGATGAAACAGGAAAGCTTGGCTTAGCCGAAGGCTCTCTTGAAACCCTATCCGAATATCTACTGGCTCCGATTCTTTTTGATAAGCTCCCCGACGGGGTTTGATTTAGAAATCCCACTCTGGCGAGATAGGCAGCTGGCACGGTAGATTGTCATGAACCCGCTAGCAGTCGTCGAAATCGGCAAGCAGATAATTGCGTCCTGGAGGGTCTTGTTCGTTTCCCCCCTGCCATGAACCAAGTGCATGTTTCCTCAAAACGCTTGGTCAGGCAAGTAATTATTGCCCTAGTCAGGGCTTAGTCCACTCGCCGATCCAATCCAGGACTGTGTGATACCACAGCATGCTGTTTTGCGGCTTGAGCACCCAGTGGCCTTCATCGGGGAACAATAGTAACTTCGAGGGGATTTTTTGTTGCTGCAGGACCGTGAATAGTTGGAGGCCTTGGCCGGTGACGTCGCGGAAGTCTTGTTCGCCGTGGATGACTAGCGTGGGGGTTTTGAAGTCGCGGGCATAGGTGGAGGGGGAGAACTTTTCGTAGAGTTCGGGGTTTTCGACGGCGGTGCCCTTCATTTCCCAGAGCGGGAACCATTGCTCTTCGGTTTCGCGCGACCAGCTGGCGAGGTCGAAAACGCCGCCGTGGGAGACGATGGCTTTAAAGCGCGTGGTGTGGCCATTCATCCAGTTCACCATGTAGCCGCCGTAGGAGGCTCCGGCGGCGGCCATGCGGTTGTTGTCTATATAAGGTTGGGCAGCGACGGCGTCTACTACGGTCATGATGTCGTCGTAGGGTTTGCCGCCCCAGTCGCCGTTGATATCGTCGATGAATTTCTGGCCGTAGCCGGTGGAGCCGCGGGGATTGGGCTCGACGACTACGTAGCCGGCGGAGGCGAAGACTTGGGAGTTCCAGCGG
>Ga0068856_100006892_pt1 | contig 11113 bp, 10 predicted proteins | sample KBSCornC62_FD_66595 | JGI IMG/M metagenome (GOLD analysis project Ga0068856, IMG submission 66595) | Corn rhizosphere microbial communities from Kellogg Biological Station, Michigan, USA - KBS Corn C6-2 | ecosystem: Host-associated > Plants > Roots > Rhizosphere > Soil ... | reverse complement strand
CCACATCAGCTTTCCAATCACGATCAAGAAGGGCGCGCGCAGCCGCGCTGCTTTCCCTACAGGAACCTACGTCGTGTGCCTGGACTGCGGCAGAGAGATGCCCTACGACTGGAAGCAGATGAAGATCGTCCGCGGCACTCCGGAGCGGGTGGCCGTTGCTTCACTGGCGACTAAGGAAGCCGCGTAGAATTCGCCAGCTACTGCAGGGTAAGAGTCATCGCTGCAAAATCAAATGTGACTCTATGCGCTTGCTGCAACAGGTCTATCCCCAGATTTCCTGCAAAGAACTTGCTAGTCTCCAACGTGGGTTTCAAGAGGACTCCGGCGGGCTTGAGTACGACGGGAAAACCTCCGATTGTGAAATTTACTAATGGCAGAATGGCGGCATCCAGGTTCTTGGTACTGCCCACTCCTTCCATCTTGTACGAACTTGTTTTTTCGGCAGTGCGAATCATTTCAGGAGCAACACTAGCAAAAGGCGGATAGAGATCCGTATTACTTGCGCCGGTATCTAGAGTGAAAGCGAGCTTGCGATTTCCAAATCCAACCTGCACAACCGGGTAGTTCCCATCGAAGCAGAGGTCGGCTTTGGAAACCGCTCCCAGCGGCTTTGGATGAATTTCGAATTTCTTCCCCTCCCATGCGAATGTCTGCAGACCCAGAAGCACTGGCAATCCCAGAAGGCCCCGCGATCCTGATGGCTGCTGATTGAAAGGAGCCTGGTCGTCTGGAAACACCAAGAAAACGACATTCTTGAGGTGTACGAATGCAATCCGTAAATCGTTGGCCACCGCAAGCCTGAATCCGACGCGCTCGCCAGTCATGACTCCCATGGTGGCGGCTATATCTTGAACCTGCAGTTTTAAGCGTTTCGCTTCCGATTCGCTCATGATCGACAGGTTTGCTCCCGTGTCGAACCAGTAGGTTGCCTGCATACCGTTAACTGAAAACGGAATTCCTCCATTTGCAAGATTAAGTAAGGCGGTACCTGCGCCCTCCACCTTCTCGTCGGGAACGCGGCTGAGGGACTCAAGAAGGGCCCGGCCACCGAGGGCATCGGAATCGTTAGGCCTTTCCGAAAGGATGGCCGTCACTTCCCCAAACGCCTGTCTATACTTCCCGGACCGGAGGTAGAAAGAGGCCAGGATTCTATGTGCCTCGACCGCTTCGTCGTCATGCGGTTTAGTCCCTAAGTGCTCCGACATTTTCTTTTCGCACGTACTGACGTCGGCGAATGCGCACGCAACCGCGCCCTGGTAAAAAGCTGGAGCGGACACCTTCTGAACAGCAGCGCGCAGTTCAAACCAGTTGCGATCGTCGTATAACTTTCTAAGTCGTACATCGTTGTCTTGCGCGCGAAGGTGCGAGGAGGCAAGCAGGACAAGAAACAGGGTTAAAGCTGAAGCAACGTTGAATCGCTGTGAACGCACGGAAGAGAGTGTACAACGCCAAAGAAAAAATGGCGGGACGCGAGTCCCGCCATTTTCCTCTGAGGAGCAGTCTGCTTACTGCTGCTGATCGTCCGGACGGCGTTTCAAGGTTGGCCGGCCGTCATCGGTCGAAGTCTTATCATCACTGCCGTTCTTGTCAGTTGAAGAAGCACGCCGTAAAGTTGGCTTCTTGGTGTCCTTCTGATCATTCAGCTTGCGCCGATTCTCAATGGACGCCAGCCGCGCCTTTACTTCGTCGAACTCAGAACTGGAAACGAGGTATTCCTGTTTTGCCGGAAGGATCTTTGCAATCTCGTCCTGCGTCTTCCCAATTCGATCAGGCGTCTGTGGATGCGTTGAGAAGGCCTTTGAAATCGTGCCCGGCTTTCTCTTCTCCTGCACCTGGACTTTTTCAAAGAAGGATACGAACGCGGCTGGATCGTAGCCGGCTTTGTACATGTATTGAACGCCAAGATAATCGGCATCGGCCTCAAACCCACGCGAGAACTTCAGAAACGTAAGCGGAACGGCGAGTCCGGCACCTTCATAAGCAGCGTAGCCGATCGGGCCCCCCATGAAGATCAGCGGAATCGTCATCATTTGCATCAGGGTGCCGCGGGTCTGCTCACGAGCTGCGTGGCAGGCGGCAACGTGTCCGATCTCGTGTGCCATCACGCCGGCGAGTTCAGCCTCTTCGTCGGCCGCGAGAATCAGGCCCGAGTTCACATAGAAGAAGCCACCGGGAAGCGCGAAAGCGTTGATGTCATCCGAGTCGATGACCTTGATGGTGAAGGGCACTTGCGAATCGGAGTTGCGCACCAGGTTCTGCCCGAGCCGGTTGATGTACTCGGAGACCACCGGATCATTGATCACCTTCGACTGCGACTCGACTTGCTGGGAGATCTGCTTTCCCATCGCGATCTGCTTCTCGAGGCTGTACCAGTTCCCCATGCCCTTCGCGCAACCGACGTTGCGGTTGCCGATTGCATTGATGTCGTCGCGGCCGCCGTCATTCTGCACCTTGCCCGAAGGCTCAACGGTCGAGGCCGAAGGGGGAGCGGCCGTCGGGGCGGTCTGGTCATTGGTCTTATCTTTGTCCGCACCATAGGTGAATGGCGCCAGAGCAAATGCCAGCAGTGATGCCGTCAAGACGATCGCTCGTAATTTCATAGGAATCTCCAATTCAACCCCTGAAAAAGGGTGCCGCTGCCCTAATTATAGTCCTCAGGCGTAGCTTCGCTCGGGAACCTATAAGGTTGGACGCACCTTTGCCTCTACAAGGTTACCCAGCTAATTGGATGAACCCCTCACTGGCCAAGATTCCCTGTTCGGTGCCGGCCGGTTGCAAAAGATTGGTCAATACGAGAACATACCCGTTTGCCTTAATAACTCTTTTTAGACAAGGAAGATGCCCATCCATGGCTAAGAGCCAGAAGTCCGCTCAAGATAAGCAGCAGGAGCCCGCAAAAATCCAGCCTGCCAAGGGCAAGCTGGGAATCATGATTCCAGGCATGGGCGCTGTCGCGACCACATTTGTCGCCGGCGTGGAGGCGGTGCGCAAAGGGCTCTCCAGCCCTATCGGTTCCGTTACCCAGATGGGGACGATTCGCCTTGGCAGACGCACAGAAGGCCGCTTTCCGCGGGTAAAGGAATTCGTGCCTTTGGCGGCACTCGATGATCTTGTTTTCACTGGCTGGGATCCTTTTGACGATGATATGTACACGGCGGCGAAGAAGGCCGGCGTTCTGGAAAAAGAACTGCTGGACAAGGTAAAACCCTTCCTTAGCGGCGTGAAGCCCCGCCCGGCAGTCTTCGATCGCAATTACGTCAAGAAGCTCGACGGTCATCACGTCAAGAAAGGCAAGAACAAGATGGACTTGGCGGAACAGGTCCGGGCCGACATTCAGGACTTTAAAAAGACCTCGGGTGCTTCGCGGCTAGTGACCATGTGGTGCGGATCGACCGAAATATTTCTTCAGCCCACGGCTGCACACCAGTCAGTGAAGGCGTTCGAAAAGGCGATGCAGCAGAACGACGAGGCCATCGCACCTTCGATGATCTATGCATACGCGTCGCTGATGGAAGGCGTGCCGTTTGCGAACGGAGCACCGAACCTGACCGTTGACCTTCCTGTGATGCTGGAGCTTTCGCGCAAGAACGAAGCGCCGATCTGCGGCAAGGATTTCAAGACAGGCCAGACGCTGATGAAGACGATCCTGGCGCCAGGATTCAAGGCGCGGCTGCTGGGACTCGCGGGATGGTTTTCGACCAATATTCTCGGCAATCGAGACGGCGAGGTGCTGGACGATCCCGGGTCATTCAAGACCAAGGAAGAGTCCAAACTTTCGGTGCTGGAGCACATTTTGCAGCCGGACCTTTATCCGGAACTGTATGGCAAGTTCACCCACAAAGTCCGAATTAACTATTACCCACCACGCGGGGATAACAAAGAAGGTTGGGACAACATCGACATCTTTGGTTGGCTCGGCTATCCGATGCAGATCAAAGTCGACTTCCTATGCCGCGACTCGATCCTGGCAGCACCGATTGTGCTGGACCTGGTGTTGTTCCTCGACCTCGCCAAGCGCACGCCAGAGTTGCGGGGTATCGGCATCCAGGAATGGCTCAGCTTCTATTTCAAGTCGCCAATGACCGTCCCTGGGCTCTATCCGGAACACGACCTTTTTATTCAGTCAATGAAGTTAAAGAACACGCTACGGCATTTGAAGGGCGAGGAACTGATCACGCACCTAGGGTTGGAGTATTACGACTAGATTTGTTGTAGCGCGCAGCCTGCCCTGCTAACGGCAACGCCCGAAGGAGTCGAACGACGTTTCTGCATGCGTTCTTGTCTACTTACCAGTTCGGGTACTTCGCCCGGAGCCGCTATCGCAAAAGCGTTACTGCGCCGTTCTGATCCGGTTCTGCCAGTGCGACCAGATGAACCAGACAATCCCAACTGCCAGCACCACGAAGATCACGGCGTCGAATTTGTGGAAGTACTTCCCAAGCCCACGCCAGTTTTCGCCCAGCTTCATCCCAAGCCACGCGAGTCCCAAGCACCAGGGCCACGATCCGAGAAAGGTGTAAATGTGAAAGCGGCCGCGCGGCATGCGCGCGATGCCGGCGGGCAGCGCGATGAATGTGCGGATCACGGGGAGGAGGCGGCCAAAGAAGACTGCGAGATATCCCCAGCGGGCGAAGAAGCGGTCGGCCCAGTCGAGTTCACGGCGACCCATCAGAATCCAGTGGCCGTAGCGCTCGACTAACGGACGGCCTCCGTAGCAGCCGATCTCATAAGCAATGAGCGAGCCGAGATTGCAGCCGAGGGCGCCCGCCGTCGCTACCCAGAACAACTTCATCGTGCCCTCGAAAACAAGGTATCCGGCGAAGGGCATGATCAGTTCGGAAGGTAGGGGGATGCAGGCCGACTCGATCCCCATCAAGATGACAATGCCGCCGTAACCGCCCCAGTTCATGAGGGATTTAATGAAAACGAAGAGGATTGCGAGAATTTTTTCAGTCATGAAAGCTGCGAGTTACGAGCAGTGTGCGATGAGCCGACCTCGCCTGAGCGCAGGTCGCTGTGCTGAGTGTTTTCAGAACGATCCGTCTTGCGTGAATGTGAACCCGGGCAGCGCCACCCCTGCGGCGGCTTTCGCGACTTTCACTTTCACGGTAGGCGCGTCGGGAGCAGTGACCTCAGCGGGCCGCAGTACCGCGTACTGCGAGAAAACTTCGTTGTACACCTTGGTGACGAGATAATCCTGGCCATCGTCGTCCTTGCGCCAAACTTGCCCCATTTGCACGAGTTTTACCGCCATTGCATTCCCTCTCTTCCAGAGTAAAGGCGGCGGCGGCACGCGTCAATTACCGCCGAGGACATGTCCCAAAAAGATCTCCCACGGTGTTGCGAAGCGGGCCGCTGGCCAAGCGGCGAGAATCTCTCGATCCCGTATATTGGTTCTATGGCAAAAACGTCCGCAGGAAAGTCCGGCAAGAAGTCTCACTCACGAACACAAAGCCTAGCCAAGAAATCCGCAACTGTGAAAGCGCGCGTCCTCTCATCGCGAGTCGCGTACAAAGGCCCGGCGTTCTGGGTGACGACCGACATGGTGCAAGAGCCGAGCGGAATTCGCGCGCGACGGGACATCGTGCGGCACTCGGGATCGGTGGTCATTCTCGCTGTAGATGAGAGTCAGGCAGAGCCTCGGGTTCTACTCGAACGGCAGTATCGCCATGCTGCGGGCCGGTATCTTCTGGAACTTCCGGCGGGGCGCATCGATGAAGGCGAGGCCGAACTGAAGGCGGCCAAACGCGAACTGCTGGAGGAAACCGGCTACACCGCTCGGAGTTGGAAACGGGTGCTCTACTTCTGGGCGAGCCCTGGGTTCGTGGCGGAATCGATGGCGATCTACCTAGCCCAGGACCTTACGGCAGGAGCAGCTCAGCCCGAAGCGGACGAAGCGATCGAACTACAGCTTGTGCCGCTGCCGGAAGCAGTCCGGATGGTGCTGGAAGGCAAGATCCACGACGGCAAGACGATCTCCGGCGTGCTCTGGCTGCATGCCCAACAGAATCAACGACCCTAGTACAGTCCGTCACGCGACACTAGGTATTTTCGTGCCAAGCTAAAGTCTTTCCCGTCTTGACATTGCTATCCCCCCCTGCAGGACAATGGCGCAAACGACGCTCGGTGTTCAGGGTTGACAACACTGGCAGGGGGAGTACGTGGATCGTTTGAAAGGTACAGTGAAGTGGTTCAATAACGCCAAAGGATACGGCTTCATCGGAAGAGATGATGGGCCGGACGTGTTCGTTCACTACAGCGCCATCAGCTCTGAAGGTTATAAGAGCCTGCAGGAAGGCGATGCGGTGGAGTTCGAGATCGTGCAAGGCCAGAAAGGACCGCAAGCCGCCAACGTAAGTAAAGCGCAGTGACAGCTCTGCTGCCCCTCTTCTGACAGTTCAGTGCCTTATTTGGCGTCGGTGTGAGCGTCCTCCGGGGCGAGGAGGGCGTAGCTCACGAATGCGATGGTCTTGCTGTCGGGTGACCATGACGGCACGTTAATCGTTCCCTGCCCGCCGAATAGTTGTGCCAACACCGTCATCTTCTTATCTTCAAGGTTCATCAGCCGCAGCATGACGTTCTTGTTTTCCGGGTGGCCGGTGACGTCGCGCTCGTATGTCAGGAACACCATCCATTTGCCGTCAGGCGAGATGTGCGGAAACCAGTTGTTGTAGTCGTCGGAGAAGACCTGCTCCTGGTCCGTGCCGTCGGCCTTCATGCGCCAGATCTGCATGTGCCCGGTACGCTCGGAATTGAAATAAATGTACTGGCCATCAGGCGAATACTCGGGACCGTCGTCGAGACCTTTGGCGGTGGTAAGGCGGGTCTCTTCCGCTCCCGTGACTGGAATCGTGTAGATGTCGAAATCGCCATTGCGCTGGCCGACAAAAGCGAGCGTCTTGCCGTCAGGCGACCAGCCATGCCAATAAGAGGGAGCGTTCCTGGTGATCTGCCGGGGAGTGCCTCCCGAGATCGGAAGAACGTAAACGAGAGAATCGTGCGCGGACTTCCCTTCTGGCGATTTTGTTTCTTGCGAGTTGTCGCTGATGGCGAGTTGCGTGCCGTCGGGCGAGATGCCGTGGTCGTTGTTGAGGCGGTTCTGCGCGCCGGTGTTGATGACTTCGGGCTTTCCACCTGCTATCGAAAGCTTCTCGAGGTGCCCATCGCGATTGAACAAGAAATAGGAGCCGTCGCGCGACCAGTTCGGGGCTTCGAAGCGGCCTGGCGAGTCATAGACTACCTGGCGATCCGTGGAACTGGCGGCAACCGTTTCGAGTGTGCTGACGAGGACAGGCGTTCCGGTTGACGGTGGCAGACTGCGCAATTGCACATTCGAGAACGTGGCGGCTTCGACAGCGTTCTTGTCGTGAGCGCAAAGGCCGATGCCTGCGTAGAAATCGTCCTTTAGCGGAATGCGAATGGACTCGCCGTCGTAATACCAGGCCTCACCCTTCTTGGAGACGGGCATGTAAACGTAGCCCCCAGGGTGGGTCCCTATGAACATGTACGCGTAGTCACCGCGCCGGACAAGTCGCAATTGGATTTGCGGCAGAGTTGCTGCCGCTGGCGGCGCATTCTGGTCACGCGGCGACAGGCTGGACTTTACCTCGTGCGTCATGGCGCCATTCTCATCGCGGTACTGCAGCGCGAGCAGGGAGTTGCCATGCAACGCCACATCGACATAGGCGGAATCAGGATCAAGCGACTGCCGTAACATCAGCACGGCTTTTTTGTGAGGATTTCCGGCGGTATTCGGAAACTGGACATCCGCGGTCAGTTCTACATCGCCTGACACCTTCTTCCATGCGAACTGAAATGCGTCCTGAGTGGACCAAATGTTCTCGCCGCTGCCGCGGAGCGTGTAGGTTCCTTTCGCCGCGTCGAAAGTGGCTGAGCCGGGATGGAGAACCGTGCCGACGTCCTGATAGTTTTCGAAAATGCCTACGGGATTCTGTGCCGGGGCGGTGGCTGAGGCCATGATGAAGGCCACAAGAAGAATGCAATGAACGCGCAGCATAATCGTTTTCTCCTGCGGAGTAGGAATATACAGCAACCGGGAGGCAATCTGCAGCGAGGCGCCTGCAAACGCTAGAGCCAATCCAAATTTCTGTCGACGCGGGTTAGTTGAAATGCGTTAGATCAGGCGGACAGGGTTTGTTCGCGGCCTCAAACAATGTATGCGGCCGAGCGAACTGAAGCAACGCCAGGAAAGTAAGTAGCTATCAGCGGTGTCACCATACGCCAGTCCCACTCTCGGAAATCCAAGCCTTTTGGCGTAAGCACCGATGGATTTCTTAAGCCGATCCGTTTTCCGGTTCGGAATCGGAAATGAAGTACGCTTCTGTGGCCCGCATGAGAGCGGCGTGGTCGAGTTTTGGTTTTCGCTCCTCGTAGCGCGCGGTCCAGAGGATCTGGTTGATAAGATCGCGCGGATAGCAAGGTCGCAAGGGCTCGTGAAACCGATTCTGCAGGACGGAAATGAGTTCCTGCACCACCGCGACGTCATAAGTCAGTCCAGCCGCAACACAGACGCGGCGAAAAATCTCCGCAAACTGTTGTTCTGTTGCCATGCCAACCTTAACCTTGGTCTGAATTCGCCGCAGAAACGCGGCGTCGGCGAGGTGGGCAGGATCCATGTTGGTGGCGAAGACCACCAACAGTTCAAATGGAACTTCGATCTTCTTTCCGCCCACCAGCGTAAGGAAATCAAAACGACGGTCGAGTGGGACGACCCAGCGATTGAGCAGCTCCTCCGGACGCACGCGTTGGCGGCCGAAATCATCGATGATCAGCACGCCATTATTGGCTTTCATCTGCCCCGGCGCGGCATAGAACTTCGTAACCGGATTGAACTGCAAATCGAGCATCTCGATGGTGAGTTCCCCACCCACAACGACCTTTGGCCTTTCGCAGTAAACCCAGCGTGGATCAGCGTTGGGCTCGTGGGCGCGCTGGATTTTATTGTGGACGAGCGGATCAAAGACTGTGATCACGTGGCCGTCGCTTTCCACCGCGTGTGGAATCCAGATGGCATCATCCGCGAGCACCCGCGGAAGCGCTTCGGCGATTGTGGTTTTGCCGGACCCAGTTGGCCCATACAGAAAGATAGAGCCTCCGGAATTGAGCGCAGTTCCGAGGCGGGTGAGCGTCTGATCGTCGATGACCAGGTGGGCAAACGCTCGCTGCACCGCTGCGGAGTGCACCTGCACACTGCGGACGGTCTGCAGACGCACTTGCTGAATGTAGTCCTGGAGGGGAACCGGCGCGGGGCCGGCGTACTGGCTGAGCGCCATCCATTCGGCTGCCCGCAACCTCCCCTGCGAGGTGATGGCCACGCGGCGAACATCGCCGATCATGCCGACTACTTCACACAGTTGCTCGGTGCGCAAACGGCGAAACAATTCGTCGACGATCAGAGGACTGAGGCAAGAAATGTTGCCCCATTCGGTCATCGAAAGCGGACCGGAAAGATACAGAATCTTGAGAAGAAGCTGTTCGAGGAAGGTTCGTCGATTCGCAACATCTTCGATGGTTTCGGGAGCAATCGGCGCACTCGCTGTTTTTGCTTCCAAAGTCGCAGATTCCATAGGGCACCCCTAACGCTACTCACGATTCTCAGCCTTGCGCGGCCCGTCTGCAAGTAGCTGCGCGTATCAGAGCGATCAAGCTGGCATGGCTCGTTTTATCGAACAGAGCCGCGGTTCGTGCAAACCCACTGCTCTGATAGTCGCGCAACGATACGGTTATGGCCAGTTACGGCATGGCATCACTAAAGTTACCCTCCGAATGGCATATTTGCGTTTGTTGGATTGACTGGCGGCGTGCAGTTGCGAAGAATGTACTTACCGAGTGTCTTCCCCTTCGCGCGATACATTTTGATCAAACAGCCCAAAAGCGAATCGCAGCGCGGCCGGGAGCGGCATCGGATCACGATTCCCGTTCAGGTGAGCGTATTCGAAAACAGCCGATATGTTGAGTACAGCGGCGAAGCGTCGGACTTCAGTGCGACCGGGCTGTGCCTGATCCTGACCCGTCAAGTCGAAAAGGGGACGGCCATCACCATGCACCTCCAGCTCCCTTACAACTCCCAGCTGCTGGACATCCGCGGCATTGTCCGCCATCGCAGCGGATTTCATCATGGGATTGAGTTCATCAGCTTGACGCGGGAATCAAAAGAGCTGCTGGAGCGGACCTCGAAAATCCTTGGTTTACTGACGTAAGTCGCTGCTATACAACCTGCGGCGTCCCACTCTCTCCACGCCGAAAAGAGCTCCATCAACGAAAATTGTTGACTGCTTCCATCATTCCCTTCTTGTAGGCGGAGATCAACTTGTTCCAGGTGGCGTTGGCGGCATGATCGATTTGCTTCCGTGCGGAATCCGCGTCGAACCATGCCAGAGAACGGCGAATTCCCTCGGCAAAAGTCACGGTGGCGCAGTAACCGGGAACGAAGTGCTTGATCTTGGAATTGTCGAATACAACACTCATCGACTTGTCGCCGAGCAAGCTTCCTTCCTTCTCAGGCTGGCAGGCGACAATGAAATCCGATGGAATGTGAATGACCTTTGGTTTAACACCGGCCGCGGCTCCGACGATCGCGAAGATTTGATTCCAGGTCAGCACCTCGTCCGAAGTGATATGAAACGCGTGTCCAATGGCCTGCTCGTTACCTAGCAAGCCAACAAATCCTTTCGCAAAATCGGTGTTATGAGTGAGGACCCAGAGCGAGGTGCCGTCGCCCGGCACGATCACCTCCTCCCCGCGGAGCATGCGGTCCACCGCGGTATACGACATTTCGGCCCAGCTATTCATGATCAGCGGAATGAGTGTTTCGCCATAAGTGAGAGAAGGCCGCACAATTGTTATCGGGAAACCTTCATCGCGGTAAGCCTGCATAAGGCGCTCTTCACAAGCGATCTTGTTGCGAGAGTAATCCCAGTGCGGATTTGCAAGCGGCGTTGACTCGGTGATCAGGTAGTGCGATGGCGGCTTCTGGTAGACGCTTGCCGAACTGATGAACACGAACTGGCGGGTGCGATCCCGAAAGAGGTTCAGATCCCGTTCGATGTCGGCCGGCGTAAACGCGATCCAATCGACTACGGCATCGAACTTC
>Ga0068856_100006889_pt1 | contig 11114 bp, 8 predicted proteins | sample KBSCornC62_FD_66595 | JGI IMG/M metagenome (GOLD analysis project Ga0068856, IMG submission 66595) | Corn rhizosphere microbial communities from Kellogg Biological Station, Michigan, USA - KBS Corn C6-2 | ecosystem: Host-associated > Plants > Roots > Rhizosphere > Soil ... | reverse complement strand
GGCGCCAGTCAGCGAAATCGCCTCACCGCTGTCTCTACTAACCCTGCGAAGCTGCGGATCGAGCATCATGTTCGCAAATCGATAGCGCCTCTGTTCGGGCTCCGAGGACGAATCCTCATTCGTCCGACGCAGGACGGCGCGGATGCGCGCAGCCAATTCGCGTGGATTGAAAGGCTTGCCGAGGTAGTCGTCAGCACCGATCTCCAGGCCAAGAATGCGATCGATGTCCTCTTTCAAGGCGGTCAGCAGAATGACGGGCACGCGAGGGCGCCGGTTTCGCAGATCGCGGCAAAGATCGAGACCCGACCCATCCGGCAGCATAACGTCAAGAACGAGAAGATCGGGGTTCCGCCGGTTGAGCGCGTCGTTGCACCAGCGAAGATCGCTCGCCGTCGATACGCGAAAGCCCTGTTCCTCGAGATATCGGCTCAGGAGCGAGCGTATTTCATGATCGTCATCGACTATCAGAATATCCGGTGCGGCGCTCGCGTTCATAGGCTTCATTCCGTTTTCTCAATCCTTATACAAACTATGACTTCCCAGAAAAGAAGGACTTTGCGGCACCAATACGGAAATTTCCGCCGCGAAACATTGGTTTACAAAATTCCGGGCGTCAGAAACGCTGAGCAACAAAATAACGGGTGATAAAGTGAATCCATTGGCCCGCGGGCGGCGCAGCAGCCCTGCTCGCATGCAGCTGTCAACGACGAGAGCCGATTGTCAGGCCGCTCGCAGCCACTCGACGCTCCAGGCGGAAAGACGCCCCTCGATGGCGCCGCTATCCATCATCAATCGGATTTCGATCGGCGCACGCGGATCGACAACATCGATCGGCACTGCCGCTTCGAATGAGCCGGTGCCTTGCGGGCACACACGCAGGCGACCGAGCAATTCGGCAGCATGTACCTCTACGGTGAAGATCTGCCCCTGGCAATCTTCGTCGACATCGAAAATGAATTTCGCATTCCAGCGCCCCGTCGGCAGGTGAAGATAGGGGCCATAGATGAGGCAGCGAGCGCCACCGGTAAGATCGACAAGATCGTCCAGAGCCTGCCCCAAACTATCGCCTGATAGGAACGCTTCTTGCGGCCAGAAGACGGTGCTCGGAACTTTACGGCGGTCGAATTCAAGGGGACGGAGAACCTTCCTTGCCGTCTCGCGCAGTCCCTCGCTGACCTCCGGAACCGCCTCCTGCGGTGTCAGATAGCCCGCAATGACAGCCGCGGCGGCTTCCTCCAGTTTCGGTGCTTTATGCGGTGGTTGTCCGGCAGGCGCCATGCCGACATGCAGCAGCGCGTTGGCTATCTGCTCCAGTTTAAGATCGGTGCTGAAATGCCGGTCTATGGTCTTCAGCAATAGATCTATGCTGCCCTTTTGATCGACATCGCCGCGACGTAAGACCAACGCCCCGGAAGCGCCCGCAAGCGGCTCGAGGCAGGCAAGGCTTGCCGAAACAGCCCTGACCAAACCGATATCTCGCTGCCCGGTCGCACGAGCGAGGTAGGAAACAGCGTCGAGGGGATCTTCGAGAAATAACAGAAACGGCACGTTGACCCTGAGGATCAGTTCCGATAGCCGTGCTTCGGGAAACTGCGAGACGAGAACGGCATGCGCGCCCGATCGCGCGAGGACGTGCTGCTTGAGATCCTCCACAGTATCGGTGGCAATGACCGCATAATCGCCGAAGGCTTCGCGGGCCAGGGCGTGAACCGCTGCAACGCCCCAGGAAGACATGACCCCCGGCATTCCGAATGCAAAGAGGATGGTCACGACGCACTCCTCGTTTGATTATCCGTTGAAGAGGCTGTCATAAAGCGAGCCAACCTTCTGTTGATATCGATCCGGCGAAAAACGCGCTGCCTGCCTGGGCCCGGATTTGGCAAATGAGGCGCACAACCCGTCGTCCTGATCCAGGCTGACGATCGCCTTGCGCATCTCTTCCGTATCATAGGGATCGACCAGCAGCGCCGCATTCCCGGCTATCTCGGGAATTGATCCCTCCGTGGAACTCAGAACAGGCGTTCCAAGCTGCATGGATTCAAGTACGGGCAGCCCGAAGCCTTCATAAAGCGAAGGAAATAGCACCGCACGCGCTCCCCTGATCAGGCTGATCAGCAAGGGATAGGACACGAAGTCGAAACGCTGGATCTGTCGTTGAGGCAGGATGCGGTCCTCCGCGCGAAGATAGAAGCGGAAGCGGTCGTCATCGATCAGCTGCTGCGTCTCGGCACCCTTCCAGCCGGGGGCACCGACAATGATAAGCGGCTTGTCCGTCTTTGCGGCAAGATAGGCTTCGATCAGCCGAGAGATGTTCTTTTTCGGCTCGAAGGCACCGAAGAAAAGGAAATAGCCCTTCCAATCGAGATGGAAGATGCCGGCAACCTCGTCCGCCACAACATCGTCCGGTTTCTCGCGAAGCCGCTCCGGCACCTGAACGGCCTGGTAGGTATTGCTGACCCGCGCCTCGTCGACGCCGAGAACCTTGATGATATCGGCCCGCGACGTTTCCGATACCGTCACGATGTGATCCGCTCGCCGGACCAGAGAGCGCAGCATCTTGTAGTGATAGCGCTTGTTGTCCTCAGTCAGATAAGGCAGCCGCAAGGGGACCAAATCGTGGATCGTGTAGACATTCAATGCCCGTTTTGCCGCGATCGGCATCGGATAGGTGCAATGAAGAAGATCGGGCTGCGTCTCGAACTTCATGGTCAGATTGTTGCCGTAACGCTTGAAATGATAGCGCGCGAGCTGGAACAAATCGTTGGCGGCATAAATGGTGTCGGCCGCACCAAGTTGCGATTGAAGGGATTTCACAATGACGGTGCCGCTCAAAGGGATCGGAACCGGAGTGATGCCGAACGGGGCGGCGATGCGGCGCCGCAGCCAGCGCTTTGCGACCGAAATCGTTCCGGGGACTTGAGCACTGGCGTCATCGAAGAGGAGCACTTCCCGCAAAACTGGGTCCGTCGGAACGTTTCCGGGAATTCCATGGACCACGCCCGTCCGATAGCCGAGGGACTGTGCCGTCGCCATCAGACCACGGGTATAGGTCGCAACCCCGGTGCCCTTCTTGAGGGAAAGATTGAGACCGTCGTAAAGGATCGTCTGGCTCATTCCTATCTCTCCCTCAGCATTTGGGAACTCTCACCACTCTCGATCAAGCTGGCTTGTCGCGCGAAAGAACGAGCAGCGAATCGTCGGCCCCGTATTTCGAAAGCAGGTCTTGGCTGGTGATGGGAACTGCCTCGCCGCTGAAATCGAGACGCCGCATTGCTCCGTAGATGCCGGCAAGCCGTTCGAGAAAACCGGATGCGTCGGCATAGCGGGCAGGATTGAATTCGACCACGAGCATTGGCTTATGGCGGGCAATGGTCTCGGCCATTCCTTCGAGTATCACCTCCTCCGCCCCCTCCGCGTCGATCTTGATGAAATCGACGCGCGAGCAGGCGGCGCTCATCCCGTCGAGGGTTGTCACGGGGACCTTGATGAGAACGCCGTCCTGTGGGCGAGATTGAAACATTTCCGAAACGATCTGCGCATTCTTCGGCTCGCTATGGGGAACATATAAAGAGGCTTCTCCCGATATTGTTGCACCGAGCGCCGATGTTTCGATCCTCGTCCGTCCGAGCAGCCCGTTGAGCTCGACGCTGCGACGCAGGAAATCGGCGGCATGGGGATTGGGCTCGACGGCGATCAATTCGCCCCTTGTGCCGACGAGTTCGGCAAGCAGAAGGGAGTAATAGCCAAAATTCGCACCGACATCGATCGCGGTCATGCCGCGTTTGACGTTGCGCGCGCAGAACAGCGTCAGCCAGATTTCCCAAAAGCCGTCGAGAAGAACATGGGATCCGAAACCTCTATCTCGGGTGTCCACATAGAGCTTGTAGCGACCGAGTACGCGCACCAAAGCGGTGTGGTTTCCAAGGTAGGCGCTGTTCACGCGCTGCAAGATGGCCGTTTCGGCCTGATGCCGATCGAACGCCATCAATTCATGAAGATGTAGCAGTGCAGAAGAACTCATCGTACCTCTCTCGTTCCAGCATGCCCGTAACGCATTCCGCAAGCCGGGCAGCATCAGGAAACTCCCTCGATCGCAGCGAGATCATCCGCCTCCGGCCGTTCCAGGCACTTGCTCCGTCGTCTTCAGTTTGCTGCCGACGCGGAGATGCCGACCGATGCTGCCGACAGAGCCGTCCCGGTAACCCCCTGGAAGAGGCCCATGAACTTCTGAATATCGACCGACGAGGCATTGGAGATATAAATTATATCTCGCGGCTGAACCTCGAAGTTCTGCATTGCAAGCAGCGTCGAGCCGTTCTTCAGGTTGAACCGGTAGACGATTGGGACAGGTCCACCACGGCGCAGCAACGGATTGCTCGGCGCAACGATGCGGCGGGCAACCTCAAGCGGCTCGTAGCGGAAAAGGAAGACGCCGGAAGCATCGGCGCGGCTATCCTGCAAGCCTCCTGCACGTGCAACGGCGTTTGCCATGGTCAAATGCTGAACACTGAAGGGGACTTCGCCACTCTGACCTGATGCGCCAAGAATCGTGTAGGTAACCGGCTCGCGCACTACCGTAACGACGTCTTCGGGCCGCAATCTCACGTTTTCGCGCGGATTTTGAACAATCGCGGTAAAAGGCAGATGCATGGTTCGTCCGCCGCGCGTCAGGTAGACGACGCTATCGTTGACGCCGGCGCGCAATCCTCCCGCCGCAGCAATAGCATCGAGCACCCGGCTGCCGGCGGGGGAAAGTGCGACGCGTGCACCGCCGGCCACCTCGCCCGTAACCGTGACGGTGTTCGATGAGCTTTGCTGGACGGTCACCAACGCCTGTGGCTGCACCGCCTTGCCCGTCAGGCCGGAAACCACCGCCTTTTCCACCGAAGCTGGCGTGCGGCCGGCAGCCGTGATCCGGCCCACATAGGGAATACTGATCGTGCCATCGCTGTTGATGGTTTGCGGCGGGATCGTCACCGAACTGCCGGTCGCCTGTTGCTGACCCGAAGCGCTCGAGGCCATCCCGAACAAACTTCCGGGTGGTGCTTCCCAGAGGCTGACCGAGACAACGTCCCCCACCGCGATCCTTAAGCCAGGATCACGTGCGCCCTGGCCGAAATAGGCGGCAAAGCTGGCTTCAGGTCGCGCAACGCTCTTGACCATCGCCGTCGATGCCACATCGACCACCGCGAATGGCGGCATGGCGCGCGCAGCTGCCTCCTCCAATATGCGGGAGGCCTTGGGGCCGGCCTCCGGTAATCCACAGCCCGTAAGAACGCAGGCAAGAACGCACAATAATCCGAACTTCAACGGCATCGATGATCCTGATTGGCATGGAGGCAGTTTTGACGAGGCAACATCGTGCCAGGCAGGCTAGGCCGTTCCGGCATTGTCGCTACGCTCCCGGGAAAAACGAAGGATCGACGATGGGCTGGAGCCGTAGGCGTGTTTGTAGAGCACGGAAAATCGCCCGGGATTGGAGAATTGCAGGCTCATGGCAAGATCGGTGATGCTTTCGGCCTGACCACCCTTGATGGCGCCATGTGCCGCGGCCAGCCGGTAATTGCAAAGGATTCCCATCGGCGTATCGCCGCGATAGGTCTTGAACATGCGTTGCAGCGCTCGCGGGCTGCAGCTCGCGGCGTGCGCGAGATCCTCCAGCATGATGGCATTATGCAGATTGTCGCGCATGAACGCCTCTGCCCTCAGGAGCTGTCGCGGCGCGTTATCCAAGGTGCCGCGATTGAAGGCATCGGACAGATTGTGCGGCAGCTTGGCAAACAGCTTCACCAGCAGGAGCTCGCCGTAGGCCTTGGCGAGCATCATTCGCTCCGTCTGGCGCGCAGTCGTCAGATCCTTTTCGGCCTGGCGCAATGTCTGATAGAGCCCCTGCGCACCACCTTGGCGGAAGCTTACCGGTGCCAGCGCGAATTCCTGCACGTAGGGCTTGCCGGTCAACTCTTCAAAGTGCTGCCGAATAACCGCTTCCGGGATCTGAAACAGCAGCCAGGAGCTGCGCGGCTTGATTTCGATGCGCTTGCCGGCACGATCACTGATGCTCGCGACATAGTTGGCGGGAATGCGCAGTGATTTATGCATTCGCCGGTGATTGATCTCTATTTCTCCGGCGAGAACGAAGACGATGCTGACGCGCGGCAAATCCTGTTTGGCGATACCTTCCAGGCCCGCCGAATGCTCGGCGCTTATGATCGATGCTGACTGAAGGGGTTGCTTGCTGAATTTGAAGGAATAGTCGCCAGAAGTTTCTGAGGGAACAGACCATTTCCAGTTTGGCTCAAGCATGTCGAGATTACGAATGATTGCATCACGGGAATACACCTCGAAAGTACCCACGCATTGCTCGACAACTCTTTCCAACATCGCCATCCGCTATTCCTACTCAAAATCTCAAGTTGCATATTAGCAATTGCTAACACGTGATTTCTATCTAGGCTACACTTTTTCCAGCGTTCGTTATGACGACTCCATCATCCCGTTCCCGCGGCTATGAAGTTGCGGGATCGTTTAGCGCAAGTTGCATTATCTGTCTTTAAATTAGCACGACGAATTTTAGCGCAACAGTACAGATAGTGACGATGTTATACAGAATCCTACCAGTTCACAGCTCGACTGAACGTTGAATTCCCAAAGCGACGAGATCGGACAAAATACAGCCCTACCGAACAATATAACCGGAGCCCTACGGGTTTAGGTTGCAAAGGTAGTCGCCTGCTTCTGCGAATAGACTTGCCGTAAGACAGTTAACTCGGCCTAGTCCTTTGGATTGCAGGGGGCGATGAAACTTGATGGTGCCGTGGCCGATGGGTCGATTGCTTCATCACGGTATTTTCAATTATCCTAATTTATCTAGAGGTTTAGATGTGCAAGCCTCTGACGACACGCGAAGCTCTCGCCTCTCCTTTGGCGGAGCACGCAAAGGTAGCGAAATGCCGCCGGCTGCCGTCCGTTATTGTGTCAATTTGCAATGGTCGCATGCACTATTGTTGCCAATCAACGCAACCAAGACACCGATCCAGCCTACAATGTGGAGTAGATGCGAAACGCTGCCTCAATATCGTTGAACACGCGACCGCGACCGTTCTTCAACACAAGCGCCGACGTGCATAAATCACCGATCACGTTGAGATTATGTCCCACAATGATCATCGAGCGATCCTTGCGCTTGACGAAAAGCTCCTCGAAGCTACGCGTTTGGAAGCGTTTGTCCCCGACGGCCAGCACCTCATCGATGAGATAGCAATCAAAATCGATGGCAAGCGACATTCCAAACGCCAGCCGGGCCCGCATGCCCGAGGAATAGGTTCTGAGAGGCATGCGCAGATAGCGGCCAAGTTCGCTGAAATCCTCTACCAGATCACGAATTTCGTTGAATGGCTTATCATAGATGCGCGACAGGAAGCGCATGCAGTCGAATCCGGTCATCGAACCGCCGAAGCCACCGCTCAGGGCGATTGGCCACGACATCGACATGTTGCGCACGACCTTACCCGAAGTCGGCTCCTCTATCCCCGCAATCATGCGCACCAGGGTCGATTTGCCGGCGCCATTGTGCCCAAGCACGGCGATCTTCTCGCCTCGGCCGATCTTGAATGACACGCCGTCGACTACGCGGCGCATCCGGCCATTTACTTCATACTCTTTGACGAGATCGAATACCCCGACGATGCCATCTTCATGCCAGGGAATTTCTGCCTTCGACCCCGGCGCCTCTGACGGCGCGATTCGCGCAAGACTGGAAGGAAGAATGGTCATTGCTGGGCCGCATGCTCGTAGACCTGGATCACGAAAAAGCGCACGATCCAGAAGGTTGCAAAGCAAACCGCAACCAGAAGCAGAAACGAAGTCAGCCGTTTTGGGTACAATGCATGGTCGGGCAAATTCGGGTCGGCGATTCGTTCGAGATACAGTTGCTGGCGTTGCGCATCGATCCTGGCGTTTTCCAGGGAGGTGGTCGCCGATGTCAGCATCTTCGCAGCCATTTCCCGCTCCAGCAGCAATTGTTCATATTGTGCGATGCGGGGCGCCATTGATCCGTCGCTGCCGACGATCCTTGTCCGTTCATCGCTGATCTGCCGTTCCATCGCCGCCACCCGCGCCCTCAGCGCCTCACCCTGCGGGCTTTGCGGCGCTTGCTCCTCAAGCGCTGAAAGCCGTGCCTTGTTGTCGGCGAGACCGTCCGAGAGCCTGGCGATCATATCCAGAGCGGCCGCTGATTGCTTGTTCGGGTCGACGAGCGCCTCGCGATTGCGAAAATCGGTCAGGCTTGTCTGCATCTTGGACAGTCTCGTTTGGCTGTCATTTACTTCGATCTGAGCATAGCGAATGGCATCCTCACGGGCGCGATCATTGAGCCGGTTGATGAGCTCTTCCGCATGCTGCACCAGGGCATTGGCCAGGCGATAAGCATCGTCAGCGCGAAATGCACGCACATCCAGCGTGGTCACGCCGCTGCCGCTGTCGGTGTGCACATTGATGAAACGAAGATAATGCTGATACAGCTCCTCATTATTGGCTTCAGCCCAGGGTAGCGGATAGCGGCTGAGGAAGTCGCCTTCCGGTCGGGAAAGAATCGCTTTCAGATCGTCCCTGCTCACCAGCGCGTCGACGGCTGCGCGCGACTTGATGAACTCGGTGACGATGTAGCTATCGTCCTGTGCGCGAACGAACCCGGTGCTCTGAAGGAACCCGCTGAGCAGGCCGGCGGCATTTCTATTGGGGCTGCGCACGACAAATTGCGTTTCCGAGGCATATTGATCGGCGCAGATGAAACCATAATAGATCGCCCCGAACACGCCGGGGACGACGACGATCAGCAATAGCAGCAGCTGCGATCGAACCCACCGCACAACGGAATAGGGCCAGGAAACCGGTTGGCCTATGATGACGCCGGACGAACGAGCATCCACCAGTGTAATGAAGTCGGTAAATTCCTTATTATTCTCGATGCGGCTCATCTGGGACCATCAAATCTCTCTCGGAATTGCCAAGACCATTCCACTGGCTGCCTCTCCGAAATTCCATCGGCTCTCGTGAATCTCGCGGCTTGCACCGTTCAGCATCGCCTTCTGCGACAATGCGCGGGGACGATTCAGGCGGAAATTTACTCGCAAGAGATTCCCATATATCCTTCAAAAGTCAAATATAATTCCGACGTTTGAAAATTTTTACATAGGTATGCAAGAATAATTTCCCTTCTGTCGCAATTAATACTTTGCCGACGCGATCCGTATGGCGAGGCGAGATTGCGACGGCAATAACTGCCATTCGATTAGCTGTTTTTCCCTCATTGCTGGTTCAAGGAATTCGGAATGGGAAAGCTCGGAGGCACCTTGAGGCAAGTCGGCAGTAACGTTGCGACGCATGGTCATGAAGACCTGCTGTTCGGCCGGCTTCAGCGAAGCCTCCTGAAATTTCTCGCCCGCCGGCGCAAATCAGCAAGCGGAATATTTGCGGATGTCATCCGGCTGCAACTGCTTTTCGTGCCCCCGAAAGCGCTTCCGCTCATGCAGCTGGCCGTGGTCGGATATCGCAGGCCCCGCCGCTCCGGCACGGGTGATTGCTCCTAGCGGCATCTCGGGGGGATTTATATGTATAGGGATTCGACGGTCTTTCCCGAAGGAGCGCAATCTTCGGTCGTAAAACCAAACGAGCAGCCGTCCTGGTTACCGCCAATCAACGCGCGGCTGCTTGCTTTCCTTCCGACGCGTCAGCGCTTTCCCCTTATCGGTCCCGCCTTTTCCGCGTCCCTCAGGCCGATCGAATTGACGATGGGTGCGGCAGATGGCGTCGTCAGCTGGGGAAACGGTCCGCTTTCCCGCCTGGCGCGCCTCTATGCGCAGGTGCTGCGCCTGCCTTTCTGGACGGTGGAAGGTGGCTTCCTGCAATCGACCGGCCCGGACGCTGCTTCACCGATCTCCGTTATCGCCGACGACCTCGGCATTCATTTTTCCGCACGCCAACCTTCACGGCTCGAGGCACTGCTTCAAGACGCGTCCTCCGATGCGGATGTTCGGCGAGCGCGGGACCTGCGGCGCTGGATCAACCGCGAGAGACTTTCCCAAGATGGCCACGTCCCCGAAGGAACGTTTCGTCTTCGCCGAAGCCATCGCAGGCGCATCCTGCTCGTCGACGAAGTGGTCGGAAATAGCGCCGTCGAAAGCGCCGGCGCCAATGCAGAGACCTTCGCGAGAATGTGGACGGCGGCTCTGGCGGAGGCAAATGCCGACATCATCGTAAAATGCCATCCCGACGTCGTCGCTGGCCGCGCACGAGGTTTTCTTCAGCCTCTTGCGCAAACCGTGGATGTGCAATTCGTGGACAAGGCGATTTCAACGCACTCTCTTCTGGATATGGTGGATGAGGTCTGGACGGTATCAAGCCAGCTCGGCCTCGAAGCTCTCCTGCGGGAAATACCCGTCGTTACCTTCGGCATGCCCGCCTATGCCGGCTGGGGACTGACCGCAGACCGTGCCGAAGGCACCGTAGCGGCTACGGCACGCTCCCGTCGAGGGCGCCATGTCAGCATAGACGAGTTTGCCGCGGCTTCATTTTTTCAATACTCGCGCTATGTTGATCCCGTCTCACGCAGTCCGATCACGGCCGAGCAGGCGGTGGAACGGCTCCTTGAATGGCGCGCTCGCGCCCGCTCGCTCACGGGCCGTTACCTTTGCGTCAATTTCTCGCTTCATAAACGCGCGGTCATGCGCCGATATCTGAGCAGTCCCCGGTCGCAAGTTCATTTCGCCAACAATCCGAGCGCTTCGGAAATCCAAAGCGCCGACACGATCGTTCTTTGGGGCAATGCTCCCGCTCCCGAGGAAGGAGTTCTATGGAAGCACGGCAAGAGATTGCCGGTCATGCGGGTTGAAGACGGGTTTATCCGCTCTTCCGGCCTTGGCAGCTCGCTCGTGCCGCCATCCTCGCTCTGCTTCGATGAGGAAGGCATCTATTTTGATGCCTCCGCGCCGAGCCAGCTCGAAACAATCCTGAACAGGACGAATTTCGATGATGCACTTCTCGAGCGGGCGCAACGCCTGCGGCAAGCCATCGTTTCCATGGGCATCACCAAATACAATCTGCCGCCGCAGCCTGCA
>Ga0068856_100006887_pt1 | contig 11115 bp, 7 predicted proteins | sample KBSCornC62_FD_66595 | JGI IMG/M metagenome (GOLD analysis project Ga0068856, IMG submission 66595) | Corn rhizosphere microbial communities from Kellogg Biological Station, Michigan, USA - KBS Corn C6-2 | ecosystem: Host-associated > Plants > Roots > Rhizosphere > Soil ... | reverse complement strand
TTTCTTGACGGCGGCTGTCTTCGCGGGAGCGGATTTTGCCGCGGCCGCCACCGTCCTCGCACGCCGTGCACCAGCGGCTGCCGCGGGCGCAGCGGTGGCGCTGCGAGCACCGTCGCGACCGCCTACGCGGCGCAATGCGCGGCCGATCCGTGCTGCGGCAGCCATGGCTACCCCTCTCGTTGGCGGGTCCCGCGCCGGTTGTTCCGGCCCGGGACCCTGCAAAGGCGGCAATATACGGCCCGTATCGACCGATTGCCACTCCCCACGCCGCTGATCGCTACCATGAGCAGCGCGACGACGAGGACGAGTACCGGTCGGCGCCCAGCAATGGATCCCGGTATGTCCGGGGTTCGAGCGAGCCGGGGACGGTGCGAGCCCGGCGGTATGGGCCGCCCGAGAAATCACCTCTGAGCATCGGAAGAACGGGCGCGACGCCTTACGACATAGCGCCCTAATAGACCCGAACCGAATGAAGCGGGCACATCGCACGATGCGCCAACGAGGGTGGTACCGCGGCGCCATGGCGTCGTCCCTCGGCCGAGCACCAGCCGAGGAGAACCGTGCCGTACGACAGCCTGCCGCCCCACGTCGATCTCGCCGCGCTCGACCATGAGGTGATCGAGTCGTGGCGAGCGCACAACGTCTTCCAGCGCAGCCTCGACCAGACGAAGGACGGGCCGTCCTTCACGTTCTACGAGGGGCCGCCGACCGCCAACGGCATGCCCGGCACCCACCACGTCGAGGCGCGAGTCTTCAAGGACGTCTTTCCGCGCTTCAAGACGATGAAGGGCTTCCACGTCCCGCGGATGGCCGGCTGGGACTGTCACGGCCTGCCCGTCGAGCTCGCCGTCGAGAAGGAACTCGGCTTCACGGGCAAGCCCGACATCGAGGCCTACGGCATCGCGGAATTCAACGCGAGGTGCCGCGAGAACGTCCAGCGCCACGTCGATGCGTTCGAGCAGATGAGCGAACGCATGGGCTACTGGGCCGACTACGAGAACGCCTACTGGACGATGACGGCGGACTACGTCGAGTCGGTGTGGTGGGCGCTGAAGCAGATCTTCGACAAGGGCCTGCTGGTCGAGGACTATCGCGTCGCTCCGTACTGCCCCCGGTGTGGCACGACGCTGTCGGACCACGAGGTGGCGCAAGGCTATGAGGACGTCACGGATCCCTCGGTCTACGTCCGCTTCCCGCTGACCTCAGGCCCATGGGCCGGTCAGGCCGACCTGCTGGTGTGGACGACGACGCCATGGACGCTCGTGTCCAACACCGCCGTCGCCGTGAATCCGCACGTAACCTACGCCGTCGTACGCACCGAAGATGGCGTTTTCGTGGTGGCTGAACCCTTGCTCGAGAAGGTGTTCGGCGAAGGGTTTGTCATCGAGGCCACGTACATCGGACGAGACCTCGAGCGGTGGTCCTACCAGCGACCATTCGACTTCGTCGACATCCCCGATGCGCACATCGTCGTCCTCGCCGACTACGTCACGACCGAGGACGGCACCGGCCTCGTGCACCAGGCGCCGGCCTTTGGCGCCGACGACCTCGCGGTATGCAGGGCCTACGACCTGCCGGTGGTCAACCCGATCACCTCCGACGGTCACTTCGAGGCCGGTCTTGATCTCATCGGTGGTCAGTTCTTCAAGGACGCTGACAAGGCGCTCGTCGCCGATCTCAAGCAGCGCGGGTTGCTGTTCCGCCACGTGCCGTACACGCACAGCTATCCGCACTGCTGGCGCTGCCACACCCCGTTGATGTACTACGCCCTGCCGTCCTGGTACATCCGCACGACCGCAATCAAGGACCAGCTGATTGCCGAGAATCAGGCGACGAACTGGTACCCGCCGACGATCAAGAATGGCCGCTACGGCGACTGGCTGAACAACAACATCGACTGGGCGCTGTCGCGCGACCGGTACTGGGGCACCCCCTTACCCGTGTGGCGCAACGACGACGATCCGTCGCGGATGGTGTGCGTCGGGTCGCTCACTGAATTGCGCGAGCTGGCTGGGCTCTCTGCCGACGATCTGTCCGACCCACACCGGCCGATGGTCGACGACGTCACGTTCACGCTGCCGGGCGAGGTCGGAACGTATCGACGCGTGCCGCAGGTGATCGACGCATGGTTCGACTCCGGTTCGATGCCGTTCGCGCAGTTCGGTGCGCCATACCGCAATGCGCAGGTGGCCGAGGCCGCTTACCCCGCTGATTTCATCTGCGAGGCGATCGACCAGACGCGCGGGTGGTTCTACTCGCTGATGGCGGTGGGCACGCTCGTCTTCGACAAGTCGTCCTATCGCAACGTGCTCTGTCTCGGCCACATCCTGGCCGAGGACGGTCGCAAGATGAGCAAGCATCTCGGCAACATCCTCGAGCCCATCCCGCTGATGGATGAGCATGGTGCTGACGCCCTGCGCTGGTTCATGCTCTGCGCGGGCTCGCCGTGGTCCGGACGCCGGGTCGGGCACAAGGTGCTCGATGAGATCGCGTCCAAGGTCATCCGCACGTACTGGTCGGTCGCCTCGTTCCAGTCGCTCTACGCGCGTGCGAACTCGTGGTCCCCGGGGGATGAAGCCGGCGACGGCGAGCGCACCCAGCTTGACCGCTGGGCGATCTCGGAGGCGCATCGGCTGGCGCTCGAGGTCGACGCCGCGCTCGAGGCGTATGACACGGCGCGTGCCGGCAAGGCCATCGCTGCCTACATCGATGACCTGTCGAACTGGTACGTGCGCCGTTCGCGGAGACGCTTCTGGGATGGCGACCCAGTCGCGCTCAGCACGTTGCACGAGTGCCTGTACGTACTCACGCTGCTGATGGCGCCGTTCACGCCGTTCGTCACCGACAAGGTCTGGAGTGCGTTGTTCGCCGGTCAGCACCAGCTGCCGGATTCGGTGCACCTGGCCGCCTGGCCGGCTATCGATCCCGAGTCCGGCGTCATCGACGTGACTCTCGGCGTGCAGATGGGGCTCGTTCGCCGACTCGTCGAACTCGGCCGCGCTGCCCGGGCTGACTCGTCCGTGAAGACGCGCCAGCCGCTCGCCAGCGCACTCGTCTCGGCACCGGGTTGGCAATCGCTACCCGAATCGCTGCAGCAGGAAGTCGCCGACGAGCTGAACGTTGTCGCGCTGGCGACGCTCAGCGATGGCGCCGGCGACGAACTTGTCGACGTGTCGGTCAAGGCAAACTTCCGCGCGCTCGGCAAGCGCTTCGGCGGCGGGACACAGGCGGTTGCCGCGGCGATTGCCGCTGCCGACGGCCGTGCACTCGCCACAGCCCTCGAATCGGGCACGGCGAGCGTGTCGGTGAACGGCGAGATGGTGTCGCTGTCAACCGACGAGGTGGTGGTCACCGAGACGCCACGCTCGGGCTGGGCCGTGGCCTCGGCCGGCGCGGAGACAGTCGCCCTCGACCTCGAGCTGACGCACGAGTTGCGGCTGGCCGGTCTGTTTCGTGAGGTCGTACGGCTCGTTCAGGACGCACGAAAGAACGCCGGACTCGACGTCACGGACCGCATCGAACTGTGGTGGCGCGTGGGTGGGTCGCCTGAGCCGGCCGAGGCAATTCGCGGTCACGCCGAACAACTCGCAGGCGAGGTGCTCGCGACGTCAGTGCACGACGGCGCACCGCAGGACGCCGATGGGTATTACGCCGCCGAGGACGACGACCTCGGGCTGCACATCTGGCTGCGGCGCGCCGGCTGACGACAGCTGACTCAGCGGCCGGACTCGCAGAGTGAGCAGGGCTGGTACCCGTCCTGGACGGCCTGCTCGTACGAGATCGGCGAGACGTCACGGCCCTTGATGATCATGCAGCTCTCCCGGTGGAACCGCGGCCGGCCTTCGACGACGTAGACCGGCTCGGCCTCGACCTCGGGCTCTGGTGCAGGCTCGGGCTCAGGCTCGGGCGCATCCGGCTCGACGACCTCAGGCGCGACGCGGGCCCCGGCAAGCATGCAGACCGGGCAGGGCTGGAAACCGTCCTCGGTCGCCTGGTCGAACGGAATGCCGATCGGGATCAGACCTTCGAGTTCGGCGCAGCCTTGCTCGTGGAAGTACGGGTAGCCGTCGGCGACGTACACCTCTCGCGTCGGCTCGGCGAACGTCGACTCGGCAGGGGCGGCGACAGCCGGCTCCTCGATGACCGGCTCCTCGATGACCGGCTCGGGGCTTGCCGGAAGCTCAGCTGCCGGTGCCTCTGCTGCCGGTGCCTCTGCTGCCGGTGCCTCTGCTGCCGGTGCCTCAGTGGCCAGGAGCTCGTCTGCCAGCGGCTCACTCGGTGCCGTGGCTACCGTCTCGGCGGCGTCGGTCAAGCACTCCGGGCAGCGGCTGAAGCCGTCCTCGGTCGCCTGCGACAGGGGGATCGGCACTGCCTCCTCGCCGAGGATCCGCGAGCAGCCGCGCGCGTGGTAGTCCGGATACCCGTCGACGACCCACACCTCGTCGTCATGGATCGCGGCAGCCGTGTTCGACCCGGCGGCGGCCGCCGCAGCGGGAGGCGCGAGTTCCTCGCTCGCCAGCGTCTGCTCGAGGGCGATCGAATCCTCGCTCAGGTCCGACAGCCGCGGCGGCTCACAGAAGCCACAGGGCTGGAAGCCGTCTTCGATCGCCTGCGTCAGCGGAATGCGGATGCTGTCGACCCCGGCGATGCGATTACAGGCTTCCCGGTGGTAGTTCAGGTAACCGTCGACGACCCAGACACTCGCGTCGCTGGCGGCCGCCGCCGCGGCGGGCTCCGCGTGCGACTCGGGCTCGGCCGCCGTGTGGACAGCGGGCTCGGGCACATCGGTGGGTGCAGCTTCAGTCACGACGCCTCCGTAACACGTTGCGCATGGCGCAAAACCGACCTCGATCGCCTCATCGAGTGGAATCGGCTCAGCGCTCAATCCGACCAAGGTCGGGCAGTCTGCGTGGTGGTAATGGGCATAGCCGTCAACGACCCACGCCTGGACAACATCAGCTTCGGCGTGGCTGGGAAGAATGTCGACAGGCTCTGTGTCAGCGACAGCTGGGAGCTCCTCGACTGTCGGCGGCTCGAGGACGATCGGTGCCGGCTCAGCTTCGGCGGCCGCGACGACCTCTTCGGGGGCCGTCGGCGGCTCCGATGCAACCGGCCCATCAGCAGTCGGGGCACAGACCGTGCAGGGGGTGAAGCCGTCCTCAACGGCCTGCTCGAACGGAATGGCTTCGGCGCCAGCCCCACCAAGCCGCACGCAGCTGACGCGGTGGAACTCGGGCTGCCCGTCGATGACCCACACCTCGGCGAGCTCGACGCCCGGCACCGCGGGCACCAACTCCGGCTCGGGCTCCGGCTCGGTCGCCGACTCCCCCGCCGACTCAGTGGTCATGCAGATCGGGCACGGTGCGAATCCGTCCTCAACCGCCTGCTCGTAGGGAACCGGTTCGGCATCGGTGCCGATCAAGGCGCGGCACCCGACGCGGTGATAGTCGGGGAACCCGTCGATGACCCAGACCTCGTCGAGGGCTTCCGTGTCATCGAGCTTGGCCACGGCCACGGGCACCTCGACTGCCGCCGTCTCGGCCGGCTCGGCTGGCTCATCGTCGACCGCAGCTACGGCAGCTTCGGCAACCGGCTCGGGCTCGGCAGCGGCGGCCTCGGCTTCCACGGCGGAACCGTGACAGACCGAGCAGGCGACGAAGCCGTCCTCGATGGCCTGGTCGAGGGGAATGTCCAGCGCGTCCTTGCCCACAATCGTCGCGCAGTCACGCACGTGGTACTCAGGCAAGCCGTCGACCACCCAGACGTCGCTCGTCGCGGCGGCCGGGGTCGCCACGGGGGCGGTCGTGCACAGTGCGCACGGCTCGAAACCATCTTCGACAGCCTGATCAAACGGAATGTCGATGGTCTCTCGGCCCGCAACCGCGACGCACGTCGTCGAGTAGTGATAGTCGGGAAACTCATCGACTACCCATACGGTCGAGGGCGCCGCCAATGGCGTCGGTGCGTCTGAAGACGACGTTGCATCAGTTCCCACTGCCGGACCTCCTGCGGGGTGTTCCGGCGGTGAGGGTATCGCCGGAACGGTGACACGTGCGCGGACGAGCAACAGAGCAACCACAAAACAAATACCCAGCGAGGCGATGAAGAAACCCGTGCTGGGCAAGGCGAAACCAAACGCGAGGCAGATACTGGATGCGATCAGCAGCCCGATCAACACCATCCAGAGTCACTCCCACGCAAGCTGCTGCATATCACCCTGGATCGGCGCCGAGCGAGTCGACACGCGGCCAACATCGGCGTGCCAGCGTGGATGATCAGCCCTGCTGGGCGTCGGCCAGCTCGCCGGCGTTCGCGGGCTCAGCCTTCCCGCTCGCGTCGAGGTCGCGCAGCTGCGACTCAAGGTAGCTCTTGAGCCGGCTGCGGTACTCGCGCTCGAAGGTGCGCAGCTCTTCGATCCGACGCTCCAGCGCCGCCTTGCGCTGTTCGAACTGCGCAGTGATCGTGGCGGCGCGCTGCTCAGCGTCAGACAGCGTCTGCGCCGCCTTCGCCGAGCTCTCCTCGGTGAGCTGTCGCGAACGGTGCTCGGCATCGGCCAGTTGCGACGTGGAGCGGTGTTCAGCGTCGGCGAGCTGGGCCTCAGCGTTGGCCTTCGCATCGCCGAGCAGCCGCTCAGCCTCCGCCTTCGACTGCGCGAGGTGCTGATCGGCGGTCTGCTGTGCCAGGGCGAGCATCTGCACGGCCTGCTGGTGGTGATCCGACGTCGGGGCGACGGGCGGCGCGTCGCCGCCCTTGGCGACGGACACGCGCGCAGCGCTCTCGGCGGCTGCTTTCGCCTCCGCCGCCGCCTGCTGGGCCAATTCGAGGTTGCGCTTGTTCTCGGCGAGCTGCGCCTCGGTCTGCGCGAGCTGCTGCTGCAGCTGAACGACCTGCTGCTGGGCTCCGCTCTTGCTTCCGTTCAGCGCCTTCTCGAGTTCGCCGATCTGGTTCTGCAGGCGGCCGTTCTCTTCACTGACGCCCTGCAAGCGCGCGTTCTCGTCCTTGAGACCCTGAAGCCGGGCGTTCTCCTCCTTGACGGCCGCGAGCTCAGCAAGAGCCTTCTCGTCGACCGCAGGCGCCGCCGCGACCGCGGGGGCGGCCGTCGGCCCGCTCGCGAGGCGGGAGCGGAGGTCGTTGTTCTCTTCGATCAGCCGGGACAGCTCCACCTCGACGATGTCAAGGAAAGCGTCCACCTCTTCCTCGTCGTAGCCGCGCTTGCCAATCGGAGGCTTTTTGAACGCGACGTTGTGTACTTCGGCGGGCGTCAACGGCATTCGGTCACCTCATGTGTCGTCGCGTGTGCCGGGGGATCGGGATCCGGCTTGGTGCGGCTGTCGGTAATGCGGGTAGATCCTAGAGCGCGGGCTACTGAGTGAACGCCAGTGCCACCACGCGCAGGGCAATGAGCGCGATGAGCACGATAATGACGCTCAAGTCGAGGCTTACATTACCCAGCTGAAGCGGCGGCACCAATCGGCGTAGGGCCCTGATTGGTGGGTCGGTAACGAGGTACACCAGCTCGACGCCGACGGCTGCGGCACCGGCCGGTCGCCATCTGCGGGCGAACTGCCGGGTGGTCTCGAGCACAACACGCGCCAGGACGAGAAGGATGTAGACGTAAATCGCGTAGGCGATGACGCCCCAGAACAGCGCCATCCCCACCTCACTCGTCTTCTTGTTGTCGTCAGCGCGTTCCTGCGGGCCTCCTGCGCAGTCACACCTGCCCATGCAAACGGCCCAGCACCCTCAATGGTGCCAGGCCGTATGCGACAGGCGGACGTGACCGCCTTCAGGACTGGTTGAAGAAGCCGTTCTCGATCTTGGCCTTGTCCGATGCAGTGACCGTCACGTTGTTCGGGCTGAGCAGGAACACCTTCGCCGTCACCCGTTCGATGCGGCCGTGCAGTCCGAAGGTCAGGCCGGCGGCGAAGTCGACAAGGCGCTTGGCATCGGCATCGTCCATGTCCGACAGATTCATGATGACGGGAGTCGAGCGGCGGAAGTGCTCGCCAATGGTGCGGGCCTCGTTGTAGGTACGCGGGTGCAAGGCCGTGATCTGGTAGTGCGACGTCTCTTCGGTACGGGCGTCGGCATAGCCCTCGTCGGCATACTCGCGCGGACGGCTGTAGGTCGTCACGTCGGTGCGCGCGGCGCTCTCGCGCGCGTAGCGGGCCTCGGCGTAGTCATCACGACGTGCGCTCTGGACGCCGCCGCGGTCGGCACCGCCGGCGTAGGTTTCAGCTTCGTAGTCGTCTTCCTCGACCAGGCCGAGATAGACGCCCATCCGGTGCATCGCTCCGGGCATGTGGTCCTCCAGAACTCGTGTCCACGGTGACTGTGGTGACGGGTGGTGACGGTGGCTATGGATATGTCGACGGGTCTTGCTCAGTGCGACGCTAGCCGAATCAAGGCCCTCGACGGCCGAGCAACGCCGATCCGACACGCACATGTGTTGAGCCGTTTTTCACGGCTGCCTCGAGGTCGTCGCTCATCCCCGCAGAGATCGCGCTCGCACCGGGATGCGCTGCGACGAGGTCGCGCGACAACTCGGCCAGTTGGGCAAACGCTGCGTCGGCATCGGCGGCGATGGGCGGCACCGCCATCAGCCCGCGCAGGCGCAGCGATGGGCAGGCGGCAACGGCATCGGCGAGCGCGAGGAGCTCGCTTGCCGGAGCGCCACCGCGTTCTGGATCACCATCGAGGCTGACCTGGACAAAAACGTCGAGTGGCTCGGGACGATCGTGCGTGGCATCGGTGAGGGCTCGGACGAGTTTCATCCGATCGACCGAGTGGACCGCCGCCGCATAGGACGCCACGCTGCGCGCCTTGTTCGTCTGCAGCCGCCCGACAAGGTGCCAGCGCAAGCCGAGCTCGCGCAGCTGCTCGGCCTTGGGCCGCGCCTCCTGGTCGCGGCTCTCGCCGATGTCCAGGACGCCGAGCTCGGCCAGCGTGGCGATGTCTTGCGCAGGGTAGGTCTTGGTGATCGCGATGAGCGTGATGGAGCGCGGGTCGCGACCGACGCCCTCGGCGGCAGCGGCGATACGCGCACGCAGCGCACCGAGCGAAGCAACCAGCTCCGCTCGGCGCGTGTCGTTATCGGGATCAGGCACTACTACTTGAGGAAATCCGGCACATCCAGTTCGTCCTCGATAGCCACGGCCGTGCGCGCGCCGTTGGTGACCGGCTGCGAGTAGCTGGGTTCGGCGGGAGCACTCGCGCTCGCGGTAGTCGTGTACGAGGTGGCTGGGCTCGGCCGCACGCCGCGTGCCGGGGCCGCCGGCTCGCGTCGGATGTCGACCTTCTTGTACGGCAACTGGCCGCTGTCGAAGCCCGCAGCAATGACGGTCACCTTCACCTCGTCGCCGAGGGTGTCGTCGATGACCGCACCGAAGATGATGTTCGCTTCGGGGTGTGCCGCTTCGGCGACGAGCGTGGCGGCCTCGTTGATCTCGAACAGCCCGAGATCCGAGCCGCCGTAGATCGAGAGCAGGACGCCATGTGCGCCGTCCATGCTCGCCTCGAGCAGCGGGCTGGCGATCGCGATCTCGGCGGCCTGCCGCGCCCGGTTGTCGCCCCGCGCCGAGCCGATACCCATCAAGGCCGAGCCGGCCCCGCTCATGACCGACTTCACGTCGGCGAAGTCGAGGTTGATCAGGCCCGGCGTGGTGATCAGGTCAGTGATGCCCTGGACGCCGGACAGCAGCACCTGATCGGCGCTGCGGAAGGCATCCATGACGCTGACGTTCTGCTCGCTGATCTGCAGCAGCCGGTCGTTCGGGATGACGATGAGCGTGTCGCACTCGGCGCGCAGCGCCTCGATGCCGTCGTCGGCCTGCGACGCGCGCTTCTTTCCCTCGAACGAGAAGGGGCGGGTCACGACGCCGATCGTCAGCGCGCCGAGCTTGCGCGAGATGCTCGCGATGACCGGTGCGCCACCGGTTCCCGTGCCGCCACCTTCGCCCGCGGTCACGAACACCATGTCGGCGCCCTTGAGCACCTCTTCGATCTCGTCGCGGTGATCCTCGGCTGCCTTGCGGCCCACGTCGGGCTGTGCACCCGCGCCGAGCCCGCGGGTGAGCTCGCGGCCCACATCGAGTTTGACGTCGGCGTCGCTCATCAGTAGCGCCTGCGCGTCGGTGTTCACCGCGATGAACTCGACGCCCTTGAGGCCGACTTCGATCATCCGGTTGACGGCATTCACGCCGCCGCCGCCGACACCGACGACCTTGATGACCGCCAGGTAGTTGTGCGGTGCTGTCATGGCTGTCTCCTGCTTCCGTGTTGCCCGTCGTGTGTCGTGGATGGGTAGCGGCGCCATTGCCGTAGACCGCCTGCCGTAACTCTCACCCTCAAGTAGACCGTTAACGTTATGTCAACCTGGGATGTTGGGACCGAAGTTAGGGCGCGGTGTGCCGGAATTCGTGCAGACACGCCGTGGCACGACGCAGATCGTGCGGCTCAGTCGCGGACGAACGGTTGGTCGGGGTTCGTGACGTCGAACTGCTGGCCACGATGCCGTAGCAAGACCGGCAGGATGAGCGCCTTCTCGGCGCTGCGATCGCCGCTCCCCCACCGCACGATGCGGCCGTCGTCGAGGACGAGGGTGATGGCGGTGGGATTCAACGCCTGCACGGATGAAACGTGCTGCAGCAACGTGGCGGGTAGCGCGCCGGCCATAGTGGCGACCGCCGCGCCGGTAGCACGTGCCGAGCCGCCGGATGGCAGCACGAACTTCGGCAGGGCGTGTGGCACTCGATCGACGACGCGGTACTGATAGCCCGTGCGATCGACGAGGCGATACGCCGCCCCGTCGACGACGAATCCGACCGGCACACGTTCGTGGACGGTGATGACAACCGATGACGGGTAGCTGATCGAAACCCGCGCGGATGCGACATCTGGCAACGCCTCGACACGTTTCTCGATCGCGCTCGTGTCGAGGCGGATCAGCGGCGCCCCACTCGTCACATGTGCGGCCCGGCGTACGGCATCCGCGGTCAGAACATGGGTGCCTTTGACGATGACCTTCCCGACGCCGAACACCGAACTGAACGCGATCAGCCAGATACCGAAGGCGAGGAACACGATCGTGGCGAGGGCTCCGAGGAACAGCCGGCG
>Ga0068856_100006885_pt1 | contig 11116 bp, 12 predicted proteins | sample KBSCornC62_FD_66595 | JGI IMG/M metagenome (GOLD analysis project Ga0068856, IMG submission 66595) | Corn rhizosphere microbial communities from Kellogg Biological Station, Michigan, USA - KBS Corn C6-2 | ecosystem: Host-associated > Plants > Roots > Rhizosphere > Soil ... | reverse complement strand
CTCGCCACCGCCTACGGCCACCAGTCCCGCATCGCCGTCTCGGTCGGCCAGCAGGTCACCCGCGGAGAGACCATCGGCTACGTCGGCTCGACGGGCCACTCGACCGGGCCGCACCTGCACTTCGAGGTCCGCGTCAACGGCCAACCGGTCGATCCGCTGGGTTACCTCTAGGCGTTGCGCAGGACGTGCAGGTCCGGGAGGTTGCGGTACCGCTCCTCGACGTCGAAGCCGTAGCCGACGAAGAACTCGTCGGGGACGGTGAAGCCGACGTACCGGACCGGGAGGTCGTCGACCAGGCGGCGGTACGGTCGGTCGAGGAAGGTCACGGCGGCGAGCGAGCGCGGCGAGCGTAGCCTGAACGTGCGCACCAGGTAGTTGAGCGTCAGGCCCGTGTCGACGACGTCCTCGACGATCACCACGTCCCTTCCCTCGAGCGGCACGTCGAGGTCCTTCAGGAAGCGAATCGCCGGGGTCCCGCCGGTCTCGTCGGACGTGTAGCCGGCGAGCTCGACGAAGTCGACGTGGTGGAGGATCGGGGTCGCCCGCGTCAGGTCGGCGAGGAAGACGAAGCTGGCCTTCAGCGATGCGACCAGGAGCGGCTCGCGGCCCTCGTAGTCGGCCGCGATCTCGGCGCCGAGCTCGGCCACGCGGGTCGCGATCTCCTCGGCGGAGAGGTACACCTCGCCGACGCGCTCGTCGCGCGGGACTGGCGCGCCTGCAGAGCCGAGGTGGACACCAGCACCGGTGACAGGCTCGAGCCTGTCACCGATGCGGATCAGCTGGCCAGCTTCAGACCGTATCGCTGACCCAGGCGCTCGATGTCGCGCTTGTAGAAGAGCTTGATATTCACATCGGGATACCGTTCTTTCAGCTTGCGCAGCTTGCGGTTCTTGCGCGTGACGAGCGACTGCTTCATCACCGTGATCTCGAGATAGAGGTCCTGCTCGGGCAGGTAGAAGTCCGGAGCGAACGCCTCGAGGACGCGGCCGTCCTCGTCGACCTCCAGCTCGAACGTCCGCGGCTCGTACAGCCAGGGAACGCCGTAGTAGTCGAGGATCTTGGCGCACTCGAGCTCGGCCTCGTTCTGGAAGACGGGCCGCTCGGTACCACGATATGCCTGGAAATCAGGGGTCTCGGGCGCCAACACGGTCAGGATAGCCAGCGATCCGGACGCCGGGACACGCCGCTTTACACTTCCCTCATGGCTGCGGCGGGGCAATTCACGATCGCGCACATCTCGGATCTCCACTGCGGCGGGCCGTACTTCGTCCCCAACCTGATGGAGCGGGCGATCTCCGAGATCAACGATCTCGACCCGGACCTCGTCGTCTGCTCGGGGGATCTGACCACGTTCGGCTTCAAGCCCGAGTACGTGCAGGCCAAGGAATATCTGGCGGCCCTCGAGTGCAAGGCGCTGGTCGTCATCCCAGGAAACCACGACGCGCGGAACGTCGGATACGTCCACTTCGAGGAGCTGTTCGGCCAGCGCAACTCGGTGCTGCGCATCGGGTCGACGACGGTCGTCGCAGTCGACTCGACCGAGCCGGATCTCGATCACGGCCAGATCGGCCGCGGCCGCTACCCGTGGATCGAGGAGCAGTTCGCCGACGACTCCGAGCTGCGGATCTTCGTTCTCCACCACCACCTGCTGCCGGTGCCGGGCACGGGGCGGGAGCGGAACGTCGTGTACGACGCCGGCGACGCGCTCGAGTGCCTCCAGCGGGCACGCGTCCAGATGGTCCTCTCCGGGCACAAGCATGTTCCGTACGCATGGCGGCTCGAGAACATGTTCATCCTCAACGCGGGCACCGTCTCGTCTCTCCGGCTGCGCGGAAACACGCGGCCCTGTTACAACGTGATCGAGATCGAGGGGTCGCACGTGTCGGTCTGGCGCCGCTACCCGTTCCACGGCCAGGAGCGGATCATCCAGTTCTCGACCGAGACCCTCGAGTTCGAGAAGTACACGGCGCGGATCGAGGGAGAGCTCTCGTCGCGAAGCTGAGCCGTTTCCTCACGTCGCTCAGCCTTCGGCGGAGCCCGGCTTCGCCGGGCGGGAGCCGAAGGCGGTGAGCGGCGTGAGGGCCGTTGCGGTGATCGACGGGGAGCACTACCCGCCGGTCGTCTGCGACGCGCTCGCGGAGCTTCCCTACGACTTCGTCGCCGCCGTGCTCGTCGGCGGCACGGAGAAGCTGCGCGGCGGCGAGGACTACGGCGTCCCGCTCGGTGCCGACCTCGAGGCGGCGATCGCCGAGCACCGGCCGGACGTCGTGGTCGATCTGTCCGACGAGCCGGTGCTCGGGCCGGCGCAGCGCCTCGCGCTCGCATCGCGGGCGCTGGCCGCCGGCGTCCCCTACGTCGGCGCCGACTTCCGCTTCGAGCCGCCGGCGTTCGAGCCGTTCGCACTACCGTCGCTGACGGTGATCGGAACGGGCAAGCGCGTCGGCAAGACCGCTGTGACCGGGCACCTCGCCGCGCTGCTCGCTCGCGACCGGGACGTCGTCGTCGTGGCGATGGGCCGCGGAGGCCCGGCCGAGCCCGAGGTGATCGAGGCTGCGCCCTCGCTCGACGACCTGCTGGCGCTGTCGCGCTCCGGTCGCCACGCCGCCTCGGACCACCTGGAGATCGCGGCGCTTGCGGGTGTGCCGACGATCGGGTGCCGTCGCTGCGGCGGCGGGCTCGCAGGGGCCACGTTCACGTCGACGGTGTTCGAGGGCGCCGGGCTGGCCGCGGAGCTCGGCCCGGACATCGTCGTCTTCGACGGCAGCGGAGCCGCGATCCCGCCGATCGCCGGCGGCGTCCGCATCCTCGTCGCCCACGATCTCCACTCCGGGCTCAACCCGTTCCGGGCGTTGATCAGCGATCTCGTCCTGACTATGAGCCCCGAGGTGGCCGCGGCCGCCGAAGCGCTCGGCCGCCGGGCGCTTCGCTTCGAGCTGCGCCTGCGGCCAGCCGAGCCGCTGGGCGGCCGGCGGGCGGCCGTGTTCACGGCCGGGCCGGCTCCTCTCGACCACCTCGAGAACGTGGTCTTCGCGTCGCAGAGCCTCTCCGACCGGCCGCGGCTCGAACGCGAGCTCGACGCCGTCGACGCCGACGTCTGCGTCGTCGAGCTGAAGGCGGCCGCGATCGACGTCGTCGCCGAGCATGCCGCAGCCCGCGGCCTCGACGTCGTCCTCGCCGCCAACGACGTCGTCGCCCCCGGCCTGGACGAGGCGCTGCTCGAGCTCGCCGAGGTGGCGGCCGGGGCCGTCGCGCGGGAGAATGTCGGGCGATGACCGAGCCGAGGCACGCCGACCCACTTCCGCTCGGCGGGAGGGACGGGCTTCCGTACTCGAAGGGCCTGATGGCGCGGGCGCTGATCGCGGCCGGTGTTCCCGCTGTGCGGGCATACGAGCTGGCGCTGCGGGTCGGCGTCGACCTCGCCGAGCGCGGGGAGGAGGCGATCGACCTCGACCGGCTCGAGGAGCTCGCCCTCGAGGTGCTCGGCGAGAACGAGGGCTCGCAGGCGATCCGCCGGCTTCGCCGGTACGAGGCGCTCCGCGAGCTCGACCTGCCGATCATCGTGCTGATCGGCGGGGCGACCGGCACCGGGAAGTCGACGGTGGCGACCGAGGTCGCCTACCGGCTAGGGATCACGCGCGTCACCTCCACCGACTTCGTGCGCCAGACGATGCGCGCGTTCCTGAAGCGCGACTTCATGCCCTCGATCCACTACTCGAGCTTCGAGGTGCCGCCGGAGGAACACGGGCTCGGCACGGTCGAGGGGTTCCTCGACCAGACACGCAACGTCCTGATCGGGGTGCGCGGGCTGATCGACCGTGCGCTGACCGAGGGCTGGTCGCTCGTGCTGGAGGGGGTCCACCTGGTGCCGGGCATGCTCCCGCCCGTCGAGGGGGCGCTCGTAGTCCAGTGCGTGCTGGCGATCGAGGACGAGGACCTGCACACGTCGCACTTCTGGGTCCGCGACGCGCACTCCGAGGGCCTGCGGCCGGTGCAGAAGTACCTCGACGGGATCGGCGAGATCCGGAAGCTTCAGGACTTCATCCTCGACCAGGCCCGCGTGTGCGGCGTGCCCGTGGTCGAGAACGGCAACATGGAGCTCTCGATCGGCACCGTGATGGAGTTGGTCGTCGCCGGCGCCGAGCGGTTCGCGAAGGTGTGATGGATACCGAGCAGGACGCTGCACCCTCGTCGGCGCACGAGGAGCGAACCGACCTCTGCCTCTGCGAGACGTACCTGCGGTCGACGGAGCGCGCGGCGCTGGCAGGCGCCCGCTGGCTCGGTCGCGCTGATCAGGAGAGCGCCGAGGAGGCAGCGGTCTCGGGCATGCGCGGCGGGCTCGACGAGCTGCCGATGACGGGTCGTGTGCTGATCGGCGCGGGCGACGGCGAAACGAGCATGCCCGAGACTCTGGGTGCCGGCGGAATCGACGTCGACCTCGCGCTCGACCCGCTCGAGGGCCGCGGCGTCGTCGCCCGGGGCGGCAACGGCGCGATCTCGATGATCGTCGCCGCCGAGCCGGGCAAGCTCCGCCGCCTCCCCGACATGTACATGCGGACGATCGCGGCCGGCCCGCTGGCACGCGGGCGGATCAGCCTGCTCGCGCCGGTCGGCGACAACGTTCGCGCGATCGCCGAGGCCTTCGGGCGCAACGTCGGGGACGTGACCACGATCGTGCTCGACCGTCCGCGCCACCACGACCTGATCGAGGAGATCCGCGCGGCGGGGGCACGCATCAAGCTGATCCAGGACGGAACCGTGACCGCGTCGATCTCCGCCGCGATCCGCGGAACGAACGACCACCTGGCGATCGGCATCGGCGGCACGCGCCAGGCGGTCCTCACCGCCGGGGCACTGCGCTGCCTGGGGGGCGAGGTGCAGGCGCAGCTCTGGCCGACCTCCCGGCGAGAGATCGAGGCAGCGCGCGAGCACGGAATCGAGGACGTGGAGCAGGTGTTCACCACGGACGACCTGGTCGGGGGCGAGGTGATCGTCGCCGCCACCGGCGTCTCGAACGGCGACCTGCTCCGCGGCGTCCGCTTCCTCGCCGACAGCGCCCGCACGCACTCGCTGGTCATGTGCACCCGCTGCAACTGGGTGCGCTTCGTCGACGGGATCCACTTCTTCGCGCGCGAACGCCGCGAAGAGGTGCGGCTCCTCGGCTTCTAGGGTCTGCCCCCGAAGGGGTCTGACCCTGCCGGATGGTGGTACGACCGTTTCTGCGGGGACAGTCCCCTCCGGGGACAGTCCCTACGACGGCCGTATACTCGAAGCATGGCCGTGACCAAGGACGAGGTCGTCGAGGCGCTGCACGCCGTCGAGGATCCCGAGCTCGGGATGGACATCGTCGAGCTCGGGCTGCTCTACGACGTCGAGGTCGAGGGGCCTAAGGTCAAGGTGATCCACTCGCTGACCTCGATGGGCTGCCCGGCCGGGCCGATGATCCAGGAGGACATCCACAACGTCGCCTCGTCGGTGCCGGGCGTCGAGGACGTCGAGATCGAGCTGACGTGGGACCCGCCGTGGACGCCCGACCGGATGTCCGACGACGCCAAGTTCATCCTCGGCTTCGGCTAGTCAGATCCGCCTCGAGAAATGCCAAACCCGGCAGCTCCGAGGAGCCACCGGGTTTGACGCAGAGAGCTGTTTAGCCTCACGGCTGATTGTCGAGCGGCCTATGCCGGGCTTGCGACCGGCACGGCGTCCAGGCGTGCTTCGGCATCTTCGAGGGCGGCCGCGCCCGCCGGCGCGACGCCCAGAAGGTCAGGTAGATGCCGTCGCGGCTGTGTGTCGATCTGCCGTGCGCGGGGGCGACGTTCTGGAGGGCTATCTCGCAGCGATGCTTCACGACACGGTCGGGCCGGCAGTGCTCGCAACGCTCGAACCCGGTCAATTCATCATCACCCTCGATCTGCAGGCGAACTTCCTACGATCGGCCTACCCCGACCGATTGGTCGGCAGGGGCAGCGTCGTCCGCCGAAACGCCGACATGGCGTACGTCGAGGGCAGCCTCTACGACGCGACCGGCGCGCTCGTCGCCACGGGCTCCTCGAGATGCGTGTCGTCGACTTCGCGGATTCCGCCGGCGGGGACTAGGCAGCGGCTGCGTCCGGCTACTTGCCGAGGTCCCTGTTCTCCGGCGCGAACTTGCTCGCGATGAACGTCGCTCCCTGCGGATCGGCGATGACGGTCATCCGTACCCACGGGGCGTCGAACGGCGGAACGACCACCTTCCCGCCGAGCTCGGTCGCCCTGGCGGCCGTGGCGTCGGCGTCGTCGGTCGCGAAGGTCACGCTCCAATGTGCCGGCGTGTCAGGCTGGTCCTCCGGGATGGGATTGAGTGTCGCGACGACGTCCTCGAACCGCTGCGGGGCGCCCGCCGCCGCCATTTGCTTGCGGATGTCCGGGTGGTAGCGCTCGAGGTAGTCGCCGTAGCCGGACAGCGTCCACATCTCGGCCCCGGCGAACGGGGTCAGCGTCTGCCATCCGAACACCGATCCGTAGAACGACCTCGCTCCTTCGACGTCGCGCGTGTTGAGGCCGTTGAAATTCAGTGACCCCGGGTCGTTGACCAGTCGCGCCCCCTTGTGCTTCTTCGCCTCCCAGACGGAGAACGTCGCTCCCTCGGGATCGGTGAAGACGGCCACGCGGCTCGCGTCCATGAAGTCGAAGGGCTCCATCACGACGCTCCCGCCGGCATCGCGGACCGTAGAGGCAGTCTCGTCGGCGCTCTCGACCCAGAAGTAGGTGTTCCACACCGCCGTCTGCGGCGCTGCCTCGGGCATCGATCCGAGAGCGGCGACGTCACCGCTGCGCACGTCGCCCGAGCTGTCGAACAGGGACCAGCCCGTCGCCTCGGCCCGAGCGACGAAGTACTTGCGCCCCGCGTCCGGCGGCGTCGCGTCCTCGAAATCCCAGTTGAACAGACCGGCATAGAAGTCGAGCGCCGCCTCCGGGTCGGGCTCGCTCGCATCCACCCAGCAGGGGACGCCGGGAATGTATCCGTCGCGTTCGGGCATCGGGTGGCCCCCTTCGAGTGGTTGACGCTCGGCGAATCCTCTCCCGCGACCGGGTCGGGATCTGACCTCAATCTACGTGCTAGATGGGAATGCCGAGCAGGATCTTCCCGAACTGCTCGCCCGACTCCAGGCGCTCGTGCGCGGCTCGAGCTTCGGCGAGCGGGAACACCCGGTCGATCACCGGAGTTGCGCCTGCCGCGACCAGGTCGTACGCCCCCTCGAAGTCGGCTCGCGTGCCCATCGTCGAGCCGAGCAGGTCGAGTTGCTTCCACCAGAGCCGGTGCAGCGCCGCCGGTGGGTTCGGGCCGGAGGTCGCTCCACACACGACCACGCGGCCGCCCGGCCTCGCGGCGTCGAGGGTGCGCTTCCAGGTCGCCTCGCCGACCGTCTCCACGACGACGTCGGCGCCCCCGCCGGTCGCCTCCTTGACCGCTGCGACGACATCGCCGCTCTCGTGGTTGACAGTCGCGTCGGCGCCGAGCTCCGTGGCTCGGACGAGCTTCGCGTCGCTCGACGAGGTGACGATCGTGCGCGCGCCGAGCGCCTGCGCGATCCGGAAGGCCGCCGTCGCGACCCCTCCGCCGATCCCCCAGATCAGCACCCACTCGCCCGCCTGGAGCGCGGCCCGCGTCACGAGCATCCGGTACGCGGTCTCGTAGACCAGCGGGAAGGCAGCGGCATCCTCGAACGAGACGCCGTCGCGCAGCGGCACGACGTTCGTCGCCGGGATCACGGCGAGCTCCGCGTGGACGCCCTGGGTGTGCTCGCCGATCACGTGGATCACCCCACCGTGCTCGAGCCCGGGATTGATCACGACCGGCCGGCCGGGCTCCAGCCCGGAGACGCCCTCGCCCAGCGTCTCGACCACGCCGGAGCCGTCCGCCCCGAGAATGCGCGGCTTCGGCACAGAGGGCAGTCCCTTTCGCGTCCAGACGTCGAGGTGGTTCAGCGACGCAAAGCGCATACGCACGAGGACCTCACCGGGCCCTGCGACCGGCTCGGGGACGTCCTCGTAGCACAGGACCTCAGGGCCGCCGTCTTCGTGGATGACGATCGCCTTCACCGCACGATCGTATAGTCGGGACGTGCTCCGGAGACTCGTGATCGCAGCCGTCGTAATGGTGCTGCTCGCCGGGTGCGGCGACGGCTCCCACGGCCGCCAGAGCCCTCCGCCGACGAAGGCCGGCTTCGCCGCCGCGGCCGACCGCGTCTGCCGGGAGACGAAGACGCATCGCGGGAGAATCGCGGGGCTGCGAAAGCTGAAACCGCCCGCAGCCGAGCGGGACCTGTACGTGCGCTGGCTCGGCGCGGAGCACCTTGCGGTCCATGCCGGCGACCTGATCACCGGCCGGAAGAAGCCGGCGTCGGGCGAGAAGGCTGACCCGCTCGTCCAGCTCGCGGTCGCGCAGGGGAAGATCGCCGGCTACGCGGGCCGCCTGGGCGCGCTCGCGTGCCGGGGCGCGCCAGCCGTCACAATGTCCTCGTGACGACGGTCGAGCTCGACCGACTCGCCGACGAGCTCGGGATCGACGCGATCGGCGCGGCGCCCGCCGTGCCGTACACGGAGACCGAGCTTCACATCAGGGAGCGGCGCGGTCGCGGGCTGTTCGCGGACATGCGGTTCACGATGGCGCAGCCGGAGGTGTCCTGCCACCCTGAGTCGCTGCTGCCGAACGCGCGCACGGTCGTGGCCGCGGCGCTCTGCTACTACGCGGCGGCGGCACCGCCGGGCCGCGGCGAGGCGCGCCTGCCCCGCTACACGTGGAGCGACCGCTACGCCGAGCTCCGGGAGAAGCTGGAGGCTCTCGGCGCGCGGCTCGGGGGCACGTACCGCGTCCTGGTCGACGCGAACCAGCACGTCGACCGCGAGGGCGCCGCCCGCGCGGGAGTCGGCTTCTACGGCAAGAACACCATGCTGATCACGCGGCGCCACGGCTCGTGGGTCGTCCTGGGCACGCTCGTCACCGACGTCGAGATCGAGCCGACCCCGCCGCTCGAGCTCGACTGCGGCGAGTGCCGGCTCTGCATCGACGCCTGTCCCACCGGCGCGCTCGACGAGCCCGGCACCCTCGACGCCACCCGCTGTCTGTCCTACTGGACGCAGGCGCCGGCACCGATCCCCGAGGCCTACCGGGAGCCGCTCGGGAACATGGTCTACGGCTGCGACATCTGCCAGGACGTCTGCCCGTGGAACCGCGGGGTGGAGAAGCGCCGGCGCGACGAGCCGGCGCAGGGCGAGCCGTCGGTGTCGCTCGCCGACTGGCTGCAAGCCGACGGACACTCGCTGGTCGACCGCTACCGACGGCTCTACGTCCCGCGCAACGACCCGCGCTACCTTCGCCGGAACGCGCTCGTCGCGCTCGGCAACGTCGGCGCAGCAGGCGAGGCCGGGCTGGCCGAGCCCTTCGCCGCCGGCGACGACGAGCTGCTCCGGGAGCACGCCGAGTGGGCGCTCGCCCGGATCGCCGAGCGGGGGGTCTCGGCGTGAGCAACGACCGGTGGCTCCTGGTCGGCGTGGCGATCGCCGGGTTTGCGTTCGGGTCGCTGATCGTCGGCTGGCTCGTCCAGCGCCTGCGCGCGGAGGCACGCCTCGCCCACGATCGCGCGGAGGAGGCAGAGCAGCTCCGTGACGAGCTCGACCGGCGCAGCCACATGCTCGACCGCGCGAATCGGTGCGCCCAGGCGCTCGGCTCGTCACTCGAGCTCGAGGAGGCATTCGGTGCGTTCATCCGCGAACTGGACGGCCTGGTGCCTTTCGACCGCATTGCGATCATGCTGCTGGAGGAGGGCCGCGTGCGGGTGATGGCGACCGCGGGCCTGAGGCACGACGAGGTGCTCCGCCCGGGCGAGGCGCTGCCGCCCGGCGCGCTCGTCGACGAGGTGGTGCACGACGGCCAGACGGTCTACCGCCGGGACATGAGCGACCACCGGTACCCGGAGGAGGTGACGCTGACCGCGATCGGCCTCCGGTCGCGCGTGGCCGCGCCGCTCCTGCTCGGCACGACGCCGATCGGGATGGTCTCGGTCCTGCGCCGTGAGGCGGAGGCCTTCGACGAGGACGAGCTCGAGCTGACCGCGCTGCTCGGTCGACTGCTCGCGAGCAGCGTCCAGAACATCCGGGCGTACGAGTCCGAGCGCGCGACCGTGGCCGAGCTGCGCCGCCTCTCGGCGTTGCGCGCCGACTTCGTGTCGCTCGTCTCGCACGAGCTCCGCAGCCCGATGGCAGCGGTGATCGGCGCTGCCCGGACGCTCGAGGAGCGCTGGCGCGAGCTGAACGCCGACCAGCGCGGCGCCTTCCTCGCGCTGATCGCGGACGAGACGAACCGGCTGGCGACCCTGATCGGCGACGTCCTCGACACGTCCCGGATCGAGGCGGGCACGTTCTCGTACCGGTTCACCGAGGTGGACGTCGCCGAGCTCGTGCGCACCACCGTCGCCGGCTTCGCGCTGCACCAGGACGAGGTCAGCGTGATTGCCCACGCCGACGGGGTCGTGCCGAGCGTCCGCGGCGACCGCGAGCGGCTGCGCCAGGTGCTGCGGAACCTGCTCGAGAACGCCGTCAAGTACTCGCCGGCCGGCGAGGTCGTCGACGTTCGCGCGCGGGCAGACGACGGCCGCGTCCTCGTCACCGTCGAGGACTCGGGACCGGGCATCCCGGGCGAGCAGCACGGGCTGATCTTCGAGCGGTTCGGCCGCGCCAACGTCGGCCTGGGCAAGCCCGGTACCGGCCTCGGCCTGTTCATCGCGCGCTCGATCGCCGAGGCGCACGGCGGCACGCTCTCGGTCGTCTCGGCCCCCGGCGAGGGCGCGACCTTCACGCTCGAACTACCGAGCCGCCAAGACAGCTAGGCCTGCGACGCGGGCCGTATCCGCCAGGGCTCTGACCCGCAGGGGCCGAGGCCGCCCTTCTTCGGCTCGTACTACGCCGACGCAGGAGCGCGCAGCCGGGTGACGCCCAGCTCCCGGCCGAGCGACTGCGCGCGCCTGGCGATCTGGCGGCGCAGATCCGGCGGCTCGAGCAGCTCGGCCTCACCGCGGTAGCGGAGGATCTCGCCGACGAGCCACTCCTTGCTGCCGATCTTCTGCTCGTTGATCGCCGA
>Ga0068856_100006882_pt1 | contig 11121 bp, 7 predicted proteins | sample KBSCornC62_FD_66595 | JGI IMG/M metagenome (GOLD analysis project Ga0068856, IMG submission 66595) | Corn rhizosphere microbial communities from Kellogg Biological Station, Michigan, USA - KBS Corn C6-2 | ecosystem: Host-associated > Plants > Roots > Rhizosphere > Soil ... | reverse complement strand
ATATGTCATCGAGGTCCAGAGATAATACTTCTTCCACGTTTGCCAGATGGATTCATTGATCTTGTACGACTTCTCGACGGCAATGAGACTGGTGTTTGCAAGGTATTGAACAAACGCCATAAAACAGATGGCGATGAGGAAATTCGGTGAGTATGCCGCCGACACGATTTGGACCGGTGGCCCAAAAACTAAAGTCAATGCACTGGCAGTGATAAAAGTAGAGGTGGCCAGGACAGAAGCATTCAATAGAATCGTGCGGGGCTTTTTACTTATCAGTAACGTCGTACAGACCCCTTCCAGTGCTGAAAGCACGACGGCCGCCGCTCCGCCGTAAAGCAGGAGCGTAAGAAAAATAAACGTATCTGCCACGGTTATTCGGCCGCTCACCCTCGGGATTGGAACTGCGACCAAAGAACTGACGGCGACGAACAGGGCCAGCAGGATGAATGGTGTCGTCAGGGTTGCGAATTGCAATTGATAGAGACAGACCGTGCTAATTAGCGAACCGCAAACAACGATGGACCACATGTAAAGTCGGGCGAAGCGTTCCTGGTTCATCACGATTACGTCCTTGGGGCAAAATTTGGGGAAACCTATGCTGTCGAAAATGCCTTATAGGCTCTTGCAAAGAAGGCCCTACGGTCCTGGGAGCGCAGGCGTCCTCGCCTGCCCGTGTCCCGTCTAACCAACAACCATTGACCGAGTTGGTTGCTTTGGACGCGGGCAGGCGAGGACGCCTGCGCTCCCAGGACTGTGGGGCCTTTTTGCAGGACCTCTAAAGGTTGAATGTCACTCATCGTCTGCTACCGGAAGCATGCAAGCCGTATCGTCGCCATTTACTCTGGCCGACTGCGCCTGAAGTAATAAGTCGCCAGTAATGACGCCATCGCCAGTAATGACGCCGTCTCCAGTGATGACACCATCCGAAAGGAACTCGCCATCTGCAAGGAGCTCACCAACTCCCAAAAGCAGACTTACCGGCAGGAAAGTGGTACCGTCTCCGGTGATCACGCCAGCACTCGTCATAATCTGATCTCCGGTGATTACGCCGTCTGAGATCATTGTGTAGTCGCCCGTGATCACGCCGTCTCCCGTAATCACTCCATCGCTCAACAAAGTGCCCGGTCCATACACGCGCTGATATCGCGTTATGAGGTCGGAGCCAGTCGCGTAGGTGTGATCGAGAGTTATGCCACGTGACCACGTAAATATCTGATTCGCGATAATGCTTTGTGCCGGGGGAGGATCGCCTACGAGCAGCGGATCTCCGACGCGAGTGTTTTGCGTTAGATCTGTTCGCACAAGCCGCGCCAATTTGATCGCGCCCTTGATATTGATCTCGCCTGCGCCTTGCTCAAACATATTGAAGCCGGCCAGCGGTTGAGCTGTGTATTGCAGCAAGACCTTAAGGAGGTTTGGGGTCAACGTTGGATTGGCTTGTAACAAGAGGGCTGCTGCACCAGCGACGACCGGAGCCGCCATTGATGTACCGCTCAAATACATCATCTTCTTCTCAGGGGTGCTGCTAACACCGGCGTCCAGCTGAGGGTTAGCAGTAACCAACGCGTTGTTAACTGCCTCGGCATCGATCAACTTGTTTCCAGGCGCAACGAGGTCCGGCTTTATAAGATTGTCGTAATGTCGTTCCCCAGCGTCATCGGTCCAGTAGCTTCTTGTCGGACCACGTGAAGTGTAAGACGTAACCACATCGTCTCCGCGGTCATCAGTTCCAAAAGAGTTGGACGCGCCTACTGTGATCGCAGAGGGTTCGTTACCAGGTGAGTGGATGTGTCCGTAGACTTTCGTTCCGTCCGCGTTAATTCCGTTGTTGCCGGCGGCGGTCGTTACCACTACACCACTATCGACGAGAGAACGAACAGCCAGACATACAGGATCGTTCTGGTAAGAATCGATCGCGGCCATTCCCAAACTCATGTTTACAACACGAATGTTGTAAGTGGCACGATTGGTTGATACCCAATCCAGTGCGGCGAGCACTCCTTCAGTTGAACCGATGCCGTTAGAGTTGAGCACTCGCAAATTTAGAAGGCTCGCGTTTGGAGCAATTCCCATGTACTGACCGCTGAACAGACGACCGCTACCAGCCGCTATCGAGGCTACGTGACTGCCATGGCCGTAAGGATCGTCGGTGCGGCTTTCGCCGGTGAAGTCTCTATTGACGACGACACGCAGATAGTTGTTTTTGTCGAGAAATGATTTGTGGTTGTTGTCGATGCCCGAATCGAGAATGGCGATTCCAATTCCGGTACCATCAACGCCACTATTGATACCGTCATCCGTTCGAGCGTAGTCGGCTCCGGTCGTGGCGGAAATGTGGCCCAACGTGCGCACTTGGCGATCGAGCGAAACATGTGCAACCTCGGGACGCTCGGCAAGCGTAAGCGCCGCGTTGGCGCTCATGTTCGCAACCCGGAATCCCAAATGTTGAAACTTGCGGACGTTACGACCGGCTAAACCAACTAACTCGGTATCGATGTCGTCGCCAGCGACTACACTTGCGGGCTGAATGATGACCCGGACGAGATCGTTACCTCGACCGTTATTTTTCTTCATTCTGAGGTCAGGGGAAGCCTTAATTCTGGAGGTTGGCTTGAGGGCTTGTTTGGTTTTTGTCGCACTACCCTGGATCCGTGCCCCTGCGGAAAAAGGGCAAAGCAAAGAGACACATAAGAGGGTAATGAGGAGCGCTTTTATCATCAGGTACTCCGAACTCCGAGGCTAAAACAGGACTACGGGGAGTCTCTTAAGTCGGGGGTTTGAAGACTGAGACGGGCCGAAAACGCGTGGAAAGTTGGGGGAGCCAGCATAGTAACAGCGGATAACACATGTTTCAACTTGTTTTTACAAAACCGCCGATTTATTTTCTGGTGTCTTTCTTCACTAAAAGGTAGGTCAACGACCCAAAGCACCTTCGATTGTCGTCACCTCTTATTCGTGTTATTTCGTGCGATTTCGTGGATCGTCTGGGTTTTGCGTCAAAAATCGAAGTTTCAGGAATTCGGCTCTGCCAGCTGTTGTGAGGCACGGCTCTGCCCTGCCGTATACAGGTGATAATCGGTTTGGGCTTCGCCCCTCAATGTGCTTTCAGTTGAAGAGTTGACGGCGTAGCCGAAAGGAAATCTAAGCTCGCTTACGGCAGGGCAGAGCCATGCCTCACACGGAAGGCGGAGCCGAATCCATCAAAACTAAACTTTTAAGTCGAAGCGACTGTCTGTTATTTTCCGGGGAACGATCCACGAAATAACCTGACTTGGCGTAGGAGTGAGGATGCAAAAAAGAAAAATCTATCGACTGGCGTGCTTGCTTGTCTTTCTGACTGTCGGAAGTAGTAGTGTCTTTTCACAGCAGGCAGGAACGGCATCCACGACAGGCAAACTGGTCGAGATCAAAGTTCCGGCGCCCTCGTTGAAAGGCAATCTGCTTGGAGATCCAATTGAACAAAGCGTCGCCGTTTACTTACCACCGAGTTACGACACGTCTCCAGCCAAACGCTATCCCACGCTCTATCTTCTTCACGGCTTCCTGTCGACCAACAAAGCGTGGATTAATGGCGGCTACCAGGGAATGAATCTTCAGTCGTTAATGGACGAAATGATCAAGCGTGGCGTGACTCGTGAACTGATCGTCGTAGCGCCAAACGGGTTGAATGCTTACAAAGGCGCGTTCTATACAAACTCAGTAGTGAACGGTAATTGGGAAGACTATTTCTATCACGACCTTGTGCAGACGATTGACAAACGGTATCGCACCATTGCGCGTCCTGAAAGTCGCGGCATCGCAGGGCATTCCATGGGAGGCTACGGCGCAGTCACGCTGGCGATGAAACATCCGGACGTATTCAGCGTTATGTATGCACTGAGCCCCTGTTGCCTGGGCCTGGAAGGTGACTTCGGTTCGGAGAATCCTGCATGGTTGAGCACACTGCGACTCACGAAGAAAGAACAATTGAAAGAGAAGCCCGGATCGTTCGAAGAGTTTTTCCAGGTCGCGTTCGTCGCGTTGTCGGCGGCGTTCTCACCCAATCCGCAACGTTCGCCGTTCTTCGTCGATTTTCCGTACAGCGAGCACGATGGAAAGCTTCAGCGAAATGAAGAGGTGTTTGCGTTGTGGAAAAAGAAGATGCCGCTCTACATGGTCGAAGAGAATAAGCAAAACCTGATGAAGCTTCGCGGCATATTCATCGACTACGGAGAGAAGGAAGAGTTTTCACATATTCGAATCACGACTCAACAATTCTCCAAAGCGCTTTCTGAACGGAACATCCCGCACGTATTTGAGATATATGCAGGTGGAGATCATGGCAGCATGATCCGTCAGAGATTAGAAACACGTTTGATTCAATTCTTTGCTGAGAAGCTGGACTTTGGACCCGATTCAGCCACCGATAAACCCAAATGAACGCGGATCACAGTCGACAACTTTGAGGTTGACGTAAGCACGTTGACTCGATATTGTTCGATCGCTACGACTCCGCTAGTAGAGTTCCGATAAGAAATCACCGAACACAAGGAGGCATCTATGGGCAGAGCGCGGATTCCAATCCTGGTTATTCTCACGCTATTTTTGCTGATCGTTCCGGTCACACTCTCCAAAAAGACCAAGGTCTCACGAGCTTTTCCAGTTTATGACAACGGAGGCAAGCCGGATCTGACGATCGACCCACAAAACTTCGTAGCACGGATGGAGATCGTAGATCGTTTGTTTGACGAAACTGGATGTGAGGTCAAGGAAGGTGCGGTGCACGCAAGTGGCAATCGAAGAATTGTTCGATTCGAAACCGTTATCTTGAATAGCGGAGATGGCGACCTCGTGGTGGGTGATCGCAACGATCCGAACAATCAGTACGCTCAGGTTTTTGCAAATGCCCCATGCCGGGGTGATTACTACATCAAGGACTTTTCACGGTACGAACTTCTATCACTTGATAGGACAGTGGTTCTCGCGGAACAAAAGAGCGGCCTCTATATGGAAGACTCCTTCAAAGTGAACGGTGGAAAAAGTAAGAACTTCGATTCCAAGTCGCAGGGAATCACATCGGGGTGGGCTGATTCGTATAACAAACAACTCGCGGGTCAGTGGATTGACATCACTGGAATTCCTGAGGGTGACTATATCGTTCGTGCAACCATCAACATCTCAAACACATTCGATGAGGGTACCAACCGCTACACAGATGCGGTGGAAACAATGATTCACGTCCCCGATCCTCGGAAGCATGTAAAGACGGATAATTCGGCGGAATAGCAGTTAGCTATCCCGCCGAATAACGACCACCGACAAGTCATCAACTAGTTTGTGACTTGCACCGAAATCCTGAACAGCAGCCAACACTGAAAAGAGGATCGTTTCGGCCGACACTCTGCTCATCGTGTCGTTTTGCTCGAGTGCCGCAATACGCAATTGCGTCTTGATTCGCTCAAGTCCAAACTCTTCATCAGAATTATTCACAGTTTCGAGTACACCATCTGAATACGCGAGCAACACGTCACCCGGGCCCAGCTGAACACTCCCACGCACATATGGCGCAGTTGGTAATACTCCGAGTAACAAACCACCTTCTGATAATGCCTCGAGCTCTCCATTCGACCTGAGCAAAAGGGCTGGTGGATGTCCCGCACTGCAATAGTCGAGCATGCCGGTTGCCGAATCCAATCGAGCAACAAACAAACTTGCGAGTGGCACCGTCGAAGCGGTCAAACACACATCACGATTCACACCTGCCACGATCACTTCTGGCTCGGACTTTACGGCTGCGCGCGCGCCAACCAAACTCACGAGGTGAGTCGTCCACATACCGGCCGCCAGGCCTTTGCCGCTGATGTCACCCAAAGCAAGGACTGCTCGGTTGCTACCATCGCGCACTGTGAAGAAATCGCCCGCCAAATGTCGCACTGCAAAAATCTCATTGGCGATTTCAAAGTCTCCATAGCGGATCAATCGCGGAGCACATAAGCGACGGTGTACCTGCGCGGCTTCGAAGATTGCTGCATGCAATTCAGCGTAGTCTTTTTGCAGATCGTTAAGCTTCAGTTCCAACTCTTCGCGACGCACTGCAATCGAACGAGGACGCGGAGTAGGAGTAACTTGAAGCGCTCGACGTCTTGTTGCTAGTCCGGCTTGACTCATTACGATAACCTCATCCAACAAACTTGTACCCACTACCGTGTACAGTCAGAATGAAGCGTGGCTCCTCCGGGTTGGGCTCCAGCTTCTGACGCAAATGAACGATGTGCGCATCAACCGTGCGCGTGGTTGGATAATTCTCGTAGCCCCAAACGGCATCCAATAATCGATCTCTACTCAGTGTTTCAGCAGGATGGGCAACGAAGTATGCCAACAGCGCGAACTCCTTTGAAGACAGTTCCACCGGTTGACCACCTCGCAAAACCTCGTTGCTTCTTACATTCACTTCCACATCGCTGAACCGATAAACTTCGGCAGTCGCCGCCTGCGGTGATGCGCGCCGTAGTACTGCTTTGACTCTCGCCATTAATTCACGAATCGAAAACGGCTTAGTGACGTAGTCATCGGCACCTAATTCAAGCCCGACAACCTTGTCGATTTCCTGCCCTCGTGCGGTCAGCATAATGATCGGCAATGAAGGTTTCCTGGCTTTCAATTGCTTGCAGACATCCAGACCGCTCATCTTCGGCATCATCACATCGAGCACGACGAGATCTGGTTGATCTGCGATTGCGCGGTTCAAGCCGTCCGCTCCGTCAGCAGCACTGATCACTTCGTAGCCTTCGTACTCGAAGTTGTCGCGTAGCCCTTGAACCATCGCGGGCTCATCTTCGACGATCAGTATTCGCGTCTTTCGTTCGGATCCATTTGGGGAGCTTATTTTGGTACTCATGATTACTTGCCTCGACACTCCGCTACGCCATGCCTTCTGCCTGGGTCAGATGTCTTGTCCCAAGCGGCAGAGATAATATGAACTTGCTTCCACGCCCCGGAGTACTTTCCACTGCGATATCGCCGCCGTGCGCTCGGGTGATGTGCTGAACTAACGACAATCCAAGTCCGCTCCCTTTCGTGTTATGCACAAGCGGATCTTCGGCCCGATAGAACTTCTCAAAAATCTTTGCTTGATCGCGGCTCGCAATGCCAATGCCGTGATCCTCAACTTCCAGTTTCACTCTGCTATTGTCCTTGTACAACTTCACTCCGAGAAACTTTTCACGGTTTGAGTACTTCAAGGCATTGTTCACCAGGTTTACCAAAGCTCGCGCGATCGCTTCTCGGTCGACATATACCTGCGGCAAATCCGGTTCTATGTTTTCCTTGAGCTCAAAGCCTTGCTGCTCCACTTGATAGCGATATGAGTCAAGTGTATTCCGCACGAGCTCAGCAATATCAGTTTCGCGAAATTCGTATTCCTTGCGGCCAGCTTCAATCCGCGAAAAGTCGAGGATGTTATTAATAAGCGCTGTCAAACGTTCGCTCTCTTTGCGAATGATCTGGTAGTACTGATCCTTCTTATCTTGAGTTGTAATACGACCCAGCTCGAGCGTCTCTGCGTAAAGTCGAATAAGGGCTAACGGTGTGCGCAATTCATGAGAGACATTGGAAACAAAGTCAGACTTTAATCTGGCAACGGCCATTTCTTTACTGACGATGCGCTTCGTCAATATCACACCACCGATGATCAGCAACGACAAGATGCCAAGGATTAAGAAACTGCGATGGACCCACTGCTCACCAAGCTGTTTCACGCTGGTTCCCTGATACTTGATGCCAACTGAGAGTGGTGAAAAGACATTCTCGAGCTTGCGCGTTACTTCGGGTTTGCCCTCTCCCCAACCGCTCGAGACCGCGATCGGCTTCATCATCTCCATGTTTTCGGCCTCACCAGCGTAGACCATCATTGCCATTGGGTTGCCACTTTGATACTCAGCCAATCTTTCAGCCAGGACGTCGTCGATCATCTTTGGAAAGAAAGTCTTCTTCAGATAGATTGGGTCGAAAACAGCACCTCCCAAAAGGATCCGATCCTTTGAAGCGCCAGGTAAAGGAAATATAGCGACCGCCTCGTAATACTCTCCGTGCTCGCGCTTCGCCATACCGGAAGAGAAAGTCATTTTGTGAGGCTTCTTGGTTTCGACGAAGTATTTTCCCTCCACCTTGAACCACGCTTTGTAGGCATCCATCGCTGATTCGTGTTCCTCTCGCACATATTCGTCGTCTAATTGATTCGGCTGCGTGCGCAAGACGATGCCCTTGTCCGCGTCGAACACAAACAGATGCAAGAAGCATGAGCAGTGTGACAGTATCTCGTCCAGCTTTTGTTCTTTTTCATCGACGCTGGCATCGGCGCTGGGAAACTGATCCCGGGCATCGTCTACCATCCCGTAAGCCTTCTTATTCAATTCCTTTTCCGAAATGGCAAGAAACTCCTGAAAGTCACGATGAATGGCCGCTTCCAGGAAATTGTCTCGTTCGAACTCTCGTAGCTGACTGAAATTCACATAGATCAGGCCGGCCGCAGGCAGAAGCACGGCAAAGGGCAGGATCAGGTACCTATTAAAGCCCCCCACAAGTTTTCTCTTCTTCAGTGACATACAGAACGCTTTTAGTGGAACGACGCGAGCGTGAGAATACTCGCGTCGGTATTAAAGCGTGTCAAGGGTAGGTAAAAAGTTGTTAAGAATTGTAAAGTCGTGGAATTTCAGATTGAAGATTTCCCAAAGTGTCTGACGAATTTCGTCTGGGGAAGAACACCTAACCGCGAAGCGGTTCCGTCCCAAAGCCCAGGGTTGCCGCCGCGGCAACCCTGGGTACACGTTTATTGATTCAACCGCAACGCGGTTGCGTCGCCTGGGTCGCAACCCTTTCCGGGTTGTTTGGAGAATTGAAGTTGACCCAGGGTTGAAACAACCCTGGGCTGAGAGACATAACCGCTTCGCGGTTGTCACCGTTGCTTACAAAGTGCCGGCAGAAGCTTTCGCAGGTTCACCAGCTTCGGCATGTCGTTGTAAACGATGTATGGTTCGTTAGGGTGGTTGACAAGATAGTTCTGATGGTAGTCTTCAGCGGTGTAAAAGCCGGCGAGCGGCACCACTTGCGTCACAATTTTTCCTGAGAATAGTTTCGCTTCATCAAGTTGTTTGATGTAGCTTTCTGCTATGCGCTTTTGCTCGTCGTTGGCAAAGAAAACCGCCGAACGATACTGAGACCCAACATCGGGGCCTTGTCGATTGAGTTCAGTCGGATCGTGAGCCACGGAAAAGAATACCTTCAGAAGTTGCCCATACGTGATTTGCGAAGGGTCGTAGGTTACGCGGACCGACTCGGCGTGGCCGGTTGCACCTGAAGAGACGGTGTAGTAATCCGCCGTACTTGCCGAGCCCCCTGCGTAGCCCGACTCAGCTTTTGAAACGCCTTTTACCTGATCGAACACTGCTTCGACTCCCCAGAAACAGCCGCCAGCAAACACGGCGATCTGTTCTCCTTTGGTCGCGGCCAGTTTATCGTCAACCTTGGGATCCGGAATCGAAACTGAAGCACTAACGTTGTTGCATGCGTTGAAAATCATCGTTGTACCAACCAGTAATATTAGAATTAAGCACAGTTTGAGCATGATATTTTGTCTCGCTAGTCTATATACGCAGCACAATCGTAAGCGGATTGCGTGTTGTTTGCCAGTAAGGAAAACCACTAAGACACGAAGACTCCAAGTCACTAACAGAATCAATTGACTTTGTGCCTTCGTGGCTTAGTGGTAAAGGTCTTGTGAGGATCAAATATGAAGAGAAATTTGGTAATTTTGATCGTTCTGGCGTTCTGCTCGCTAGCTGTCAAACAAGAACTCCAATTTAAGGCAAGTGCAATGACCCAGCCAAAACTCAAATTCAACGTCAGGTTTCCGGAAACCGCGAGCAAAGAGCCCCTCGACGGTCGACTACTCTTGTTGATTTCAACCAACAACGAAAAAGAACCTCGGTTTCAAATCAATGAAGATTTGAATACACAACAAGTCTTTGGAATCGATGTTGATGGTTGGAAGGCTAAACAAATCAAAGTTGTGGATGGTAACGCGTTTGGTTATCCGCGACGAACTTTGACGGAGATACCTGCTGGCGAGTATTGGGTTCAGGGACTGTTGCATCGTTATGAAACCTTTCACCGCGCCGATGGCCATACGATTAAGTTGCCGATGGATCGGGGTGAAGGGCAACAATGGAACAGCGCTCCCGGAAATCTCTACAGCAAACCCGTCAAAATACGAATTGATCCTGGGGCGAGTATTGACATCTCGCTGGATCAGGTTATTCCACCGATTGAACCACCCAAAGATACGAAGTACGTAAAGCACATTCGAATTCAGAGTGAACGTCTAACGAAGTTCTGGGGACGTCCGATGTTTCTTGGTGCGCATGTTCTTCTGCCCGAAGGATTCGATTCACATCCGGACGTTCACTATCCGCTAGTGATCTTTCACGGTCACTTCCCTTCCGACTTTGATGGCTTTCGCGAGACTGCTCCGGATCCAAATTTGAAACCCGAGTACAGCGAACGTTTTCATCTCGAAGGTTACAACCGGATTGTTGAAGAACAGGCCTATCAGTTTTACAAAGACTGGACTGGTCCGAATTTTCCGCGTTTTCTCATCGTTGAAATTCAACACGCTAATCCTTATTACGATGACTCGTACGCTGTGAACTCGGCGAATCTCGGTCCGTACGGAGATGCAATCACGTACGAACTGATTCCAGAGATCGAAAAGCGTTTTCGTGGAATCGGCAAAGGCTGGGCACGTTTTCTCTATGGCGGTTCGACGGGAGGTTGGGAAGCGCTCGCTGTCCAGATGTTTTATCCGGATGAATACAACGGTTGCTGGGCTTCATGTCCGGATCCAATCGACTTTCGCGCGTACACGGTCGTCAATATTTATGAACACGATAATGCTTATTATGCGGACTCGAAGTGGAAACAAGTGCCCAGACCCGGCAAGCGAAACTATCTGGGTGAACTGGCGGCTACGATTCAAGACAACAATCAGATGGAGTTGGCGCTGGGTACGAACAGCCGGTCAGGTGGTCAATGGGATATCTGGCAAGCTGTGTATTCGCCAGTGGGCGAGGATGGATATCCAAAACC
>Ga0068856_100006878_pt1 | contig 11126 bp, 4 predicted proteins | sample KBSCornC62_FD_66595 | JGI IMG/M metagenome (GOLD analysis project Ga0068856, IMG submission 66595) | Corn rhizosphere microbial communities from Kellogg Biological Station, Michigan, USA - KBS Corn C6-2 | ecosystem: Host-associated > Plants > Roots > Rhizosphere > Soil ... | reverse complement strand
CCGGTCGACAATTATTTCCTCGGCCCGCAGCTCGGCACGACCAGCGACGGCACGCCGATCTACAACCTCGACCAGAACAAATGGTGGAGCCCGATTTCGCGCGCCGACTTCGCAAAGATCTCGACCCACGTCAACAACGACGCCAGCGCCTACCTCAACGAAGCGACCGCCAGCATCACCGGCGATCTGTTCCAGGGCTGGGCCGGACCGATCGGCTTCGCCGCCGAAGCGGAAGCCGCGCGCCAGAGCTACAACCTGACGCCGGACCAGCGCCTGATCAACGGCGATTTCGGACCGAACGACGATCTCGGCTTCACCGACCAGGGCGGCGGTTCGCGCAACCGTTTCGCGGTCGGCACCGAGTTCCGCGTGCCGGTGATCTCCACCCTGACGGCAACCATCGGCACGCGCTGGGACAAATACAACGCCGTCAAGGACGCCAGCCACGTGAGCTACATGGGCGGACTCGAATACCGCCCACTCGACGATCTGCTGCTGCGCGGCACCTACGCCACCAGCTTCCGTGCGCCGGACATGCACTACACCTATGCGCGGGCAAGCTCGCAGCTGATCCGTGTCACGGACGCGTATTTGTGCCAGAAGGACAACTCCACGTATCCGGACTGCGGCCTCAACACGCCGTACCTGCACGACACGCTGGTCATGCGCCAGGGCTCCACCTCGCTCGACTACGAGAAAGGCCACTCGTTCACCTACGGCTTCGTCTGGAACGCGCTCGACAACCTCTCGGTGTCGTCCGACTACTGGTACATCTTCCTCAAGAACGAGATCAAGGACGTCGACGCGGATGCGGAGCTCGAAATCGAGCGCGCCTGTGCGTTCGGTCCGACCAACGGCGAGCAGGTGCCGACGCCGGGCGACTGCGCGTTCGTGCAAACGCGCATCCACCGCGATCCGGTCACGCATGCGCTGATTTCGGTCGAGAAAGGTCCGATCAATTCCGGCGGCTTCCGCGAAGGCGGCATCGATACGTCGCTCAAGTACAAGCTCGATACGGCGCGTTGGGGCAGCTTCCGTTTCGACCTCGATTACACGCTTTACACGAAGAAGGCGAGCGAAGACCATCCGGGCGAAGCCTGGGTCGACCAGCGCCCGTACGGCATTCGCAGCAAGGTGCGCGGCACGATCGCGTGGGACTACGGCAAGTGGAGCAGCGCCGTGTACGGTTCGCGCCAGACGGGCCAGCGCAGCGCACACGAAAGCAATTGCGTGCCGCTGTCGGATGGCTTCATCCCCGGCTACAGCGATTGCACCGATCCGCTCACCGGCCTAACCAACGGCCGCGTACACCACCACGGCGTACCGGCGATCTTTTACAACGTGAGCGCGGGCTACCAGATCAACGATCGCATGCGCATCAACGGCGTCGTGTACGACGTGACCAACAAGTCCGGCAACAACATCAAGGACAAGTGGGCCCAGGACTACGCCTTTACCTGGTTCGATCTTTACAACCTGGTGGGTCGCCAGTATTCCTTGGAATTCACTTACAAGTTCGACTGACGCCCTGCAATGCGGAAAGTCGACGTGCGCGCGAGCCCGGTCCGTTTCCGGGCTCGCTTTTTTTTCGCGTAACATCGGTTCCGTCCCTTGTCGACCGCACGCATGAGCACGCTCGCCGCATCGCCCGTCACCGCCCTGCTCCACCAGGCGCGCGCCGATTTGCAGGCGGACCGGTATCGCGCGGGCCACGCCCGTGTGCTCGGCTTGCCCGCGGCGCCGGAGGAATTCCACGCGCAGCAGCACTACGTCCGCCTGCTGACTGCCCTGGTCGAGGCGCAGCGGACGCTACGCACGTTGCACGCCGCCGACACCGCCGCCTGGCCGCTGCCGTGGCTTCTCGAATGCGCCATGACGGCGAGCACGTTCGGCGACGCGGCACTCGCTCGATCGCTCGCTGCGGCGGCATTGCGGCAAGCCCCTGACGATGCAACCGCGCGCCATGTGCAAGGCGCGTTGCAGGTGTTCGCCGGAAACCTGCCCGCGGCGAACGCGGAATTCGAACGCGCGCTCGCGCTGGCGCCGGCTTACGCTCCCTCGCATTGGGCCTTGGCGCAAATCGCCACGGCCGATGCGCAACGCGCCGAACGCGTGCGCACGCAGCTTGCCCACGCGGCGCCGGGCAGCGAAGCGGAAGTCCTTTTGTCCGTCGCGCTGCATCACGAATTGCACCGGCTCGAACGCTACGACGAAGCCTGGAATGCGCTCGCCCGCGGCTGCGCGCTGAAGCGTCGGCTCGTGCGCTACGACCATCGCGAGACGCTCGCGCTGTTCGACGATCTGATCGCACGCTGCACGCCCGGGTTCTGCGCCAGCGCCGCCGCAGCGCCGGACGCCGATACTGGCGCCGCCGGGGCGTTCATCGTCGGCATGCACCGTTCCGGCACGACCGTCCTGGAAGGCCTGCTGGCGGCGCATTCCGACGTGACGGACCTCGGCGAGAACTACACGTTCACCGCGCAGCTGCGGCTCGCCGCCGACCACTATTGTTCCGGGCCGCTCGACCGCACCGTCGTCGCGCGCGCAAGCGGCATCGATTTCGCGCGCGTGGCGCAAAACTACACCGCCGAAATTGCGCCGCGCGTGGGAGCCGCCCGCGTGTTCACCGAAAAACTGCCGTCGAACTTCCTCAATGTCGGATTCATCGCCAAGGCGCTGCCGCGGGCGAAGTTCCTGCATCTCGTGCGCGAACCGCGCGACGTGTGCTGGTCCAACCTGCGCATGCTGTACTCGCACGTCAACGGCTACAGCTACGATCAGCGCGAACTCGCAGATTTCCACCGCGGCTATCGGCGGCTGATGGCGCATTGGCACGACGCCCTGCCCGGCCGCGTGCTCGATGTGTCGTACCGCGCACTGGTCACCGACACGGAACACACGGTTCGCGCCGTGTGCGCGTTTCTCGAGCTGCCGTTCGAACCTGCGATGCTGTTCTCCGATGCATCGCGCGACGTCTCGACCGCGAGCGCCGCGCAGGTGCGCGGCGGCATCCGCGCACCGGGCGAACCGGCGTGGACACCGTACGAATCCGAGCTGCAACCCCTCTTTCACGCGCTGGCCGATTGATCTGGAGACGTGTCATGAATCTGCGTTTCGCCGCTGCTCTCGCTTTTCTCACGACCGGCGCGTTCGCTGCGGCGCCGAACGATGGCGGCGACGATCCCGTCGCGCGGGTCAACACCTTCATCGGCAGCCAGGACGAAGGCAATACGTATCCGGGCGCCTCGGCGCCGTTCGGCTTGATCCAGGTCAGTCCGACCGGCTCCCATTACGCAGGTTATCAATACACCGACGATAAAATCCGCGGCTTCGGCCACTCGTACATTTCCGGCGCGGGCTGCTGGGAACAAGGCGGGCAATTGTCGATCCTGCCGGTGGTCGCCACGATCGGCACGGGCGAGTTCGCAAAGCCCGAGGATTTCGATCACGCCAAGTACGCCGCAAAATACACGCACGACGGCGAGATCGGCCACGCCGGCTACTACAAGGTGCACCTGGTCGAGCACGGCGGCATCGATGCGGAAGCGACCGCGCTGACCCGTGCCGCGGCAGAGCGCTACACGTTCGCGGCCGGTACGAAACAAGGCACGATCCTGGTCAACACCGGACAAGCAAACGAGAAGCACGGCGTGATTGGCAGCGCACTGCGCATCGACGGCGATCGCGCCGTGGAAGGCCGCATCACCACGCACAGTTTCTGCGGCGGCCAGGCATACACGACCTGGTTCCGCATCGAGTTCGACCGTCCGTTTCGCGCCTTCGGCACGTTCGACCAGACCGGCCCGCACGCCGGCGCGACATCGAGCATGCAAGGCGACCTCAAACCGCACGGCGTCTGGCTCACGTTCGATCTCGCACGCAATCCGTCCGTCACGATCAGCAGCGCGATCTCGCACGTCGACGCCGACGGCGCGCGCGGCAACCTGCGCGCGGATGGCATGCGCGACGGCAAGCTGCTGACGTTCGAGCAGATGAAGACCGCCGCGCAGGCGCTGTGGCGCGACGAACTCGAGCGCGTGCGCGTCGCTGGCGGCAGCGCCGACGATCGCACCGTGTTCTACTCGGCGCTGTACCGCACGCTGCTGCAACCGCTGACCGGCAGCGACGCCGACGGACGCTACCGCGGCTACGACGAACAGATCCATCGCGCCGACGGCTACACCTACTACGAGTACTTCTCGCTGTGGGACATCTACCGCGCGCAGAACCAATTCGTCGCACTGCTGCACCCCGAGCGTGCACGCGATATCGCGCGTTCGCTGCTCGACGTGCACGCGCAGAACGGTTGGCTGCCGCGCTGGGGTTTCGCGAATTTCGATACGAATGTAATGACCGGCGACCCGGTAACCCCGTACCTCGTCGACCTGTGGCGTTACGGCGCGTTGCGGGGCCAGGAAGAAGTCGCCTACGCCGCGCTGCGCGAGAACGCGTTCGGTGTGCCCCCGGCGCTGGTGCGCAGTGAAGGGCGCGCCGGCAACCCCAACTATCTCGCGCACGGTTTTGTCGAATACGACCGCACCGCCGTGCCGAAGAGCATGGACGTCGACCCGCACCATGGCGGTTCGGCGACATTCGAATACGCGCAAGGCGATTGCGCGTTGGCCGTCATGGCGCACGCCCTCGGCCACGCGGACGATGCCCGCGTGCTGCGCGCGCGCGGCGGCAATTGGCACAACCTGTGGGACGCGAACACCGTCGATAAGGAAACCGCGATGCGCGGCTTTCCGCGTCCGCGCCTCGCCGGCGGCGACTGGTACGCCGAACCCGGCGGCGGCTACAGCCCGCGCTCACGTCACGGATTCCACGAAGGTACAGCCTGGCAATACCAGTGGCTCGTGCAACAAGACGTGCCGGGCCTGGTCGCGGCGATGGGCGGCAAGGAACCTGCGCTGCGCCGCTTGGACGCGTTTTTCGCGTACGACGCCTTGGTCAAGGATCCGCAGACCGCCGCACGCAAGAATTGGGTCGTCGGACCCTACGACTACTACGGCCAGTTCCGCTACAACCCGGACAACGAGCCGGACATTCACGCGCCGTGGATGTACGTGCTGATGGGCGCGCCGTGGAAGACCGACACTGTCTTGCGCGCGGCGCAAGTGCTGTTCACGAACGCCCCGAACGGCGTCACCGGCAACGACGACCTCGGCACGATGTCCGCCTGGTATCTGTTCGGCGCGATCGGCCTCTATCCGGTGATCCCCGGCAGCGGCGACTTTGCATTGAATACGCCGCGTTTCGAGAACGTCCGGATAGCGCTGGCCGGCGGCAAGACGTTGGCGATCGACGCACCCGGTGCGCGCGGCGACAGGATCTCGCACATCGCCGCCGCGCGGCTCGGCGCCAAGCCGCTCGATAAAGCCTGGGTCGCCTGGGAAGATCTGCAAGCCGGCGCGCAACTGCATTTCGACCTGACCGATGCGCCGACGGCCTCCTGGGGCACGCGCACAGACACGCTGCCGCCCGCGCAGTGCCCGGCATCGGCCCAACGCTGATGCGCGCCGCCGGCGTCGCGCTCGCGCTTTGTCTGCTCGCCGGCGGCGAGGAGGCGGCGTGCGCGCAAGCCGTGCCAGACTACAAAAACGCAGCGCTGCCGACCGAACGGCGCGTGCAGGACTTGCTCGCGCGCATGACGCCGGAGGAAAAGTTCTGGCAACTGTTCATGATTCCGGGCGATCTCGACGCATCCGATCCGGAACGCTATCGCAACGGCATCTTCGGGTTGCAGGTCAGCGCCAGCGCGGGCGGCGACGGTGCCGCCGAGCAGATGCTGCATTACGCCGCCGCAGAAACCGGGCCGCAACTCGCGAAAAAGATCAATACGATCCAGCGCTATTTCGTCGAACACACGCGCCTCGGCATTCCGATCGTCGCATTCGACGAAGCGCTGCACGGACTGGTGCGCGACGGCGCGACCGCGTTTCCGCAATCGCTTGCACTGGCCGCGACGTTCGATACAGACCTGATGCAATCCGTTGCCGCGGCCATCGCGGACGAAACCAAAGGGCGCGGCATCCGCCAGGTGCTCTCGCCCGTGATCAACATCGCGAGCGACGTACGCTGGGGTCGCACGGAGGAAACCTACGGCGAAGACCCGTTTCTCGCCGCCGAGATGGCCGTCGCCTACGTGCACGAATTCGAGCGGCGCGGCGTGATCACCACGCTCAAGCACCTGATCGCGAACGTTGGCGACGGCGGCCGCGACAGCTATCCGATCCACGCCAGTGCACGTTGGCTGGAGGAAGAATATTTCCCGCCGTTCGAAGCCGCGCTGCGTCGCGGCGGTGCGCGCTCGGTGATGACGAGCTACAACTCGCTCGACGACGTCGCGAGTTCGGCCAATGCGTGGCTGCTGAACACGAAGTTGAAGACCGACTGGCGTTTCGCCGGCACCGTCGTGTCCGATGCCGGTGCTGTCGGCGGGACGCTCGTGCTGCACGATACCGCCACGGATTACCCCGACTCCGCGCAGCAGGCCGTCAACGCGGGCCTGGATGTCACGTTCCAAACCCGGTACGAGCACTACAAACTGTTCATGCCGCCGTTCCTCGACGGCCGCATCCCGCAGGCACGCATCGACGACGCAGCGAAACGCGTGCTGCGCGCCAAATTCGAACTCGGCTTGTTCGAACACCCATATGTCGACGAGAGTGTCATTCGCCGCATCGTGGCGACGGACAAATCGCACAAGGCGATCGCGCGCCGCGCTGCGCTGGAATCGATCGTGCTGCTGAAAAATTCCGGCGGCACGCTGCCGCTGCGCCGCGACCTGCGCGCGCTCGCCGTGATCGGCACGGACGCCGTCGAGGCACGGCTCGGCGGTTACAGCGGACCGGGCAACGGCAAGGTCAGCATCCTGGATGGCATCAAGGCACGTGCCGGTTCGACTGCGGTGGGCTACGCGCCTGGCTGCGGCCGGAAATCGACACCCTGGCAAGTCGTGCCTGCGCAATTCCTCACGCACGACGGCGAACTCGGCCTGCGTGCGGAATACTTCAACAATGTCACGCTCGAGGGAAAACCTGACGTGCAGCGCACGGATCCGGCGATCGATTTCCATTGGACGCTGTCGCCGCCAGATCCCAAGATCGGCGACGGCTTCTACTCGGTGCGCTGGAGCGGCACGCTGCGCTCGCCGCAGGATGCGCAGGCGTCGATCGGGCTTGAAGGCAACGACGGTTTTCGCCTCTCGATCGACGGCCAGCGCGTCATCGACAACTGGAGCAAACAGAGCTACCACACCGCGGCGGTTCCGTTCCATTTCGAGAAAGGCCGCGACTACGCCGTGCAGGTTGAATTCTTCGAGCCGGTTGGCAATGCGCACCTGAAACTGATCTGGAACGTCGGTGTGCAGGACGATTGCCCGGCGAAGATCGCCCAAGCGGTAAACCTGGTGCGCCGCTCCGATGCGGCCGTGGTCGTCGCCGGCATCCAGGAAGGCGAATTCCAGGACCGCGCGATCCTGTCGCTGCCAGGCGAGCAGGAACGCCTGATCGAGGCGATCGCCGCCACCGGCAAACCCGTTGTCGTTCTGCTGATCGGCGGCAGCGCGATCACGATGTCGCACTGGATCGATCGGGTCGGTGCCGTGGTCGATGCATGGTATCCCGGGGAAGAAGGTGGCCCGGCCGTCGCGGCCGTCCTGTTCGGCGACGAAAGCCCCGCCGGGCGCCTGCCGATCACCTTTCCACAACACGAAGGCCAGTTGCCGCTGCTGTACAACCACCAGCCCACGGGCCGCGGCGACGACTACAACGATCTGAGCGGCGAGCCCCTGTTCCCGTTCGGCTTCGGCCTGAGCTACGCACAATTCGCGTACAGCGGCATCCGCCTCGACAAGATGCGCATCGCCGCACAGGAATCGACCGCGCTGCGGGTGACGGTACGCAACACGGCCACGCGCGCGGCGGACGAAGTCGTGCAGCTCTACATCAAACAGCGCGTCGCGCCGGTCGCGACGCCGGTCATGCAGCTGAAAGGCTTCCGCCGCGTGCACCTGGCGCCGGGCGAGAAGAAGGACATCGTGTTCCCGATCACGCCGCAGATGCTGAGCCTGCTCGACAAGGACCTGCAACGCGTCGTTGCGCCCGGTGTATTCCGCTTGATGGTCGGCGCGTCGTCGAAGGACATCCGGCAACGCGTCGATCTCGAGGTCGCCCTCTAGCCGGCCTGCTTCGCGGTCGCACGCACCACGTTGAGCACCTCGTAGCATGCACCCATCGTGTGGTAGTCGGTCTTGCCCGCGGGGCTTTTTTCGTCGCTGTACTTGCGGTTCTCACGATCCAGTATACGGAACCACGCACCGTGCTCGTGATCGACGAAATGCTGCCAGGCGTAGCGCCACAGCTGATCGTAACGTTCCCAGTATTTGCCGCCGCCGCTGCGCTCGGCCAGCAGCGCGGCCGCGGCCAGCGATTCGGCTTGCACCCAGAAATACTTGTCGCTGTCGCACCACAGCCCGTGCAGGTCGAAGCCGTACACCATGCCGCCGTGCTCGGCGTCCCACGAGCGCGCAAATGCGAGATCGAACAACTGCTGCGCGGTGGTCAAATGCCACGCGGCCGGCGCGTGCCGATCGAGAATCAGCAGCAGCTTGGCCCATTCGGTTTGATGTCCGGGCTGAAAACCCCACGGCCGAAACAGGTGCTTGGGATCGTCTTTGTGATACTCCCAGTCGATCTCCCAATTGACGTCGTAGTGCTCCCATACCAGGCCACCGGCTTGAGCCGCCTGCCGCCGCGTCATGTTGTCGGCCAGTATCTTCGCGCGCTGCAGATAGCGCGCGTCGCCGCTCGCTTCGAACGCCGCCAGCATCGCCTCGCACATGTGCATGTTCGCGTTCTGGCCGCGATACGTGGAGAAATTCCACTGCGCGTCGGCTTCGTCCCGGTACAGCCCCGCCGCGGCATCCCAGAAGCGACGTTCGAGCAAGTCCCAGGTTTCGTCCATCCACGCGCGCGTGTCGATGCCGGCTTTCAACGCAGTGGCGTAGGCGAGCAGCACGAACGCCAACCCGTAGCAGTGATTGGTTCGGTCTTCGGGTTTGCCGTCGCGCAAGGTCCAGGCGTAGCCGCCACTGTGCGCATCGCCATGCACCTCACGCAGGAAGCGCAGCCCGTGCATCGCCAGTGCGCGATAGTCGTCGCGACCGAATTCGCGCGCCGCCATCGCGTAATTGAAAACGAAGCGCGTGCTGCTGACCAGGTGCCGGTGATTCGCATCGTAGACGCGGCCGTCGTCCTTGAAGTAGTGGAAAAAACCGCCGTTCGGATCGCACGCCACCGGATCGTAAAACGCCATCGTGTGGCGGATGTGATCGAGCAGGAAATCGGCGCTGCGGAAATTCGGTGCAGTCATGGCGGCGGCTCTCAGGAATTCGGAATATAGCTGCGTACGGCGAGCGCGCGGCGCAAGTCGTCGAGTTTGGCGGCGGAACGCACGTGCAATGTCGTGCGCTCGCCCGGCAGCAGGGTCAGTGCGTTGTCGGAAAGCTCGGCGTCGAGCGCGCCAAAATCGACCCAGACGCCGCGCGCGAACGAGGTACTTATCAGCGTCAGCGTGTAGCCGTCGCCGTCAGCTGCCAGTTCGCTGTGCAAGCCGGGATCGGACAGACGCAGGTTTTTCGCTGCATCGAAATACACCACCGTGCCCGACACGCCACGGCCGTCGAGCAGCAGCTCGAACGCCGCCGCCGTGCGCCGCGGATCGGCGCCGCGCAGCAGGTCGGCGTCGGAAAGATTCGCCACCGGGCTGGCCGAGAGCGCCGGCAAGCGCGCGTCGTGCGATTCCTCGTGCAGGCGTCTGCCGTCGAAGTCGAACACGGTCACGGTCCATTTTGCGGTCAGCGCGGTCGTGCGATCCGAAAGCAGGCTTACGTCGGTCTTGCCGCCGCGGCGTTGCGCCACGATCGCGAGCGGCGCGAAAAATCGCCGTGCGTGGAACTGCAGCGCTTTCCAGCGGCCGTAGAAATCCACGCTCGACCACGAGGCGCCGGGCCAGACGTCGTTGAGCTGCCAATACAACGAACCCATCGTGCGCGGCCGTGAAGCGCGCTGGTGCGACGCGGCGAGTTCGATGCCGTCGGCTTGCATCAATTGCGACAAATACACGAAGTCGGCGAAATCGCGCGGTGCACCGTATTCGCGCGCGATATAGAGCATCAAGCGCGCGTCCCCGGTGCCGGCCATGAACTTCTGGTGCGCGCGCAGCACTGCCGAGCCGATGGCGAGATCGCCGGGCGCCGCAACCGACGCGATCGTGCGCAGCGACGGCCATGCCTGCAGGCCGAACTCGGACATGAACCGTGGCGTCTCCTCGAGATAGGCCTCGACCGGTTTCGCCGGCCCACTCCAGACATCCCAGAAGTGCTTGTCCCCCGCGTCGGAGTCGTTCGCCTTCTGCGCGAGATCGTTGCTCGGCGAACTCGACCAGTACGGCACGCCGTTGCCCTCCTGCGCGACGATCTGGCGCAAGTCGCGGTCGAACAGCTGCACGTAGCCGTTCCATACCTTGTTCGCAAATGCCGGATCGTCCGCGGTCAATTGCTTGCCGATGCCCCAATCCTTCCAGGCGGTTTCCTCCTCGTTGTTGCCGTTCCAGAGGACCAGGCTCGGGTGGTTGCGCAGGCGGTGGATGTTGTCGCGCGCTTCCGCCCGCACGTTGGCGCGAAACGCGTCGTCGTACGCCGGCGGCGTTCCACCGCCGAACATGAAATCCTGCCAGACCATCAGGCCGAGTTCGTCCGCGCGATCGAAAAACGCATCGCTTTCGTAATAGCCGCCCCCCCAGCTGCGCAGCATGTTCATGTTGGCGTCGTGCGCAGATTGGAGCGCGCGCTCGACCCGCGCGGCCGGCACACACGCCGGAAACGCGTCGAACGGAATCACGTTTGCGCCCTTGGCGAATATCGGAACGCCGTTGACCACGAACGCGAAGCCCTGCCCGGTTGCATCGCGCTCCCGGCGCAACTCGACCGTGCGCAAGCCGGTGCGCCGCGCCGCCTGTGCCTGTGTACCGTGCGCGTCCGTAACGCGGGTGGAAAACGTGTATAACGCCGCCTCGCCGTAGCCGTTCGGCCACCAGCGCCGCGGCTTTGCGATCGCGATCGC
>Ga0068856_100006874_pt1 | contig 11128 bp, 10 predicted proteins | sample KBSCornC62_FD_66595 | JGI IMG/M metagenome (GOLD analysis project Ga0068856, IMG submission 66595) | Corn rhizosphere microbial communities from Kellogg Biological Station, Michigan, USA - KBS Corn C6-2 | ecosystem: Host-associated > Plants > Roots > Rhizosphere > Soil ... | reverse complement strand
CTCTCCGCGGGCGGCGCGCTCACCGAAGGCCCGCGGGCGACACGGCTGGGGCTGTTGCCCATCCCGCGCTCGGCCGAGGTGGCGATGGTGGCCCGGGACCTCGTGCTTCTGGAGGAGGTGGGCGGGCGGCTCCACGTCGCGCATCTGAGCTGCGCCGCCAGCGTGGCCCTGGTCCGGGAGGCGAAGCGGCGAGGGCTTCACGTCACGGCGGAGGCCGCTCCGCATCACTTCACCCTCACCGACGAGGCGGTGGAGGGCTGGAACACCCACGCCAAGATGAACCCACCGCTGCGGCATCCGGAGGACGTGGCCGCGGTCCGGGACGGGCTGGCCGACGGAACGATCGACGCCGTCGCCACCGACCACGCTCCCCACGGGATCATGGAGAAGCAGGTGCCCTACGCCGAGGCCGCCAACGGGGTCGTCGGCCTCGAGACGGCGCTTCCCCTCACCCTGGAGCTGGTCCGCGCGGGGGTGCTCGGTCCGGTTCGCGCGGTGGAGCTGCTCACGTCGGGGCCGGCGGCGACCTTCGGGCTTCCCGGCGGGCACCTCGCTCCGGGCGCGCCGGCCGACGTGACGTTAGTGGACCCCGGCGCCGAGTGGACGGTCGAGGCGGCGCGCTTCCAGTCCAAGAGCCGGAACACTCCCTTCGAGGGCCGCAAGGTCACCGGGCGGGTGGTGCGGACAGTGGTGGGGGGGCGGACGGTCTGGCCCCTCGAGGAGAGACGATGACGAGGCGAGCCATCCTGGCTCTGGCAGACGGAACGACCTTCGAGGGGCAGGCGTTCGGCTCCACCGGGGAGACGGTGGGCGAGGTCGTCTTCAACACCTCGATGAGCGGCTACCAGGAGATCCTCACCGACCCGTCCTACGTGGGCCAGGTGGTGACCATGGCCGCGCCCGAGATGGGCAACGTCGGGACGAACCCGGTCGACGACGAGAGCGCCCGGCCCCACGCCGTGGGGATGATCGTCCGCTCGCTGTCCGGGGCTGCCAGCAACTGGCGGGCGTCGGAGACGCTCGACGCCTACCTCGAGCGTCACGGCGTGGTGGGGCTGCAGGGCATCGACACCCGGAAGCTGGTGCGCCACATCCGGACTCGCGGGGCGCAGATGGGGGTCATCTCCAGCGAGGGGCACTCGGCCGCGGCGCTGGTGGAGAGGGCCCGCAAGGCCCCGGGGATGGAGGGGCGGGACCTGGTCACGGGGATCAGCACGCGGAAGCCCTACGTGTTCACCGAGCCCACCCCGGCGGTCTTCACCCCCGAGCGGCCGCCGCCCGATCTCCGGTTCGAGGTGATCGCCTACGACTACGGTCTGAAGAAGGCGATGATCCAGCTCCTGGTCGACGCGGGGTGCCGGGTGACGGTCGTCCCGGCGGCCACGCCGGTGGAGGAGGTCCTGGCGCGGCGCCCCCATGGCGTCTTCCTGACCAATGGTCCCGGAGATCCGGCGGCGGTGAGCGGGACGGACCGCGCCGTGGCGGCGCTCCTGGGCAAGGTGCCGGTCTTCGGGATCTGCCTCGGGCACCAGATCCTGGCCCGGGCCATCGGGGGGACGACCTACAAGATGAAGTTCGGCCACCGGGGGGCGAACCAGCCGGTGAAGGATCTGCTGACCGGCAAGGTGGAGATCACCGCCCAGAACCACGGCTTCGCGGTGGACGAGGCCTCGGTGAAGGGGAAGGCGAACGTCACCCACCTGAACCTCAACGACCACACCGTGGAGGGCCTGGAGATCCCCGACGCCAGGGCCTTCAGCGTCCAGTACCACCCCGAATCGAGCCCGGGGCCGCACGATGCGCGGCACCTCTTCGCCCGCTTCACGCAGGCGATGGCGCGGTAGATTCGCGGGCCCAGCCCCCCGGGATCGACCCATTGTCCTACCAAGCGTACCTGGACCAGCTCATCGCGTTCGCCAGCCACGAGGAGCGAAAGCCCGACCTCCTCGCCGCCAAGGCCGAGTACTTCCAGCGCACCGGTGAGGTCTTCGAGGACGACAAGCAGTTCGAGATGAGGATGGCGTCGTTCCTCGACTACTACCTCTTCGACCGGAAGCAGCCCGAGGGAGGGAAGACGCCGGCGGAGGAGTTCCTCGACGGGCGGACGGCGGCGGGAGATGCGGCCGAGGTCGCGGCGTTCCGGAGCTTCACCGAGACGGTGCACGGGCTGTTCGAGGTCCGGAAGATCAAGCCGGGCGTCGTGCGGCTGCGGGAGCTGTTCGGGGGCAAGGAGTTCGACGTCACCGAGCGCCGCCACACGGTGGGCCTGGAGAAGGGGGACATCCTGGAGGCGCGGCTGATCCCGTTCGACGGGGCGCTGGTCTTCAGCTCGGCGTTCTGCTTCCACCCCCGCGAGGCGGCGAAGTCGATCAAGAAGGAAGTGAAGCGGCGGAAGAAGGTCATGCCCGAGGCGCCACCGGTCCAGCTGACCTGGGAGGCCTCGAAGCGGGCGCTGAAGGCGGACCGGTACCGGCAGATCGCGGTGGACAAGATCTACGACTTCGAGGGGTCGAGATTGTAGAGGCCGAGCCGCCTCGCGCGCGGGGGGGGAAAGCGCAGTGGGCCGACGGGGTGGGCGCAGTCGAGCGGTTGGATCCATCGTGATCGCCCTCGTCACGACGGGGCTCCCCGCGTGCAGCTCCTCGTTGGGAGCGTCCTGCCGGGAGCCTTCGGACTGCGCTCGGCCGTACCAGTGCGTCTCGAGCGGATCCATCTCGAGGACCAGCTGTCAGGTTCCCTGTGGCTCCGACGACGACTGCCCTTCCGGGCTCGTCTGCCTCTGGGTCCGGATCCCGGGAGCCGCCGACCTTCCCCAGGTGTGCATGCGCTCGAACGAGCTCGGGTACGAGGTGCCGCTGCCGGAGATGCGGTTCACCTCGGATCCGATGCCGGCACCCGAGGTGCCCGCGGCGCTGCTGCTCTTCCACGGCGGCCAGGACGCCGCGACATACCTCGTTCGCGCCTACCCGGATGGCCTCGTGGTGTTCGAGGGCTTGAGAAACGTCGGCGCGCTGGGCATCCGATGGCGGAGGGCTCCCCCGAGCGACATCACGGCACTCGAGGGACGGCTCTGCCGGTCGAGGCTCGGGAGCTCGTCGATCGCCGTGGATCGCCGGCACCCCCATGCGGCGCTCGCTGTCGAGGGTTGCACTCCGCGCATCCAGATCGACTTCGACACCCTGGGGACGGACGACGCGTCAGCCCGAGGCCAGCATGCGCTGGACGACGTCCTCGACTCGCTGCGCGTGCGGCCCTTCGCGAGACTCGCCCGCCAGCCGTAGGAAGGACCGCCGGCGGCACCGCAGTCCCGTCCCCGGCCTCGAGGTGCAATAGCAACTTCGATGACATGGGGTGCGAGTGGAACCGCTGCATCCTCGCGATTCATCGTTCTTCGATCACCGTCAGTGCGGGCTCAGTTGCTATTGCACCTCCAGCCGGATGGGAGGCGAACGCTGTTCCGGCAGGCGTGCTCCGAGCTCGGTGGACGTGTTCCGTGTTGCCCGGGATGAGCCCGCGCCGCTGTGCTTCCGCACGCCAGCGTGCATCCCCCGAGGGACCGAGGAACGCGCAGGCCGCCCGGGACGGCCGCCGCGGCGATGCCCGTCCCGCCCGCGTCTCCTCGAGGCGCTTCTCCCCGGGGCGTCTCGACGACCCGAGCCTCGGATGAGCGCTCAGCGATAGAACACGTACGTCGCCGTGTACGGCACCTTCGTCTCGGCGCCCACGCTCGACGAATCACAACCACCTGCCGGAGCGATCCCTCCGTGCGTCCCGATGCGCTGGACCAGCGTCACTCCCTGCAGCTCACCGGGCTGACCGTTCGACTGCGCGGGAATCAGGAGCCAGGCAACGGAGCCGCCCTCGGGCGATGCGGCCTTCTTCGCATTCGGCGCGTCGCCCTTCGCTCCACTGCCGTCCTTCAGGGTCCACGACGGCCCGGCGCCGTGCGTGCCCGCGAGCTCTCCGCCTTCCGCCCGGAAGAGCTCCGCCTCGGGAGCCACCAGCTTCCACTCCGCCGCGCCCGCCGTCGACGTCGCCTGGCACCGGTAGTTCTGCGTCCCCTTCGCGAAGAGCTGGACCACCAGCGTGGCGCTGGAGGGAGCCTCGACCTCCGCCGGAACGGTGGGACGGGAGGGAGCCGCCGGCTTCGCCGCTGCGGGGGCCGCGGACTCGGTGGTGGCACAGCCGAACGCCAGGACTGCCGCACAGGAGAGCAGGATCTTCGGGACGGTCATCGAATGTTCCTCAGGACGACGTGGAGCTCTGACCGTACCCGGGCGACCCAGGCGTAGCCGGAACAGCAGTGGAGAGAAACGATGACACACGGGCAGCGTCCCCGCAGGATTCCGTGCGCAGCGTCAGCCCGCGACGACTCCCCGGTACAGCCAGGTGATGCCGCCCGTGAATGGCCGCGCCGAGCGCTCCCGGAACGCTCCGGAGCGTTCCATCAACTCGAGAAAACGCCCGCCGGCCGGGAACGCCGCGGCCGTCCGTGGCAGATATTGATAGGCCGCCTTGTTTCCGGTCAGCAGCCCTCCCACGGTAGGCATCACCACCCGCGAGTACAGCCTGTACAGCCCGCCCCAGATCCCGTGCGGCTGCCCGAACTCGAGCACCAGCACCTGACCGCCCGGCTTCACCACCCGCGCCATCTCCCGCAGGCACCGCACCGGATCGTCCACGTTCCGGATCCCAAAGGAGATCGACGACACGTCGAAGCTCGCGTCGGGGTAGGGGAGCGCCATCGCGTCCGCCACCTCGAAGGTCACGTCGAGCCCCGCCGCCCGTGCCTTCTCCCGCGCCGGCTCGAGCATCGGCGCGCAGAAGTCCGTCCCCACCACCTCCGCACCCGTCCGCCGGAATGCCAGCGCCAGGTCCCCGGTCCCCGTCGCGCAGTCGAGCACTCGCATCCCCGGGCCGGTCCGTGCCGTCCTCACCGTGACGTGCCGCCACCACCGGTCCACCCCGAAGCTCAGGACGACGTTGGTGACGTCGTACCTCGTCGCGATCGAAGAGAACATCTCCCGGACCTGCTCGCTCATGGCGAGACCGCCCGGACCGCCGGCGCGGTCGACACCCGGTGGTGCAGCGTGCGCCCCACCGCGTGGAGCACCGCCGGCAAACGCTGCATCAGCTCCGCGAACAGCTCCGGCGTCAGCGCCTGACGTCCATCGCACAGCGCCTCGTCGGGCCGGGAGTGCACCTCGACCAGCAGCCCGTCCGCCCCGGCCGCCGCCGCCGCCAGCGCCATCGGAATGACCAGCTCGCGCAGCCCGGTCGCATGTGACGGATCGACCAGGACTGGCAGATGGCTCCGCTGCTTCACCAGCGCCACCGAGGCGAGGTCGAGCGTGTTCCGCGTCGCCGTCTCGAAGGTGCGGATGCCGCGCTCGCAGAGGATGACCTGGGTGTTGCCTCCGTCGAGCAGGTACTCGGCCGCGAGCAGCCACTCGTCCACCGTCGCCGAGAACCCGCGCTTGAGCAGGACCGGCCGCCGCACCTTCCCCAGCGCGCGGAGCAGGGCGAAGTTCTGCATGTTCCGGGCGCCCACCTGGAGCACGTCCACGTGGTCGATCATCGAGGCCAGCTGCGACGTCTCGAGGACCTCGGCCACCACCGGCAGCCCGTGGCGCCCACCCGACCGCCCGAGGATCGCCAGCCCCGCATCCCCCAGCCCCTGGAAGGCGTAGGGGCTCGTCCGCGGCTTGAAGGCGCCGCCACGCAGCAGGTGCGCTCCCGCCGCCGCCACCACCTCCGCCGCGGCCTCGGTCTGCGCCGCGCTCTCCACCGCGCAGGGTCCCGCAGCCACCACGAAGGCCGATCCACCGACCTCCACCGGGCCCACGGCGACGCGCGTGCCGGACGGACGGGCGGTCCTGAGCACGCGTGCCGGGATCGACGGATCAGCGGCAGGACTTGTGGGTCTCATCGAGATATGGAATTCAAGGGGTTCAAGGCTCCTTGAACTTCCGGTGCAGGGATAGCCCGGCGGACGTAGAACCTCAACAGCATCCGCGTCCAGCTCACGATGCGTCACCTCATGCAAGGAATCACCTCCGGTCGCGTGCAGCTCCTGGGCATCGCGGCCCGCGTCTCGCCTGCCCTGCGCCTGCCCGAGCCCTGGACGCTCTCCTGGTCCGACGGCGCGTGGAGCTGGGCCGGCACCGGCGTCTCCGCGACACTCCGTGCTCCCGGTCACGTCGAGCTCCTCGAGGCGGTGGCCCGCTCGGAGGTCGTGACGGAGGGAGGCGACGCTCGGCCGCCGGCGCCCTGGTTCGGCGGCTTCGCCTTCGATGCCTCCGCTCCGCTCGATCGCTGGTGGGAGGCGTTTCCCCCGGCATGGGCCCTCGTCCCCCGGTTGCTCCTGGGAACCGACGGCCGCACCGCCGAGCTCCGTGTCTTCGTCCGCGTCGGCGAGGGTGGGCTCGACGCCGCACGCGAGCGCGCGGCCGCCGCGCTCGCCCAGGCCAGGGAGCGCCTGGTGGAGTCGTCCTCGACTGACGCTCACGCTCCGGCGCGCGCGCCCCATCTCCGGCCCCAGGACCGCACCGCGTGGGACGCCCTCGTCTCCGAGGCGCTCGCCACCTTCGAGTCGGGCCACCTGCGCAAGGTGGTGCTCGCCCGCGCCCTCGAGATCGAGGCCGACGCGCCGCTCGTCCTTCCGGCCGTCCGCGAGCGGATGCGCTCCATCGCCGGCCCGGCCGTCGGGTACGAGCTCCGCGCCGAGGACGGCACCACCCTCCTCGGCGCGAGCCCCGAGCGGCTCTTCACCCTGGAGGCCGGCCGGCTGGAGACCCAGGCCCTGGCCAGCAGCGCCGCGCCCGGCGAGCTGGACCGGCTCACCGGCGGTCGCAAGGAGGCCCGCGAGCACGCTGCCGTGGTGGAGAGCATCCGCGCGGCGCTGCTCCCGCTCTCCACCGAAGTGGAGATCGGCGCCAGGCCCGAGCCGCTCGCGCTCGGGTACGTCTCCCACCTCCGGACTCCGGTGCGCGCCCGGCTCCGGTCCGGCATCACCCCGGCCGACGTCGTCCGCGCGCTGCACCCCACCGCCGCGGTCGGCGGTACTCCGCGGGACGAGGCGCTGGCCTTCCTCCGCACCCACGAGCGCCTCGCCCGCGGCTGGTACGCCGGCGCCATCGGCTGGATCGGCCCGGACCGCGCCGACCTGCGCGTGGCCCTTCGCTGCGCCCTCGTCCGGGGCAACGCCGCACGCCTCTTTTCCGGGGCGGGCTGCGTTCCGGGGTCCACCGCCGAGGGCGAGTGGACCGAGACCGCCGTGAAGGCGCGCTTCATGCTCCGCGCGTTCGGGGTGGAGGGCTGACCCCGTGCCCTCGCTCAACACCCTCTGGGCCCGGGCTCTCGTCCAGGAGCTCCAGCGGGGTGGGGTGCGAGACGTCGTCCTCTGTCCCGGCGCGCGCAGTGCCCCGCTGGCCCTCGCCGCGGCCGAGGCCGCTCCGGACGTCCGCAGCTGGGTGGTCCTCGACGAGCGGGTCGCCGGCTTCTTTGCCCTCGGCCTCGCCCTCGAGTCGGGTCGCCCCGCCGCCGTGCTCGTCACCTCCGGCAGCGCCGGGACCCACCTCTTCCCGGCGATGGTCGAGGCCTCCGCGTCGGGCATCCCGCTGATCGCCCTCACCGCGGACCGGCCCTGGGAGCTCCACGGGTTCGGCGCGGCGCAGACGATGCCGCAGGACGGCCTCTTCGGCCGCTTCACCCGCGCCGCGGAGACCCTCCCCGTTCCCGAGGCGAGCTCGGCCGCGTTCCGCCATCTCCGCGCGGTCGTCTCCCGCACCGCCTCCGCCGCCGCCAGCCGTCTCTCCGGTCCGGTACACCTCGACGTTCCGTTTCGCGAGCCGCTCGCGCCGGTCCCCGACGCCCCGGTTCCTCCCGGCCTCGATGCCGAGGCGCTCGACGGCCGGGGCGACGCGCCGTTCCTGCGCACCGTCCCACCCGCATCTCTCCCGCCCGCCGCCGAGCTCGAGGCGGTCCGCCGCCGTCTGGCCGCCGCCGAGCGCGGCGTGGTGGTGGTCGGCCCCCGTGCTCGCGCCGACCGGCTGGGCACCGCCGTGCGCGCCCTCGCCGCGTCCCACGGCTACCCGGTGCTCGCCGAGGCGGCGAGCAACGTGCGCTGGGCCCCCGGACAGCCGGCGGTGGCTCACCTGGATCTCCTGCTCCGCAACGAGGGATGGGCGCTCTCGGCCCGTCCCGACCTCGTCGTGCGCCTCGGGGGCGGCCTCTGCTCCCGCCGCGCCGCCGAGTGGCTCGACGCCTCCGGCGCGGAGGTGGTGCTCGTCTCCGAGGGCCCCGAGCCGGTCGACCCCCAGCACCGGGCCGGGCTGGTGCTCGAGGGCGACGCCGTCGCCATCTGCGAGGCGCTCACCGCCGCGACCGCGCCGCGCCGCGCCGCCTGGGCGGACGGGTTCCTCCGGGCGAGCACCCGTGCCGGAACCGCGCTCGCCGACGCGCTCGCCTCCGAGCACCGGCTGACCGAGCCAGGCGTCGCCCGGGCCGTCGTGGCCGCACTGCCTGCCGGAGCGCGCCTCCTCGTCGGGAGCAGCATGCCCGTCCGGGACGTGGACGCCTTCGCGCCGGTTCCCGCCGAGAACGTTCGCGTGCTCTCGAACCGAGGGCTCAACGGCATCGACGGGAACGTCAGCACCGCGCTCGGCCTCGCCGCGGCCTCGGGCGCGCCCACGGTGGCCCTGGTGGGCGACCTCGCCTTCCTGCACGACCTCGGGGCGCTGGTGCACGCCCGGCGCGCCGCGCTCGCGCTGACGGTGGTGGTGGTCAACAACGACGGGGGCGGCATCTTCAGCTTCCTCCCCATCGCCCGCAGCACCCCCCGCTTCGAGGCGCTCTTCGGCACTCCGCACGCGACCGATCTCTCCCACGCGGCCGCGCTCGGGGGCGCCTCCTTCACCCGGGCGGAGACGCCGTCCGCGCTCGCCGCTGCGCTCGAGGACGCCGCCCGCCCCGGGCTCCACGTCGTCGAGGCGCGCGTCGTCGACCGGGCGACCAACGTCGAGGTTCACCATGCGCTCGGAGCGGCCGTGGCCCGCGCGCTCGAGGAGGGCGGCCCATGAGCCTGCTCGCCCACGTCAGCTGGGGAGACGGTTCACCCCTGCTCCTGCTCCACGGGTTCACCGGCAACGGAGAGGCGTGGAGCCACCTCCGGCCCGCGCTTGGTGGGCGGTTCCGGGTCCTCGCCCCGGATCTGCCCGGACACGGCGACAGCCCCATCACCCCGGACACCACGTTCAAGGGAGCGGTGGACCAGCTGCTGGCGCTCCTCGATGCGCAGGGCATGGAGCGGGTGGACGTCGCCGGTTACTCGCTCGGTGCGCGTGTGGCCCTGGCGCTCTGTCTCCGCGCGCCGGAGCGGGTGGGACGCCTGGTCCTCGAATCCGGCAATCCGGGGCTCCGCCGGCGCCGTGACCGGGGCGAGCGGCGTCGCGAGGACGACGCGATGGCCGAGGTCATCGAGCGGGACGGACTGGAGGCGTTCGTCCGCCGCTGGGAGGCGCTCTCCCTCTTCGACGGCCTCCGCAGCGTTCCCATGGACCTGCGGCTGAGGCTCCGCGAGCGGCGGCTCTCCCACCGGCCGGAGGCTCTGGCCACCGCCCTGCGGGCGCTCTCGCTCGGGGCGCAGCCCAGCTACTGGGCGCGGCTGTGGACGATGCGCGCGCCGACGCTGCTGCTCACCGGCGAGCGAGACACGAAGTTCACCGGCATCGCGCGGGCCATGGCGGCGGAGATTCCGCTGGTCTGGGGCCACGTCTTCCCCGGCGCGGGGCACGCGCCACATCTGGAGTCGCCTGAGGAGTGGGCACGGGAAGTGACCTCCTTCCTCTCGGCTCCGTGGATCGAACGGCCGCTCGTGGACAGCGAGCTCGGGAGCAACCAGGGATGAAACCAGAGTGGAAGAAGGTCCGGGACGACAAGGACATCGTCTACGAGAAGTGGGACGGCATCGCGAAGATCACCATCAACCGCCCGGAGGTCCGGAACGCCTTCCGGCCCCAGACGCTGTTCGAGATGAGCTCCGCGTTCAACGATGCCCGGGAGGATCCGGAGGTCGGCGTGATCATCCTCACTGGCGCCGGCGATCAGGCGTTCTGCTCGGGCGGTGACCAGCGGATCAGGGGCAGCGAGGGCTACGTGGGGAGCGACGGCGTCCCCCGCCTCAACGTCCTGGACCTCCAGAAGCAGATCCGCTCCCTCCCCAAGCCGGTGGTGGCGATGGTGGCGGGGTTCGCGATCGGCGGCGGCCACGTTCTTCACGTGGTCTGCGACCTGACCATCGCCGCGGACAACGCCCGCTTCGGCCAGACCGGGCCGCGGGTCGGCAGCTTCGACGGCGGATTCGGCGCGAGCTACCTCGCCTCCATCGTTGGCCAGAAGAAGGCCCGCGAGGTCTGGTTCCTCTGCCGGCAGTACGACGCGCAGCAGGCGCTGCAGATGGGGCTGGTCAACACCGTGGTCCCCCTGGCCGAGCTGCAGACGGAGACCCTCCGCTGGTGCCAGGAGATGCTCCAGCTCAGCCCGCTCGCGCTGCGGCTGCTCAAGTCGGGCTTCAACGCCGATCTCGACGGCCAGGCCGGTATCCAGGAGCTCGCGGGAAACGCGACGCTGCTCTACTACATGTCCGCGGAAGCCCAGGAGGGCCGCAACGCGTACGTCGAGCGGCGGAAGCCCGACTTCAAGAAGTTTCCGCGCCGCCCATGATCGCCGCCGCCCCCACCGCCGCGCCCTCGCTCCGGACCTGGCTGCTCGCCGCCCGGCCGAAGACCCTCACCGCCGCGGTGGTGCCGGTGGTGGTGGGGACGGGGCTCGCGCTGGGCGAGGGGATGGCCGTTGTCTGGCCGGCGCTCGCCGCGCTGTCGGGAGCGGTGCTGATCCAGATCGGCACCAACCTCACCAACGACTACTACGACTTCCGGAAGGGCGCGGACACCCACGATCGCGTGGGCCCCACCCGCGTCACCCAGAGCGGGCTCATCGCGCCGCAGACCGTCCTCGCCGCGGGTGCCGCCTGCTTCACCCTCGCCGTCGCGGTCGGGATCTTCCTGGTGGCACGGGGCGGCTGGCCCTTCGTCGTCATCGGCCTGGCCTCGGTGCTCGCCGGGTGGGC
>Ga0068856_100006873_pt1 | contig 11129 bp, 11 predicted proteins | sample KBSCornC62_FD_66595 | JGI IMG/M metagenome (GOLD analysis project Ga0068856, IMG submission 66595) | Corn rhizosphere microbial communities from Kellogg Biological Station, Michigan, USA - KBS Corn C6-2 | ecosystem: Host-associated > Plants > Roots > Rhizosphere > Soil ... | reverse complement strand
GAAGTTGAAGCCGTGGATGCCCTCGTCCCACTCCGGGCTGTCCCAGTGCGTCGTGCCGTCCTGGTGCCACGCCACCGACGCGCCCTTGCCCGGCTCCTTGATCCACAGCGCCTCGTTGAACGGCGTGAAGTCAGGCCCGTTGATCGCCGCGGCGACGCCGAGCAGGCCGGGATGGCCGTAGACACGCAGCGACGCCTCGGAGAACTGCAGCGATCCCAGGATCAGGAACACGACCTCCTTTGGAAGGTTCGCAGCCGCGACCGGTTCATGCATCTTGACCGGATGACGGCCGTTGGCGGCCGAGGTGCCGCCCCACGGGTCACCGAGCGGCCTCGCCCAGTGGAGGTTCGGTCCCTTACAATCGATGCTCAGCGCCGGCCGGCCCTTCCCGTCGACCGCGGCGCCCTTCTCGACCGGCAAGTGATCGATGATGTCATGCAGGTCGCGCTCGATGTCGGCCAATTCCTCGGGCCTGAGCGCGCCCTCGAACACATAGAAGCCGCAGCGCCAGTAGGCCTCGACGATCTCGGGGTGCAACCCGCCTGCCGGCGTGAAGCGAATCGGTCCGCGATTGCCCAGCGCCATTGCCCTGCGCTCGCCGTCGCGCAGGTAGGCCTGCATCGCGGCCTCTTCCGGCCCGTAGTCACCGTTCATGGGGATCCTCCATCGGCAACATTAGCATACCAGCGGAAACTTAAGGCCGTGCCCGGCGTTGAATGAGCGATGATCGTTCCGTTCCGCACCTTTGCTGTTTTCAGCCTGGCTTTCGGCATGCTGGCCGCAGGGTACCTGATCGGGCCAGCGCCCGGTGCCACGCGTTCGTCACCGCCCCCCGCTCCGGCGCCGGCGGCAGAAGCCGCGACGCCTGCAGCCAAGGCACCGGTACCGACGCTGGCCGCCAACCGGCCGCCGGTGCCGCTCGTCAGGCCGCAACCCACGAGCTACTTCACGCCCGCCGCTCCGGACGCCGCTTCGTCAGGCAACGGCAATCCGGCCGATCCGGCGCAGGCCCAGACGGCCGCGCTGACGGCGGACCAGCCGGCCGGAGACGACGCCGGCGCCAAGCGCGCCATCGAGTTCGACGGCTACAAGAACGTGCATGGGATGGTGAAGGGCAGCGATGGGATGTGGCATGCGCGCGCGATGCGCGGCCGCATCGAGATCGCGGTGAGGGTGGATGCGAGCGGGAACGTCTCCGCCGAATAGGAGGCTTCGATGCCCCACCTCGAACCACTCGATCTCGATGAGCGTCCGATTCCCGCCCCGACCACCCAACGCGGGGGTGGATTCTTTCTCGCCGTGGGCGCGGTCGTGGTTGCCGCGCTGATCGGCGCCTATGTGCTGGTCGGCAGTCCCGGCCTGTACCGCCCTGTTGCCAAGGGCCCGGGCCAGCCCGCGAATGTGGCACAGGAGCCTGCGCCGTCAGGATCCATTTCACGTCCACGCTGATCTGCGCCATCTGAAGCTTTCCGGCTTTCCGTGGTCAGGCAGGGAGCAGGTCGCCCATTGCGCGCCGGATGAAGCGCGCGCCATGCATTTTGGCGCGGATTATGCCTATATTGCGGGGTTGCGTTCTCGCCTGAGGGTGGCAAATGGCCGTCGACCTCAAGCTTGCGTTCGACATCCTCGCCTTCACGTCGGTGATGGTGCTGATCGTGCTGGGCCTGGGCGTGATCGCCAGCATGATGGGCATCTTTAATTTCGCCCACGGCGAGTTCGTCCTGCTCGGCGCCTACACGGTCTACCTGTTCGAGAGCAACGGCCTGTCGGCCTGGGCGGGCATCCTGGCAGCGCCGGTCGTGCTCGCCATCGTCGGCCTGGTGCTGGAACGTCTGGTCATCCGACGATTCTACGCGGCGCCGATCATCGCCATGCTCGGCACCTACGCGGTCGGCCTGATCATTCGCGAGACGGTGCGCGGCCTGCTCGGCGGTCACTACAAGTCGGTGAACGAGCCACTGCCCGGCGCTTTCACGCTGTTCGGCATCGACTTCTCGATCTGGCGCGCTGTGATCGTCGTCACCACGATCGTCATCATCGCCGGCACCTGGACCTTCCTCGCGCGCACCTCGATCGGCCTGCAGATCCGCGGCTCGCTCGAGAACCCGATGCTGGCGCGCGCCAGCGGCATCTCGACCAGCCGGCTCTACGCCATGACCTTCGCCTTCGGCTCGGCGCTCGCCGGCCTGGCGGGCGCGCTGATCGTGCCGCTCTATCAGCTCTCCGCCGACATCGGCACGCGCTTCCTCGTGCAGGCCTTCCTGTCGGTCATGCTGGGCGGTGTCGGTACCTTCGAGGGCCCGGTACTCGGCGCCGCGCTGGTCGGCACCACGGCGGCCGGCCTGCCGTGGCTCGTCATTCCGGTGCTGGCGGACCCGCTGGTGTTCGTCCTCGCCCTCTTGATCGTGAAGTTCCGTCCGCAAGGTTTCATCACGCAGGGGAGACTCTAGCCATGTCCGAGAATTTCGAAGACGGTCGCAGCTCCAAACCCCGTGACATCGGCCGACGCCGCCTGATGGGCGCCGGCGCGTTGAGCGCAGCCGGCTGGATCGCCGGCAGTTCCGGCGGCTGGATGCTGGCCCCCAAATGGGCGAATGCCGCCGGCTCGATCAAGATGGGCATCGCGACCGACATCACCGGGGCGATCGCGCCGTCGGGCAACGCCAACTGGCAGGTCGCGCAATTCGCCGTCGAGGGCATCAACAAGGCGGGCGGCGTCGCCGGCAAGCCGATCGAGCTCTTTCTCGAGGACACCGCGTCCGATCCCAAGGTCGCGGTCGGCAACGTCCGCAAGCTGATCCAGGAACGCAAGGTCGACGTCGTGCTGGGCGGCATCACCTCGGCGATGCGGCAGGCGATCAAGGACCCGATCGTCAATCGCGGCCGCACGCTCTACATCTACCCGCAGCTCTACGAAGGCCAGGAGTGCACCAAGAACCTGTTCTGCACCGGCCCGACTCCGGCGCAGCAGTGCGACAAGCTGATCCCCTACATCATCCAGACACTTGGCAAGAAGCGCTTCGCCATGCCGTCGGCCAACTATGTCTGGCCGCAGCTGCTCAACAAGTATGCGCGCAAGGTGATCGAGGCCAACGGCGGGCAGGTCGTGTTCGAGGAATACTACCCGCTCGACCAGGCGGAGTATTCGGCGACCATCGGCAAGATCCGCGACGGCAAGGTCGACGTGGTCTTCAACACCGTCATCCCGCCCGGCCTGCAGCCCTTCGTCAAGCAACTCTACGAATCGGGCTTCCAGAAGAACGGCGGCGTGCTGAGCTGCGTCTACTACGACGAGAACCTGCTCAACTACCATCCGGCGCAGGAGATGGAGGGGCTCTACAGCTGCCTCGACTACTTTCAGTCGATCGACGATCCGTTCTCGAAGCAGCTCCAGATCGACTACATGAAGAAGTTCCCCGATACCAAGTACCTGTTCACCGCCGGCTCGGCGGCGACCGGCATGTATCGCGGGGTCAAGTTCTACGAGGCCGCGGTCAAGGCCACCAAGGGCGACCTCGCGCGCGATGCCGTGTCCGCGGCCATGGACAAGGCCAAGATCGACCAGGGCCCGGGCGGCGGTGCCGAGATGGTTCCCGGCAAGATGCACTGCAAGATGAACATGTACATAGCGCAGTGCAAAGTCGACGCCGGCAAGACCCGTTACGACGTGATCAGTAGCGCGCAGATGGTCGATCCCAAGGAATGTTGAGCGACGTGGGCGTCAGCGTACCGGCAGCAACCCAACCCCGCCGTCGACCGAAGGCGAGCTTCGCATCCGGCCGACGGCTGGTGCTGATCGAAAGCGCCAGCCTGGCCGCGGCGATCGTCCTGCCGTTCGTGCTGGCCGACCGTACCGACCTGATCACGCTCGCGACCAACGTGCTGATCCTGTCGATGCTGGCGATCAGCTTCGATCTCTGCTGGGGCCTGTCCGGCATCATGAGCTTCGGACAGGCGCTGTTCTTCGGCGTGGCCGGCTACGTCATCGCCCTGGTCGGCCGCGACCTCGAGTTCAGCGCATTATGGGGCACGCTGCCGCTTGCGATGCTGACCGGCCTGATGTTGTCGGGGCTGTTCGCGGCGTTCCTGCTGCTCGGGCGCAAGCCGCCGACCACGATCTTCGTCGCGCTCGGCACCTTGACCGGCTCGTACGCCGCCGAGCGCCTCGTCTCCGGTTGGCAGTATGTCGGCGCGGGCAACGGCCTCTCTTCCGTCAAGCTGCTGCAGCTCGGCAGTTACGAGTTCGTCGAGGGGCCCGCCTTCTACAGCCTGGCGCTCGCGCTGCTGGTGCTGGTCTATGCCGGCGCACGCTTCCTCAAGCGCTCGCAGCTCGGCCTTGTCCTTGCCGGCATGCGCCAGAACGAGGAACGGCTGGCGTTCTTCGGCTACCGCGTGCAGCTCTTCAAGGCGTTGGTGTTCTCGCTCGCTGGCATGATCGCGGGCTTGGGCGGGGCGCTCTACAGCTACCACCAGGGCTTCATCGGTCCAGGCAACATGGGGCCCGGCTTGTCGACGACAGCGGTGATCTACTGCCTGTTCGGCGGCCCCGGGACGCTGATCGGGCCGGTACTGGGCACCGCCGCCGTCGAGGTCCTGACCTACGCGCTGGCCGATGTCGACGCCATCAAGCAGTTCTGGCCGGTCATCCTGGGCTTCGTGCTGCTGATCGTCGTCATGTTCCAGGCCAAGGGCATCCTCGGGCTGGTCGTCTCCGATCGCGAGCGCATCGGCTCCTACGGCCTTCGGCGCAAGAGGTAGGCGATGGCTCTCTTGCAGATCAGGGGCGTCAGCAAGTCGTTCCGCACGTTGCGGGCGCTTGACGGAATCGATGTCGACGTCGAGGCCGGGACCTTCCATGGCCTGATCGGACCCAACGGCTCGGGCAAGAGCACGCTCCTGAAGGCCATCGCCGGAGCGCACTTCGCCGACAGCGGCAGCATCGTCTTCGACGGCCGGGAGATCGTACGCGCCACACCCTACGAGCGCGCGCGGCTCGGCCTCAGCCTCAAGTTCCAGATCACCGCCGTGCTGGGCGAGCTGTCGGTCTACGACAACATCCTGCTCGCCACCCAGTCGGGCGAGAAGCTGGCGAGTCTGCTGCTCTCCTCCAAGCGCCGCGCCTTCGACGAGGAGGTGACCGCCCTGCTCGAGCGCTTCCGGCTGATCGATCGCGCCGACGACCTGGCGGGTGAGCTGAGCCACGGCCAGCAGCAATGGCTCGAGATCGCGATGGCGCTGGCGCTGAAGCCGAAGCTGCTGCTGCTCGACGAGCCGACCGGCGGCATGAGCCCCGAGGAGCGCCGCGTCACCGGCGAGTTGCTGCAGCCGATCAAGCCGCACTGCGCGCTGATCATCGTCGAGCACGACCTGCACTTCATCCGCGACATCTGCGACCGCCTCACCGTGCTCGACCAGGGCAAGGTGCTCGACCAGGGCGACGTCGAGTCGATCCAGCGCTCGGAGAAGGTGCAGCAGGTGTACACGACCCGTGTCTGACCCGGCCCCCCCGCTCGCGCCCCTGCTCGAGGTGGACGCGCTCAGCGCCGGCTACGGCCGCAGCCAGGCGCTGTTCGGCCTGTCGCTGCGCATCCCGCCACGCGGCGCGACCGCCATTCTGGGCCGCAACGGGGCGGGCAAGTCGACCCTGCTCAAGACCCTGTTCGGCGAGCTGGCGCCGATGGCCGGCACCATCCGCTTCGACGGCGCGGAGATGCAGAACGAGGCAGCCGAGCGCCGGATACGGCGCGGCCTGGGCTACGTGCCGCAGGAGCACGCCATTTTCGCCAAGCTGACGGTGCGGGAGAACCTGCTGCTTGGCGGCATCCGCCAGCCTGATCGCTCGGGCCTCGACTACGTCCTCGATTTCTTTCCCAAGCTCGCCCAGCGGCTCGGTCAGACGGCAGGCACCCTGTCCGGCGGCGAGCGCAAGATGCTGTCGATCGGCCGGGCGATTCTGGGCAAGCCCAAGCTCCTGATGCTCGACGAGCCGACCGAAGGCGTCTGGGTCGGCGTCATCGAGGAGATCGCCGACCGCCTGCGCCAGCTGTCGCGTGAGATGGCCGTCATCCTGGTCGAGCAGCATATCGAGCTGGCGCTCGACGTGGCGCAATACGCCTATGTCATGGACCGTGGCCATGTCGCGCTGGAGGGTCCGGCGGCCACGGTGAAGTGCGACGCCGCCCTGATCCGTCACCTGGCGCCCTGAGCGCCCGTATCGTTCAACCGAGGGGAAAACCATGGCCGTGCAAGTTCCGACGCCCGCGCAGATGGGCAAGATCGCCGAGGATCTCGGCCTGTCGATGACCGACGCCGACCTCAAGTCTTTCATCGAGGCGATGCGCCCCAACGTCGCCGCCTACAACGTGGTCGATGCGATGCCCGACAATCTGCCGCCGGTGAAGTACCCGCGCACCCCGGGCGTGCGGCCGCCGGCTGCCGAAAACAAGCACAATGCCTGGTACGTCAAGACGACCGTGCCAGGGGCTGCAAGCGGCAAGCTCAAGGGCAAGACGGTGGTGCTCAAGGACAACGTCATGCTGGCCGGCGTGCCGATGATGAACGGCGCGGCGACGCTGGAAGGCTACATCCCCGACATCGACGCCACGATCGTGCAGCGCATGCTCGATGCCGGCGCGACGATCGTCGGCAAGGCCCATTGCGAATACTTCTGCATGTCGGGCGGCAGCCACACCGGGGCGACCGGGCCGGTGCACAACCCGCACAAGATGGGCTACTCGGCCGGCGGCTCCTCGTCGGGCAGCGCCGTGCTGGTGGCACTCGGCGAGGCCGACATGGCGATCGGCGGCGACCAGGGCGGCTCGATCCGCATGCCCGCCTCATTCTCCGGCATCTACGGCATGAAGCCGACGCACGGGCTTGTGCCCTACACCGGCATCATGCCGATCGAGATCTATGTCGACCACACGGGACCGATGACGGCGAGCGTGGCCGACAATGCGCTGCTGCTCGAAGTGATCGCCGGTCCCGACGGCTACGATCCGCGGCAGTACAACGTCAAGACGAATCCTTATGCGACGATGCTCGAGGGCGGCGTGAAGGGCATGAAGATCGGCATCGTCAAGGAGGGCTTCCAGCAGGCCAATGCCGAGGCCGCCGTGAACACCAAGGTCATGGCCGCCGCCAAGAAGTTCGAGGCTCTCGGCGCCAGTGTGGGCGAGGTCTCGATCCCGATGCATCTCGTGGCGCCTGCCTTGTGGAGCCCGATCGGCACCGAGGGCATGACCCAGACCATGATGCACGGCGATGGCTACGGCGTCAGCCGGCCCGACCTCTATGTCACCAGCCTGATGGACTTCCACCGCAATTGGCGGACGCGTGCCAACGAGCTGCCGGACACGGTGAAGCTGTTCACGCTGTTCGGCACCTACATCCGCAAGTTCTATGGCAGCCGCTACTACGGCAAGGCGATGAACCTCACGCGCCTGCTGACCGCCGCCTACGACGCAGCGCTCGCCCAATACGACCTCCTGCTGATGCCGACCACGCCGATCAAGGCGACCGAGCTGCCGCCGGCCGATGCGCCGCGCGAGCTCTACCTGGAGCGGGCCTTCAACATGATCTCCAACACCGCTCCGTTCGACATCACCCACCATCCCGCCATGGCCCTGCCCTGCGGATTCATCGACGGGCTGCCGGCGTCGGTGATGCTGATCGGCAAGCATTTCGACGAGCCGACCATCTACAAGGCTGCCTTCGCCTTCGAGCAGTCGGGCGACTGGAAGAAGATGTAGGAGTCACGCCACCAGGCGCTCGAAGCGGCGCAGGTGCTCGCGCGCGTGCGCCTGATAGTCGACACCGGGCGTCTTGAGGTGGATGTCCGATACCATCGCCCACAGCGCCTCGCGCAGTGCGCTGGCGGCTTTCATGGCGGCGAACGCTGACTTCAGGTCTGCGCCGACTCGACCGTCGAAATAGGACGAGAGCAACGCTTCGTCCTGTTTCGCATCGTACTCGCCGTTGGCCGACAGGTTGGCGAGGTCGAACATCGGCGTGCCGAAGGCGCCGTATTCCCAGTCGATCAGCCACAGCCGCCGGCCGTCGTCCATGAAATTGCCGGGCAGCAGGTCGTGATGGCCGAACACGATCGGCAACGGCACCTGCCGGCGCTCGAGCTCGTCGGCCAGCGCGAGGTACTTCGCGTCGGCGCCGGCGGCCCGCACGTATTCGCGGATCACGTGGAACACCCAGAACATGTTGGCCGGCCCTTGCAGGCGGCGTCCGACCTCGCGATGGCAGGTCTTGAGCAGCGGCACCAGGCGGTCGAGGTTCGCCCGCATGTCGGCCTCCTCGAACGTCCGGCCGTCGATGAAGCGCAGCACGGTAATGCCGGGCTCGACATGGATCACCTCGGGCGACAGGCCGGCCTCGAACGCGGCGCGCGAGGCGGCGCGCTCGCGGTCGCGGAAGACGTGATGCACCGGGATGTCGCCGCCGCAGCGCACGACGAATTTCTCGCCGCGATCCTGCGCCACGAAACTGAGATTGGTCAGCCCGCCCTTGAGCGGTTCCAGCGAAACCGTGCCTTGCCAGCATGGCAGGGCTGCGAGCTTTCGCAGAAGGGCGTCATCGGTCATGCCTTTATGCTAGCGTGCCGGCCTTCAGAGAGGAAACAGACATGCCCGACGCCCGCGTAACCAATACCATCACCGGCCGCGACGCCTTCCTGCGCGTGCTGAGCGACGAGGGCGTGGTGAAGATGTTCGGCAATCCGGGCACGACCGAGCTGCCGATCATGCATGCGCTCTCCTCGGCGCCGGAGATGGGCTACGTGCTCGGCCTGCAGGAGGCGGTGGTGATCGCCATGGCCGACGGCTATGCCCGCGCCTCGGGCAAGCTCGTCTCGTGCAACGTCCACGTGGCACCCGGCCTCGGCAACGCGATCGGCTCGATCTACACCTCGCAGATGTCGGGCACGGCGATGATCGTCACCGCCGGCCAGCAGGAGCAGGGCCACGGCCTCACCGAGCCCCTGCTCTACGCGCCGCTGGTGCCGATCGCCCAGCCGGTCGTGAAATGGGCGGTCGAGGTCAACCGCATCGAGGACCTGCCGCGCATCCTGCGCCGCGCCGCCAAGGTCGCGACCACCGCGCCGACCGGGCCGGTGTTCATCTCCCTGCCCGGCGACATCCTGAACAACGAGGCGGCGATCGATCTCGGCGCCACGACGCGCGTCGACACGGCAGTCCGGCCGAGCGATGCCGCGCTGGAGCAGGTTGCCCGGCGCATCCTCGCCGCGAAGAATGTCGTCATGGTCGCGGGGCCCGAGGTCGCGAGCTCTGATGCGTTCGCCGAAGCGGCCGAGTTGGCCGAGACGCTGGGCGTGCCGGTGTGGCACCAGACGGTCGGCTACGGCGCGCACTTCCCGAGCGAGCACCCCTGTTACGTCGGCGCGCTCAACCGCGACCAGAAGCGAGTGCGCTCGATTCTCTCCGAGTACGACCTGATGCTGTGCGTCGGCTCGGACGTGCTGCAGATGTCGGTGTGGAGCGAGGTCGAGCCGCTGCCCGAGACCACCAAGGTGGCGATGATCGGCCTGCGCGACTGGGAAATGGGCAAGAACTTCCCGGCCGAGATCGCCCTGCGCGCCGACGTCAAGGAGACCCTGAAGGCGCTGGTGCCGGTGCTGAAGAAGCTCGGCGGATCGGCGCTCGCCGACAAGGCGAAGGCCTCCGTCGCCAAGCTGGCGGAAAAAAATTGGAGCGCGCAGCGTACCCAGCGGCTCAAGGCGCTGCAGGCCCCCAAGGCCGGCGAGCCGCTGCCGCCGGACTGGGTGATGTCGCGCATCGCCGCGGCGATCCCGAGCGACGGCATCCTGGTCGAGGAAGGCTTGACCAGCACGCCGACCCTCTTCTCGTTCTATCCCTATCGCGACCGCAAGAGCTTCTTCGGCAACGTCTCGGGCGGCATCGGCTGGGGCATCGCCGCGGCGGTCGGCGTGCAGATCGCCGAACCCAAACGGCGCGTGTTCGCGGTGATCGGCGACGGCAGCGCGATGTACTCCATCACCGCGCTGTGGAGTGCCGCCAACCAGAAGCTGCCGGTGATCTTCCTGATCATGAACAACGCCGGCTATCAGATCCTGAAGAACCGGCTGAAGCTGTTCCACGGCAACGATGCGCCGATCGGCATGGACTTCCAGGACCCGCCGCTGGACGTCACCAGGATCGCCGAGGGTTTCGGCGTCTCAGCCGAGCGCGTCGACACCGCCGACGGCTTCGACGCGGCGATGAAGCGGGCACTGGCGCGGACCGACAGCCCGACCCTTCTCGAAGTGATGGTGAAGAAGGTGGGCTAGCTGTTCCAAGGCGGCTTCCCCACCGTGGGCACAAATCGATAGTGGCAGGAGTTGATTGAGTTGCTGAGTTCGTACTCACCATTGCCGCGACCGATGAAATTCATAATTCCCCCTGAGGGGTCCTTGTAGCTCGCAGTAATCTTGCCGTCGCTTTTGACAGGCTCGGAAAACAGCCTCCGGGCATAATTGACGCCAAGTGTGAGCACGCCGTTAGAAATGTCCACCGTGTAGGTTTGGCCCCATCCGGAGCAGGCCTGTATCGACTTCTCCGGGATTAATTGTGTGCGGTATGTCGTGCTCTCTGCCTGAGCTTGGGTGGCAAGCACCCCCAGCACTCCAGCAATCGTCATGTAGCGCATCGAATATCCTCCCGTGCTACATCTTCACCATCGTAGGGTACCACCATTTAAGCCTACGGCGACTATGACCGCTTTGGGTCAAGAGACGACGTGCCGGGGTTGTCGCCAGGAGTGCGCTTCACTCCTGAAAGCGAACAAGCTTCAAACTTATGAGTACACGCCCTAGACCAGATTCCGTTGAGACGAACCCATGCTCTTCCGGACCGTCAGCTTGGCGGCGAATGCTATCCGTCGTTCACGCTCAATCTGCTTTCTCCGCCATCGCCTGCAACACCTCCTCGAGCGTGCACTGAAGCTGCTCCATCGTTGCCAGGAGCTTGTCGCTCTTGCTGATGCGGATCGGCGTCGGCGGCAGCTTCAGGGCGGCTGCCAGCTGCTCGTGCTTGATCTTGCACACCACCCCCTCGGGCACGCCGTAGCGCGCGGCGATTTCCCGCGGCGATCCCGTGGCGCTC
>Ga0068856_100006872_pt1 | contig 11129 bp, 10 predicted proteins | sample KBSCornC62_FD_66595 | JGI IMG/M metagenome (GOLD analysis project Ga0068856, IMG submission 66595) | Corn rhizosphere microbial communities from Kellogg Biological Station, Michigan, USA - KBS Corn C6-2 | ecosystem: Host-associated > Plants > Roots > Rhizosphere > Soil ... | reverse complement strand
CGGCGGCTGCCGGGTGGGCCGGAGTTGGCACCGCGCCGTGCCACGATGAGGTGGCAGAACGGATGGTTGCCGGAGCGTCGTAGGGCCGGTCCCTCAGCTCCTCTGGATGAGCGCTTTATTAAGTTGTCGATTCAGTTGTCCTAGGGAGCGTAAGCCTCTGGGGGCCTGTGGGGACCCATCCGTCCGGATCCCGAGACGACGGCGTGCCGCCGTCGTCTCGTACTCTTGAAGAGGTCGCGGATACCGATTTCAGAGTGGAGAGCCCGGTGCTGGAAGAGGTGGAGCGGTGGCTTGCCGCGCGCTCCTCGCAGGCGTCGGACTGGCCCGTGGCCCGGCTGCTGGCCGCGAAGGAGTCACGGCGCTCCCGGATCAGCGTGGTCCTGCCCGCGCTGGACGAGGAGGAGACGGTCGGCGCGATCGTCGCCGCCGTGCGCGAGGACCTCATGGAGGCCGCACCGCTGGTCGACGAGCTGCTGGTGGTGGACTCCGGCTCGGCCGACCGCACCGCGGAGAACGCCGCGGCCGCCGGCGCGAAGGTGCTGCACCGCGACGAGATCCTGCCCGGCATCCCCTCGGTGCCCGGCAAGGGCGAGGTGCTGTGGCGGTCCCTGGCCGCGACCACCGGCGACCTGGTGTGCTTCGTCGACGCGGACCTTAAGGAGTTCTCCTCCACGGTGGTCACCGGAGTCCTCGGACCGCTGCTGGCCGGCCGGGACGAGAGCATCCACCTCGTCAAGGCGATGTACGACCGGCCGCTGGTCGCCGGCTCGGCGGTGCTGCCGGCCGGCGGCGGCCGGGTCACCGAGCTGGTCGCGCGGCCGATCCTGAACCTGCACTGGCCGCTGCTGGCCGGATTCGTGCAGCCGCTGGGCGGGGAGTACGCGGCGCGCCGGTCGCTGCTGGAGCGGCTGCCCTTCCCGACCGGCTACGGCATCGAGACCGCGATGCTGATCGACACCCTGGCGCTGGTCGGCCTGGACGGCATGGCGCAGGTGGACGTCGGCGTGCGGCTGCACCACCACCAGGACGACGCGGGGCTCGGCCGGATGGCCAGCGAGATCATGCAGGTGGCCTGGGAGCGGCTGCAGCGCGAGGGGCGGATCGTCCCCGGCGGGGACGACGCCCGCCCGCACACGCTGATGACGCAGTTCCATCGCGAGGCCGAGGGCTTCGCGCCCCGCTCGACCGATGTGACGGTGGTGGAGCGGCCGCCTATGCGGACGCTGGCCCGGGACGGCGGCCGTCCGCCTCTGCCGGGGGCCTGGGCCTGAACCAGGAGATCAGGCCCTCGACCCGGACGCCGTCGGGGTCGCGGGGGAACTCGTCGAACTCCGTGACCAGCGCCTCCAGCCGGCGCTGGAAGTCGTCGGCGTTCTCGGCGGAGATGGTCGCCGACAGGTTCATCATCATCCCGCGCTTCTTGGCCGACTCCGGGTCCGAGTCCGGCTCGTCGAGATCGACGGAGCGCAGCATCCGGTCCCGGTAGTCGTTCAGGTTCCCGGCGATGATGTCGTGCATCGCCTCGCGGGTCTCGTCCAGGTGGTCGGTGGGGTTGATGGAGACGCCGGACTGCATCGCCCGGTACTTGGTCTCGACGATCCCGGAGACCACGCGGGTCTCGGCGGGCTCGATCAGCCCGGCCTCCTGCAGCACCTTGAGATGCCGGTAGAGCTTGGTCTGCGGCTGGCCGAGGTCCTCGGCCAGCTCCTTGGCCGACTTCGGCATCCGGTCGCGGGACAGCGCGCGCAGGATGGCCAGGCGCGTGGGATCGGCGAGCGCCTTGATGGTGTCGACATCGGTGACGGTGCGGACCACCTCTTGCAGCAGCGCCACCTGCTCGCGCGCACCGGAGATCTGCTCGTGCGCGTCGGAGATCTGCTCGCGCGCGTCGGCGATCGCGGTGTGTGCCGCACTCAGCACCCCGGCTAGGTCAGAGGTCCCTTTGTCGCTGCCCATGGGGTTCATCTTGCCAGACGCTCACGGATGCGTCATCATTCACTCAAGCGTGAATGATGCGAAGGCAGTGAATGCTCGCGTAAGCGCGAACGTTCATGGATCAGGGAGGGTTCACGATGACCGCAACGCTGGACGCACTGGACGCACTGGACGCACCGCCGGAGCCTGTGCAGCCGGAGCCGGTGCAGCCGGAGCCCGTGGCGAACCCGGACACCGCGGCCACCGCCGCACCCCTGCCCCTGCGCCGCAACCGCAACTTCAACCTCCTGTGGGGCGGCGCCGTCTCCGCCCTCCTCGGCCTGAGCACCGCCGACATCGCCTACCCGCTGGTGATCCTGGCGCTGACCGGCTCGCCGCTGAAGGCGGGCCTGTTCGCCACGGTCCAGCTCATCGCCTCGGTGCTGGCGACGCTGCCGGTGGGGCAGCTGATGGACCGCAAGGACCGGCGGCGGATGCTCCTGCTGTCCGAGTCGGTGCGCGCGGTCGCCGCCGGGTCCGTCGCCGCCGCGTACTTCCTCGGCGCCCTGACGTTCTGGCACCTGCTGCTCACCGCCGCCGCACTCGGCGCGATCCAGCCCTTCGCCGGGGCGCGGACGCTGCTGCTGCGCCAGGTCGTGGCACCGGAGCAGCTCCAGGCCGCGCTCACCGCCGACCAGGTGCGCCAGCAGGGCTGTGAGCTGGCGGGGCCGCCGCTCGGCGGGGCGATGTTCGGGATCTCGCGGGCGCTGCCGTTCCTGTTCGCCATGGCCACCGGGCTGATCTCGCTGCTCACCGTGGTGCTGCTGAAGCTGCCGAAGGCCGAGCAGACCTCTGACACCGCCGGCACCGCCGACGCCGCCACCGCCACCGCCACCGCCACCGCCGATGCCGCCCCCAAGAACCCCCACGGCGGCGCCCTCCTCGGCCTCAAGACGATCCTGCGCGACCCGGTGATGCGCGCGACCGCCCTGGCGCTGTGCCTGGTGAACACCGCCGGCTACCCGGTCTTCCTGAGCCTGGTCGTGCGCATGCAGCACCATCACGCCGGCTCGGGCACCACCGGCCTGGTGGTCGGGGCCATGGCGCTCGGCGGGCTGGCCGGGACCGCGCTGGTGAAGCCACTGCACAAGGTGATGCGCCCCGGGTGGCTGCTGATCGCGGCCTGCCTGACCTTCGCGCTCACCGACTTCGGGATGACCTTCGTCGACGCCCCGGCCGCCGACGCCGCGTTCCTCGCCGCCGGCGGGGCCGTGATCCCCTCGGCCGTGGTGATGGTCAACGTCCTGATCCTGCAGGCGGTGCCGGACGAGCAGCGCGGCCGCACCGCCGCCGCGCTGGAGATGTTCCTGCTGGTCGGTATGCCCGCCGGGATGCTGGTGGCCAGCGCCGCGCTGCAGTGGTTCTCGCCTACCGCGACGCTGCTGGGCCTGTCCCTGCTGATGTCGGTCGCGATGCTGTACGCGGTGTCCCAGAAGGCGCTGCGGGCCGCGCAGTGGCCGGACGCCCAGGGCTCCTGAGCTTCCCCCGGACCGGGGAGTGCCGGCCGGCGCTGTGTGGAGCGCCGGATCCGGCACTCCCCTTCACCGTGCGATGAGCCGGCACGTGACGCCCCGGCGCGTGCTGACCGTGCAGCCCCTGCTTCGCCAGGTGGTGCGAGTGGAGACGGTGCACCAGGTGCTCGTGGGCGTGTTCGCCGGTCCGCGCTCCCGCGGTGTCGGCGACCTTCACCACGGCGGCCGCGGGCGCCGCCGGAGGCGGCTTCGGCGCCGAGCCGCCGAACAGTCCGAGCCCGGCCAGCAGCCCGGTCCCGCACACCGCGACGACCGCGGCGATCAGGCCGGGCCGGCTCATCGGCCGCCCCTCGCTCACGACTCCCAGCTTGTCGTTGTAGGCCAGTCGATCCCGGTACCCGGGCCCCGCGTACTCGGCGGGCTCCCGGTCAGGCGGCTCGGTCCCGATCATGCCCCTCATTAGACACAGGGTGAGGCTCCCCGTCGGCGTCCGGCCCGATGTCGGCCACCCGTTTCACTCGTCCGGACCTGGCGCGCTGCCGCGCGGCGCGCAGCCGGCGCAGGCGTTTGACCACCTCCGGCTCCAGGGCCAGAGCCGCCTCGTCGTCCAGCAGCGCGTTGAGCAGCTGGTAGTAGCGGGTCGCGGAGATCTGGAACCGCTCCCGGATCGCCTGCTCCTTGCTGCCGGCGTTGCGCCACCACTGCTTCTCGAAGGCCAGGATCGCGCGGTCCCGGTCTGTCAATCCGCCCCCGGGCTCGCTGGTGTTCATGCAGGACAGGGTACGGCCGCGCACCCACAGAGCATCCACCGGGCGCCATGGGCTACCGTGGTGCCGATTACAGGTCTATACCAATCAACAGCTGGACGAACCGGCTGAAGCCCGCTTGCGCCCATCATCACGACAGGTTTGCGATGACACTGCTGACGAACGCCCGGATCGTCCTTTCCGACGGCGTGCGAGCCGACGGCTGGCTGCGGCTGGACGGCCACCGCATCGCCGAGGTGGGCCCGCGCGGCTCGGTCCCCGAACCGTCGAACACGGACCCGCACGAGGCGTTCATAGACCTGGCCGGACGCTATCTGCTGCCCGGCTTCGTCGACATGCACGTCCACGGCGGCGGGGGCGCGGCCTTCAGCTCCGGCGACGTCGAGCAGGCGGTGCGCGCCGCGGCCTTCCACCGCGCGCACGGCACCACCACGACCATCGCCTCCACGGTCTCCACCGACCTCGACGACCTGCAGCGCTACCTGTCCGACCTGGCCGGGCTGGTCGAGGACGGGCTGCTGGCCGGGCTGCACATGGAGGGCCCGTTCATCTCCAAGTCCCGCTGCGGCGCCCACGACCCGGCCCTGCTGCGCGTGCCGGACCCGGCGGTGCTGCGGCCGCTGCTGGCCGCCGGGCGCGGCACCGTGAAGATGGTGACCCTGGCCCCCGAACTGGACTTCGGCATCGAGGCCACCGCGCTTCTGGCCAACTCCGGCGTGATCGCCGCGGTCGGGCACACCGACGGCGGCTACGGCATCACCAACGAGGCGTTCTCGCACGGCGCCCGCGTGGCCACCCACCTGTTCAACGCGATGCCCGGCGTCCACCACCGCGAGCCTGGCCCGGTGGTCGCCGCGATCGAGGACGAGACCGTCGTCGTCGAGCTCGTCAACGACGGCATCCACGTGCACCCGGCGGTGATAGGCATGGTCTTCAACGCCGTCGGCCCGCATCGCGTGGCCCTGATCACCGACGCCATGGCCGCGGCCGGGCAGGCCGACGGCATGTACCGGCTCGGCGCGCTGGACGTGGAGGTCTCCGAGGGCGTGGCCCGCCTGGCCGGCGGCGGCTCGATCGCCGGCAGCACCCTGACGATGGACACCGCGCTCCGGCGCGCGGTGCGCGAGCTGGGCCTGCCGATCGAGGACGCGGCGGTGTCGGCCTCCCTGACCCCCGCGCGCGCCCTGGGTCTGGACCACGAGGTCGGCTCGATCGAGGCCGGCAAGTTCGCCGACCTGGTCGTGCTCGACGACGACCTGGAGGTGCGCGGCGTCATGAAGCGCGGCGAATGGGCCGTCGCCCCGAAGTGAGATTCAGGGCCGGCATTTCCCTGTAGGTATTTCAATACGCGTAATTCACCGCTCTCCGGGCCGGATCCGCACCGCGCCCCGGACAATCGCGGACGTGATTCATCGGCTGGAACGACTCAACCCCTTGAGCCGGTCTTGGCAGTGGGGGACCCGGCCGTACCCCGGTGGCGTCGCGGATCAGTCCCGGTTCACCTCGGGGTTCCCAGCGGTCCCACGCGTTCGTACTCGCGTTCCGTCCACGCCCAGGAAGATGCGCCGCCCGGGTGAATCTGGACGGCCGCGGACGGCTTTCCAGCTATAAAAGCCGAACCCCCTGGGCGAGAATCCATGTGTGGGCTTCATCTGAATCTGGTTTTCATCCCGCTTCGGGAACGAATGGCCCCGCCGACCCGGGCGACGGCCACTCTCCATAGCCGACCGCATCACTAGGTAGAGATTCACGCACGGCGGCCGAAAAACGCCGGGCACTCGCAGGCGAAGGAGTCGCTGTCATGGTCTTCTCGGTATCCGGTGTGCTGCTGCTGGGCATCATCACCTTCATCCTGTTCCGCAAGGACGGACTCAAGGTCTCGCACATGATCGTGTGCGCGCTGCTCGGCTTCTACCTCGCGTCCACCTCGATCGCCCCGAACATCAAGCAGAGCGGCGCCTCCATCGCCAGCTTCATCAGCAACCTGCACTTCTAGGCACCGGCCCAGGTGCCCAGGTAAGGGGTCGAACAACTATGGCGGGATCGATGGGGCCGGAGAACCCCATCCAGCGCCTCGTCCGCGGCTTCCGTGATCATCCGATCACGGAGGCCGTCGGCCGTTACTCGAACACCACGCGGCACGCCTCCAAGCGCGCCAAGGCGAGGGCGCTGGACATCGGGCACCCCCTGGTGGTGCTCACGCGCGGGACCCGGCACATGGCCGCGGACGCCAAGACGTACTGGACCGAGGCCGGCGGGCACGAGAAGCACAAGGAGTGGCGGGACCTGGTGGTCTTCGTCTTCGCCGTGTGCGCGGTGGCCGTGGGCTTCCAGCCCTACGGCATCCTGCTGCTGCTCGCGATCTGGGCCGCGGCGGCCACCTACCTGGGCCGGGACCGTCCCGACCCCGGCAAGGACCCGGAGAGCGACGCGCACGTCGCCCGGCTGCAGTCGGCCTACAACGGCCTGGTGCCCTACCTGATGGACACCCACGACCCGGACGAGCGCTTCAAGCCCGGCGGCGGCTACCGCGACGGGTTCACCGAATGGGAGTTCGACGACGCCGACCGGCTGGTCTCGCTCAAGCTCCAGTACTCCCCCTTCTTCAAGGACGGCGAGGCCGACTCCCGGGCCAAGGTCGAGCGGGCCCTGGAGGGCAAGATCGGCCAGTCCAACGAGTACCTGTACGACTGGGACGAGGAGGGCAACAAGCTCGCCGTCCGGATCCTGCCGCCGCTGCCGATCGGCATCCCGGCCCAGCCGTGGAAGGTCGCCGAGATCGAGTACGTGCTCGGCTTCACCGACCCCACCTCGACCGCGCGCCTGATCCCGGTGCAGCTGAGCGCCGAACCCGGCGGCGAGGTGCCGATGGTGGAGCTGGCCCCGGTGGTCTGGCGGCACGGCCGGTTCGCCGCCGAGCCGCACCTGCTGGTGGCCGGCGTGCTGGGCAGCGGCAAGTCGAACCTGCTGCGCTCGCTGGCCGCGCAGGCCCTGGGCCACGGCCACCTGGTGACCGCGATCGACGCCGAGCACACCGGGCACTTCGAGGAGTTCTCCGGGCGCGACGGGGTGCTGCGGGTGGAGTCCGCGGCGCCGGCCGCGATGGACCTGCTGGACTGGGTGGCCGCGGAGTCCACGCGCCGCGCCGAGCGGCTGCGCGACCTCGGGGACACCGAGGACACGCTGATCGCCGAGCTGGCCAAGCCGCTGTGGCTGTTCGTGGACGAGCTGGCCGCGCTCGGCGAGGCGGCGGGCCGGGCCGGGCTCGCCGACCCGCAGGACCTGCTGGCCGACCTGATGCGGGCCGGCCGGACCACCGGGGTGACGGTGGTGCTGTCCTGCCGGGCCGAGCGGGTCTCCGAACTGCGGGCCACGGTCCGCAACCAGGCGCACGCCCGGGTCGGGCTCGGGCAGCTGCCGCCCGGGGCCTCCACCGCGCTGTTCGGCGGGACGCTGGAGATCGGCGGGCCGGCCGTGCTGCCCCCGGGACGCGGGTTCGCCCGGGTCGGCGGCGGGCCGGTGGTGCGGCTGCAGGTGCCGATCGCGGCGGACGTCACGACCGCCCTGCCGGTGCTGGTCGGCGCGGTGGTGGCGGGCGGGGACGGCGCGGAGCCCGGGGACGACGGAGCCGGCGGGTTCGGCGGATTCGACGCCGCCGGCGGGACAGGGGATAACACCGGCGACGGGCCGGAGGCCTACTGAGAGCGGGTCCGGTGGGACGGACGAGGCGGACGGTGCTGACGCGCCGCCCGCCTCACGCTTTTCCCCATTGTCGAAAAGTTCCCGATCGCCCAGGTGAGGAGGCTCACGGCGGCAATCGTTCGACTTCGAACTGGGTATGCCTGCGCGCTGGGTAGTGTTGGACACTATGAGTATCCCCAAGCGTGCCGCGATAGGCCTCGCGGCGACGGTGACGGCCCTGATCCTGACCGCCTGCTCGTCGACCGCGTCCAGCGGCTCGTCCAACGGATCGTCCGGTGGGGCGGCGTCCGCCACCACGACCGCCGGCGCCCAGGCCGCGCCGAGCACCGCCGCCGCGGACTGGTCGCGCAACCCCGACCAGACCTCGACGGCCCGCAAGGCCGGCCTGCCGATGCTCGGCAGCGAGATGCTCCAGGTCCACTACCACGCGCACCTCGACGTGATCGTCGACGGGAAGCCCGTCACCGTGCCGCAGTACGTCGGCATCGACGAGAACGCGCAGACCATCACCGCGCTGCACACCCACGACACCAGCGGCGTGCTGCACATCGAGTCCGGCAAGGACACCCCCTTCACCCTCGGGCAGTTCTTCACCGAGTGGGGCCAGCCGCTGAGCGCCACGCAGATCGGCCCGGTCGCCCTCGGCGCCGACCACGAGCTGCACGTGATCGTGAACGGCAAGGAGGTCACCGGGGACCCGGCGGCGTACGTGCTCAAGTCGCACGACGAGATCGCGGTCTGGGTCGGCGCGAAGGGCCAGAGCCCGCAGGTGCCGTCCTCGTACAACTTCCCCGCCGGACTGTAGTCGCGGCCGCCTCCGGAAGGCCCCGGCGCCGCCCACCTCGACGTTCTGCGCGCTTAGCAGAAATCACGCCGTCCGGCTCCCGGATTCCTGCGCGACTCAGACTTCTGCGGTTCCCGCCGGGTCAGGCCCTGGTCAGACAGGGTCCTGATCCGGTGTGACATTCAGCACTCGGCACAACGGGATAACGGAACACCGAACCTCTGTGCCGCGTGGGGCGCGATGCGCTACCTTCTAAGGGTGGCGATGTCTCAGGCGAGCGGTTCGACGGCGGGTCCGATGACCCCGCCGCGGCGCGTCGGTGTGCCGCCGCTGAACCTGGGCAACCAGGCCGTGGCCGACCGGCTGGACCGGCATTTCGCGGCGATCGTGGACACCCCGGCCGCGCACGGCGACGACAACGCCACCGAGGCCCTGGAGACCATGATCGCGGTGCTCCCCCGGACCGGCGGTGCGCGGCGTTCCGAGCGGGCCCTGTGGCTGCGCGCGCCGTTCCGGCGCCTGAAGCGGCTGATCGGGCTGTAACCGCCCGGGCGGATCTGCACCGTATCGCGGATGAGCATACGGTTGTCCCATGGCTGACACCACCAACGACGCCGGCATCGGCGCGCGCATCAAAGAGCTGGTCGCGCAGGAGCACCGCCTGCGGTCGCACCCGAATCCCACGCCCGAGGACCTCACCGCGCTCAAGAGCGCGGAGAACGAGCTGGACCAGTGCTGGGACCTGCTGCGGCAGCGGCGGGCCAAGCAGGAGACCGGCGGGAACCCGAGCGACGCCAAGGCCCGGGCGGTCGGCGAGGTCGAGGGGTACCTGCAGTAGATCCCGCGGCGAACGCCGAAAAAGGGGACGGCCCGGCGCATGCGCCGGGCCGTCCCCTTTCCGCTCCCCCGAGCGGCTCCCCTCTCAGGCCTCCGTGATCGCCGCGGCGACCGTCTGCCGTGCCGCCCGGCGGGCCGGGACCACCGCGGCCAGGACGCCGGCCAGCGCTCCCGCCACGACGTAGATCAGCAGCTGCTGGTACGGGATCGCCAGGCTGCCCACGCCGGTGGCCTTGGCCACCAGGTGCACCAGGGCCCAGCCGAAGCCGCCGCCCATCACGATGCCGAGCGAGACCCCCAGGACCGCCATGAGCATCGCCTCGACCATCAGCATCCGCCGCAGCTGCTGCTTGGTGAGGCCGAGGGCCCGCAGCAGCGCGCTCTCCCGGGTGCGCTCCAGCACCGACAGCGACAGGGTGTTGGCGATGCCGATCAGCGCGATCAGGATCGCCAGGCCCAGCATCGCGGTGAACAGCGCGAGGATCTGGTCCAGGCTGCTGTTCAGCTGGTTCTTGTAGTCGGCGACGCTGTTCACGGTCAGCAGCGGGTCGTCGCCGACCGCGGCCTCGATCGCGGCGCGGGACGCCGCCGGCGGGACTCCGGACCTGGCCAGCATGGTCACCGTGTCCGGGCCCTTGGCCGGGAGCAGCCGCCGGAAGTCCGGGACCGACACCACAGTCTCCGGCATGCCGATGCCGCTGTCCTCGTATGTCGCCACGACCTTCAGCGTCAGGGTGCCGCCGCCGGCCGCCGTGGCCGTGACCGTCTGCCCGACCGCCGTGTGCAGGGAGGTGAGGCGGCTGTCCTGCAGGGCCACCGTGCCCGGGACGACGTCGCTGATCGAACCCTGCTTCATGATCGGGTTGATCAGCGTGTGGTAGCCGATCGCGTCCATGGCGCCGGCCCGCTCCGACTGGCCGTTGACCGTCACCTTGTCCTCGTACAGCGCCGCGACCGTGCCGAGCTGCGGCAGGGCCCTGAGCTTGGCGACGGTGCCCTCCGGAACGGCGCGGTCGGGCTCGGCGACCACCTGGTAGTCGAACGGGAAGTGCTGCCTGATGGAGTCCGTGGCCGAGGCCTTGATGGACGAGGTGACCACGGTGAACATCGTCACCAGCGTGATGCCGATGGTCAGCGCGGCGGTGGTGGCGGCGACCCGGCGCGGGTTGCGCCCGGCGTTGGCCGTCGCCAGGCGGGCCGTCGGGCCGAGCACCCTGCCCGGCAGCCAGCCCAGCAACCGGATCACCGGAGCGGCGATCACCGGGCCGAGGGCCAGGACGCCGACGAAGGTCACCATCGCGCCGCCGGTGAGGACCATGAAGCCCTGGCTGCGGTCCTGGTTCTGCATCCCGAGGTAGCCCACGGCGATGCCGGCCGCCCCCAACAGCAGGCCGATGGTGACGCGGACGCGTCCGGCCTTGCGCGTCACCCGGGTCTCGCCGAGCTGCGCCGACAGCGCCTGCACCGGCGCGACGCGGGTGGCGGCGCGGGCGGGCAGCACCGCGGACCCCACGGTCAGCAGCAGGCCCAGCCCGATCGAGTAGAGCGCCGCGCTTGGGTTGACGACCAGATGGTCGGTCGGCATGTTCAGCC
>Ga0068856_100006868_pt1 | contig 11132 bp, 11 predicted proteins | sample KBSCornC62_FD_66595 | JGI IMG/M metagenome (GOLD analysis project Ga0068856, IMG submission 66595) | Corn rhizosphere microbial communities from Kellogg Biological Station, Michigan, USA - KBS Corn C6-2 | ecosystem: Host-associated > Plants > Roots > Rhizosphere > Soil ... | reverse complement strand
CCGATCGTGTCCACGACACTGACCGTGAACGACGCCGATGAGTCGTTGCCGTGCGAATCACTGGCGTTGCAGGTCACGGTGGTGTTACCGAGGCCAAATCCCGTTCCCGACGCGGGAGTGCAGCCGAAGCTCGCGACCGCGTCGTCCGGATCGCTCGCCGAGGCGGAATAGGTCACTGTGGCACCAGAGCCGCTGGTCGCCTCTACAGAGAAGTCTCCAGGCGTCGTGATAGTCGGGGCCGTGTTGTCGGGCGGAGGCGGCTGCGGAGTAACGGTAATCGTGAAACTTGCCGGGGTGGCGGTGTTGCCGGCGTCGTCAGTGGCTGTACAGGTCACTGTTGTGGTGGTGATTGGGAAGGTCTCTCCCGAGGCGTGGTCGCATCCGTGTGCTGCAAGGTCGCCATTGGGGTCGCTGAAGTCCACGGTGAATGTAACGACCGCCCCATCGCTGCTGGTGGCCTGCTTAGTGATGTCCGGAGGCACGGTGATCACCGGTGGGTCGCCGTCGAGCAGACGCAGACTGCGATCCGTCATCGCTGACGCCAGCGGCGTCCCGCACAGGAGCACAAAGGCGCAGACCGCCACTAGCCATCTGATCGTCATCCTCGGAGACCCCCTCCTCAAGGGTTATGGCCCCCCGGTCAAGATCAAGGCAAAGGCGGTTGCAACCAGAAGCGCAAATCCGGCCAACGTCAAATCGAGCTGGCGGTCCGAGACGAACACTGCGACCGGGCGCCACGGAACGCGGTTCGCCGGTATCACGGCAATCGACAGGGACGCGATCGCGAACGACAGCGCGACCACGATGAATATGGACGCCAGTCCTCCCGATGCGGGTGACTTCGAGTGGAGCAGGTTGTTCGAGCCGATCGAGGCTCCCGAAACCTGCGGCGGGGTAGTGATCGTGGGAACGACGGGCTGCGGCTTCTTCGCCACGACCTTCTTTCGGTGCACCTTCTTCGGTTTTACGGGCTTGCGGACCGGCTTCTTGACGACCGGTTTCTGCACATGCACGACGTTCGGTTGGGGCGCGCTCGAGGGCGAAGGCGTGGGGGTGGGCGTCGGCCGCGGCTGCGATTTCGGTCGGGGCGCCGGCTTAGGCTTAGGCTTAGGCTTCGGCTTCGGCGGGGGCGCCGGATCCGGTGCCGGATCGGGTGATGGGGCGGTTGTAGTGGTCGGGGGGTCGTCGGCGAGCGCGGCCGGCACAACGGCGGTGGCGAGCACTACCGCGCACAGCAAGAACAACGGCGCTCGGGCCGATCCCGCAATGAGGCGGCGCAATCCTGACAAGCCTTTTGCTCCTCGCTGTAGCTCCCCCGGTACCAGATGGATTGTAAGTCGGAAACGGCACAAACCACAAGGGCCCCTACACTCTTTTGGGTGACAGATCGGGGCGAAAAGCTGATCGCCGACAACCGGCGGGCCCGGCACGACTACCACCTACTCGACCGGGTGGAGGCAGGCCTGGTCCTGACCGGGACCGAGGTCAAGTCGCTTCGAGACGGCCGGGCCTCCCTTCAACAAGCCTACGCGGACGTGCGGGACGGGGAAGCCTGGCTCGTGGGGGCCCACATCTCGGTCTACGACCAGGGCAACCTGGCCAACCACGATCCGGACCGCGATCGGAAGCTTCTGCTCCACAAGAAGGAGCTCGAGTCCCTCGCGGGCAAGGTCAGCCAGAAGGGCCTCACGGTCGTCCCGACGAGGCTCTACTTCAAGAACGGCCGCGCCAAAGTCGAACTTGCCCTGGCCCGCGGCAAGGAGGGGCGTGACAAGCGTCGCGACATCGCGAAGCGCGAAGCCGACCGTGACATGCAGCGGGCCCTCAAGTCCCGCAGATAGTGCGATTTGCATCGAACCGATCGACCGGTTCGTTGCGTACCCTTTCAAAAGCAGACAGAACGCACACCACAGGGGGTTTTCATGATGCGCGTTTTTGCAGGAGTCGCTGCGCTGCTGGTAGCTGCCGTCATCTCGGCGGGTGCGATCGCAGCCGATCGAGCTTTCCCGGAAGTCATTCAGCTTCCGAGGGGCTTCCAGCCGGAAGGGATCGAAGTCGGAAAGGGCACGACGTTCTACGTTGGGTCGGTCGCCAACGGTGCGATCTATCGCGGCAACCTCCGCACCGGCGCGGGCGCAATCTTTGTTCCGGGCGAAACCGGAAAGGCGGCCACCGGCATCGAGTTGGACAAGCAGAACAGATTGTGGGTGGCGGGCGCCGGAACGGGCAAGGGGTTGGTCTACAACGCGCGGACCGGAACGCTTATCCGCACATACACATTTGCCACGGCGGACACGTTTATCAACGACGTGGTCGTGACGCGAACAGCTGCCGTGTTTACCGATTCGCGCAAGGCTGTCCTCTACAAAGTCCCGATCGGTGTCGGCGGATCGATCGGGTCGTCGGTACAGACGCTCACGCTCAGCGGCGCCTTCGCGCTCGCGAACGGCTTCAACCTCAACGGAATCGATGCGACCCCGAACGGCAAAACGCTCATCGCCGTTCAGTCCAACACCGGGAAGCTCTTCCGGATCGATCCGGGCACCGGTTCGACTCGCCAGATTGACCTCGGTGCCGAGAGCGTGCCGAACGGCGACGGCATCCTCCTGACGGGAAAGGCCCTCTACGTCGTTCAGAACCAGCTCAACCGCGTGGCGGTCATCAAGCTCTCGGCCGATCTCGCCGCCGGGCGCGTCTTGACTCGCTTGAGCGACCCGGACTTCGCAGTGCCGACGACGATCGACCACCACGGCCGCCGCCTTTACGCGGTCAACGCGCGCTTCGGTATCACCAACCCGGGGGCGGCGGCGTTCCAGGTCGTTCAGCTGTCTAAGCCGAAGAAGGCCTGATCGAGGCTACAATTCGAGAAACATACGGGGGCGATCTGGTTTCGACGTGGTCGATTCTCCGGCAGAGCTGCAAGCCGAGGTCGCCGGTTGGCCTCGTAAATCCACCGGCAAAACAGTACGTGCGAATGACAAACTCGCACTCGCTGCCTAACCTAGTTAGGTAACGACGTCGCTCCGGACTGGGCCCGTGGTTCGGGTAGCGGCGCCAGATAACGGGCTCGGCGCGGAGGGAGAGCCAATCGCCCAAAGCGCGACACTTAAGGATGGCTAGATCGTCGGTAGGGCGTCCGCCCCCGGCCGCCGTTCGAAGTTAAAGCGCGGACTACGCTTGTAGACGTTCTGACCGGTGCGACGACGGACGCGGGTTCGATTCCCGCCGCCTCCACTCCCCGCTCGATGCTAGTTCATCGATGCGAAGGCGCGCGCGACTGCAGCGGTGCGTGTGTGGACTTGCAGCTTCTTGTACGCGTGCTCGAGGTGCGTACGCACCGTATGCGGTGAGACCAGAAGAAGAGCCGCGATTTCCTGGTTGGTCAAGCCGCGGGCGACCCACGCAAGTATCTCGGCCTCTCGACCCGTAAGGGAGTGCGCGTCCGCTTCGTGAACGAGTTCGGCGTCAAAGCGATCGCGAAGCGCGACCAGAAACGGTCTCAAGAGCTCGAGCAGATCTCGATCGCGATCGGCGAAATCCCCGTCGGCTCGTCGTCGGCCGACATAGAAATAGCGCGCGATGCCAGGCGGCGCCGAGAGCCAGAGGCGAATCTGGTGCTCGATCCCCAGCGGTCGAAGGGCGTGGTTGTAGTAGTCCAGCTGGTGGAGCTCTCGAGCCGACAGGAAATCGGAGATCTTCAGCGCGCGGGGGTCCGAGCGCCGCCTCATCATGCTTAGTGGGTACTCGCGGCAGAACGTGCTCACCGCGTCGACCACCTCGGCCGGGGGATCGGTTGCAGGCAGTTCGCATGCGGTGAGCAGGCGATGGCTGACGACCTCCCGCTCGTTGTAGCCGACGACCTCGCCCGGAACCAGATGCGCGAGCCCGTCTACCACGCGCTCAGCGTACTCCTCGGGATCTTCGGCCGAATGCGCGTCGTCGATCAGCGCCAGCGCATCGCTCATGTCTTTGCCGCTGAAGCCCGCCACCGCCACCGCTCAAGCATAGACCCCGATCTGCTTGCGCAGAAATACGAGGAACGTCGTATTGCCGGTGCGCGGACGAGCAACGAACCTCGATCCGAAGGAAACGAACAGAAAGGGGAGTCATGAGAGTCAAGAAGATTCCCGGGTTCGCAGCGCTCATTGCTCTGGCGTTTGCGATCGCCGGGTCAACAAGCGAAAACGCGAGAGCCGTTCCTCCGCCGGGGAACACGGCCGTGCAGTGGAACCAGATCGCCGAGGACACTGTCGTCGGCTCGGGCACCCAGCTGCCGGAAGGTTTCCTCTACATGGCCTACGTCGCTGCGGCCGTCTACGACGCCGATCTCGCGATCGAGGGCGGCTTCGAGCCCTACGGTCCTACGATCGCCGCCGCCCCCGGGGCATCGGCCGACGCGGCGGTAGTCGAAGCGGCGTACCGGACGCTCTGGGCTTACTTCCCGCCGGAGGTGTGCAACCCAGCCTCGCCGCCGGTCGCGTACGCGTTCTGCCTGGGCGTGCGTCCTCGTCTCGACGCGCTCTATGCGGAGGCGCTCGCTGCGATTCCGCCAGGGCAGGCGAGGACGGACGGACAGGCAGTCGGGCTACAGGCTGCGAACGACATCATCGCCGTCCGCAGCGGCGACGGAAGGATGACCCCGATCAGCGTGACGTCGTCCTTCCCGACGCTCCCGCCGGGGCCCGGCGCATGGCGCCTTACTCCGCCGTTCCTCGCGCCGCAGACGCCCTGGCTAGGGAACGTGCGTCCATGGGTGCTGCAGACGCTGGACCAGTTTCTGCCGGGCCCACCGCCGTCGCTTCAGAGCCACGAATGGGCCGAGGCGTTCAACCAGATCAAGGCCTACGGCGCGGCGAGTGGCAGCCTGCGGAACGACGAGCAAACCGCGGTCGCCAAGTTCTGGTCGGCGAACACGGTCCGCCAGTACAACCGGGTCGCGCGCGAGATCGCGGCCGCGCGCGGCCTCGGTCTGAGTGACACGGCCCGCCTGGGCGCGATGATCAATCTGGTCGGAGCCGATGCGCTGATGTCGGCCTTCAACGCGAAGTACCACTACCTGTTCTGGCGCCCGGTGACGGCGATCGATCCCACAGCCGTCACGGCGGACGGCTTCGGCCCGGTGCCGGGTTACGCCGACGGCAACGCGGCGACGGCCGAGCATGCCGGCTGGCGACCGCTTCTCACGACGCCGAACCACCCGGAATATCCCGCCGCGCACGGCGTGCTCACGTCGGCGATGGCCGAGGTGTTGAGTTCGTTCCTGGGCACAAACCGGATCGACGTCGACATCCACGGGTTCGACGCGGCCGGCCCGCCGGGGAACCTCAACGCTGTGCGTCACTTCGACACGCCGAACGACCTCCGCGCTGAGATCATTCAAGCCCGGTTGTGGGCGGGCGTGCACTACCACTTCTCGAGCGTCGCCGGCGTCGTCCTCGGCCGAAAGGTCGCGAAGTACGACCTGCGGCACGCCTTTCAACCCAGCGACTGACGAGTAGCGAAGCACTCGCGCCGAGCTCGGGCCGTGACCCGGGCTCGGCGCCGAGGCCGATGGCAATCTTGCGCGGGTTCGATTCCGGCCGCATCCACCCCACCCAAGTTCGACCAATGGGCACGGCGAGTAATCCAGCCTAGATAGGTACGCCGCCTATTCCGGCGTGGGAGACTCTTCGGGTGGAAAGGCCGGACAGCAGGTACGCGCGGAGCGGAAGCGTCTTTGTCGCGTATCAGGCGTTCGGGGCGGGTGCTTTCGACGTCGTAGTCGTGCCGGGGTTTGGTTCGAACATCGAGTTTGGCTGGGAGTTTGAGAGCTGGCGCAGCTATTACGGGTCGCTCGCCTCCTTTGCGCGGGTCATCCTTTTCGATAAGCGCGGCACGGGCGTTTCCGACCCTGTGTCGGGCGCGGCCACGGTCGAGGAGCGAATGGACGATGTCCGCGCTGTGATGGACGCTGCCGGTTCTGAGCGGGCTGCGCTGATTGGCTCCGCGGATGGTGCGGCGATGGCGGCGTTGTTCGCTGCGACGTACCCCGACCGCGCAGCCGCGCTCATCCTCAACAATCCGTTCGTGCGCGGGAGGTGGGCTGCCGACTACCCGTGGGGAACCCGAGACGATCCCGACAGCCCTGCGTCTTTCGCGGACGGCTGGGGCGGGCGAGAAGCAATCGAAGAGCAGATTGCCGAAGACACGCCTGGTCGCATCGGCGATGAGGAGTTCCTACGGCTGATGCAGTCCTACCAACGTCTCTGCGCGAGTCCAACCACCTTCGCAAAGCTGTTGAGTCTCACCATGGAGATCGACGTCAGGGAAGCGCTTCCGATTATCCGCGTCCCGACGCTCGTGACTCACGTCGACCCGTCACGGCATCCACAGGCGATTGCGCCGCCTGGCGACGCGTTAACCACCTTCCGCGTCGAGGCAAGCCGGTACGTCGCCGAGCGAGTGCCGGGCGCTCGCTTCGTGGAGCTGGCGCTTACGGATCCCATCGTCTGGGCGGTCGACCAACGCGAGCCACTCGCACTGTTTCGCGAGTTTCTGACCGGCGCGTGGCAGGCGGGAGCCTGGGAACCAGCCGAACCGGATCGCATCCTGACGACGCTGCTCTTCACCGACATCGTCGACTCGACGGAGCGGGCAGCGCAGCTGGGCGACGCGCGCTGGCGCGACTTGGTCCAGCGACACCATGCACTCGTCAGGCAAGAACTCGTCCGCTTTCGCGGACGCGAGATCGACACGGCCGGTGACGGCTTTTTCGCGAGCTTCGACGGGCCGGCGCGCGGGTTGCGCTGCGCGTCGGCGGTCATCGCGGCCGTTTCCGAACTTGGACTCGAAGCGCGGGCCGGCGTCCACACCGGTGAATGCGAGATCATCGATGGCAAGCCGGGAGGCTGGCGGTTGTCGTCGGAGCACGGATCTCGTCGATGGCCGCTTCCGGCGTCGTATTGGCGTCGAGCACCGTGAAGGATCTCGTCGTCGGATCAGGGATTACGTTCGAGGACCGTGGTGAGCACGAGCTCAAGGGCGTTCCGGGCACCTGGGCCCTTCACGCGGTGGTCAACGCAGAGCCTCGCGACTAATTCGCGATTCGGGAGATCTGACTACGGTGGGAACCTTTCGCGGGTTCGAGTCCGCTCTTACGTCCGTGCTCGCTTAATTCGTCTCTACCGCCGACGCTTCACGGTGATCGTGAACCTCGCCGTCTGCGTATTCGCGCTCGCGTCCGTCGCCGAGCAGACCACGTCCGTGCGTCCGCTGTCGAAGCGGCTGCCTGATCGCGGGAAGCACGACACCGGAACCGCACCATCGACGTCGTCGCGGGCGCTCACCGCGTACGTGACGCGGACGCGCTTGGCCCCTCTCGGAGCGCGAACGGTCTTCGATGTGGCGCCGTTCAGCGTCGGCGGTGTCACGTCGAACTCGAGCCCTGCTACCTCGAGCGTCGCGCTCCACGTCTCTGCTCCCACGCCTCCACCAAGCGATCGCTCGACCCTGCCGCTCCCCGACGCGTCCTCGTAGGAGCCCGTCCCGCCCGTGATCGTGAAGTCCTGCGGCTCGTTCCGCATGGGCTCTTGATCGATGCAGCGCTCTCCGTCCCGTAGTGCAAGGTGTATTTCTCCCTTCCCTGCGACTACGAGTCGGGCGGTGGTCTTCAGCGGTGTTCCGAGGAAGTCCGAAGGGCAGGTCGGTGGACCCATCCTGTAAGACCACACGTACGCTTCGGAGACGCTGCCCAGACCCGGGACCAGGCCTGCCCCGGTGCGCGTGCGGCAATCGGTGGTGTTGTCCGCCGGCTGATCCGGGGGACACGGCACGGGTGTCGACGTCACCCGCAAAGTTCCTCGCAGGTTCAGGATTCCGGTAGCGAGGTGGTGCGTGCCCGATGTCGGTCGAGCAAAGGCCGCCGTGGTCGTCGCGAGCGCGCCAACGAACGCGACGGTCGCTGTCAGCGTGAGAATCACGCCAGCCGCGCACAGTCTCCTCCGCCTCCCATCAGACATCTCGTGCTCCTTGTCGTGGTGGGCCTGACGGTACGACGTGCGGTTGCTGGCTCGAAACGGGGAAATCCCTAGGCAGTTTCGGGAACGGTGCCTAGACTCGGGCGATGGCGACGACGAGCCTCCCGCCTCCTGGGCCGCTGCGGGCGCGTGCGCTACTCGATGCGATTGAGGAAACGGACGATCTGCTCGGCAGCTTGCACCTGTTCGCCAGGGCGCTCGACCAGCCCGGCCTGACTGCGGACCTTCGCGCTGAGATTCATCTACTCCGCGCGCAGTTCGAGGCGGCCGGCCTCGGGCGGATCGACGATGCGATCGGGTCGTTCGAAGCAGCGGCGGACGCCCGGCCGAGCGCGGGGCTGCTGGGCTGCGCGCTCGCCGGCGCCTCGTATTACCGGTTTCGCGCGGGTGAGCCGCTCGACCTGCCGACCTTCGAGCACGCAGTCGCTCGGTCCCAGGAGTCGGCCGATCCTCGCATTCGGGTCTTTGCGCGTGGGGTGCGAGCTTTGGCCGCCGCGACGTACGACCTCGCGCGGGCGCGGGAGCTACTGGAGCTCGAGCTTCGCGAGCCAGACACCATCGGCAACGAGTTCGAGTTCGTGGATATCACGCAGCACCTCTGCACGCTGGAGCTCCACGCAGGACTACTCGCCGCGGCGCGCGGACACCTCAAATCCGTGGAGTCCTGCGCGTGGAGGCCGGACACGCGCGCTCGACACCTCGGGCTACACGCCTCACTCGCCGGGGCCCTGGGCGACGAGGCGACCGCTCGCGACTACGCGGCGCTGGCCGAGCCCGCACTGTCGGAGTCCGGGGACGTCGTCGCGCTCACGCATCTGCGGGTGGCCATGGCCACGCTCGAGCTCTCTGTTGGCAATCCCGGCGGGGCGTGGCGGGCGCTCGAGCGCTCGGCACAGACGACCGGTGCGGGTCAGCACTACCTGCTGGTCAGAGTGTTGCCGTATGCGATCGAAGCACTGGTGGAGCTTGGTCGGTCGGAAGAGGCGGCGACCCTCGCCGACGGACTCGAAGGGGCCGAAGGCATCCTCGCGCGCTGGCGCGGACCGGCATTACGTGCACGCGCGCTTGTCCAGGCACCCACCGATCGCGACCGCGCCCTCACGCTCTTCGACGGCGCGCTTGCCACGGACAAGCAGCTCGGAAGCGGATTCGAGAGCGCGCGCACGCTGTTCGCGCGCGGCCGTGTTCTCCGGCGGTGGAAACGCAGACGCGCTGCACGTGATTCACTCGAGTCGGCACTGGCGAGTTTCGAAGCGATGGGCGCGCAGCTTTGGGCGCTTCGGGTCAGGCAGGAGCTCGAACGAACAGCGGCGCGTCGAGTCGTCGACGGCGAGCTAACGCCTTCGGACGCCCAGGTCGCGCGCTTAGCAGCGAGCGGGCGCACAAATCGCGAGATCGCGCAGACGCTCTTCGTCAGCACGAAGACCGTCGAGGCCGCGCTGTCACGCGTGTACGGGACGCTCGGTGTGCGCTCCCGAGCGGAGCTCGCAGCCTTACGCATCTCTTTCTGACGATTTCAGCCGGCTCAGTCGAGGAGCTGAATGGACTGAGCGCGAGGTTCAAGAATTAGCCGGCCAGTGGCAAGATCCGCACAGGCCCACCGTGATTGACGGCGGGAATCTTTGGCGGGTTCGATTCCCGCCGCCTCCACTCCGTCCGAGCCCGCGGTACAGCACTACAGACGGGCGGACTGATTCGAGCCAGGGTGGCTGAGTCTCGGGGACGATCCCGAGGCATGGGCTACCGGCCTTCAGGCTATGTCTTCGATGATTTCAACGAGTTCGTCGACGTTATAGCCGTGGTGGCGGGCGAAGGTGACGAGTTCCCGCGCTCGCTGGACGACCGCGCCTAGTTCCGGTGTGCCCGCGACCGAGATGCCACGCCCGCGGCGGAACTCGAGTAGTCCCTCATCGCGGAGCACCCGTAGCGATCGCAGGACGGTGTTCGTATTCACCCCAAGGACGGCGGCGAGGTCCTTGGCGGGCGGGAGGCGCTCACCCGGCTTTGCCTCGCCCTCGGCGATCGCCCGCCGGATCTCGCCGGCGACTTGCGCGAAGAGATCGGTGGGATCGCGTCTGTCGAGCTTGACATTCAGCATGATGCTAGTAACAATAGCTCAAATAACTCAGGGAGGCAGCCGTGGCCGTTACCGCTCCGCCTCGCCCGCCTCGCTCCAGCGATCCCGTCGACCGCGAGCAGAGCGAGGCCCTGGTGGAGGCACTGATTGAGGAAGCGAGGCAGCGCGCGCGGCGTCGGAGGCGCATCTTTGCAGCGTCCGTGGCGCTCGCGGCGGTCGTTGGGATCGCGCTCTACGTGGGCTTCGGGCGCACCGGGCAGTCACAGACCGCGTCGCCGGCACCCGCGGAACGGTTAGGCGCCGCCGCCGGGACGCCGAGGTCGAAGATCGCCTTCCTGCGCAGCGTGAACGGCGGCAGGGGGGAGTCTTCGGACGAGCTTTACGTCATGAACGCGGACGGGAGCGGGAAGCGGAGGCTGGCACAAAGCCTGGCAGGCAACCACCGCACTGCCTGGTCGCCCGACGGGCGGAAGCTCGCCTTTGCGATGCAGCTGCGTGGCAGCGCGGGACTGTGTGACCGGGCCGGTGCCTGCAATGACGAGATCTTCGTGATCAATGCCGACGGGAGCGGGCTCCGGCGGCTGACGCGGAACGCTGTGCCCGACGGGGACGCGGCCTGGTCTCCGGACGGAGGGAAGATCGCCTTCCTGAGCTGGCGCGACGGCTCGGGGGCGGACGTCTTCGTCATGAACGCGGACGGCAGCGACCAGCGGAACCTGACGCGCAAGCCCGGCGACGAGGTTGGTCCTGCCTGGTCACCCGACGGGCGGGCGATCGTATTTTCGGCAGTGCCTCCTGGGCAGCCCCTCTGGGTCGGGGGCAGCAGCTCGGCCTCCGGGCCGTACCGTGACGTCTACGTGATGAACGCGGATGGGAGCGATCAGCGGAACCTGACGCACACGACGGACGCGGAAGAGTGGGCCGGGGGTTGGTCACCCGACGGGCGCACCATCGCGTTCTCCGCGTACGACGGGCGCTCGAACCGCATCTTCGTCATCAACGCTGACGGAACCGGGAAGCGTGCCCTGACCCATGACATC
>Ga0068856_100006867_pt1 | contig 11134 bp, 11 predicted proteins | sample KBSCornC62_FD_66595 | JGI IMG/M metagenome (GOLD analysis project Ga0068856, IMG submission 66595) | Corn rhizosphere microbial communities from Kellogg Biological Station, Michigan, USA - KBS Corn C6-2 | ecosystem: Host-associated > Plants > Roots > Rhizosphere > Soil ... | reverse complement strand
GCTTGATTAGAGGCCGAATGCGGCTCGGATCTTAGCGAGGAAAGCTTTGATTCCCGGGCGTGGATCGCCGGAACGAAGGGCTTCGAACGGCACATATCCCCGATAGCCATGTGCGTCAATCAGAGTCTTGATTAGGGTAAGATGGACCGGTTCAGGCTTGCCGTTGCGGGCCACCTCTTCCTTGATCTGCCATGAGACAGCGTAGGGTAGCAGCTTCTCGATCTCTGCGTACGGATCACCGGAGCGAAGACTTCCAATGTCCAGGATGCAGCCGAACCATTTCGAATCGACGGCCTCAATCGTGCGGATCGTTTCTGCTGCGGTCTTCAAAAAATCGTTGTGCTGCTGAAGGCCTACGACTACGCCATGTTCCTTTCCAAACGCGGCGCACTCTTTGAAATCCGCCACCATCCAGTCCAGCGCCTCATCGAATGTGTGCCCGGCCGGCCGCTCCGGTCCGGAGAAGACGCGGATCACGGGCGCGCCCAGTTTGCTGGCGACGACGATCCAGTCTCTCACCATCTGCACGTCGCGGGCGCGCGCTGCCTTGTCTGTGACGGCGAAGTTGTTGCGTACGCCAGTACCGCTGATCGCTACGCCGTTGATGAAGGCGGTACGCTTCAAGCCATACACGTAATCATCCGGAGGAACCTTGGGATAGCCGGGGAAGTAGTAGCCTGTTGCATCAAGCGCGTCGACACCGTTCTCTGCGCAGAACGCGACTGCATCGGCGAGTGTCATCGAACTCGCCTGGAGCGGCCCATTGAACGAATAGGCATTGAGGCCGAGCTTCAGCTTGACACCGGCTTTCCGGCAGACTGCTTCTGTGGCCCCGAGAGCGAAGCTTGGATAAGCGGCGGCTGTAACTGCTCCCGAGGAAACTGCGAGGAATTTGCGTCGAGTGATCATACGCTTTTCACCCTGCAGCATTCTATGCATCAGTGCCGCAGGTATCAAAGCCCAACGTGCCGGAGATGTGGGAGGTCTCCTGTATGGTGCGGAGGTCGGATGAGCGGCTCATATGGACGGGGCTGTATTCAGCATTGTTGATTTGTCGAGGAATCGAAGAATTGCGTTGCATGGAGGGAGCTACCGCCACGGGCTTTCTCGGGTGATTGCCTGCGATCGACTCTCCGCTTCGTGATTGTTACTGCCGCAAAGCCGCGATCGGATGAGGCGAGCTTAAAGCAGTGCGGAGAATCAAGACTGTGTTCGATCGAGACAGTGAGGGACGAACTGCGAACACGCAGTTCAAGCTGAGCGTCCCGTTGAGTTCAGGTGTCTATTGCAAGGGAACTCTTCTGATGAACCGGAAATTCAATCGGGAGCATTAGGAAGAAGCCATAAGTCAATCGCGGGCGATCAATCTCGTTCGCTGTCAGGCAGCGCCATGCAAGGCGACGAGCCGTTCGGAAACGGCTTCGACGATCTGCTCGTGAGCTTCATCGATGCTCAGATTGCCTTCAATCACTACGACGCGGTCTGGATCCCGGCGGGCGATCTCGCGGTACTTCTCCCATACGCGCCGGAAGAACTCGCCCTGTTCCTGCTCGAAGCGATTTTCATCCTGTCCCGTCTTGGCAACGTGCTTTTCATTTCGACGCCGGGCGCGCGCGAGGCTGGCCTCAAGAGAAGGAAGCAACAGTAGTGTGAGGTTTGGCTGAAGATTCCCGCAGACGAGGCGGTGAAGCTCAAGCACGCGCTCTGAGCCGAGTTGGCGGCCTCCGCCCTGGTAGGCTTCAGTTGAATCCGTGAAGCGATCGCAGAGCACAACACGTCCCGCAGCCAGCGCCGGTTCGATCACTTCCTCGATAGCCTGAGCGCGATCGGCAAACATCAGCGCCATTTCCGTCATGGGCGCAAGAGGAGTCGAGCCGGAGTCCAGCAGCAAACCGCGGATACGATCTCCCGTGGCGGTCCCGCCCGGCTGTCGCGTGACCACCGTTCCGATGCGGCGCTTCTCCATCCATGCGGCCAGCCGCTTGATCTGTGTCGTTTTGCCGGAACCATCCAGACCTTCCAGCGTGATGAACAATCCGCGAGGCATGGGCTGAGTCTAGGTCGTGACCCCGAAGAGCCGCAAGGACTTACCAGCAATACCATCCTTCTGCCGTGCCTTGTGACCGTGACCGCCGTGTTTTCGTTGTGTTACAACAACTCGATTTCAAAATTGGGCGCAATGAGGTCGGTCTCCCGAAAAAGATTCGTTCGACCGCCCGGGAACAAAGTCCGCGCTGAAACTCTTTCATCGAAGAAGTCACTATCTATTGGAGTACCTGATGATCAAGCTCTCTCTATTGAAGCCGCTCACCGTCGCTGTCAGTCTTGCGATTGCATCTTCTGTGACCGCACGCATTCATGCCCAGAACCTCACTCTCGAGGGCCAGACCGGCGGATTCATCACGCCCACTGCCTATGTAGTCCTGAGCGAAAAAGGCCACATCTGGTCTCACCCTGCAATTGGATATCACTTTGTGAACGCGTCCAAGGTGATTGGCTACGTTCACACGTTTTCAATCGAAGAAGGAATTGCGAACCGGTTCGAGTTTGGTTACACGCGGAGTGTCCACACAAAAGGCAACGATCCTACCTTCAGCCATCTGTGGGACTACTCGGGCATGAATGTGTTCAACGCGAAGGTGGTGGCGATCAAGGATGGCCAGTTCGGTCCGTGGACCCCGGGCATTGGAGCAGGCTTTGTCGTGCGTACCAACGATAAATTTGTGAGTGGCGCGCTGAACGAGCTCGAGACGGGCACGCTGAAGTCCTACACGAACGGAGATGTCTATGTTGCGGCGACGAAGACGTGGCTCCATCCTCCTGTTCCGTTTCTTCTGAACTTTGGGTGGAAAGCGACCAACGCGTCGATCTACGGACTGGGCGGGCAGGCCACACGATTCGGAGGCAGACTGTTCGGTGGGCTTGGAATTCCTCTGCCGCTCGGGCACAATATGGCGGCGGTGCCGGCGATTGGATTTACGCAGGAGCCGCCTCAGGTCGTGAATCTGAGGCCGATTTTGTTTCCGCCGGGGAGCGGCGCGCACATTCCGACCACGATGGATTATGCGGTGCGCGTGACGCAGAAGGAAAATCCGCACTTTGCTTTTGATATCGGTGTGGGTCATGTTGCGGGTGTGATCGGAACGACGGCAGTTCCGACGGGAGTTGCGAATCCGCCGTATGCGCTGGTGCCGATCGATCTGAAGGCGAACACGGTTGTCGGGACTGGATTGAGCATTCGATATTGACGGTCTCGATACCGCCTGCTGACAAAGGGCACACGATAAGTCGTGTGCCCTCTTCAATTTGGTTGAAGTGTTGTGACTAAAGTGACCGGGTCGAATGCAACTTTCCTTCGTACTCAGGGTTTATCTCTGCATAGTCTGAATACTGCAGCGCCGCTGACCAAAGGTGGCGGTCAAATTAGTTCGGAAGAAGACTAGATATTGAGGGAGGGTTTCCATGCAAATACTCCGAAAATCGCGCTGGTTTTTGTTCGCGCTTCTACTTTCTCTTGTGCCTGCGGTCTCGAATGCGGGCGTTCTGATCAGCGTGAATATCGGGCCGCCGGTGCTGCCGGTCTACGAGCAGCCTCCTTGCCCTGAGCCGGGCTGGATGTGGACGCCGGGATACTGGGCCTACGGGCCTGAGGGCTACTATTGGGTGCCTGGTGCGTGGGTTCCGGCGCCCTATGAGGGCGCGTTGTGGACTCCGCCATTCTGGGGCTGGTCGGGTGGGCTTTACGTCTTCCATCCCGGGTACTGGGGACGCCACGTCGGCTATTACGGCGGTATCAATTATGGATTTGGATATATGGGCGTCGGCTTTGTCGGCGGGCGGTGGCATGGGCGTGATTTCGAGTACAACACTGCGGTAGTGCGCGTGAATAACGTGCACGTCCGCAATGTATACGTCGATCGCACCATCGTAGAGCGCAACACGATTGTGAACGAGCGCCGCGTGTCCTTCAACGGCGGGCGTGATGGGATTCGTCATGATCCACGCCCTGAAGAGCGCGATGCGATGCGCGATCGGCACATGAGAGAGACGTCAGTGCAGATGCACCACATGGAAGCTGCGCGGAACGACCGCAACTTCTACGCGCGCAACAACGGCGGACGTCCGCAGGTGATCGCTGCCGACCGGCCCCTGGGTTTCCATGGAAACGAGGGCAACAATCGGCCCCAGGGGTTCGATCACAACCGCGGACCGCAAAGCAGGCCGGAGTTCCAGAAGCATCAGGAACCGATTCGTAACAGGCAGCTGGATCAGCGGAACAACGATCAGCGCAACAACGATCACGGTGCATTCGGCAACCAGAATCGGCCGCAGCCGCGATACCAGCAGCGCGGGCCGCAGCAACGTGGTTACGAGCAGCAGCCGCGTCAGCCTCAGGAGCGCGGGCCACAGCAGCGTGGTTTTGAACAGCAGCCGCGCGGCAATTATCAGCAGCCGCACGGGAATGCGCAGCCACGAAATGAGGGGCGCCCTCCGCAACAGGAGCGCGGCGGCGGACATCCGGAGCACGAAAACAAGGGACACAGATAGACATTGTTACGTCGCTAGTTTCCACAAAAAAGGGCCCGCGGTGTACTCCGCGGGCCTTTTACTTTTCGAGTGCGATGGGGCGGAACTCAAGCTATCGCAGGACGGATTCCAGCCAGTTCAATTTCGAGCCCGCCGAAATCCGGGTGCAGGTTCTCTCGAATTCGATAAGCGATATCGATTCGCGCGCCTTGAGTGAGGGCAAGCTCCGCCGATCGCGTGGCCATATTCCAGCCGATTGCACGGGTAGCGTTGGTTCCATCGTGCGCGAGCTCGAGGCGGAGGTGGCGCTCTTTCATGATGCGAGGAGCGGACGCGAGGCGCGCGTTACGAGCCATGAATATGGGCTCCGGATTGCCGTGGCCGAGAGGTTCAAGTTTGCGCAGCCAGCCGGCGAGAACGGCGGTGACGTGGTCGAGCGGAAGCTCGGCGTGAATGAGCAGATCGCGCTGTGGCTCGCGCGCGCCAAGGCGCTGGGCGGCGCACTCGGCGAGACGACGCTTCAGTTCGGGCAGCGATTCGGAGGGAAGAGCAAAGCCGACAGCGAACGCGTGTCCGCCGAAGCGCGTGAAGAGGTCGGAGCAGGTTTCGATGGCGGAGAGGAGATGGAAGTCGTCGACAGAGCGGCCAGAGCCGTGGGCGATGCCATCTTCAACGCTGATGACCAGAGCGGGTTTAGCCGTGCGCTCTACCACGCGTGAGGCGAGGATTCCGATGACCCCGCGGTGCCATCCATCGCCATCGACCACAAGCATGTGCGCGGCGGAGAACTCAGGATCGGTGGCTAGGCGGTCCTCGATTGCGGCCAGGGCGCGAGCTTCAGTTTCGCGGCGCTCGCGATTGAGACGGTCGAGCTTGTTGGCGACTTCAGCGGCTCTGGCCGAGTCGCGGGTGCAGAAGAGCTCGATGATGTCTGATGCGACGTCCATGCGTCCTGCGGCGTTAATTCGGGGGGCGAGGCGGAATGCCACGTCGAATCCAGTCAGCGGTTTCGATGCGGGGTCAAGCTGCGCAGCGGCGAAGAGTGCTCGCAAACCGGCACCGATTGGCCGTCGCAACTCGCGAAGGCCCAATGCCGCAATCACGCGGTTTTCGCCTTTCAACGGAACGGCATCGGCGATGGTGGCGATCGCGGCGATTTTGAGGAAGCTAGGAAGCAGCTTGTCGCGTGTGCGGGCGGCATCATGGCGTTCGAGGAGAGCCTGCGCGAGCTTAAGCGCGATAGCCGCGCCGCAGAGAGATTTTTCCGGATACCCACAGCCATGCTGATTGGGGTTGAGAATCGCGAGCGCGGTGGGGACGCTGTCGTCGGAACGCGAGAGGTGATGGTCGGTGATGATGAGATCGAGGCCGAGTTTGCGAGCGATCTCTGCTTCGGCAAATGCTCGCATGCCGGTATCGACGGTGACGACCAGGCGAACGCCTTCGGCATAGGCCGACTCCAGCACGGCAGATTGCAGGCCGTAACCTTCGCGGATGCGATGCGGCACATGGAAACGGACTGTGCCGCCAAGCAATTCGATCGCGGTCTTCAAAAGAACGACTGCGGTGGTTCCATCGACATCGTAATCGCCGTAGAGGAGGATGGGCTCATTCCGCGCAATAGCTACTTCAATACGCTCGACGGCTGGCTGCATTCCCAACATCAGAAGTGGGTCGTGGAGGTGCGCCACTTCAGGGTTCAGGAAGACGAATGCTTCGGCGGCGGCACTGATACCGCGTGCGATCAGGAGTTCTGCAAGCACTAGCGGGATGCGAGCGGCGGAAGCCAGTTGTTCAGCTTCATGAGGATGCGGCTCGGCGAGGATCCAACGTTGACGTGGAGCACTGACGACTGCGGGCCCGTTCTGCACTGCGCCGGCGGCGCTCACTACCTTACTCGTCCTCTTCGTCGTGTTCGTGATCGTGGTCGTCGATGACGATGTCGTGAAAGCTCTCGATGTCTTCGAGGAGGGACTGGAAGCGCTCGTACCACTCGGTGGTGGTTTCGTGGAGGATGACGATGCCCTGGTAGACGAAGCCGAGCTGGATGTAGCCGACCATGCCGGCGTATTTGCGGAGCCACTGGGCTTCGACCAGTTCGGTGGCTTCCTCATCGGGGAAATTCATCTCGCCGGCCTCTTCGAGGAGGTGGTCGAGTTCCTCACGTTCGAGGCGCATCTCGCTGAAGGTCACAAAGGGCGCTCCAACGTGCTTGGCCATTTCGACGAAGTCTTTCCACGAGTCGGGATTTTCTTCGCCCTCCCAGACGATGGAGGGGATGTCTTCCGTTACGTATCCTGGAAGACGGACGATACCGTGGCCCTCAATGAACGCCACCATATCGTCCTTAAGCGACATCAGATTTTCCGTAGCCATAGTAAGCAATCATTCTCTCAGACGGCCCCGCGTGAGGCCGCTCGAAATGTGGAAAGCTGGCTGGCGGAATAGGCCGGCCGGAGCGGCGCCGGGGACCTGTAATCTGGAGAGAGGAGGTACTGTTTGCCCGTTTTCAAGCACCACGTCTTTGTCTGTCATAACACGCGCCCAGAAGGTGCTCCACGCCCCTCGTGCACCAGCGACGGGAAGAGCGAACTGCACACGCAGCTGCAACAGTTGTCGAAGGCCGCCGGCCTAGGAAATGTTGTGCGGATCAACAAGTCGGGCTGCCTCGATCAATGCGAGCATGGGCCCACAGTCGTCGTTTACCCGGAGGCGGTTTGGTATGGGCACGTGCAGCCTGCAGATGCGGCCGAAATTGTGCAGGAGCACCTGATCAGCGGGCGTCCAGTGGAACGGCTTCGCCTCGCGGACGAGTGCATCAATACGAAAACCTGTCCGCATCGTGCGCCGGCAAGTAGCGGGCAGTGAGACGCGGATACGTTCGCGCCGGTATCGCAGTTTGACCGAGCACTGGCCCGGTGCCGGGCCGATGCGTTATCTTTATTACTTAACCCATGATCTTTTCTCGCGAATACATTGGGTATCTCGCCCGCCGCACCGTCAAGCACCTCATCGACGCCAAAATGATCACTACCAGTGACTTGAAGGGCACCGAGGCGCGTGTGGCCGGGGGTCTTACCGACGAACTCTCGCTGGAGGACCGCATCAATGAAGAGGTGCGCGTCATTCTCGAAGCCTACTCCGATGAAATGCGGAAGTCGGGCGCGCAATACGCCGAGATGTTCAAGAAGGTGAAGACTGAGCTGGCCAAGAAGTACAAGGCGGTGCTATGAGGATCAGCCGCGACAAGCTCAACAAGCTGGCTCACACCGTGGCCGATACGCTGGCCGACATCAGCGAGGTTGGCTTCATGGAGGATCGAAATACGATCCGGCAGGAGGCGCGCAAGGCGCTGGAGAGCCTGCTTATGGAAGAGGCCAGGATTGACGCTGCCGCCCGTCAGAAGATCGCTTCGCAGCGCAAGATCATCCTGGAAGGCTCGCAGGAGTGGGAAATTCTTTACCGCAAGTACTACAACGAGGAAGTGCGGAAACTGGGTATTTAGAGCTCTCGCGGCGGGGCGTTCAGGTTTTGCATACAGTTGATTGTTTGATAGATTAAGAGAGCGGCTGATGAGGCCGACCCCCTCCAATGTGGCGCTATCGTCTAGGGGTTAGGACGTGAGATTCTCAATCTTAAAACCCGGGTTCGATTCCCGGTAGCGCTACCAGAAAGATTCGACCAGGCCCGCTTAACAGCGGGCTTTTTGCTTTATTAAAATCGCGGAGCGGCTCTGAGTCCACACGGCACGCACGCGCAAAGTGCGTGCGCGTGAGCGGTGGCCCGATCTTAGGGCTTTCATGGTTGAAATGGAAGAACTTACATGGTTGCAATGCGATGTAGGAAGACAAAGGCAAGGGGGCACGCATCAAAGCAGGCATGCCGGCGACTCGGATCCTCTGTGTGGACGATGATCTGGCTGTTCTGAGGTCACTGGAAAGTGTCCTTCTCTACAGCCGGTTCGAGGTCTCTGCCGTATCGAGTCTTGCCGAGGCACTGGTGCTAATCAGCAAGCAGCCATTTGACGTTCTGCTGACGGACCTAAATATTGGTCAACCTGGTGACGGCTTTACTCTTGTAAGTGCGATGCGCCGCGTGCAGCCCGATGCCTGCACATTCATCCTGACCGGTTATCCGGACGTAGAGTCGGCGATCAATGCTATTCGGAGCCAGGTTGACGACTACTTCACCAAGCCTTTGGATGTGACGGAACTGCTGAACGCCATCGAATCGGTTCGAAGCGGGAAGCGCCCTCCATCGAAAATTCTCCATCCCGTCAAGATTTCGGAACTGGTGCGACAGCGCGGAGATGAAATCAGCAGTCAGTGGCTGAAGCAGATTTTGACCGATCCTGAGATAGCGGCAATTCCATTGACGGACGAGGATCGAGTTGACCACGTTCCAGAACTGCTGGACGAGCTGATCGGGCGGATCGAGGAGCAGCGCGATTCGCTGAGCGCCAAGGCAGTTGAATCCGCCAGGAAGCATGGGAGAATCCGGTATCAGCAGGGCTATACGATTCCGCAGATGTTGTTCGAGATGCGCGTGCTGCAACAGGTGTTGAGCTCGACAATCCAGAAAGATCTTCTCAGCCTCGACCTCAGCACTCTCGTCCCGGACATCTTCAAGACTGGCGAGAGCCTTGAATCGGCGCTTGAGATTGCGATCCGTTCGTACCAGACCCAAATTCCCCAGTCACTGCAAACATCGTTTTCGCATTTGTACAAATCTCCCTATCTCGGCGTAGCAATTGCGAACGAGACTCGCATCATCGATGCCAATGACGCACTGCTGCGGATGATCGGCTATACACGCGAGCAGCTTTCGGCAGGAGAAATCAGCTGGCTGAAGATGACCCCCGAGAAGTATCGAGCGGCGGACGCGACCGCGATGGAGCAACTCCGCGAGTTTGGCGTGTGTGTTCCATTCGAGAAGGAATTCACACTTCCAGATGGCTCCTCATTTCCGTTTCTGATCGGGGCGGTCCGACTCAGCGTGGACCCATTCGAATGGTCGGTCTACATGGTGGACCTTACAAAACAGCGCAGGGTTCAGGCCGCCGAGCAACAGGTCCGCGAGTGGGAATCGAGGCATCTGCTCATCAACCGGCTTGCGCACGAAATAAACAATCCTCTAGCCGCTTTGACGTTCACAATCCACTTGCTTAGCACCCATGCGGATCTTTCGACGGATGCTCATCAGCTCGTTCGAGACTCGATCGAAATGCTCGATCGACTATCCGCGAGCGTAAGCAGGGTGCTCGTGGAGAGCAGGCCGGTAGACCAGCTTTGATGTTTTCGAGGAGGCAACAACACCGACTATTTGCCCCAGCCGCGGGTCTCGCGTGCGCCCTCAAGCTCGACTGCGGCCGGCAATTCGAGGCACTGAATGCGATCGAGGATAAGGTCGAGCAGGCGCGCGGTGGAGTGTTCGTCGAGCACAAGCGGACACGCCTCTTCCACAATTCGAAGGAGCCGGTGGTAGGAGAGCAGCATCTCAACTGCAGAAGGGGTAGAAGAGGATTCAGCCAAATTCATTGAAAACCGCACTCGGTTAGGATGATCTGCAGCTGGCCTCGTTTGCTTCTCCAGCGACTCTTTTAAGTGATTTGGACGATGGTTCGGGAGCTCGTGACTGAGCTGGTCGGATGCAATCGAATGACGTACGAAGGCGCATCAAAGCTGTCTGATTAGTTTCACGAAAAAATCACACGCGCGAGGTTGAAGAGTTTGAATACGCATCATCCGCGGCCCCTGCATCAGCGAGAGAACTGGCTTTGTCTGGACGGAGAATGGGATTTCCATGTTGATCCGGACGCCTCATTGCTGCTCCCCAGAGATGTGAGCTGGGATCGGAAGATCCAGGTGCCGTTCAGCCCCGAAACCAGGATGAGCGGTATTGGAGAGCCAGGCTTCTATTCTGCCGTCTGGTACAGGCGTAAGTTCAAGAAGCCCCCAATGCCCCGGGGGAGCCACATACTGGTGCATTTCGAGGCGGTTGACTACCGCGCGACGGTGTGGGTGAACGGTGTGAGGCTATGTTCACATGAGGGCGGATACACTCCCTTTTACGGCGATATCACCCGTGTTCTGACGTCGGACGAGGAGCAGGAGATTGTTGTACGGGCGGAGGACGATCCGGCGGATCTGGCGAAGCCTCGCGGCAAGCAGGACTGGAAGCCGGAACCTCACTCGATCTGGTATCCGCGTACGACGGGGATCTGGCAGACCGTGTGGGTGGAGGTGGTGCCGGCCACGCGGATCGATACGATCTATTGGTCGTCAAGTCTCGAGCGATGGGACATCGGAATCGATGCAGCGATCCGGATGAGCGAGGCAAGGGAAAACACCAAGCTCCGGGTCACGCTCACATCCGGCAATCAACTTCTGGCCTCCGATACCTATGAAGTGATTGCGAGTGAGATTCACAGGCGGATTGCGCTGTCGGACCCCGGCATTGACGATTTTCGCAACGACCTGCTTTGGAGTCCTTCTTCTCCAACATTGATCGATGCAACTGTGGAGTTGCTGGACGAGCAAGGAACCGTGCTCGATTCGGTGAGGAGCTATACGGCTATCCGGTCAGTGGGCGTTCAGGGAGACCGTTT
>Ga0068856_100006864_pt1 | contig 11135 bp, 4 predicted proteins | sample KBSCornC62_FD_66595 | JGI IMG/M metagenome (GOLD analysis project Ga0068856, IMG submission 66595) | Corn rhizosphere microbial communities from Kellogg Biological Station, Michigan, USA - KBS Corn C6-2 | ecosystem: Host-associated > Plants > Roots > Rhizosphere > Soil ... | reverse complement strand
GACAAGAACCTTACCCTGTTCAATAATGTTAATTTTAATGAATTGGATCCGCAAGGCTTAACCGCCCCTTCGGTATCCTCCTTTGCTGAAAAATCGACCGGCGAAATTTATGTAGGGACAGACGGCGGCGGGCTTAACCTTTTTAATATTAACAGCAAGCGTTTCAGCCATATTGATATTAAGTCGAAGGAAAAAATTAACTCTTCCGGATTACCTATTCTGACGATGATAATGGACAAAACACATCAACTTTGGATAGGCACCTACCAGCACGGGCTTTTTAAATTAAACACTTTAAATAATACTTATAAGCAGTACACCCAGGGCACAGGTGCGTCTAACCTGAGTCAAAATAATATTTTTTGTTTAAAGGAAGATCATAGCGGCAAAATATGGATTGGAACTAACGGAACAGGCTTAAATGTTTATGATCCGAAAACGGAAAGCTTTCAAAAAATACCTCCTTCCTACGCTCCCGTAAACGGCCTTAAAGTTCCGTTGAACGCTTATATCCGGGCTATTGAAGAAGATACCGACGGCAATATCTGGATTGGGTCTTATGGTACGGGAATAAGCGTATTTCACCCCGCTACCAACAAGTTCGGGGTGTTTAATACTTCCAATACCGGCTTGCCCATAAAAAATATCAGCACGTTGTTTAAGGACAGCAAGGGACGGATTTGGATAGGAACAGGGGACGAAGGCTTGTTTTATTTCGATAAAGACCGCCTAAAGATTGTTCCATTCATACAGAATGAAAAGCTTCGTACGCACAGCATTTCAAGGATATTGGAAGACGACGCGGGCACTATTTGGTTTAGTACCGATAAGGGGATTTACGCGTTTAATCAAAACAGTAAGCAACTCACCTCTTATTCGCAATTAAATGGCCTTCAGAGTGAATCGTTTTTATATGGCTCTGGCATACGGAATTCAAAAGGGACAATTTTTTTTGGCGGGGTACACGGGTTTAACTATTTTAACCCCGCCGACATAAAGCATAACAGCCTTGCCCCCAGGGTAATGCTTACCATACTCAATGTCGACAACCGGCTTGCTGCCGTAAACCAAACAGAGCCGCTGTCGCAGAGCATCAGTGAGGCGGCTAAAGTTACCATCAAGTACAAACAGGACTTTTCCATAAATTTTGTGGCGCTCAACTACACGCTGCCGCAGCAAAACCGCTACAGCTATATCCTGGAAGGATTCAGCCAATCCTGGAGCAATCCCGGCCAGGCCGGTAGCGCCAGGTACACCAACTTAGACCCCGGCGAATACACTTTTAGGGTAAAGGCGTGTAATAATGATGGTGTATGGAACAATACCGGCGCATCCATCAGGATCATTGTAATGCCCCCGTTCTGGATGACCTGGTATGCTTATTTATTTTACGCAGCCACGGCATTTATTGTATTTTGGTTTGTAAAGCGCCAGGGCATGCGCAAATTAAAGCGCGAAATGCAGGTTAAGCAGCAGCGAAAGGAAGCCGAAGCACGTCATGAACTGGATGATATGAAGATTAAATTTCTGACAAATCTCAGTCATGAATTTCGGACGCCTATTTCGCTGATCCTGGCGCCGGTTGACAAGCTGATCGCTCAACACCCCGGCGAACCTATTGCCGACCAGCTGAACGCCATTAAACGGAATGGGCGCCGCCTGCTAAACCTCGTCAACCAGTTGCTTGATTTCAGAAAACTTGAAGAGCATGAATTGAAATTAAACCTGACTGAAGGGGAATTTATCTCATTTGTAAGGGACGCCGCTCATTCTTTCAATGACCTGGCGAACGCAAAAAAAATAGAGCTGTTTGTTGAATATCCCATGAAGAAGGTATTTACCCGGTTTGATCATGAAAAGATAGAACGCATATTATTCAACCTGCTTTCCAATGCCTTTAAATTTTCACCGTCAGGAGGCTCAGTCCGCATCAGGATTTTTGAACAATCTTTTGACGTGCAAAAGCAGGTAAGTACCATGGGCTTGTGGGTAACGGATACGGGAGTAGGGCTTTCGAAAGCAGAAATAGCCCGCATTTTTGATCGTTTTTACCAGGCCGAATCGCCCTCGTCTATCATTAACCAGGGCAGCGGTATCGGGTTATCGATTACGAAAGAGCTTATCAATCTCCACAATGGTGACATCTCCGTGGAAAGTATACCGGGAAAAGGTTCAACCTTTAAAGTGACGCTGCCATTGCCGGCCAATTACACAGCAGACGACACTCAATCCAGCGATTCTTCGGATAGCCAGCGCACCCCGTCAAAAAACACCGGTAAGGCAGTACAACCTAATGGACACAGTTTGCCGCATTTGCTGATCATTGAAGATAATGACGAACTGCGTGTTTTTCTTGCAGATAATTTACGGGTTTTTTACCGGGTATCCGAAGCCGTAAACGGCCGGGATGCCTGGCATAAAGCACTCGCCGGACATCCTGACCTTATTATCAGCGATATAAGTATGCCCTATATGGACGGAATTACACTGAGCCGGAAATTAAAGGCTGATAAACGTACAAGCCATATCCCCATTATATTGTTAACAGCTTTTACCGGCCGCGAAGAAGAAATAGCGGGGCTTGAATCAGGCGCCACCGATTATCTGACCAAGCCTTTTAGTTTCGATATACTCAACATCAAGGTTAAAAATCTACTGGCGCTGAACCGCAATTTTAAGGAGACCTACCAGCGGCAACTAAAAGTTGTTATGCCGACCGAAATTAACATCGATTCAACGATTGACCTTGAATCGGCAAATGCGAGATTTTTAAACAACGTTGTTTCCTATATCGAGGATAACATGAATAAGATAACGTTTTCAGTAGAGGATCTGAGTCATCAATTCGGGATGAGCAGGAGCACTTTATACACCAGGATAATGGAACTTACCGGCCAGCCCCCGGTAGACCTGATACGGAATGTGAAGTTAAATAAAGGCGCCCTGCTGCTCGAAAAAAGCAACCTGTCTATTTCACAGATCGCTTATGACTGCGGCTTTGCAACCGCACAATATTTCGCAAAATCATTTAAGGAAAAGTATAATATACTGCCATCAGAATATCGCAATAAAAAGATCAAATTGAATAGCTGGATGCAGGAAACCTAATAAACCATAAACGACCGCTCACGAAAATGAAATTAAAATTATTTGCTGCTGTAACGCTGCTGCTGCTTGTTAACACCGCGTCTTTTGCACAGCGCCGCAACTTTTATATATTCCTATGCTTCGGGCAATCAAATATGGAAGGTAATGCCCGGATAGAACCACAGGATACCGTTTCGGTTGATCCCCGTTTTCAAGTGCTGCAGGCTGTGGATTGTCCGGATCGTGCAAAGGTCAAAGACACCTGGTACACGGCAGTTCCGCCTTTGTGCCGGTGCAGAACGGGTTTAACGCCGGCTGATTACTTCGGCAGGACACTTGTAGCAAACCTGCCCAAAAAAATCAGAATCGGCATTATCAACGTTTCGGTAGCCGGCTCCAAGATCGAGATTTTTGAAAAAGAGCAGTACCAGGCTTATGCAGCCACCGTCCCCGTGTGGATGAAAAACATGATTGCCCAATATAACGGAAATCCCTATGCCAGGCTTGTCGAGCTCGCTAAAGCAGCGCAGAAAATGGGTGTAATTAAAGGGATTTTGCTGCATCAGGGCGAGTCGAACCCCAACGATTCGCTTTGGACCCAAAAGGTAAAAAGTATTTATGACGACCTGGTGAAGGACCTGCGCCTGAAATCTCGTAAGGTCCCGCTTCTGGCCGGCGAGCTGGTTAATGCCGACCAGAATGGTCTCTGTGCGCCGATGAATAAAATTATAGCGAAACTACCTGATGTAATTCCGAATTCCTATGTTATTTCTTCTGCAGGATGCCCCGCGTCGCGCGATGGCCTGCACTTTACCGCGGAGGGATACCGAACGCTTGGGAAGCGGTACGCCGTAAAAATGCTGGCTCTTTTAGGATACGGGATCCAGGCACAGGATAGCGACGCTGATAACCAGTTATAAACCTTATTGCCGGATACGCCTTTTTTTGAACCTAATTGTAAACCAAATTATTGCCTGTATGAAAAAAATATTTTTTACATTGCTATTAGCACTGCCTTTTGCCGCAATGGCGCAAAACGCCAAAATAAAAATCGATGTTGATAGAAAAATCGCAGATATCGACCCGAAAATATACGGCGTTTTTATGGAACAAATCAGTCGCGCAGCGCCATCGCCTGATGGCGGAGCTACCCACAACCGCACAAACAGCCTTTACGGGCCCATTTACAACCCCAGCTCGCCGCTGGCAAACGCTGATGGCTTTAAGACCGACTATATTGATGCCTGGCACGAACTTAAATTGACCAATATGCGCTGGCCGGGTGGTAACTATGTTGCGGATTACGATTGGCGGAATGGCATCGGTCCTAAAAATTTGAGGCCGGTAACTAAGGAACTGGCATGGGGCGGGATAGACAGCAACCAGGTTGGCACAGACGAATGGGTTAAGTATAATAAATCGCTCGGCAGCGAGAATGTATTATGCGTAAACTTGGGCACAGGCTCAATTGATGAAGCCGCGCATTTGGTAGAATATTGTAACTCGCCTGCAGGGACATTATATGCAAACATGCGGGTTAAATATGGAAACCCCGAACCGTTTAAAATAAAATATTGGGGGCTTGGCAATGAAGAGGATGGCGAGCCCTGGGAATTGGCTGCAAAAAGCGCTGAGGACTACTGCAAGTTAGCCCGGGAGGCTGCCAAAATAATGCGCTCGGTCGATAAGGACATCAAGTTCACCGTTTGCGGTTCGTCGCGTTATGGAACCGATGGTCAATGGATAGACTGGAACCAGCAAATAATTACCGAATTGAGGGATGTAGCTGATTATATTTCTATCCACCGCTATTGGGACCGCTCGGACGATTACTACACATTTATAGGCCAGCGGGCGCTCGACGTTGATGAAAAGATATCCATCACGGCTGCGCAAATAGCACAGGTGCGGACACGTTATAACATAAAAAGGCCTATTTACCTGGCGGTTGACGAATGGGGTTCATTCGGGCGTGGCTTTTTGCCCGTTCTGGCAACGGCGCAGTATTATAATTCATTTATCCGCCATGCCGATGTGGTGAAAATGAGCAATTTTACCCTATTAACCGCCATACTTGCCCAGGACCCGGCAAAAGGTTCCTACAAAACACCGCTTTTTTATATGCTTAAGTTATATGCAAATAATTGCCTCGGCGATGCCCTGGATGTATTTGTTGATTGTGGGACGTTTAAGGCAGGCGACGAAGATAAGCCTATACCGTACCTGGATGTTACCTCGGTTTATTCAAAAGAAACAAACAGCATTATTATTAATGTTGTAAACCGGCACAAAGATCAGGCTATAACCGCGGATATATCCGACGTTACAGGCTCATTTGCAGGTAAAGCAACGGTCAGTGAGTTAAACGCTGTTGATACCAATGCACCTTTTACATTCGAAAAACAAAGCCAGTACGGACCGGTTTCAAAGGAATTGAATGTTAAAGGCGGTAAGCTCACTTATTCGTTTCCCGCCCATTCGTTTACCCAAATTATTGTTAAACAAAGTATGTAAGGCCTAGGGAACCCGTCTGTTATTTTTAAATAATAAATTATACCAATATAACCATGAAACAGTTGACCAATTATGTGCTTGCACTCCTGATTTTTAGTACCACAGCCTACGCCCAGGAGGTTATTAAACCGTCGCAGCCGGGTTTTGATGTTCCGCGCGAAAACATCGCGCACGGTAGAATTGATACCATAACTTATCCGTCGAAAACGGTTGGTGTTAACCGCAGGTCATTGATTTATACGCCGCCGGGCTATTCCAAAAAAAATAAATATCCGGTATTGTACCTGCTGCACGGCATCGGCGGCGATGAAAAGGAATGGCTGAACGGAGGCAGTCCCCAGGTGATACTGGACAATCTTTACGCCGACGGAAAAATTGAACCGATGATTGTCGTATTGCCAAATGGCCGCGCGATGAAGGACGACCGGGCTACAGGCAATATTATGGCCGCCGACAAGGTACAGGCATTTGCCAATTTTGAGAAGGACTTGCTGAATGACCTGATCCCTTACATCGAAAAGAAGTACCCGGTTTATACCGACAGGGAACACCGCGCCATTGCAGGTTTATCCATGGGCGGCGGGCAGTCGCTGAATTTCGGTTTGGGCAATTTGGACAAGTTTGCGTGGATCGGCGGCTTTTCTTCGGCGCCCAATACTAAACCGCCGCAGGAACTGCTTCCAAACCCCGACGAGGCCAGGCAAAAGCTGAAATTGCTTTGGATCTCGTGCGGGGCAAGCGACGGACTGATCTCTTTCAGCAAAAGAACACACGACTACCTGGTAAAAAACAACGTTCCGCATATTTATTTTATCGAACCCGGCGTGCATGATTTTAAGGTTTGGAAAAATGGACTTTATATGTTTTCGCAATTGATTTTTAAGCCGGTTGACGTTTCCACATTTTCGAAGTACCCGGTAGCCGGAGCGCCTGCCGCAACCAATATACGATCAGCAAAGTATCCACAAATCCTTGCCGACCATCGTGTTATGTTTAGCATCAAAGCGCCGGACGCCAAACGGGTGCAGATTGATCTTGGACATAAATATGACCTCGTAAAGGACACGGGCGGCGTCTGGACCACTACCACCGATTCGATTAGCGAAGGATTTCATTATTATTCGCTGATCATTGACGGCCTGGCAGTGGCCGACCCATCCAGCGAAACCTTTTACGGAATGGGAAGAATGGCAAGCGGGATAGAAATTCCATTCGCCGGCGGCGGCTATTACGCCTTACGCAACGTGCCCCATGGCGACATCCGTATAAAAAACTATTTTTCGAAGATTACAAATAGCTGGCGACAGGTTTACGTTTATACTCCCCCGGGTTACGATGCCAATACAGCCGAAAAATATCCGGTCCTTTATATTCTGCATGGCGGCGGCGAGGACGAGCGCGGCTGGGCGATGCAAGGCAAAACCGACCTTATTTTAGACAACCTGATAGCCGACAAAAAGGCAAAGCCTATGCTGGTGGTAATGGTTGACGGCAACTTCAGCGGCGTCGGCTTTAATGAAGCCGCCTTAAGTTTATTTGAACGGGAATTAAAGGAAACGGTAGTTCCGTTTGTAGAGAATAATTTTCGTGCATTAAACGATGCAGGCAGCCGGGCGTTGGCTGGCTTATCTCTTGGCGGTTTGCAAACGTTGTATGCCGGAATAAAAAACACGCAGATGTTTGCTTATCTCGGCGTTTTTAGCTCGGGCTGGTGGGCTAACCAACCTGCCTTGTCCGACCCGCAATATGCGTTTATGAAGGCCAATGCGGCAACCATTAACGGTAACCTGAAACAATTTTGGATTTCTGCGGGCGGCAAGGAAGATATAGCCTACAACAACTGTAAAATTATGCTATCCAAATTTGATGAAATGAATATAAAATATCAATACAGCGAATATCCCGGCGGGCACACCTGGCCGGTTTGGAGAAACAATCTTTTCAACTTTGCACAACTGTTATTTAAGTAAGCCGTTGGAGAAATGATGAGCGGATTGAAACTTTGAGAAATAAAAAGAAAGAGCCCCGGTAACGGCCGGGCTCTTTCTTTTGTTCAATTGTTCGCCTCATTTAACTCGGCAACAAAGCGATTCGTCCTGAAAAACTATACCCTGATCAGTCAAAAAGTTTACAGGGGTTTACAATAATACCAACAGATTGATATCAAACTAACCTTTTTTCCACTTTCAAAAAGTCAATTTTTGGCGCGTCGCAAACGGGGCATAAATAGTGGGTAATACTGTCGAAAGCTGTTCCGGGCGAAATTTCGTTAAACTCATCGCCATAAGCTTCATCATAAATGCTCAAACAGTTTTTGCACTGGTGAACAATACCTGGGGCCTGCACAACAGCCGGAGCCTCTGCGCCTGTGGTTTCAGCGGCGGGTAGTACGCTGTTATCCATCAATAAACTGTAATAAGCGCCGCACAATTCAACCAGGTATTTAGCCAGCTTGTTGCGGTGGACACCGCTTTTGAAAACAACGAAGTCTTTTGAATTGGGATTAAAGTCGAAGGTGTGCAGGATGTCGAAAACATCAGCACCCTGTTTTTTTATAATGATTGATGCCAGCAGCCCTGTTTTTGGCTGCATTTTTATGGCGAAACAAAGCCGGTAAGTCCGGAGATCGGCATCGTCGAATTCGCGTACTAGCTGCTTCTTCAGCTCAAGGCTTTCGCTGCAAAGGTTTTCGAGCTGCCAGTTCAGCTCGTTGGCGGCATGCCGCACGTTTACCTGGTATTTATTAAGGATGTGGCCCCAGTCCCGGCGGTCTGATTCATAAATCCCCTTGATCAGCAGCGATTTCCATGAGGTGGTGTACAACTGGCCTACGCGTGTCTTCAGGCATATCGCGCAAATTTCCTTTAAAAAATCCACCGGGAACAATTCGTTTCGCCGGTAAATCCCAAGCCAATACTTATCATTAACGTATTTGTTAAAACCCTCATAAAACGGCAGCGAAAAATCAGGCAGCTTTAAGGGTTCGAGGATCGGTTGGTTCACAAAGTTGTTCCCCTTAACCACCATTCCGTAAAACAACTGATGATTAATCTCCGGCACATCATAAAACAGGTGCCGGTGGGCCATAATGACGTCTTCCGCCACTTTACTAAGTCCCGGTATATCATCCGAATAAACAAGTGTGGGCCAGCAATACAAGTTGCTGGTTTTTGGGAAACGGATGTACAGGTACCAGTAATTGCTTATATCCGAAGTGATAAAATTAAAATTGCCGCTAAAAAAAGGAACAAATGTTTGATGCCTGTCAACCAGGTTTATTTTTAAGGTGGGCTTAAAATCAAAAAGGTCGAAGATGTCTTTATACACACCCTCCTTCAGCCAGCTTTCTGTATTAAAAATATTATCGGTAACGTACGAGCTTAGGATATTAGGGAACTCATCCTGGTTTATTTCGTAGCTGATGCCGGCTACCAGCATGTCGGTTTCCAGATCTTCCAGCTTTTCTCCATCAACGTCAAAATACAATTGCTGCCTGTTGCCAATGCTCACCTGGGCCGCCCCGGCGTTTTCGGCGATGACCAATAACTCATAAAGGTCGCCTGCGGAGACTACGCCGCCCGGCAGGTTCACTTTTATACAATGCGTTTCTTGTTCCTTCATTTTGCCATTATTTTATCAGCACGCTGGTGCTCAGGCTGTTTTCCAATAACCGGTTTACTTCGGATTTGCACGAACCGCAGCCCATACCTGCGCCGGTTGCAGCGCATAGAGCTTTTAAGCTGTTGCACCCAGCGGCAATTTTGTTCAGGATATTTTCGCTGCCAACATTATTGCAGCTGCAAACCTGTTTACCCAGCACAGGTTCCATTTTGCTGCCGCTGCGCAATAGCTGTATCCGTTTTTCGCTTAGTTCGGTTTTGTTGGCAATCAGTTCGCGGAATTCCTGGAACTCGCCTTTATCCCCAATCAAGATGGCGCCCACCAGGCGGTCGTTGTGGATGATGCATTTTTTATAATAGCGTTTGGCTTTATCAATAAAAACTATTTCCTCATAATTCTTATCATCGGGACTTTCAGGCAAGCCGATGCTGCATAAATCGAAGCCATGAATTTTAATAATATTCATAAAAACGCTGCCTTTATAATAGCTCGCGATGTCGCCGTTCATGTATTTGGCCATTACTTCGGCTTGCTGCTCGGCGGCGGCGGTAATACCGTAAAGAGTCCCCTCAAATTCGGCAATTTCGCCAATGGCGTAAATATCCGGGTCGCTGGTTTGCAGGCGTTCGTTTACTATAACGCCCCGTTTGCAGGCCAAGCCGCAATCTTTGGCAATTTCCAGGTTTGGCGTTGTGCCAATGGCTATAACCATGGCATCGCAATTGATCTTACGCCCGCTTCTTAAACCGATGCCGGTTAATTTCGACCGGCCATAGAAAAGCTGCACCTCGTCGTCATAATAAATATCGCAGCCCTGGTCAGCCATTTCTTCATTCAGCAACTGGCTGCCCAGTGCATCCAGCTGCCGGTTTAAAAAACGTGAGGTTCGGTGGATGATAGTTATCTTTGTGCCGATCTCGCGCAGGGAGGCCGCCATTTCCAGGCCCAGCAAACCTCCGCCAACAATCACTACGTGGCCGTTTGAGGAAACGTGCTTTTTAAAATTATCGGCGTCGCTCCGGTTGCGCATGGTGAAAATACCCGGTAACAATGGTGCGTTTTTTGGTAAGGCTGCCCGGCTGCCTGTGGCAATCAGCAAAACATCATAAGGGGTTTTAACCCCCCGGGAATCCGTGACTTGTTTATTGGCCCGGTCGATCTTTTCGACGCTCACACCGCGCAAAAGCCTGATATTATAGGCTGGCTCTTCGGAGTCGCTCATTTTTACCAGTTGTTCCCATTGCTGCTCCCCGCTGATATAATCGGGCAGCATTACCCGGTTATAAAAGGGGTGGTTTTCTTTACTGAAGATGGTGATCTCGTCGCTATGGTTCAGTTCACGGTACGATTTTACAAAGCCGTACGCCCCTGCCCCCGCACCGATAACTACGATGCGCTGGAATGGCTTTTGGTATTTTTGGATGCTTACCGCACAATATTTAAAGTCCGGCTCCTTTGATATGGGGTCCAGCCGGTCACTGGTGAGGTTATTGGCGCGGTTAAGGTCGTTGTTTAATATCTTGCCCCAATGCATCGGCAAAAAAACTACGCCCTGTTTTATTTGATCCGATAGTTTTGCCTGTACCCTTACCTCGCCCCTGCGGGATTTAATGAGGGCGATGTCGCCGTCTTTTAGCTTGATATCTGCGGCGTCATCCGGATGTATTTCAATAAAGGCCTGTTTATAATGCTGGTTAAGCTTGTTTACTTTGCCTGTTTTGCTCATGGTGTGCCACTGGTCGCGTATGCGCCCCGTGATGAGGATGAACGGATAATTATCATCGGGCATTTCACTGGTCAGCTCGTCGGAAACGGGGCTAATCACTGCTTTTTTTGAGGCAGTGTAAAAAACCTTGTCAGCAAAAAGCCGCGCGGCGCCGCCTGCCGGGGCCTTCTTTTTGTAGGGCCATTGC
>Ga0068856_100006858_pt1 | contig 11139 bp, 6 predicted proteins | sample KBSCornC62_FD_66595 | JGI IMG/M metagenome (GOLD analysis project Ga0068856, IMG submission 66595) | Corn rhizosphere microbial communities from Kellogg Biological Station, Michigan, USA - KBS Corn C6-2 | ecosystem: Host-associated > Plants > Roots > Rhizosphere > Soil ... | reverse complement strand
GGCGAAACGGTCACCTCTTTGCTTCTGGCACAGCACAATATGAAAATGCGCTACTTCCGGCACCCTTATCTCGACACTGGCCGGGACCTGCAGACGCGACGTGAAGCGGAGGCATTCCTGGTTGGCCGAGGTTACCGTATCGCGCCAGTCACAATGGACGCGTGGGACTGGATGTACGCCGGCGTGTACGAAGATGCGCGCAAACGAGGAGATGCGGCGCTTCAGCAGCAACTATTGAGTTCTTATCTCGAGTACACCGGCCAAGTTTTCGAATATTACGAAAAGTTTTCTAAGAACCTAATCGGATATGAGCCGAAACAAGTCCTGTTACTTCATGGAAACTGGCTGGAAGCTGACCATATCGCCGATCTGCTCGAATTATTGCGGAAGCGCGGGTATAAGTTCATCACTCTCCAGGACGCATTGAGCGACGCCGCGTATGGCATGCCCGACGACTTTGTCGGAGAAGAAGGCACCAATTGGATTGACCACTGGGCAATTACTCGCGGCAAACCGCCAATGAATACTCCGGTGTTTCCGCAGTGGGTGATCGACCGCTCGAAGGCTTTGCCTCGCCCCCCGACGCAGCCTTAACAACCTGCCCTTCAGTCACGAGGCAGAGAAAACGCAAACACGTCACTACCAGCCGCGATCACGACGTACTGAACTCCATCGACAGAATAGGTCATTGGTGAGGCGTGTATACCCTGCCCTGTGTTGAAGTGCCACAATACCCGCCCGGTGCTTCCATCGACTGCCTCGAACGATCCGGCATCGTCGGCGAAGAAGACCAGACCCGCAGTGGTGGCCAGCGTTCCGCCCCAGGAATCGCCGCGGCCCACCTGAGGGTAACGCCACTGGACCTTTCCATCCCGTACTGAGAGAGCCAGCAGAATTTTCTGGTTGTGTTCGCCCGGCGGAAGTTTGGCGCCGGTGTTGTAGTAAGTTTGTCCGCGTTTGAAAGGCTCGGGACTTGCGAACAAGACGCTGCAGCCTTCGAGCGCCATCACGTAGAAGGTCTTGGTATCGGGATTGTAAGAAGGCGAAAACCAGTTCGTCGCTCCAGTCATGCCCGGGCAGATGCGTGTGCCTTCTTTCGTGGGTATCAGGCCGGAAAGAACGGGTCGCCCTGATGGGTCAATGCCTTTTGCCCAATTGAGCCTCTCGACAAACGGCGTTGCGCTTAAGAATTTCCCAGTGGTGCGGTCCAGGAGATAAAAGAAACCATTCCGGTTAGCTTGTGCCAGCAGTTTTCTCGTTTCACCATTCTCGTTCAGATCCACGAGCACCGGAGTTTCATTGGCGTCGTAGTCGTAGAGGTCATGCGGAGTGAATTGGAAATACCATTTCATCTTGCCCGTATCGGGATCGATGGCCAAAACGCACGCGGTGTAGAGATTGTCTCCCGGGCGAGTATCACCGAGAAAATCGGGGGCGGCGTTACTCGTAGTCCAGTAGAGCGTGTTGAGCTCTGGATCGTAGGTTCCGGGCATCCACGTGGTCGCGCCTCCATAGAGGTAAGCATCTCGCGGCCAACTGTCTGAGCCGAACTCCCCGGGTGCGGGAATGGTCCAAAGATGCCACTTGAGCTTCCCGGTTACAGCATCGTATGCCTCCAGAAATCCGCGCACTCCGGAATCCCCGCCGGAGGTCCCAACGATGACGGTTCCATTGATCACCAATGGCGCACTGGTTGCGCCATAGTGTTTTTCTTTGTCTGCATACTGAATATCCCAGATCAAACCGCCGGAGCGAGCATCAAGGCACAAAAGATGAGCGTCGTCCGTTTCTGAATAGACGAAATTCTTCCACGCGGCGACCCCGCGATTTTTGTGCGCAGCAGCGTCGTCCAGCAACCCCGAACTCACCGGCCGCTGGTAGTGCCATAAAGTACGTCCGGTCCTAGCATCCAGCGCGAACACATCGTTCGATGATGTGACGTACATAATGCCGCGAACTACGACCGGAGTTACCTCCAGCGTGTGGGAATTACCGGGATGGAACACCCAGGCGGCGCGGAGTTGGCCTACATTGGCGGGGGTGATTTGCTCCAGGCGACTGAATCGCCGCCCGGTATAGTCACCGTTGTATGAGGTCCAGTTTTCGGCGACGGGTTGCGCTAGCAGATCCTCGCTGCTAACCGTGGCCACACCAGTAACAGAAGCATTCTGCGCGGCCGCAAAGATGGAATTTACAAGAAATAAAAGCAGGAAAGCCCTGCCGCCGCACTTCACTTCAGCTTCTCCGCCGGCATGAGTGGAACCTCCCCTAGCAAGCCTCGATCTACCCCGTGAGTGTCTATCAGGTGAATTGAAAGTCGAGTGGCTTTCGCATCCGCGGAGATTTCTCTCTGTAACGTGACTAGTTCAGTCGGACTTACATCAGCCAAGGGGACCGTCCCAACGCTCGCGCCTTGCTGATCATACAAGCGCACGACCAATCCTCCCGGGAAAAATACTCCGAAGGATCCCGCGAGGGTGATTTTTTCGTTTTCCAAACGAATCGCGCGCAGCGGCTTCACGAGAATGCCTGCATCGGTGATGCCGTGAACATCGCCCTCAGCCCGCGTCGGAAACCATTCAGTCTCGAAATGGCATGATTCGCCCGCGCGAAGACGGCATAGCGGTGAATTCAACTCGGCCTCCATGTAGAAGGGCGGCTTGCCTTCTTCATCTGCGCGGAGAACGGGTTCGCCATCGCTGTTCAGTTGCAATCCCGATCCGTTCGTCCAAAAGATCACAGAGGCTTTGCCTGGATAAGGCTTGCTCTCTTCGAACTGAAAGCGCTCGACCATGGAGTAGTTGGTGGCGCGATCAAGAACCGCAAGCCACCCAGCATTGGAGTCGAGCCACAATTCGGCCGCCATATGCACGTAATGCACTGCGAACAAGCCATCTTCTCTCACCGACACGGCAGCATTTTGAGCAGGACCGTAGCGCACATGATAACGATTGAGATAAGCACTCGAACCATTTGCGGGCGTAAACGCCCAGAAGTTCGGATTGATTCTCAACTGCGCGCCTGCGTCGGAAGTGTCGTACTGTGACACCGACTGCATCGACCACTCGAGAGTATGGCCGGTCACGTTTTTCATTGTGGCGTGGAACCGCACCAGCGGCGAATCTGATCCGAGGTGAATCGTACGTGAGAACTGGACGCCGGTCTGAGGATCAGCGGGGCCGGTCAGTTCAATCTCGCACTCTTTTCCTTCCGAAATCTTTCGAAACGTGAACTGGCCATCGTCGATCAGGTCGGAGTTTCCCACCCAATGTTGTTCATCGTCATTGCCTTCGGGCAACAACCAGAGTTTGTCCCCGCCATAGTTGAACCATTGCTTGGAATCGGGGGGGAAGTACTTGCCAGCGTACTTCGGATTCACGAAAAGGTAAGGATGTCCGTTGAAGGTGAACTGAATCAACCGCCCGCCGTTCTGCGGTATGAACGTTAACTGCACCCACTGATTGGACATTTGTTGCGCATGCCAGCCCTTGTATTCCACTGCTTCCACGCGGCACCCTCCGGGGGGCAACTGAGTTTTGGACTGAGCGAGGGCGAGGCTCAGAGGCAGGCAGTTCAGCAGCAGAAGTGATCCCACGTTCAGCAGCATTTTCATAATGTTGGGTCGAACTCTTCGCCTCCTGGAAAACGGAAGCAAAAGACATGAAACGAAACTTTTCGATTGCGGTCAAGCATTTTTGTGATATACCAGCTTTCTGTTCGCTGTTACGCGGCGTGAGGGAGGCCGGAGATTGAAGTTCCTGCTGCTGATTCTATTCATGGCATTGCCGGCCGCGAGCCAGGAACGCAAGGTGGATCCTACTTGGCTGCGTCGGTACCTCCCGGAAGTGACTGAGGAGAAGGCCCAGATGGCCTCCTCTTCGTGCCATTTCCAGCCGATTTTTGGCGAGGGTGATCACGACGCTAAGTCTGTGCAAAGCGTGACGCGTTTCGCCGAGGTGACGGTTGATCCCCGGGGAAGTTGTCAGCCGGTTTCCTACGACCGGGAAGAGGAGATTTATTTCATCGTCCGCGGTAATGGGACTTTGCAGTACGCGAACGAAACCCAGACGATGAAGGGCAACGACTTTACGTACCTCCCGCCCGGTATTCAGCATTCTATTGCTAATGCTACCCAGGACCCTTTGCAAGTACTGGTGATGGGTTTCAAAATCCCGCAGCATGTAGCGATCAACCCACCCGCACCCCGGCCAACAATTGTGAACATGGATTCGGTGAAGGAAGAGACGGTGTCGGGGCATCCTTCTTCCGTTTTGTACAAATTGCTGGTGGGCCCACGCGAAGCCAAACGAGATGCTATTGATGAGGCCTATGTCGTGACCAGCTTGTTTCTGATGGATTTTGCGCCTGGGGGGACCAACTTCCCTCATCATCATGAGGCCGCCGAAGAAATTTACTTCGTACTGGACGGACAAGGCGAGATGGTCGCCGGAAGTGGCATGGATGGAATCGAAGGCCGGTTCCCTTCGAAGGCCGGAGATGCTTACTACTTCCGACCAAATTGCACGGTCGGTTTTTACAACCAGAATCGACCGAACGCAAAGGCTCATATTTTGGCGGTGCGCTCGAAGATTTCGCTGCCGGAGGATGTCGATTAGCGGTGGTGAAAGCAATCACAGCCGCTTCGAGCAGCAACAAACACCTATCGTCCATCAACCACTATTGGGAGACACATGCAAAGTCCTAGTCGTCGATCATTCATGAAATTGGCAGCGGCGGCGCCGCTGCTCAGCAGATTGGCAGCTCGTGATCTTTACGCGCAGGCGGCAACCGCGATGGGCAAAGATCCGCGGCAGAATGTCTACACCCGCCTTGGAGTCAAGACGGTGATCAATTGCCGCGGCACTTGGACTTACCTCAGTGGCTCCCTGGAGTTTCCGGAAGTACGCCAGGCCCAGGTGGAAGCAGCCCAGCATTTCGTGGACATCCTGCAACTGCAGCGCGCGGTGGGCCGACGCCTCTCGGAACTGACTGGGGCGGAATCGGGGATCGTGACCTCCGGTGCAGCTGGGGCGATGGCTGCTGCCACCGCCGGTTGCATCGCTGGAGCCGATGACAAGAACATCTGGCAACTTCCCGATACGACTGGCCTGAAACACGAAGTAATCATGGTGGGCGGTCGCAGCGCCTTTGATAGCGCCATTCGACTCACCGGCGCGAAGCTGGTGCTCGTCTATTCGCCGGAAGAACTCGCCAATGCCGTCAACGAAAACACCGCCATGATCTACACCACCGATCTGGGCGAGAAACTGCAAAAAGAATTGGCAGTCGCTAACGATCGCAAGGTTCCGATGCTACTGGATGATGCCGCGGGCATTCCTCCGGCAAGTAATGCCAGGTTGTACGCGAAGATGGGCATACCGCTCTATTGTTTTTCCGGCGGCAAAGGACTTCGCGGACCGCAATGCAGCGGGCTTCTCCTGGGCAAAAAAGATCTGATCGAAGCCGCGCTGCTAAATTGCAGTCCTCGTGAAGGCGCCGTCTGCCGACCGATGAAAGTTGGCAAAGAGGAAATCATCGGCGGCCTCACCGCGCTCGAAACCTGGCTGAACCTCGACGAGAAGAAACTCTATGCGGAATGGAATGGCCGCATCGACCGCATACGCAAGCTTGTGGATACAGTCCCTGGTGTCAAAACCGACGTTTATGTGCCCGAAGATGGCAATCGGTACCCCACTTTGAAGGTCTCCTGGGACCAGGACGCTTGGAAATTCAGCATCTCCGACTGTGTGCAGCAGTTACGCGCGGGCGATCCGGTGATCGAGGTGTTGGGGGCGGACAACCCCAGCCTGGTGACCGCGGTCCGCGAGGGAAATCCGAAACCCACGGCAAAAGAACGCAAACTCCCGGACCACATTGAATTGGTGTCGATGACGATCAAACCAGGTGAAGAAATGATCGTTGGTCAAAGGCTTCGCTCCATTTTGCGAGCGGCGCAACAGGGCAAAGCAGCTGCTTAGCGTTCAACGCCGTTGATATTGAGGCTCGAGAAACACACCATGCGATTCTTCCTACTTGGAACACTGTTCGTATCGCTTGCACAACTTGGCATGGCGCAAGTGCGAGCGGTGGGTGCGGCGCGATCTCAAGCTAATGCCGTTTACTCTCAGGGGATAGACGCGGGAGATTATGTCTATGTTTCCGGCCAGGGGCCTCGCCGCGCTGATGGCAGCATGCCTACAACGTTTGCTGAGCAGTGCCGCCAAGCGCTCGAAAACGTGAAGGCGATCGTTACCGCCGCTGGACTTTCTACCCAGCACGTGGTCTACACGCAGGTCTACCTGCAAGACGTCAACAACTACGCGGAAATGGATCGCGTCTTCGGCGAATTCTTTCCCCAAACACCTCCCGCACGCGCTGTGCTCGGGGTAGCCCGGGTCCCCGATCCTCCCATCCAGATCAGTGCGATTGCGGTGCGTGACTTGGCCGATCGGAGAACGGTGTTTCCCCCGGGTCACAAGTTAGAAGGAACTGCCTCCCCTGGAATGCTGACTCATGACCTCCTGTTCATCTCCAGCATGGCTGGCAGCGATCCAGAAACGGGCAAAGTTCCCGAAGATGCGGCGGCGCAGGTGGATCTTGCGCTGAACCGCCTTCAGGCTGTGGTGAAAGCAGCCGGCCTGGAACTCAGCAACATGGTTTTTGTGAATCCATATTTAACTTCGGCGATACCGATGCGAATTATGAATGAGCGCTACGCTCGCCGCTTCGAGTTCGGAAATACTCCTGCGAGGGCCACGATTGAGGTTTCGAGCCTTCCTGATCATGCCCATATCGAATACACGGGTATCGCAGTGCGTGATTTGCGGCAGCGCCGGGCCGTGCGCCCGAAGAACATGCCTCCCAGCCCAACCGCTAGTCCATGTGTTTTTGCCGGCAACATCCTCTACTGCTCCGCCAAGAGTGGTTTTATCCCTGGACCGCATGGAGGCGTGTACGCGTCCACGACCGCAATTCAGCTCAGGCAGACGATGCGCAACCTTCTCGATAACCTCGAGGAGGCCGACATGAGTCTGGATGAGATCGTCTCGACAAATGTGTATTTGGACAATATCGACGACCTGCAGACTTTCGACGAAGTTTATGGACAATACATCGGCCCGCTGCTGCCGGCACGAAGCGTAGTCCAGCAGATTGCTCCTGCCGACCGCAACCCAGACAAAGACGGGCACTTTCCCGACCTTGAACAGGTGTCATTGATCGCTGTGAGGAAGCCGCATGGGCAGTAAAGTTCCGCCAAATCGTTCTTGTATTAAAACGTTTGATTTGAGGCAAAATTGCAAATTTTTGCTTGATTGGCACTGTGGGTTTGTGAGATGGTTTGCGAATTCCTGGCGTTTCGTGGGGGAATTATGAAAACTCTGCCTAGAGTTGTGCCTTCTGCCGTTGCTGTTCTTCTCGCAATGGTTTTTAGTTCAACCCTGCTTCTAGCCGACGTGACTGGATCGATTTCTGGTGTCGTGCGTGACCGGGCCCAAGCCGTGGTGACGGGCGCCAAGGTTCAAGTCACGAATGTGCAAACGAACGTGAGTCAAGAAACAAACACCGGCAGCGACGGCTCCTACCACTTCCTCGCGTTGCCGCCGGGGAACTACAAAATAACTGCAACCGCCACCGGCTTCCGTCCATACAACATCACGGACATTACCCTGGAAGTCAACGATCAACGGCGGCTTGACATCACGCTCCAGGTTGGCGCCATCGTTGAGACGGTTGATGTCTCGGCCACCGCCGTACACGTGGAAACGGAAAGCACGCAACTGGGGGACGTGATTGATTCAAAGAAGATGCTCAATCTACCTCTCAATGGTAGAAGCTATATAGACTTGCTTGGTCTGCAGGCAGGCGTGGCTCCAACCTCAGCTGGCACAGTTGAGGGTAATACTTCCAGCAACCGCCCAGTTTCAGGTTACATCACGAATACGGGCAACATGTCGGTCAACGGACAGCGGGAAACCGCCAATGCGTTTCTGGTGAACGGCGGCGATGTCAGCGAAGGCCGCAACCTGGGCGCCGGATTGGTCCCGAATCTCGACTCAGTTCAAGAATTTCGCCTCATCACCAACAGCTTCGACGCAGAATACGGAAAGTTCAGCGGCGCCGTGATGAATGCCATCACGAAGTCGGGTACCAATAGTTTCCATGGCGATGTGTTCGAGTTTCTTCGTAACGACGTAATGGATGCCAAGAACTTCTTTTTTGCCAACAAGTCCGAGCTGCGACAGCATCAATTTGGATTCACCGCCGGAGGGCCGTTCTGGAAAAACAAGCTGTTCTGGTTCACCGATTATCAAGGCACGAGACGAGTGGCAAGCGCGGAAATCAGTGACGTTCCTGTGCCCAGTGCTGCCGAACTCCAGGGCCAATTTGATCCCTCAATTTTGACTGGGACAGTCGACGGCGGTCCCGGTCCCGCCGGCAGTTGCCCGCCGCAGTACGCCCCCTGCAACGATTGGGCGACGACGCTCTCAAACAGATTGGGGTACACGGTCACAGCCGGCGAGCCGTACAGTTTCGCGGGTTGTAACTCGACCTCGCAATGCGTGTTTCCCGGTGGTTTAATCCCCCAAAATGCGTGGTCGCCAGCCGCAATCGGGATTCTCCCGTACATACCCGCCCCCAACAACGCGAACGGCGAGTTCTCCGATAACAGCCACAGAGATAGAATTACCGACAACAAGATCGGCGAGCGGGTCGATTTCAATAATCAGAAGACCGGCAACTGGTCGTTCTATTATCACTGGGACGACTCGACGGTTCTTAGCACACTACCCAGCGGCGGAGCCAGCGTCCCAGGTTTTCCGGCTCAGACCCCAACCCGCGCCCAGGAGTTCGTCGTAAGCAACACGAAGACGCTCGGCCCCACCGCTGTGAATGAGGCAAGGTTCACTTTCTTCCGCACCGCCACACACCTGGCAAATCCGACTGGTGGCCAGGCATCGCTTTCCTCTCTTGGGTTTGTTACCGGTCCTGGCACCTTGGGGATTAATCCCGATGCGACTCCCGGATTTCCGGAATATGTCCCTCAGATATATTTCAACGACTTTGCGCTCGGCGCCCCATCTCTGATCACGTTCCAGCCGAACAACACCTACACCGCGTCGGATGGGTTTTCCAAAGTGTTTGGCAAACATACGCTCAAGTTCGGAGGGGAGGCCCGCTACCTGCAAGTCAATGAGCGCAACTTGGCGAGCCCGGACGGGGCTTTCGTCTTCGATGGCACCGTGACGGGTAACGATTTCGCCGACTACCTCCTTGGAGCGCCAACGGGCGCCGGCGGTGGGTACACCCAGGCGGCGTTGCAGTTGTTGGATTCTCGCACGCGCTATGGCGGTGTATATGGTCAGGATACGTGGAGGGTATCGCCTAATTTAACTTTGAATCTAGGCCTGCGCTGGGAAGTCAGCATGCCCTGGTACGACACGCAGGGCAAGATTCAGACCTGGGTAAAGGGGAAGCAGTCTACCGTGTTCCCGAATTCTCCCACAGGTCTCGTATATCCCGGGGACCCTGGCATTCCCAAAACACTTGCCCCTACCAGATACAACAATTTCGGTCCCCGCATCGGACTTGCTTACTCGCCCAGTTTTAGCGACGGGGTATTGGGCAAGGTCTTCGGGGGGCCGGGCAAAACCAGCATCCGTGCCGCTTATGGCATTTACTACACCTCGGTTGAAGATCTGAACCTGTTTTACGAGGTGGCCGATGCTCCGTTTGGTTTGTATTGGACCAGCCCCGGTTCGGTTGACTTCGCGGAGCCATTCAGAAATCGGCTGGACGGAGGCACGGACGGCGAAGGCCAGCGCTTCCCGTTCACGGTTCCGATTCCAGGAAGTCCGGCAAATAAGACCCTCGATTTCTCGGTCTATGAGCCGATGTCCTATTTCCCCGGATATGACATTCACAACAAGCTGCCATACGCGGAACACTTCAATCTCTCCATCCAGCGTCAACTGAATAAAGCGACGGTCTTAACTTTGGCCTACGTCGGCACGGAAGGTCATCGGCTTATCTCCCAGCAGGAGATTAACCCTGGGAACGCGGCGTTCTGTGAGCAACTCACCGCTCAAGGGTATATCGATAGTTCCAGTGGTGCCGTTGGATGCGGGCCCAATGCCGAGCAGGACACGTTTACTTTGGGAGCGAATACGGTATACGGCACCCGAAATACTTTTCTCAATCCGAATTACTGCCCCGGAGCCCAGAGCCTCTGCTTCGGATTTGGCAACACCTTGACCACTCTTACCGCCAACTCGATCTATCACTCTGGAGAGGTGACGCTCGAGCGCAGAGCGGGCGATGTAACCTTCCTCGCTGCCTATACTTTGGCTAAAGCTCTCGATAACTCCTCAGGTTTTAACGATCTGATCAATTTCCAAAACCCGAAGCTTAGCCGCGGCCTCTCGTCCAGCGACGTGCACCACAACTTCGTGGTCAGCTACATTTGGCAGATGCCATTCGATCGTGTCTTCCACGGCATGCCACGATTGACGAAAGGATGGCAACTGCAGGGCATCACCCGCTTCTCCACCGGCTTCCCAATTCAAATGGGGCAGGGAAATCCCGTCGATCCAGGCCCGCTGTGTCCGTCGGGGCTGTGCGCGGGGGATGCCTCTCTTACCGGCAGCCCGTCCACCGATATGCCGAATGTTGTGGGACCGGTTCATATCCAGAACCCACGCGCAACTCCCGGTACCTGGACGTATTTCAGCCCGGGGTCATTCACGGCAACTGCTTGCGACCTCGTGGCAGGGGTTCTGACTGGGCCGGACTGCGGAAGTTTCGGTACCGCGAACCGCCGATTCTTCCATGGCCCGGGGTTCAACAACACCGACTTGGGAATAACGAAGATCATTCCCGTCAAGGAAGCCATGTCCTTCGAGATCCGTGCTGAATTCTTCAACATCTTCAACCACGCGCAGTTCTTAAATCCGAACGGCGACATCAGCGGTTCTAACTTCGGACAAGTTACCAGCGCGCGTGATCCGCGCATCGGTCAGATCAGCGCGAAGTTCATATTCTGAGATGCTCCAAGGCGGGGTGGGTGCCCACCCATCCCGCTTTGCAATCTTCTGGTACGCTCGTCAAACAATGCTCATCCGGTTGTTCCTAGTGGTCACC
>Ga0068856_100006857_pt1 | contig 11140 bp, 7 predicted proteins | sample KBSCornC62_FD_66595 | JGI IMG/M metagenome (GOLD analysis project Ga0068856, IMG submission 66595) | Corn rhizosphere microbial communities from Kellogg Biological Station, Michigan, USA - KBS Corn C6-2 | ecosystem: Host-associated > Plants > Roots > Rhizosphere > Soil ... | reverse complement strand
CTGTCCAGGTCACGTGGGGGTAGGTGTCGAACAGCGACCAGTCCCACGCGTTGTCCGGTACGGGTTCGCCGCCGTGGTTCTCGACGTCGTCGTAGGCGTCATCGGCGGTGATCGCGGCGGCCCAGCGCAGCGCGGCCGCCATTCGGGGGCTCAGCTGCCAGGTGCGCCGGCACAGGACGCAGTTAGGTTGACCGCACGAGCACACCGGGAACGCGGCGGCTAGATCGATCGGTTCGGCCGTCATGGGTGTCAGGCCCACTTGGCGGGCCGGGTCCGCGTGCGTCCGGCAGCTGGGTCGAGGACCGTCTCCGGCAACTGCGAGTGGCGCAGGGCGGTCTCGTTGATGTTGAAGTAGCCGACGTCGACGAACCGCTTGTGTGGCTTGAGGTTGCCGGGTGGCATCGCGAGCAGCACCGGCCGAGCGGGGGAGAGTCGTTTGATCGATCGCACGGCCGGCGCGAAATCTGAGTCTGCGCTCACGAGCAGGCTCAGGTCGCCGTATCCGGCGGCGGCATCCTCGACCATTGCCGCGCCGAGGGCTACGTCGGTCTCTTTCTCCTCGTAGCTGCGGAACCGGCGCGGGCAGCCGCACTCGTAGTGCTGCCCACACAATCGGCACGGGCCGATGCTGCGGGGTTTGAACCATCCTCGCTGAACATCCAGCTCCGGTCCGCAATGAGCGTGTAGGGCCTCGATGTACTCGATCTGGTTGGCGGCCGCGGCTGGCTCGCCCTTGACGACCGCGGTGAAGTAGCGGACCGTGACGGTGTCATCGGCCGGGCGCAGCTGTCGGACTAGTTCGACCAGGTCGAGCCACAGATACCGACGGCCGAACTTGCTTTTGAGGCCGTAGTAAAGGTTGAAGCCGTCGATGTAGGCGGTCACGCCGGCCATTGGTGGCTCCTGTCAAGGTTGCGAACCCCGCCGGAAGCTGTACGATGAAGACACACGATGCCGGTGCGTCCGGCTGGAACGGCCCCTTCGGGGGCCGTTTTTTTCGTCCCAGGACCTAGCTGGCGAGCAGGACCGATCAGCTCCGAAGTCATGTTGGCCGGTAGCGCAGTAGGTCGCCGGGCGTGCAGTCGAGGGCCTGGCACAAGGCCTCCAGGGTCGCCAGATTCAACCGCCCCGGCCGAGCTCGGACCAGCCGCGACACATGGGCTTCAGATGGTGACGCGTCCTCACCGAGCGCCTCGACGAGCCGGCGATGCAGATCCGTAGCAAACCGGACGCCGGCTTCGGCCATGCACGCCTGCAGCCGCCACTCGATCACCTTGATTAGGCTGCCAGTGCCACTAACCGGCGTCAAGTTTAGGTTACAATCGTTCGTCGCCACTATCTGGCAGTAAACGCCGATAACATAGATTATGTCAATCAAGACCAGGTGAGTCGCTTAAAGAGTGCCCCGACGTTGCCTGCCGAACCAAGTCAGCCGCAGCCGTGAGGTGCTGACGATTACAGCATCAGACTCGCTGGGATGGTACTTCCTGGGATGGATCAGAAAAGGCGTGGGTCGTGGATCGTTCCGCTGGCGACGAGGCGGACGTAGCCGTCGGCGATGCCCACCCAGAGCAATGATGCCCACGCGAAGTTGCCGTGGTAAGGGTTGATTTTGGTGACGAGTGTCCAGAGTCGGTAGCGGATGGGATGTTTGGAGAAGTGCCGGATTCGACCGCCGACAGCGTGACGGCAGGCGTGGCACGACAGGGTGTACAGCCACAGCAGGGTGGCGTTAGTGAGGAGCACGAGGGTGCCGAGGCCCATACCGAATTGACCGTTCCAGTCGAAGGCGAGGATTGCGTCCCAGGTGAGAATGACGTTGAAGGCGACGGCGGCGTAGAAGGAGTACCGGTGGATGTTCTGCCCGAGGAGCGGGAAGCGGGTTTCGCCGGTGTAGTGGCGGTGGATGTCGGGAACGGCACACGATGGTGGCGACAGCCACCAGGAGCGGTAATAGGCCTTGCGGTAGTAGTAGCAGGTGAGCCGAAACCCGAGCGGGAAGATCAGGATGATCACGGCGGGCGTGATGATCCACCAGGTGCCGAACCATCCCAGGTGGGGCGCGCTACGCGAGCCGGGCGCCGCGCCGCAATGGGTGGATAGGCACGGTGAGTAGAACGGTGAGAGATACGGGTCGGCGTAGTAGTCGCGGTTTGCTAGCGCGGCGTACAGCCCATAGCCGATGAAACTGAAGAGCACGGTGAAGGTCGCGAGCGGATAGCACCACCAGCGGTCGGTTCGTAAGGTGCGGGCGTCGATTCGGGCGCGTCCGGCAGTACCTACGCCGCCGCCAAGTCGCTTGACCGAGCTCATGTTGCCGGTCTCGGGTCGTGCCGGCTAGGTGTGGTTGTGGCTGGGGTGCGGGCCGCGGTGCGCCTGGTCAGTTGCGCAATGCAGAGGGTGGGTTGAACGAAGGGATCCAGGCGCGTTGCGTCTAGAGGAGCGTCAAGTTCGGCGAGTAGGCCGCGCATAAGGCCCAGGTGGATCGAGCAGACCACCTCACGGTGCTGTTCGGCTGCCTCTCGGAACGGGCAGTGGTGCAGCAGGATCTGGCGTTGACGCCCACGGGTGACGGCTTCGGGGGCGAAGCCGATTCCGGCGAGTGTGTTGAGAAGTTGCGTGGTGGCCTCGGCCGCGGTGGTGCGGCGGAAAGGCTGAGGGCGTTCAGCGAGGAAATGGCCCCACGCTTCTCCGGCTGCTAGCGCCGATCGAGTCGGTTGTTTGGTCTGACCCGCGAGGTAGCTGGTGAGTATCTCGGCAAGTAAGCGGTAGCTACGCCGCCCGGCGTGGCCGCTGTCCGGGCTGGCGGCGTACAGGGCTCGGGGGCGTCCAGGTAGCTCGCGGTCCTCGCTGATGCGTAAGGCCAGGCCGGCCTCGACGAGGGCGTCGAGGTGAAAGCGAGCCGTGTTGGAATGTAGATCCACCTGCTGGGCGATGTCACCTACCCCGAGTGGCTCCGGCGAGTTCTGCAGCACCGTGAGCACGCGTTCCCGGCTCTGGCCGAGCACGGGGTGCTCGGGCGGATCCGGGCGGGTCAGATCACCGAGGGACACAGCGTCCATTTATTCACATTACTCTGGTAGAAACAACGTGAGGAGTGATTATCTATCTCACTGCCTCGGCCGGCAGGTGTGCTTGTTCTGTCCGGTGAGCGTCTCAGGGTCTAACGTCGGTCGTGTCCGCGGCGCCGGACGGACATGGACGACTTCGGTGAGTGGATCGGAGGTGCGGTCGTGACCCGTCGAGATCCGAGCAGACCAGATGCGGACCGTCTGGACACTGCCGCGGCGAGCGCTACACAGAATGGTCGTCTGGCCCCGCTGCTGCCTGGTGGCGAGCCGATCGAGGCATTGCTGCGCAAGGCGCAGTTCTTTCAGCCCGGTACGCCGACTGCGGATCATCGGGAGTTGCACCGGATCGGTGGGCGGGGGGCCGAGGAGTTCTATCGGGCGCGGTGGCGCCATGACAAGGAGGTCCGCTCGACCCATGGGGTGAATTGCACTGGGTCGTGTTCGTGGAAGATCTACGTCAAGGACGGGATCATCACCTGGGAGACCCAGCAGACTGACTACCCATCGGTCGGGCCGGACAGCCCGGAATACGAGCCTCGCGGCTGCCCGCGGGGGGCGTCGTTCTCCTGGTACACCTACTCCCCCTCGCGGGTGCGCTACCCCTATGTGCGGGGCCCGCTGCTGGAAATGTGGCGCGAGGCAAGAGCCCGGTTGGGTGACCCGGTCGCGGCGTGGGCGGAGATCACCGGCGACCCGGAACGCAGCGCCCGGTACAAGAGCGCGCGCGGGATGGGCGGGTTCGTGCGCTCCTCGTGGCCAGAGGTAAGTGAGCTGATCGCGGCCGCACATGTGCACACGGTCAAGGCCTACGGACCGGACCGGGTGGTGGGGTTCTCCCCGATCCCGGCGATGTCCCAGGTGTCCTACTCGGCCGGTACCCGGTTCCTGTCGATGATCGGGGCCACGATCTTGTCGTTTTACGACTGGTATGCCGACATGCCGATCGCCTCGCCGCAGGTGTTCGGCGACCAGACCGACGTGCCCGAGTCCGGGGACTGGTGGAACTCCTCCTATCTGATGATCTGGGGGACGAACCTGCCGATCACCCGGACCCCGGACGCGCACTTCATGACTGAGGCTCGCTACCGCGGCCAGAAGGTAGTGGTGGTCAGCCCGGACTACTCCGATCACACGAAGTTCGCCGACGATTGGCTGCCGTGCAACCCCGGCACGGACGGGGCCCTGGCGATGGCGATGGGCCACGTGATCCTGTCCGAGTTCTTCCGGAACCGACAGGTGCCCTACTTCACCGACTACGTGAAGACCTACACCGATCTGCCGTTCCTGGTCACGCTGCGCGAACGCGACGACGACACCGATGGCGCCGGAAGTTGGGTGCCGGATCGGTTCCTGACCGCGGCCGACCTCGGGCACCCGGGCCCGGGGTCGGCGCACCAGACGGTGCTACTCGACGCGGCCAGCGGTGAGCCGTTCTTCCCGAATGGCACGGTGGCGACCCATTACGGCGAGTCCGGCAAGCGCAAGTGGAATCTCGACCTCGGCGGGGTCGACCCAGTGCTGAGCTTCTATGACACCCGCGAGGACGCGGTGCCAGTGGATCTGGCCCGCTTCGACATCGGGACGAGCGAGGGCGGCGGGGTGATCCGCCGGGGTGTGCCGGTGCGGCGGATCGGCGGGCGGTTGGTGACCACGGTGTTCGACCTGCTGATGGCCCAGTACGCGGTCGGGCGTGAGGGACTGCCGGGTGAGTGGCCGGCCGGCTACGACGACGCGTCGCAGCCCTACACGCCGGCCTGGCAGCAGGTGATCACCTCGGTACCGGCCGAGGCGGTGACTCGGGTGGCCCGCGAGTTCGCCCGCAACGCCGAGCTGTCTCGAGGCCGGTCGATGATCGCGATGGGCGCTGGCACCAATCATTGGTTTCACTCCGACCAGATCTACCGCACTTTCTTCACCCTGACGATGCTGTGCGGCTGCCAGGGCGTCAACGGCGGCGGCTGGGCGCACTACGTCGGCCAGGAGAAAGTTCGCCCGTTGACCGGGTTCCAGCAGGTCGCGTTCGGGTTGGACTGGCAGCGTCCGACCCGGCACATGACCGGCACCTCGTTCTTCTACCTGCACAGCGACCAGTGGCGCTACGAGAGCTTCGGCGCGGACGAGCTGGCCAGCCCGCTCGGGCGGGGACGGTTCCGGGGCAAGGCCTTCGCCGACACCCTCGCGCAGGCCTCCCGGATGGGGTGGACGCCCTCGCACCCGGCCTTCGACCGCAACCCCCTGGACCTGGCCGACCAGGCGGTCGCCGCGGGCAAGAGCGTGAACGATTACGTTGTTGACGAGCTGACGGCCGACCGATTGCACTTCGCCGGCGAGGACCCAGACAATCCGGCGAACTTCCCGCGGGTGATGACGGTGTGGCGGGCCAACCTGCTCGGCTCGTCGGGCAAGGGCATGGAGTACTTCATGCGGCATTTGCTCGGCGTTGAGGACGCGGTCCGGGCCGAGGAGTCCCCGGAGCGGCTGCGCCCGGCCGAGGTGACCTGGCGCCCGGACGCACCGCGAGGAAAGCTCGACCTGGTCACGACGGTGGACTTTCGGATGACCTCCACCTGCACCTATTCCGACGTCGTGCTGCCGGCCGCCACGTGGTACGAGAAGCACGACATCTCCACTACTGACATGCATCCGTTCGTGCACTCGTTCAACCCCGCCATCGCCCCGCCGTGGGAGACTCGCACCGACTTTGAGGTGTTCAAGACCATCGGCGAGGACTTCTCCCGGCTGGCGGCGATCCATCTGGGCACCCGCACCGATGTGATCGCCGCCCCGCTGTTGCACGACAGCGCCGACGAGCTGGCCCAGCCGGGCGGCGTGGTGCGGGACTGGAAGCTCGGCGAGTGCGACCCGGTGCCAGGGGCGAGCATGCCGCGGCTGGTGACGGTCGAGCGCGACTATGCGGCGGTGGCGGAGAAGATGGCCGCGCTCGGACCGCTGGTCGAGACGCTGGGCACGGCGGTGAAGGGGATGAGTTGGAAACCGACGGCCGCGGTCGAGCTGCTAGGCCGTATCAATGGGCGGATTCGGGGCGGGGTGGGCGATGGGCGGCCGGCGCTGACGCGCGACATCCATATGGCTGAGGCGATCCTGGCATTGTCGGGCACCACCAACGGCCAGGTGGCGCTGCAGGGCTGGCGGGATCTCGAGGAACGCACCGGAGTGCGGTTGGCGGATCTGGCCGAGGAGCGGGCCGGGGAACGGATCAGCTTTGCCGACACCCAGACCCAGCCGCGGGCGGTGATCACCTCCCCGGAGTGGTCGGGCAGCGAGAGCGGTGGGCGGCGTTACTCCCCGTTCGTGGTCAACGTCGAGCGCAAGAAGCCCTGGCACACCCTGACCGGGCGGATGCAGTTCTTCCTCGACCACGACTGGATCGCCGAGTACGGCGAGCAGTTGCCGACTTACCGGCCGCCGTTGGACTACGTGCGGCATTTCGGTGAGCAGGGACTGCGTGAGGACGGCCGCCCGGAGATTACCGTCCGGTATCTGACCCCGCATTCGAAGTGGTCGATCCACTCGGAGTACCAGGACAACCTGCACATGCTGCGGCTGTTCCGGGGTGGCCCGGTGATCTGGATGAGCCCGGTCGACGCCGCGAAGATCAGCGTGGCCGACAACGAGTGGATCGAGGCCTACAACCGCAACGGCGTGGTCGCTTGCCGTGCCGTCGTGACGCACCGGATGCCCGAGGGCACGGTCTTCATGTATCACGCGAAAGACCGGCACCTGATGACCCCCAAGTCGGAGGTGTCGGGCTGGCATGGCGGCGGCGATAACTCTCTTACCCGGCTGGTGATCAAACCGACGCACATGGTCGGCGGCTACGCCCAGTTGTCCTACGGGTTCAACTACTACGGACCGACCGGCAACCAACGCGACGAGCTCACCGTGATCCGCCGCCGCTCCCAGCAGGTCGAATACTGATGCCCGCCAACCCGCCGCAGCGGTCCCGAGCGGTCCCGAGCAGTGAGGAGCACGCCGTGACGCTGCGCCTGAGCGGAGGTCGGCCATGCGAGTGATGGCGAACGTCGGCATGGTGATGAACCTCGACAAGTGCATTGGCTGCCACACCTGTTCGGTGACCTGTAAGCAGGTCTGGACCAACCGGCCCGGTACCGAGTACGTCTACTTCAACAACGTCGAGACCAAACCCGGCGTCGGCTACCCGAAACGCTACGAGGACCAGGAGCAGTGGCACGGCGGCTGGACCCTGGACCGCAAGGGCCGCCTGCAGCTCAAGGCCGGCGGCCGGGTCAAGAAGTTGGCCTCGATCTTCTACAACCCGGACCTGCCCACGATCGATGACTACGGCGACCCGTGGACCTATGACTACCAGACTCTGATCCAGGCTCCGCTGGGCACCCGCAACCCATCGGCGCATTCGATCTCCGCGCTGACCGGGAAGGACATGGACGTCAAGTGGGGCAGCAACTTCGACGACGATCTGGCCGGCGCCCCGGAGCACGCGACCGCTGACCCGAATCTGGCCGGCCTGGAAGAACAGGTCCGGATGGAGTTCGAGCAGGTGTTCATGTTCTACCTGCCCCGCATCTGCGAACACTGCCTCAACCCCTCCTGCGTCGCGTCCTGCCCGTCGGGGGCGATGTACAAGCGGGAAGAGGACGGCATCGTCCTGGTCGACCAAGATCGCTGCCGGGGCTGGCGGATGTGCGTGTCAGGCTGCCCGTACAAGAAGGTGTACTTCAACCATCGCACCGGCAAGGCGGAGAAGTGCACCTTCTGTTTCCCGCGAATCGAGGCTGGCCAGCCGACCATCTGCTCCGAGACCTGCGTCGGCCGGCTGCGCTACCTCGGCCTGATCCTGTATGACGCCGACAAGGTCCTCGACGCGGCCGCCACCCCCGACACCCAGGACCTCTATCAAGCCCAGCTTGGAGTGTTCCTCGACCCGAACGACCCTGCCGTGCAGGCCGCGGCCGCCGAGGAGGGCATCCCGCACGACTGGATCATCGCCGCGCAACGCTCCCCGGTCTACGAGCTGGCCGTGCGCCACCAGGTCGCGCTGCCGTTGCACCCGGAATACCGCACCCTGCCAATGGTCTGGTACATCCCGCCGCTATCCCCGGTCGCTGACATCGTTCACGCCCAGGGGTATGACCCAAATCACCCCGACCGGGTTTTCGCCACCATCGACTCGTTGCGGATCCCCATCGAGTACCTGGCCAACCTGTTCACCGCCGGGCGCACCGACACCATCCGGACCGTGCTGCGCAAGCTCGCCGCTTTACGCGGCTTCATGCGTGCCGCGCAGCTCGGTCTCGAGCTCGACGAGGACCTGCCCGCCAGTGTCGGCGCCACCGGTGAGGATCTCGACGACCTGTACCGGCTGTTAGCGATCGCCAAGTACGAAGACCGCTACGTCATCCCGCCCGCGCACGCAGAGCAGGCCGGGGCGCTGATGGGCCAGCACGAACAGCTGTTCTGCAGCCTCGATGGCGACGGCGGACCCGGCATGGGCGGCCACGGCCCGCACGGTATTCAGAGCTACCAGCCCAACCAGCCGGCCACCGACCCCGCAGCTGACCCCCATGGCCCGATCTTCCGCACCGAGGACGGCCGCACCCGGTTCAACTTGCTCGGCTGGAGCGGCACAGACCCGGCGCCGGGCCTGTTCCCCAAGCGGGGACCCGAACCCGAACAGGGCCCGGCATGACCTGGGCCCGCTCCCGCCGCTCGGTCCTCGGCCAGGGGGCCCGCTGATGCCGCTGACCCCCGTGCTCACGCAACGGTTCGGCACCGAGCAGCCGTGGCGCATCGAGAACTACGAGCACCTCGACGGGTACGCGGCGCTACGCACCTCGCTGGCCATGGCCCCGGACGAGCTGATCGCTCTGGTGAAGGAATCCAACCTGCGTGGCCGCGGCGGGGCCGGATTCCCCACCGGCATGAAATGGCAGTTCATCCCGCAAGGCAAAAACGGTCAGCCAAGCGGACCGCATTATGTGGTGGTCAACGCCGACGAGGGCGAGCCGGGAACCTGCCGCGACCTGCCGCTGATGATGAACGATCCGCACTCGATGATCGAAGGCATCATCATCGCCTGCTACGCCGTCCGGGCCGCGCGGGCGTTCGTCTATATTCGCGGTGAAGCCGTGCACGCCATCCGCCGGGTCACCCAGGCGATCAACGAGGCCGAGACGAACGGCTATCTCGGCCAGAACATCCTCGGGTCCGGGTTCAGCTGCCAGATCACGGTGCACGCTGGGGCCGGCGCCTACATCTGCGGCGAGGAAACGGCGCTGCTTGACTCGCTGGAGGGTAAACGCGGTCAGCCCCGTCTCAAGCCTCCGTTCCCGGCGACCAACGGCCTCTACGACGCTCCGACCGTGGTCAACAACGTCGGCACCCTGGCCTCGGTCCCCTATATCGTGCGTGGCGGCGCCGCCTGGTTCAAACAGATGGGACCCGACGGCTCCCCCGGCCCGTGCGTCTACTCGGTCACCGGACGCGTCGCCCACCCCGGCCAGTACGAGGCCCCGATGGGCACCACGCTGCGCGAGCTACTGGAGCTGGCCGGGGGCATGAGCCGCGGCCGCGAGCTGAAGTTCTGGACACCGGGCGGCTCCTCCACCCCACTGTTCACCCCGGCCCACCTGGACATCCCGCTCGACTTCGACTCCGCCGTGAAAGCCGGATCGATGAACGGCACCTCCGCGCTGATGATCTTCGACACCGGTGACTGCGTGGTCCGGGCGATCCAGAAATGGAGCGACTTCTACCTGCACGAATCCTGCGGAAAATGCACCCCCTGCCGCGAAGGCACCTACTGGTACGCCGGCATCTACCAACGGTTGGAGAACGGGACCGGCACCGAGGAAGACCTCGAAACGCTCCTTGACCTGTCCGACAACATCCTTGGCCGGGCATTCTGCGCCCTCGGCGACGGCGCAACCAGCCCGGTCACCTCCTCAATCAAGTACTTCCGCGAGGAGTACCTAGCCCACATCGAGGAGCACACCTGCCCGTTCACGACCGCCCGCACGCTCGCCAGCGCTGGTGCTCGTGCTGGTGCAGCGTCATGAGCCACCAGATCACCCACGGGGCCACCTACAAGCTGGCCTCAGTGCTGCTCCAATACCCGACCGCGGCCTTGTTCGACGGGCTGAATGAGCTGGACGACTTCGCCGCGGGCACGACCCCGAAACCCTCCCGGCAAGCATTCGCCCGGTTCCTGGACTGGCTGCGGGCGGCGGAGCCGACGGAGGTCGCACAACACTACGTCGAGACCTTCGACCTGCGTCGGCGCTGCGCGCTCTATCTGACCTACTACCGCGACGGCGACACCCGCAAGCGAGGCATGTCGATGGTGCTGTTCAAGACGGCCTACCGCGACGCCGGCTTCATCCCGGCCAGCGACGAGCTGCCCGACTACCTGCCAATGGTTCTCGACTTCGCCGCGCTCACCCCGCGCGGAGACCGACTGCTGCACGCCCACGCCGCCGACCTCGAGCTGCTGCGCCGCGCCCTGGACAAGGCCGCCACCCCGTATGTGGACGTGATCGCCGCAGTCTGCGCCGCGCTGCCTCGCCTCGGCCAGCGAGAGCTGCGGAAGGTACTCGCGGCGTGGGAGACCGGCCCACCCCGAGAAGAGGTCGGGCTGGAACCTTTCGCCCCACCGCACTACCTCGCTGGGTACGGCAGCACCGCACCCGGCGCTCCGGACAACCTGCCGCCCTGGGCGACCGGCGGCACCGCGATATCCGGTGACGAGGTCACAGGTGACTGGTCCGGGATGGCGCGATGAACGCCACCGCCGGACAGCTGGTTCTGTGGGTGGCGCTACCCTACCTCGCCCTCGGCGTGTTCGTCGTCGGGCACGTCTGGCGATGGCGCTACGACCAGTTTGGGTGGACCAGTCGCTCCACCCAACTGCAAGAACGACGAATGCTCAAATGGGGTGCACCGCTGTTTCACTACGGCACCTTCGCCGCGATCGCCGGCCACGTCATCGGCGTGCTGATCCCCGAACGCTGGACCCGCGCGATCGGCATCCCCGAGAACGTCTACCGCTGGTTCTCCGCCGCCGCCGGCAC
>Ga0068856_100006853_pt1 | contig 11143 bp, 16 predicted proteins | sample KBSCornC62_FD_66595 | JGI IMG/M metagenome (GOLD analysis project Ga0068856, IMG submission 66595) | Corn rhizosphere microbial communities from Kellogg Biological Station, Michigan, USA - KBS Corn C6-2 | ecosystem: Host-associated > Plants > Roots > Rhizosphere > Soil ... | reverse complement strand
CGGAGGCGCGGTCGCTGCGGGCGCGGCCGATACGGGCAACCCGGTAAAGACTGGCGGCAAATATAACGCCACCCCGCCAACCCTAGTTGATGGCAACAGGGGCGACCTACAGGTTGGCTCTCGCGGCTCGCTGCGTGCGGAGCTGATGGCATCGGGCAGCGCGTCCCCGATTACGGCCAGCACGCCAGCGGATGCGCAAGCGGGTGCTACGTCGCTGTTCAGCGAAAGTTTCGGGCAGCTCTATAACGGCAGTACGTGGGATCGCGCACGCGGCAACACCAATGGCGCTTTTATGCAAGGCAACGTCGCAGGTGCTGCGAGCGATGCCGGCAACCCGGTCAAAATCGGCTGCGTGTTCAACAGCGCCGCACCGACCTATACGACCGGCCAGCGCGGCGACGTGCAGTGCGATGCTAACGGCCAGATCAAGATCACCGGCACCGTAAGCGCCGGCGGCGTCGCCCAGGCATCAACCACAAGCGGCCAGTCCGGCAATCTGGAGCAAGGCGCCGTCACCACGGCCGCCCCGACCTATACGACCGGCACCACGAACCCGCTTTCGCTCGATACGAGCGGCAACCTTCGCGTGACGGGCAACTTCTCGACCGGCGTTGCTCAGGGCAGCACCACAAGCGGCCAAACCGGAACGCTCGTGCAGGGCGCGGCTACCACCGCTGCGCCTTCATACACGACCGGCCAGACGGTGCCGCTTAGCTTGCAGCTGGACGGCAAATTGCGCGTCAGCGACGGAACGCTTGCCACCAATGGAAGCGCGGCCGGATCCACTGTGAAGCTTGTGGCGGGCAGCGACGGCACCAATGCGCGCACGATCTCGACCAACAGCACGGGCGTGCTCGATAGCCCCCGCACGGGGGCCTGCGACAGCAGCGGCACCAATGGCTGCAAGGTCACCAAAACCGCGCTGACCGCCAACACGGTGGCGTCGATCTGCCCGGCCACGTCCAACGTGATCTCTCAGGAAATCTATTTCACCACTGGCGGCGTGGGCATCAGCATTTCCGGAGATAGCGCTCTTGCATCTGCCACAGTGGGCACTGGCGCGCATGCGGCCGATCTCGAATTTGATACCGGCGGCGTGCTCTACACGATGGCGGTACCGCAAACGAACGCGATTTATGCCTATGGCGCGGCTGGCGTGATCAGCTGCATCCAAAAGACCAAGATCTAAGCCGATGCGGCTGCTCCGCTATCTCTGCGCGTTCCTGGCGCTATTTAGCGCCGCGGTGCACGCTCAGCCGCCGATCCCCGGCCACCGATCGGGCATCCAGTTTTTCGGCACCTATACCCCGACGCTGCATTATGATGCGTTCGGGGCTGGCACGACGTCGATTCCGATCCCCACGACGCTTGCCAGCGTCACGGGTGTGTATGGCATTGGCGCAGGGGGCAACGGCGCCGATGCGGTGGCGAGCACCCGATCAGGCGGAGCCGGCGGCGGCGGCGCTTTCTGCCAGGCGCTCACGGGGTTCAGCGGCTTTACGCCCGGCGGAAGTCTGACCGTTCAGATTGGTGCCGGCGGCAGCGGTCTAGCGACGTTCCTCAAGGATACCGCGCTCACCACCATCATCAGCGCGCCTGCAGGCGGGAATGGGTCCAACGCGACCGGATCGGCCGGCGGCGCTGGCGGCAATGGCGCGTCCGGCACCGGAACCTGTTCAAGCGGGGGCACGGGCGGGACAGGGCGCACGGCATCGTCGCAAAGCGGCGGCGGACCCGGCGGCGGCGGCGCTGCCGGCATTAATGGCGCGGGCTGGGCTGGCGGCTCCGCGACGGTAAATTTCACGGGATCGGCCGGCGGCGGCGGTTCGGACGGCGGTTCAGGTTCGGCCGGTGCGGCCGCCCCGAGCAATAACCTCGCTGGTGGCGCTGGAGGCAACGGCACGGACGGCACTGGCGGCGGCGCTGCATCTGATACGACTAACCAGCCGCAGAATGGCATTAACGGCGGCGGCGGCTCTGGCGGCAACCAGCAATCGACTTCATTCAAGTTTGGCGGCGATGGCGGCACGGATACTTCGCTGTGCGGCGGTGCAACGGGTTCAGGCGGTGGCGGCGGCGGAGCGTCGGCAACCGGCGGCGTTGGCGGTACCGGCGGCACGGGCGGCGGCGGCGGCGGCGCAGGCCTTCTTTCGTCCGGCACGATCGCGACCGGCGGCACGGGCGGCGATGGAACAATCTGCATTGCATGGACATACTGACATGAGAAACAGGGTCATTTCTCTCCTGTGCGGCGTCGGCTGCATGGCGTTCATCAACGGCGTAGCAGCCGCGAGCCCGCATATTCCGGGCCTTCGGGCCGGCACGGTCTCTGAATTCGGGCAGCCGGACAGCACGCCCACGCCCACGCCGACTCCCACGCCCACGCCAGCGCCCGGCGACGTTCCGACGCTCACGCCCGGCAGCACGGCCGTTGGATCATGGGGCGCTACGACGGTACCCGGCGTGCAAGGCACCGGTGATACTACCGAAGTCGTCATGCAGTGGGACATGACGCCGCGCCAGGGTGTGACCCCGACCGATAACCGCATCTGTGTCTTCGCCTTCCACAAGCCGAACGCGACCGAATACGGCGTCGGCACGAAGAACGCGATGGCGAAGGTCACATTCATCGCTGACAATGGGACGCCGGTCGATGTCACCAGCACCACGCTGATCAACCGAACGAACGGCACCGTGCCGGAATTTTGCGTCGATCTGGTGCTGACGTCTTACAGCAATAACCAATATACCGAGATCCGCGCCATTGGTTATCCGACGAACGGCCAGCCTATCGTGCTGCAGGGCGCCGACGACGGGATTGAGAACATCTATCAGGACGCTACGGCGAAGGGCAAGTTCTCGCTGTTCCTGAACGCCAAATATTCCCCGACGCGCTATTATGTCGGCGGCAGCGGCGCGAGCGATAGCAACACCTGCACGGACAGCCTGCACCCCTGCGCCACGATTATAGGCGCTCGCGACAAAATCGCCTCCAATTTCCAAAATCAGGAAGTGTGCCTGCAAGAGGGCAAGTGGAATCTAAATCCAAATACGGTCACCACTTATAAAACGGTCACCACCGGATGGTGGACGATTGCGGGTTGCCCTGGCACTGCCAAGGCAAACGTGATCATCAATGGCTGGGGCGATAACAAGGGCGCGTACGTACAGTACATGCACTTAAAGAATCTGACCGTCAGCGGCCCGCACATGGTGAATGCGAGCACGACTTCAGCCAACAACGCGATATGGATGGATAACTCGGACTGGATCGGCCCGGCGTCATGTCTTAACGCCGGTACGACGGCCTGTGATTATCCGATCAACGTGATCGGCGGCCCGTTCAAAGGCGGCACATACTGGACAGACGCCAGCGTGAGCCAGCTGAATAACGGGCCAAATAAAGCTGCTCTCATCCGAAATTTTACCGTTAGCGCCATCCCGGCCGACATGTTCCAGAACGACTTTGTGGTCATCAATGCGACCGCACGCAATGTTACATGGTGCTGCTCCGCCCACCCCGATCTAAACCAAATGACCGGCATGAACCGGGTTTATAATCATATCCTGGCCTATATCACGGCGACTGATCATGTCACCGCGCAGGGGCTATTTCAGTCGTGCACCCCGTGCTCGCCGCTCTTCAACGCCCTATACACGCACATTGCCTTCGATGGCGGCGCGCAGTCGAACGTCTATAACGCGATCAACCTGAGCAACGGCACGGACAATGTGAATATTACCGATAGCACCTTTGCCGATAAGGGCGGCGCGATTTTGGGCACCGTCACCAATGGCTATTTTGCGGATAATAGTTGCACCATTCTCGCGGGCGGCATCGGTACCCCCTCAGGCTGGACGATTCGTAACTCCGCCACCTGCCAGTAGACTGCCCCGGGTCCTGCGCTGGCGCAGGGCCGACCCGGCGAGGCTGAAGCCGGCAATCATCATGGCCCAGCTGCCGGGCTCGGGAACGGCGGCGCCGAGCGGCGTGAAGGTCGACCCTGCATAGTCCCAGCTGATGTTGAAGCCGGGCGTCGTGTAGGTCGACGTGTAAAGCCCGTGCCCGTCAAAAATCTTGTCGCCTGGCCCGATCGGGACAGTGGTCTCTCCGCCGGTTTGCATGGCCGGCCGGCTATCGCCATCGGGCGCGAAGGAAAAGAGCATGCCTGTGATCTTGCCGCCAGCGAACGCGATCGCCGGACCGGAGTTGATGTCATCGCCCGCAAGCCAGGTCATCCCCGGCCCATCGATCCGGAAAAAGGTCGCGCCCTTGATCGGGGAGTCCAACGGCGCAACGATATAGTGATCAAAGTACCCGCTATACGGATCGTAATTCGTGTTCAGAAAATCATCGCTGAGTTGAGCGGTCAGCGTCAGCGTGTCGCCCACCTTCAGGTGCGGATCGTTGAAGCTCTTGTCGATCTGGCTCGTAAGTGTTCCGTGGATCTCGGCAAAATAGGTCGCAGCATTCGCTGGAAAAGCGGTAAAAACAGCCGCAGTCAAAGCCAGTTTGTAACGCATAGCCCCTTCCTCCCTGTCGCAGTAACGCTACATGTTAATTTTCGCTCCGAGAGTCGAATATTCTCCGCGTCCCAAATCGGGACAATCAAGGCTGCTGCATGAGCTGCAGGCACGCCGCGGTAGTCTCATGCGCCGAAAGAGCGGTAATGTCAGCCTCCGGCGGCGATGCTGTCGTGTAGACGACGGGCGTTCTTATATCGAGATCGGCACTCCCCTCATTGCTGGATATGCCGACCGGCGGCTTATCGAAGCGCTGTCCGTGGAGGCCGATCATGGATGGTTCCCACAAATAAAGGCGGGCCCAAGCAGCGCGGCGATCAAAAGGGCATAGGACGGCTACGTTGCGGGGACTGGTGCGCACGTAATGGACGATGCAGGTCGGCAGACCTTTCGCTTTGCCGGCGAACTCGGCGCCCGTGCGGCCGCCTTCAGCAGATATTATGACGCTTGAGCACATGCCCTGGGCGTCACGGATGGGTTGATCTCGCTGAGGCCACGCGCTTGCCAGCGCCAGAGCTAAAATGATCATTTTGTGCGCTTCCCTTCCAAAAGTTCGTCCGCGTCCGGCATGTCCCCGAGCAGCATGTCCGCCCATATCTGAGCGAGCTCGCGCCGCCGCTCCATATGGGCCGCGCGGTTATAGGCACCCTCGACCTTATCGAGCGCTACGTGCGCTAGCATCAGGTCGATGACCTCGCGATCGTCCGGCCGCCCTTCCCGTCTGCGCCATTCGTTCATGATCGTCGAGAAGGACGTGCGCCAGCCATGCGGGCAGTGCCTCAGGTGATATTTGCCGCCGGCGACACGGATCATGAGCGCCCGGACGCCATTCTCTGACATCGGCCGGTGCGTATGACGCGCATTCGGGAAGATATATTGCAGCCGCCCGGTCAGCGGCCGGATGGCATTGAGCACGTCGACCGCCTGGCGCGGGAGGGGAACAAGGTGCTCATAGCTCTCATCATCCTTGAGCTTGAGCGCGAGCTTCATTTCTGATGGCGGGATCCGCCATAGCGGTGCATCGCCGTCCAGATCCTCGATCTGCTCCCATCGCGCATGGCGCTGTACGGCCGAGCGCACGGCGGTGAGTGCGAGGAAGCGATTCGCCAGCTTCGTGATCGGGCTGGCCTCTTCCGCCTCAACGTCGCTGATCAGCTGCCGGACGTCCTCGAGCTTGGTGAGCGCCGGTTGCTTCGTTCCACGCGGCTTGGGCTTGAGCAGCGATTTGATGACGGCCGCCGGATCGCCCGTCCGCATGCCCATGGAAGCCGCATAGGCGAACACTTCCGAAGCGCGCTGGCGAATCCGATGCGCGGTCTCGATCGCGCCGCGGCGCTCGACCTTCTGCAGCGCATCCAGCAACAGGGCTTCCGTTACCTCGCGAATGGGCAGCCGGCCGATCCTAGGGAAGAGATCGGCTTCCATACTCTCTATGACGTTGCGGGCGTGCTGCTCGCCCCAGCGGGGCCTGTTGAGCCCGTGCCACGCCCGAGCGACCGCTTCGAAGCTGTTGATGGCATCGGCCCGCGCCGTAGCAGCCACCTTCTTCTTTTCAATCGCAGGGTCGCGGCCGTCGCGCAGCTCGCGCCTGGCCGCATCGCGGGCGTCCCTCGCGCCGGCGAGCGTCACGTCCGGATAGGGCCCGAATGTCAGCAGCTTTTCCTTCTGCCCGAAGCGGTACTTCAGGCGCCACGATTTGAAGCCGTTGGGCGTAATATAGAGATAGAGCCCCTTCTCATCCGGCAGCTTATACGGCCGCTCTGCCGGTTTCGCCTGCCGAACTTTCGTATCCGTGAGCATGCAAGAATACCCCCACTGGCCGGCTGGTACCCCCTCAGATACCCGCTTTTGGGGGTAGCCGAGGCCGGTTAGAGCCGGACGATGCCGGACCGCCGATAACGCAAAAGCGCGGGAAGTGCTAGACTTTCCGGGCTTTTGCGGGATGGGTTGGGATCGGCTGTTGGTGGACAGGGCTTCTATTGAATAGGACCGAACAAAGGTTAGATTTAGGCGCGTTTCCGAGCATGGCGTGTTTCGATACCCCCACGGATACCCCCGGACAAATTATGCTGCCTTTTTCTGGCATGCCTCGATCCACGCCCGGATTTCGCTTTCGCGCCACGCCACGACGCCGCCGCCTAGGTCCACCTGGGCAGGGAACGTCCCCTGCTCGATTCGCGTGTAGATCGTCGACCGGCCCAGCGGGACGATGGTCAGCAGCTCTTTGAGCCTGATAAGGCGGTCTATAGCTTCGGTCATGCCGCTTCTCCCGCGCACCACAATCCGCATTCAGCATCGTCTGGATCATCGTCGAAGTCGCCGAGAAACATATCTGGCTGCCGGCGGATGGCGTCGCGGATTTGCCGGTAGCTCCGACCCAATATCCAATGCCGTGCATCGGGATCGGCGGTTGCTGCGACGCTATCCTCTTGCTCGATCCACCAGTCTAGCGTCCCCGGGCGATAGCGCTCCACCTCGTAAAGCCTAACGGTCTTTTGGAAACAGCCGTCGCAGTTGCCCTCGAAATCGAGCAGCCCCAGGTCGAAATCTTGGGATTGCCAGAAAGCGCGAATATCCCGCTTGGTAACCTTTGCGTCGTAGAGCGGCGTTAACGTGTCCCAAGCATCCTTCTTGCTTTTGGTGCGCCGCCTGGCTTCGGCAACACGTCCTTCTTCGTCATAGCGGAGGCCAACGACGGACGTGTATCGACCAGGACCGAAAACCGAGAGCGCGAACTTGCGGCAAACCGATTGCTTGAGGCTCATCGAGCACCACGGATTGGCTACGTTCGGCAGATAGCCGCGCTTGTCCAACAGCGCCTTGAACGGCTCGCCATTCCTATGAGCGCTGTTGAAGCCGACTTCCTCGAAGCCGACTTCAGTGTCCCTAAATTCCAGATAGTGCACCCGCGCATTCCAGCGGATCGAGCATTCATAGACGAAACGTAGCGTCTCTTCGCGCTCTTTGCCCGTATTAGCGAAGCAAACGTGCACGTCATCGGGCAGCGTGCCCCCGTGCGCATCCAAGATGGCTTTCAGCATGCGTCCGGAGGTGCGGCCGCCGGAGAAGCTTATCAGCGCCGGGCCGGTGATGAGGTAAGGATTGCTCAAGCGGCCAGCCTCCGCACAGCATAGCGATTGACGATGTGGCGCACGCCATCGGCGAACTCGATCTGGATGCTGTTGAGCTTGCCGAATGCGAGGATCCGGCACGGCTGGCCGTGGCGCTCGGGTAGCGTCGCGCGCAGCCGCCAATAGTGCGTCATAGCGATGCCCTTCTGGCCAGGGCTTTCCACACACGCCAAAACCGCCGATCAGAAACCGCGTCAGTTCCAAAGCGCCGCCGGATCCGATTGAACCTGTGGAGCACGCGCCGCTCGATTTTGGTGAGTCGCCGCCAATGCACGGGGCAAATCCAAACCCACTCGATATCCTGCGCGACCTCTTCCGGTTTTAGGCGCTTGGAGCGTTTACAGCCGTCGACGGAACAGGACAGGCGATCGGTCATGCGGCCGCCGCTGGCACGTAGGCCTCGCCGTAAAATGCCCTAAAATCCCAATCGAACCATCGCGTGACGTAATCGCGGGCCTCTCGCGACAGTTCTGGAATGGAGCTGTGCTCCGACGCATTAAGGTGCGGTGGTGACACGTCCAACATGCGATGAAGCACGTCGACCTCGTCAAACTTCACGATCTCCGTGCCAAGGTCCGGCCTTAGATAGACGAACTGGCTTTTGCGGTTTTCAGGCAGCGGATGGCGGCATGCATAACCAGGATAGAATTGCCCGGTGCCCGCGGAATCGTATGGACTGGTGAACACCCGCTCATTGTGGAGCAGCCAATCGTCGAACGGCCGATCGACGCTAGCACGCTGCGCCGCCGTATAAGCAGCAGCATGCTCATAGCAATAATCGATGCCGAACCGTTTCAGATATTTGTAAAGGCTCCAAAGCCTCCCGACCGGATGACGCAAACAACCGACCTTGCGCCAGCGATCGTAACCGTGCGGGACGCCATCGGCTTCCATGTGGCGGTAAAGCGGAATCGAGCAGGGGTACCGTTCTGCGACGGCTCGCTTGAGCGCTCTTGTGCCGGTGCGGGGCACCAGGATGACAACCGTTTCGATCTCAGGAATAAGTATCATCGCGCCCCTCCCTGCGATGCTGTTTCGGTCGCAAAAGGAAATGTCACATCATCGCCACCGCGCTGGCGGATCATCTCGCGCATCATCGGCGGCGGCGGCACCTTGGGATCGTACCGGCGCAGATATTCGCGCTGGGCCTTGCACCACGCCTTGTATGGCCAATAGCTGCGCTCCCCGAAGGGATAGGCCGCCCGGATGGCCTTCTTGCGGGCGGTGAATGAAATATCGTCCGGCAGCGTGGCGTGAACGCGGGCGATAGCCGCCCGAGCCTGATCCGACCATTTCATTGGGCGGCTTCTCGCATCTCGCGAAACATGGGCCCGACGATCGCGTTCAGATAGCCGCGGCACAGGCGCATTTTGCGCGTTTCCTGGCCGCCGCCCGGATAGGCGAAGCCGTGGTCATTGTTGATGTCGATCGGCACGCCCTTATGGCAGTAGAACCGATTTCCGCCCTTCAGGCTGGCCATCGTCTTGGCCCATTCTTCCTTGTCTTCTTGCTCGGGCGAGCCCTTGCGGAACGCGCAATTGTTGCACGGGTCTTTGAACGACGCATAGCGATCGTCCGGATCGATCGTCTCGACCGGGTCGAACGGCTCCCAAAGCGTCTTGCAGTTGGCGCACACCCGGATGACGCGCGCATAGAACCCCTTAGGGCTGGGCGCCTCAACGTCCGTCCAGCGGCGGCTCGCGCAGCAGGGGCATTGATCGGCGCCCTTCACGCTTGGCCTCCCGTCTCGGAATACCGCCCCTCAGCGCGAGCGATATATTCCTTCATCATCGAAATCGTATCTTCGCGTTCGCCGTTGGAAATGTAGTTGACGCGTCCGCCTTCGATCTTCCCGAATTCGGCCGTGAGCAGCACGAACGCGAGCTTGCGAGGCTTAGCATCCCCGTTCAGGAGCGTGTCTATTGCGCCTGCGAGCGCATTCATCATCTCGCGATATTGCTTCTGGATAGGCTCAGCCACGCGCCCGCCTCCCCTCGTCTCGCGCCCAATTGATGCGCGCCATCTGCGCGTCGCTACCGCCGGCGTCCGGATGGGCGTTGCGTGCCATCATCTTCCATGCGGTCTCGATCATCTCGAGCGAGGCGCTCTCGGGTACCTTCAGCACCTGCCACCACTGTTCAGGGGCTGGCAGCGCCTGATAGCCGGTAAACACCTGTTCGACCGTGCCCACGCCCCAGCGGTCCATGCCGCGGATGGCTTCAAGGTGCTTCGCCAGCGCCGTGATATTGTCTTCGACGCGGTGCCAGCGATCACATGCGAGCGCCGTATCCCTGCCCTTCAGCTTGAAATAGAGCGCGGCGCCCGGATCGGTAGGCGCAGGTTGCTGAGCGCGCGGCAGCCCGTCGAGCCTTAGCTCCACGTTGGTGGACAAGATGACTTCCGATGCGCGGAGAAGGTCAAGCTGCTCCTGCAGACGCTCGATCGCCACGGGCATGCTTACGCGCTTGAAGACGTCGTTTGCGCCGCCGCGATGGCCGAACTTCGCTTCCGAGCGCGTCCGGGCTCGCGGCCATCCGGCCGGCCAGGTCAGCGGATAAGCGCGGGTGCTCATGCCTTCACCCGAATGTGTATCCCGGCCGGCGTTATGATCACGACATGGCCGTGCTCAGGGTGCTTCCGGATGATCGGGCATTCCACGAAGATTTCGCGCGGAATCGGATGGTCGCGCGTCGGCTCTTCCAGCAGGCGCACGCGCTTGATCTCGATATCCTCACGAGCGGCTTGGATAGGCCCCATTTCGCGTATCTGCTCAGCCGTCCAGCGCGAGCCTTCCACCTTGTTCCCCGCCCATAGATTGACCTTTGACGGCGCAATGCGCGTCGTCGGCAGAATGCGCCCGGTCACCGGCCCAACCCTTCGCTTGGCGTCGGCATGCAGCGCGTCACGGTGGCCAGGATGATCGCAGCCACCGTGCGCTCGAATTCTACGGGCGTCAGTACCGACGGCACCGTGTAAGCCTTGCCATCGATGAGGGTTGAAATCTGCCTCGCGGCCGCATCGGCTTCCGCCTGGGGATCGGCTTTCATTGGCGGGTACCGATCGGCGCCATCTTGTCCGCATGCGCGATCAGCTGGGCTCCGAGGTTACGAGCGGCTTCAGGCGGCAAAGGAATTCCGAGCGCGGCGCTGGCGGCCGGATCCTTGCTATCGACCGATGCCACTACCAACAGAATGCAGGGGCCCTTGGGACCATCGACATTGCTGGCCAGCATCGAACTGGCCGGAAACACGGGAACGAACATATCCCCCGAGCCGTCCGGCTTGGAAAACTCCATTTCGAACGGCTGAAAGACAAAGACCTCGCCTTCATCGTAAACGGCGTCTTCCGTGCGCAGCACTTCGACAGGTTCGCTCATCCCTCTTTCCAATCCTGGCTCGCGTTGCGGTAAATGCCCTTTTCGATGCGCTCGACATCGCCCGGCGCGCCGATCGAGCAGAAATAGGCAATTAGGTCCGCCTCCATCATCG
>Ga0068856_100006851_pt1 | contig 11144 bp, 10 predicted proteins | sample KBSCornC62_FD_66595 | JGI IMG/M metagenome (GOLD analysis project Ga0068856, IMG submission 66595) | Corn rhizosphere microbial communities from Kellogg Biological Station, Michigan, USA - KBS Corn C6-2 | ecosystem: Host-associated > Plants > Roots > Rhizosphere > Soil ... | reverse complement strand
CAGTGGCACGACGATGTCGCGAATCTGATACGGCTCACCGTTGCGAGCGTCTTGCGGAATCACCGCACCTGTCGTTTCTTGGAACGTCAGCTGCGTACGATCGTACGCGCGACCACCCACGATAAACGACATCACTTTGTCATCCCGAATGTCGAACATGTTGTTGTCCGACAGCCGTCCGTACTTCACCCAACCCACGTCTTGCGCAGCAGTACGCGTCATGTCTGCATTGCAAAAGCCCATGAAACGCACCATGATGTTTTGCGGGTCGGTAGCGACATTCTTCAGGAAGGTCTTGTTGGTGATGACCACTTGCGGGAACTTCACGAAATAGTCGACCCCTTCGATCAGGGCATTGTCGTTCAGCCAGAGTTGCAACTCACCCATCGGGATTTCCATCACGATGTTCTGGATCTGACTGAAGCGCACTGCTTGCTGTGTCAGATTGAATTGCAACATACCTGCCGTCATCGGCAGCGCCAGCTCATACGCCAAGAAGCGCGTGTCACCGCGCACCAGCGTGTAGAACTTGGTGGTGTCGATCAACCACGTCGCTTGGTTGTTCTGCACAGCGTACTGGCCGCTTCCCGTCACATCCGTCCAGACGAAGGTCGGTCGGCTCGTGACCGGATCAATCGGGCAGGTGTAGTACCGATAATTACGTCCCGGAATCAACGCCACTTGGTTTTGACCATAGGTCTCATCCAGCAACTGACCACCTTGACCCGATACCATCTCGACCAGATTGCACAGCGAAGACGAGGCAACGTAGGTCGTACCACCGCGATGCTGGAAGAAACCCAGCAGCTGACCATTCACGTCGTATTCGTAGCCCGTGCAATTATCCGAGAGCGAGTACGGAATATCCGCGATCGTCTGTCCCGAATAGACCCGCGTGAATTGCGGAGTGTCACCGATGAGCTTCGAGATTGCGTTGTAGCCGTACGCGTTCTGAACCATCAGGTTCGTGATGTCGTTGGTTTTCACCTGACGCATGATCTGCGTGTACGCCGAGGCTTCAAGCGTTGCTGCTTGCCAGTTCGGCACCGTCGCATTCACCCCGACCATGGCCTGCACGATCTCCGCATCCGGCAGCTTGTACAGCTCATGAATGCGGTTGTTCTCGAACACCAGCGGTCGGCTCATGCCGCCCTTGCGGATTTGCATGCGCAGCGTCAGCTTCGTGAGGTCGCCCCACGATGTCTGTCCCGTTGCGTAAGCTTGCACGTACGTGGTCGGAATCGCGTAGTCCTTATGCGTGACCATGCGTACGGCATCCGCGTTATTGCGGTGGTAGTACAACCCCGACCAACGTCCTTGCTGGTCTCCTGCGATGGGTTGGTACAAAAAAAAGTCGATGTCGTCTTGGTAGTCGATTTGCTGATCACCCAGTCCAGCGTAGTGGACCAAGTACTTCAGCTTCGAATCCAGTGTCGAGGTGAACACCGGCATGCTACTGACGGGGACATCGATCACCGCGTAGATGGAGCTGTCGTAGATATACTCCACGCAGTCACCAATCTTCGCAGTGAAAAGATCGATTTGACTGACGCGCCAGCCGTTGACGAACGCGTAGACTTCTCCTTTCGGAATCGTCCCGGCAGCCATCTGCGCCTGAAGCGTTTGATACTCGTTTTGCAGCGCCACGATGGCTGTGCTGTTGAGTACCTTCGAGCCATTCGTCTTGATGAAGTCTGCAACCTTCGAAGACGCTTGGCTGTTGTAGAACGCGTTCGAATAGAAACGCACATAGATCGGATCGTTATCCAGATCGATGTTGATGGTGCTTTGGTCCTGCACTGCGATGACGAGGTCTTTATCTTTCGTCATCATGTACCAGCAGGCAAATCGCGGCATCTGCACGCCTGATGCGGCATAAATGTCGACGATCAGCGGCACTGCATTCATTGCCGCTTGGAAGCTGGTCCATTTCCCGTAGCTGTCGGGTAGCCCGAGCAGTGAGTTGTTAAACTGGCCGATGTTGTACAGATGGAAATGCGTGTTCGCCACCGGCAGCTGAATGTCGCGCCACATGAGTCGAACCGTATTCCAGACCCCGCCCAAGGGCGTGATCTTGAAAGGCTCCAAAATAGCCTGCCGGTCCTGATTCGGGACGCACCACACGTGTTTCTGCGCGTGGTCGACAACGAAATCGAATGTCATGAATATCCCTGTTTTGCGTATAAGCGAGCGAGGCACCCCATTTGAAACCGCTTGGCCTCAAATGGAAGGTGCCTCACCGCTTAGTGGAGATCATGCCTGGGCTGCGTCCAGAGCAACGGTAACAGCTCGCGCGAAGTTCACACCCTTGTCACGCCGATCGAGGTTCTCCAGCAGTCGATTGACTGCGGAGTTTTTGAACGAACGATCTTGTGAAGCCATGCAGATCATCGCGATCCAGGTCGGCGGATGTTCCAGTGCAACGGCCACTACTTCTTGGCTGTTGACACCAAACCACGTGCTCTTCAGGATTGCGTACAGCACGCCGACGTTGAACTCCTTCAGGCGGATCGAACGCACGACTTCGTGAGCGAGCGCGCAGAACTCTTCGATACCCGTGAGGGGTTTCTCGAAGTGTTCGACAACTTCGGTCACTTCCTTGCCCGAGAGGCCCGTCGACTTCATGATCGTGGCCATGGCGCGATGCTTGAGCACGGCGTTCATCGAGTGGTCGTCTTGGAAAAGACTCCAGTAGAAGAACGCCGAGTAGATTTGGAGCATGAGCTTTTCACGTGCGTCCAATAAAAACTTCTTCGTCACGTTTTCCGCAATCCACGCAGCGAAGAGTTTCATGCCGAGTGCCCCGACGTTGAGCAACAGCGACGGGGCGTCTTTCACCCAGCAGTTGTTCAGCCGTGCCCGCAGCACTTGAAAACTGTACTCGGTGCGGTTGCGGATGACAAAGTCACCCACATGGGAGTCGTACTTACCGAACGAACGCACATCCACTACGATCGGCGGCTCGTCATGGGCACCAACCGTTTTGTCGATCTGAATCGGGTGCGCAAAAGCAGGGACCTCGTTTGCCAGCGGCGAGCCGCCCTGCAATTGCAGCGCTCCGGAACGAGGAATATTTTGCAGCTGGCCAGTGTGATACACGGCATCCAGGGCATGCCGTACCTTCGTCATCACGAAGGGCTGGCAAACGAAAGTATCGTAAGCAGTTTTATAGATCATCGCAGGGCATCCTGAATGAGGTTGTTTGAGCCCGACGGTGATCGAGCTAGTGTATCTTTTTTCCCGAGGGCAAGTTTCATCTAATTTTATAGAAATCATCCCGGAAATCCCCAATAGGCATCCCGGTAAAATTTCAAATAAGTATGATGCTTGCCATCGCCTTCGAAACTATACCATTAACTCAGGAACACATCATGCAGGCGCAATTTCAGAATGCTGCACCGTATGTGAATCTGCAAGGTATCGAGGATTCTTCGGGGGCAACCCCGCAAATCGTTGCCGAACAGCTTCCCAGCCATCTTCCGAAATTCTACGTGTACGCCGCGCAAGGTCCGCTCGACGACCAGCTCGTCATCGGCGATTCGGCCACCCGAATCTACGGTTCGCAGACGTTCGACCTGCGCAGCAAGTACGCCACCCACGCAACCGTCGCCGCGAATCTCGCGATGGCGAATGCGAACCAGATCATCCTGCGCCGCCTGAAGCCGGCGGACGCACCGAAGGCAGCCGCTTTGCGCCTGTCGCTGGACGTTCTGGGACCGGTCGCAATCCCGGTGTATCTGCGCAACGCAGACGGCTCGTACCAACTGGACGACAACAACCAACCGAAGCAAGACGGCACGAAAACCGTCCAAGGCTATAAGGTGAAGTTCGTCGTCGATCCGATCGGTGTCGACAGCCAAGGCAATGACCTCTTCGGTCAAGGCACGGAGTCGGCCGGCGACCAGACGGACACGGCCACGAGCACGCAGTCCAAGAAGTACCCGATCCTCGACATCGATGCATCGAGCTTCGGCGCATGGGGTAACAACCAAGCGCTGCGCTTCTTCGCACCGACGCTGCTCTCGTCGATTCCGCTCGATCCGCGTATCCTCACGGACGAACTGGTCTATCCGTTCCGCATGCAATTCGCTTCGCGTCCGGACACCAATTCGAACACGGCTGTCATCCCGACGACCTCGGGCGACCAGTACGTCGACGTGTGCTTCGTGCCGGGTGTGATCGACAAGAACACCGACGCCCAGCTTTATGCTGGCGTGAACGTGCCGAGCGCGTGGCAGACGCTGAACGACCCGTCGTTCCCGAACAACTACGGTCCGTTCGGCCGTTTCCACAGCTATGACGCTCAGATCGCCACGCTGGTGGAAGCGTTCTACACGGCCGAAGTGCCGTTCATCGACGGCTTCAGCGACTTCACGAACGCCGCGAACGAGCAGAACCTGTTCAACTTCGTGAGCGGTGTGTCCTCGCAAGGCGTGCCGTACCATTCGTTCGTCTTCAACACGACGGATGCGAACGCAGTGCGCTTGTCGGAGAACACCAACCTCTTCGCCCTCGCAGGCGGTGACGGTACGATGTCGGCAGCTTCGTTCGATACGGACGTGGCCAACGCGATCCAGGAATACGCGGATCCGAACGATCCGATCCAAGACCCGATGGCTCACCCCGAGTCCATCTTCTACGACACGGGCTACACGCTCAACACGAAGAAGAAGCTCGGTGCGTTCATCTCGACGCGTAAGGACACGTTCCTGATCCTGTCGCCGTTCGACGCAAACGGCCCGCAGCTGACCGCCTCGCAAGAGTCGTCGGTGGCGCTCTCGCTCAAGACGATGGTCTCGCTCTATCCGGAGTCGGAAGTCTACGGCACGCCGGTGGTGCGCGCGATGATCGTCGGTCGCTCGGGTACGCTGGTCAACAGCCAGTGGACCAAGCCGCTGCCGCTCACGCTCGAAATCCTGATCAAGAGCGCGCAGTACATGGGCGCGGGCAACGGCAAGTGGAAGAGCACGAAGAACTTCGATCACGGCGACGCTGCGGTGGTGCAGTACTTCAGCGGCATCAATGTCACGTTCACGCCGTACACGCAACGTGCCAAGGATTGGGCAACCGGTCTGGTGTGGGTGCAGTCGTACAGCCGCAAAGCGTTCTTCATCCCGGCGCTCAAGACGGTGTACAACGACGACACGTCGGTGCTCAACTCCTACTTCACGGCGCTCATCGCGTGCGAACTGGAGAAGGTCGCTTACCGCAGCTGGATCGCCTTCTCGGGCGAATCGAGCCTGACCGATGGTCAGCTGTGCGACGGCGTCAACGAGTTCATCTCGGAAGCAGTGCGCGGTCGTTTCGACAACCGCGTCGTGATCGAGCCGGTCACCACGGTGACGGGTCGTGACGCCCAGAACGGGTTCAGCTGGACGACGGTGATCAACCTTTATGCGAACAACATGAAGACGATCGGTACCGTCACGATCAACACGCTGCGCATGTCGCAGCTTCAGCAGAACCTGAACAGCACGCAGACGACGGCCTAACCGTCAGTTCTCAACCTTGGCGGGGAAGCTTCGGCTTCCCTTCCTTCATTCTTCATCAAAGGACTAGGCAATGGGCCGCATTACCGATGCACTCTTGCAGACCGACACGTCGTACGCGTCCGGTCACCAGAACCCGATGCTCGACCTGCAATACGGCGGGATGATGGGTTATTCGCCGGTGCTCGCCGAATGGGTGAGCAACCAGCAGTACGTCCAACACAACCTGATTCCGATTCTCGTCGAAGCCCCGCGTGGCTTCAAGCTGTTGCCCAACGGCGACTCGTACATCCGGACGCTGCGTGCCCTCGTGGAACTGCACGCGATCTCGATCACGGGTCTGAACGCGGGTCTGACGGTGGACGTGGCGGAAACGCCGGTCGGCGGCGCTGGTCAGCGTCAGCAAGACCCGACCGACGTGAAGATGGAAGTGTCGAACCTCGTGATGCGTTTCAACGAGAAGTACGGCATGCCGGTGGCTGCGTTCTTCCGTTCGTGGATCAACAACCTGATCATGGACGAGAACAGCAAGTTCGCCAACATCGCCACGCTCGGCGCTGCGCCGACGGACATGCTCGCGGACATGTACGCGATGACGATGCTGTTCATCGAACCGGATCCGAGCGGCCAGAAGGTCGTGCAATCCTGGCTGGGTACGAACATCTACCCGCTGGGCACGGGTGCGATCACTGGCCGTCGTGACATCACGGTGGCGCAGGAAACGCGTACGGAAGACATCAACTTCACGGGGATCTTCCAGTACGGTCTGGGTGTCGATCTGTTCGCACAGTCGATCCTCAGCAGCATCAGCCTCACCGGTGCCAACCCGGCTCGTCAGCAAGCGTTCGTTCAGTCGATCGACAACGACGTGCTGGCAGCTTCGCGTGGCTACGCGCAAGGCGTGCGCGATCTCGGCGCAAACGCAGTACCGCAGTAACCAGTGGTGGTTTCGAGGGCATAGACGGGAGGGGCTTCGGCCCCTCCCTCTATATGCCGTCAATTATTTCTTGGGCTTTTCATAGGTGCCCGGATGAAACCATTTCTGTTGCGTCTTAAATCGCTTATTGTAACTCCAGTCCGAGGATAACGCGCCCAGCAATTCGTCGAAGATCAGTCTCGGATCGTGAGTGTAGATGCTGATTTGCGCCGGCAGCGCCTGTATTTCAGGCGGACGATCTTCCAGTCGCCCTTCGTGAACCACCATGATGTCGATGAACCACACGAAGTCGTGCTTCTTCGCCAGTTCTTCTTGTTCTTCGCTGACCCAGATCACACCGAAGATGGTCCTTTCCGTGTTAGCTTCTACGCGCTTGGTGGCATGGCCGGATCCAGCTGTGCCGATTCCAATGCATTCAATCTTGCGCGGACCCAGTGCTGCATTGACGCGCGTCATTACCTCTTGAATATTCATGTCGTAAGTTCTCCGTGGTCTTCGTACTCAATGGCTTTGGCTTGAAAGTACTTGGTGAGGCAGTCCTTGAAAAGATGGCGATGGCAATACGCTCCTTCCGGACAGTAACAGGTGATCGCCATTTTCTCAATCCCCTCTAGCCGATTCCATTCATTACGGTATTGAACGTAACAGCGGCGCATCTTCTCCAGATACCGTCGCGTGTATTCGTCCTCAGTCATTTCTCCAGCTTTATACGCCCAGAGATTTTCCTTATCTGGAGCGAAGCATTGAAGACCGGACTTAGCAGTGATATTCAGGATGTGAATACCTTGCCGATTCGCCAGTCTCCATTTGGAGAGTTGCATCGTCCAGATGTGAATCATGACAAAAAAAGAAGGGTTAAAGGAAATGGACTTCGCGGATTAAACCCGGATCGGGTTTAATCATCAGCTTACTGCCTTTTTCTTGTTCGGTGAGAATGTAGCCGTAAAGCTCGATTGCACGACGAACGACTTCTGACATGCTGTCGGCTTTGATGCGTTCTTTCAAGTCCAGCAACTGTGCCTTGACATCGGGATGCAAGTCAAGGTTCAAACGTTCTTTTGCTGCATCGCTCGGACCAGTCATCTTGATCCTCTACAAAAAAGAAGTAAGGGAAAAATAAGGGAGAGGCTTTCGCCCCTCCCCCACGCCTTCGAAACGTGTACCAGTGACAACTCAGTTTTCGCCTTCTTCTTCCGCCAAGTCACGGGCGGCCTGTTCAGCGAAGAACCTCATTGCTCGCTCCTCACGTTCAACTGTGACGGAGCCCGGAGGCACTGTGACTGGTAAGTCCTCCAGTTCTCGACGGGTAGCTCACTTGAGCGCGTCGGCCGCCTTGTCGGACAGGAAGGTCTTGACCGCTTGCACTTCGCCGCGCGAGCCCGCGCCGTAGATGTCGACGCCGAGCGTGGCGATGCCGAACTTGGTCTTCATCGTCGTGTCCTTCTCGCCGGGGGCCGAAGCGCGCACCTGACGGCTGCGCTCGAACGAGAAGTTGAACGTGTCCTTGCCGATGGTCGGCAGTTCGCACGTGACCTTGTTCAGGCTCGGGTCCTTCTCCATCGCCTCGATGCCCTTCACGCCGACTGCGTGCATGCCGGCGGCCATGATCGTCTTGTTCGCAGCTTGGATGCGTTCGTGCAGTTCCATCGGCGCGTCCGGCACGAGTGCCGTGATGGCTTTCTCGTAGGTGCCTTCGGCCGGCACGAAGACTTCGCCGTCGAGCGTGAGCGCCTTGCCGATCTCTGCGGACAGATCGAGGGTTTCTTTGCTGATTTCGGACATGATTAACTACCTTCCTTTCTTTAGGTTGAACATGTGACTGTTCTCAGTCACAATCTTTGGGTACTGCATCAAAAAGTTATTACTTACCGGTCAGTTGACCGTGTTTTACGAGGACCAAACTGAGTGCGCGTAATGTGCTCGCGCGGTTGTTGCGCACCGACCACATCCATCTTTCCGGCTGGAATACCACCATTGTCGATGATCCGACGGGCGCGTTCTTGAACGGGATCGGATGCTCGTTTGGCGTGCTGTCCGGAGAATCCATGGCTCGGACTCTTCGTGTGCTGCGCCACGTCCTTGGTCAGCACTGACGGCGTGCTGTAAGGACGGTCGTACGTCGGCGACATCGGTTTGCGCTTATCGACGATGCGTGGCGCATTACGATAATCGTCGCGAGGCGGAGCTTCGTACGGCGGCGGAGCCACTACCGACGGTTTGCCATCATCGGGATGAACGAAGCAATCCACTTTACAGCGCTTCAGAGCCTGCGCTGAGAGCAGTCTGGCACCGAACCCTGCTGCGCCCGTTTCAACGGCTCTACGGACCGATTCGCGGCCCGTAATGATGATCCACTTTCCTTCTCGCTTGAAGAGGATGATCTCGCCGTGGTTCAACTTCGGATCAGCCGGTTTGACTTCCACCGTCTTCGCGTTTTCGAACGGCAAGAAGTCCGCCGTCTTGGCCTCGATCGGAGGCATGGTCTTTGCCAATTGAAGCACCCGATCCAGATGGTACTCGATACCTGCAACAATCAGCAATGATTGCGCTTTAGCTTCCATGAGTTATCTCAGAGTTTATGGGAAGGGTATCCAAGCCGGAATAGCTTAGACTATAGCAACCAGCAGCTTGATAAATTTACAATGCTGCGATTGTTCAAGAGAGTGATATGTGATCGAGATTTCTTTGAATCGAGGGCATAAGCCCCCGTGGGAATTCCCACGGGGAGCCTACACCTTACCAGCGGGTAAAGATGGGCGTGACGCCCTTGGGCAGATTCCAGCCCATGACCTTGAGCAGGTCCGTCGCCAAGTTCGACGACTCCATCGCAACGGGCGACTTCTCGCCCAACTGGATGATGTTCTCGACATCAGCCCGGCCGACGACAAGGCCGTCTTCCTTGAACGATTCGAGCGCAGGAGCCTTGTACTTCTCAGCCACTGCCATGCCCGGTTCGAGCACGTAGTCGAACGTGACGATCTGTTTGAGGGTGCGTTGCTTCACGCCACCCACATAACGGTCGTCGGTGAAGGCACGAATCGAGAAGCAAACGTTCTCGTCCGGGTTCTCCAGCGACTCCCGCAGATAGCCACCGTACGGACCCGACGGTTTCACCCATGCCATGATGGCCACGACTGCTTTGCCGTCTTTGTCCTTGACCGCATTCGACTCCAACCAGATCTCCCGGAAGTGGCAGCAGATCTTGTCTTCATCGATGGTCAGGACGCGTTGCAGGAACTGATCGCCCCGCATGCCCGGTTCGAATTTCGGGTGTCCGTATTCGCCTTTCAACACTCCACGTTGAACGCGACGTTGGAACTGACTCGAACCGTCGAATAGCGCCTTTGCCTGCTCGTGGGTGTAAAACTCACCCGACGAGTTGAACATGTTGAGTGCCCCCACAACCATCGGCCGGTAGCCGTTGGTGTCAGATTTGAGCATCCCAGCCTTGTTCGTCCCCATGAGAGACGTGCAGGCATAGCGTGCCGAATTCAACGCCATGATCTTGTCCTTATGTCCTGAGCAATGCTTCAATACGCTCGGTCCGCTCGCCCGGCGACACCAGTGCAGAAGTCAACGCGTCGTTCCAATAGGAACCCGCCAACTTATTCACGGTGTTAGTTGCCGAATACTGCACACTGCGCAACGGAATGATCGTCGGAGGACGCGAGACCAAATCCCCCAAACTCTTGACCGTCTGACGATAGTACTTGGTCCGATCCTCCGGATCTCGTGCAATCATCGAAACGAGCAATTCCGTCACTTCATGGTTCTGACCGATGTTGGCACCCGCAAAGGTTTTTGCCGTATCGAAGAGCTTGCCCAACTCGTCGTAACCCATGTACCACGGCACTCGACCTTTGGCGATAAACTCGTCATAGATGCGGAATACCAAGGTATCGGTTTTCACAAGCTGCACGGAAGGCAGAACAGTCGCACCAGCCTCGAATGAGAACTCGTAATACTCTTCATCGCCTACCATGATCTTGAGCGTGCTGGTCGGTTCGATCCGCATCATGGCATTCACCAGAAACAGAGCGTAGTAGCGATCTTCCACTACCAAACCGGCAATCCCGCAGATGTGAGTTTCGATACCCACACTGGCCAGATTGCGTTCAGCAAACCGGCTCGGAATGTAAATCTTCACCGGTTTGACTGCCACCAACTTCTCATCAGAGGTTTCTCTCAGATGCGACTTGACCTTGAAGGCGTCATGAACCAGCTTCTTCGGATCCATAACGCCTCCGGGTTAATTGCGTGCGCGAATCACCTTGAACTGCTCGGCAACCCAGCAGGCGATGTAGTCGATGGTTGCAATCGTCGACGCATCGCGCGGACTGATGCCGGGTTCGTCCTTCTCGATTTGCATCATCTGCAAGAAGAACTCTTCTGCTTCCGGCACCTTGTAAAAGCGTGCACGGCACACGAGCTTCGTGCACAGCACGTACAGATCGGTGCAATCCGACGGACGCAGTGCTGCAACCAGTTGCGCGAAGCGCTTCAACACTTCCGCGCGTTCAGCTGCCGAAGCGTCCGGACCGTCGACGTCGCCCTTCAGGTCGTTGATCGACTTGCGGAACTCGCTGTTCAGGATCTGCTTGAGCAGCGTGAAACGCTCGGTACGGTCAGCAGCACTCGTGCGCGTGAGCAAGCGCGTCCATGCCGCTTTCAGCGTTTCGGCGTTCTGCACGAACTGCTCTTCGGTCGTGTAGCCGGAC
>Ga0068856_100006850_pt1 | contig 11144 bp, 12 predicted proteins | sample KBSCornC62_FD_66595 | JGI IMG/M metagenome (GOLD analysis project Ga0068856, IMG submission 66595) | Corn rhizosphere microbial communities from Kellogg Biological Station, Michigan, USA - KBS Corn C6-2 | ecosystem: Host-associated > Plants > Roots > Rhizosphere > Soil ... | reverse complement strand
GGGCCGGCGCAAGCCGCGCGTCGCGACGCCGGCATGAGCGCGACCTATCGCGAGTCGCCGCCGCCCGCGCCGCTCGCGTCGCACGCGTGCTGCGTGTGGAGCAACGCCGCGCAGACCGGCGGCCACGTCGAGCGCGTGCTGCCCGACGGCTGCGCGGACGTCGTGTGGATCGACGGCGAGGGCCTCGTGGTGGCCGGCCCCGCCACGCGCCAGGTGCTCGTGGACATCCCCGCCGGGGCGGCCGCGCTGGGCGTGCGCTTCGGGCCCGGTGCGGCGGGCGCCGCGCTCGGCATCGCCGCGCACGAGCTGCGCGACCGCACCGTGGCGCTGGAGGACGCGTGGGGGGCGCAGGCCACGGAGCTGGCCGAGCGCCTGGCCGCCGCGCCGGCCGCGGGCCGCCTCGCGCTGCTGGGTGCCGCCGTCGCCCGCCGGCTCGACGGCGCGCGTGCGCCGGACTCGCTGGTCGCGCGCGCCAGCGCTCTGCTGGCCCGCGGCGTCCCGGTGGCCGCGGCCAGCCGCCAGGTCGCGCTCACCGATCGTCACCTGCGCCGGCGCTTCCACGACGCGGTCGGCTACGGCCCCAAGACGCTGCAGCGCGTCCTGCGCCTGCGCCGCTTCCTGGCGCTGGCCGAGGCGGGCGCGGACCCCGACCTCGCCCGGCTCGCCGCCGACGCGGGCTACGCCGACCAGCCGCACCTCACCCGCGAGTGCGCCGAGCTTGCGGGGCTTCCTCCGGCGGCGCTGCTGGCGTCGCGGGCGGCTGCCTGACGCGTGCCGGCCGGCGCTCGAGGAAGGGCGCCGCCAGCCCGGGGATCAGCTCCTCGGCGACGCGCAGCGCCTCGCCGAGGTCGACGTCCTGCACGCCGTAGCGCTGGTGGCCGGCGGCCGTCGTGGCGGTGAGGGTGGCAAGCCCGGCGCGCCGCTGGAAGAACGAGCGTTCGACGTTCCAGCCGATGATGCCGTCGGCCGACAGGACGCTGCGGCGCCGCGCCAGCGAGCCGCTGCGCACGACCAGGCTCGAGCCGGCGACGGCGTGCCCGAGGCTGCGGTAGCGGTCGGCGGCGAGCAGCGCGGCGACGGGAAGCAGCACGAGCGCGATGACCAGCGGCCACGCCGGCCCTCCGGCGGGCCAGTGGACGACCGCGAGCGTGGCCGCCGTCAGCGCCCACGCGCCGAGCGCGCGCGTGTACCGGCGGATGCGGGCCCGCGGCCCGTGCTCGGCGAGCGGGCAGGTCAGCGGCGCCGAGCGGCCGATGACCTGTGCCGCCACCCGCTCGACCTCCGCGCGCGGAGCCGGCGGGACGAGCAGCGATCCGCCGCGCTCGGCTCCACGGCCGACGCGCAGCCCGGTGGCGATGGCGATCAGGCGGGCGCCGGAGACCATGCGCAGCAGCAGCGGCTCACTGATCTCGGCGCCGTGCAGGCGGCGCTCCTCGATGGTGGTCGAGCGCGTGGTGATCAGCCCGCGCGTCACGTGCAGCGTGCCGCCCGGATGGCGCGTCAGCCGGAAGTTCCAGAAGGCGAGCGCGTAGCCGACGGTCGAGGCCACCACCACGGCCAGCAGCGCGAGCAGCGCGAGCACGACGGCCACCGGCGCGACCGGTGCGCTGTCGAGCCGGTGGGCCGCCCGGCGCAGCGGGCCTGAGCGCTCGGGATCGAAACGCGTCTCGTTGGCGAGGTTGGCGAGGGAGCCCACGACCACGCCGACGGTGACGATGCCCGACAACGTGAAGGGCGCGTAGCGGACCCAGCGCGGATCGAGCCGCGCCAACTCGGTTTCGGGTACCGGCGTGGCCGGCACACACGCCACGGCCGGCGCGGTCGCCTGCTCGCGGCGATGCAGCAGCTCCTCGCGCAGGGTGCCGGCCTCGGCCTCGGTGAGCCCGTCGAGCCGCACGCCGCCGCCGCCCTCGCGATCGGAGCGTCCGGTCCCGACGTCGACGCGCGCGAGCCCGAGGAGCCGGTGCATCGCGCGGGCGGTCACGTCCACGGTGCGGACGCGGTCGCGGGAGACCGCGAGCACGCGCCGGCGCAGCAGGCCCGTGCGGACCTCGACGCGGTCCTCGGTGACCCGGTAGCGCGTCGTGAACCAGCGCGAGAACGCGAACACGAGCGTGATGGCGAGCGCGCCCGCGCTCCACAGGGCGCCGCGGCCGCTGCCACTGCCGGCCACGAACGCGCCGAGCAGTGCCGGGAGCGCTCGCGGCAGCTCCTGGACGGGGTGGATGAGCAGCATGCGCCGGGACAGGCGCCGCGGGGTGTCCGGGTCGGCGCCCGTCACCTGCCGTCGCTCTGCGTCGCCTGGGCGGCGGGCGTCACGTGGCGTCGCCCCGCGTCGGCGGGCGTCGCGTGGCGTCGCCCCGCCTGGACGGTGGCCGTGGCGCGGCGCCCCCCCGCCTGGGCGGTGGCCGTCACGTGGCGTCGCCCCGCGTCGCCTGCGCGGCCGTCGTCAGGTCGTCGACCAGGCGCTCCGCGGTCGCGCGGTCGAGCCCCTCGATGGTCAGCGGCCCCGCGGCCGAGGCCGTCGTCACCGTGACGTCGGCCAGCCCGAACAGCTGCTCGAGCGGGCCGCGCTCGCTGTCGACGGTCTGGATGCGCGAGATCGGAGCGATCCGCGACTCCTGGTGCAGCCAGCCCGCGCGGGTGTAGACCGCCTGCGGGGCGACCTCCCAGCGATGCACGTTGTAGCGCCATCGCGGCATGACGATCACGTGCGCGAGGCCGGCGAGCGCGGCGACGGCCAGCCCCGCGGCCTGAAGACCGCGATGTCCGTCGTCGAGCAGCAGCCAGGCGAGCCCCGCCGCGATGACGGCCAACCAGCCCATCAGCGCGCGCACGCGCCAGTAGCGGATGGCGGTGTGGCTGACGCGGTGGCGCGGCGGGCGAAGCGAGACGGCGTCCGGAGCGGGCACGCTCGTGCAGGATGCCAGCCTGCTCAGCCGGCGACTCTGGTCAGCCCACCGACGGCGGCGTTGACGGAGGTCAACGCGTCCGCGACCTGACGTCTCAGCGCCGGGCTGCGCTTCCAGCGCCGCTGCAACGCCGCACCGTTGCCCGCGGCGCTGGCGCCGGCCGGCCAGAGCGCGCGCAGCTTCGTCTGCGCGGCGGCGATCGCGCCTATCTCGGCGGTGCTCCCGGCGAAGGCCAGCACCTTGAGGTCGGGCATCGGGATGTTGGTGTCGAAGTGGTAGACGTAGGCACGCCCGCGCTTCTTCATGGCCGTGAGGCCGTCGCGGGCCTTCACGTACTCCGGCAGGAAAACGCGGGCGGTCGCCTGGGCCTCGTCGGCGTGGTCGCTGGTGTGCGACTCGTGGTTGACGATGTACGTGCCCCCGCCCGCCGCGACCGCGGTGATGAGCGCCAGGAGCAGCACGCCCGCTGCCGGCGCGGCGCGCGACATCAAGCTCGCTCCGCCCTTGTCGGGGCCGGCCGCGGCCTCGGGCTCGGCTTCGTCCTCGTCGACCACGGAGTTCACGGTACTCCGAGAACCGGACGGGCGCGGAAGCGGCGTTATCGGTCGGCGGCCACCGCGCGGCGCGAAAGCGAGCCCCGGCGATGGCGCCGATCGGCGCCGTCGATCGCCTCGCCCAGCGCGATCGCCTCGAACATCATCGCCACGAGGCCGACGTCGATCGACTCCTGCTCGTGGTGGGGCGCGCGAGCGAGGCGCTCGGTCGCATCGGCCTCGATGCGCTGAGCCTGGTCGAAGAGGCGCTTGACGGCCTTGGCGAGCTGCTGCCAGCCCTTGGCGTCAAGCGCCATCGACATCCGGACGAGGGCCGCGTCGGCATGGTCGAAGCCGCCGGCGGCGGCCGACGCGCGCGCGTAGTCGTCGATCATCTGCAGCGAGGAACCGACGGCGGCCTGCTTGGCGATCGGCGGGGCCTGCTCCCACGCCTCGTCGCTGACCTTGGGCCGGGCGCGCGCCTTGTAGTGGTGCTCGACGGCGCCGCGAACGCGGGTCTCGTCGACGAGCTCGATCAGCCCGAGCTGGTGCAGCGTGCGGACGTGGTAGGAGACGGTCCCGAGCGTCCCCTCGAGCACCTGCGCGAGCTCGACCGGACTGGCCGTGCGCTCCTGCAAGATGGCCAGGATGCGCACGCGCAGCGGGTGGCTCATGGCCTTGACGTAGCGCGGGTCATCAATGCTGGTGACAGGTCTCATGGCTCGCGGAGGGTTGGGCGCAGGCGTGCGCGGAGGCGATGGAGGCGGGAACCTTAGCCGTGGCGTCGAGCATCCCGAGCAGATTCGCTACATCAGGCTGGCTGAGATCGGGCCGCTGCCGAGGTGATTCGCCGGCATCAGGTTGGCTGAGATCGGCGCGACGCTGAGGTGCTTGGCCTACATCAGGTTGACTGAGATCGCGCCAATGCCGAGGAGATTCGCCGACGTCAGGTTGACTGAGATTTGGTACCGACGCTGAGGTGCTTCGCCTACCTCGGGTTTGCTGAGATCGGCCGAAGGCCTTCGGCGGTCGGCGTCAGGCGCCTCCTGCCGCGATCAACCGCCCGACCAGATCGCATCGAACGCCGCGGCGTCGAGCGGCAGCAACCAGCACGCCGCCACGCGATCCTCGCGCAGCCGATAGAGACCGACCGTCGACCAGCGCCGCTCGACGCCGTCGATCGTCGCGGTGCCGTCGGTGAGCGCGGCGACGTGGTCGCCGTCGCCGACCAACAGCTCGCCGGGGTGCATGCGCAAGCTGCGGTCGGCGAGCTCGCGCCGGCGCGTGAAGTAGTCGATCACCGCGTCGAGCCCGCGGTACTCGCCCGCGATGGCGTTGGTGCCCGGGACCGTCCACACGATGTCCTCGGTGAGAACCTCGTGCAGGGGCTCGCGGGGACCGCCGGCGTAGAAGGCGGCCTGCGCCGCGTGCAGGCGCGCAAGGGTGCGCGAGGCGCGGGCGCGGGTCACGGCGCCTGCAGGTGCCCGAGCTTGTCGGGGTTGACGACGATGCGCACGGCGGTCACCAGTCCGTCGGCCACGTCGAGGGCCAGGACGGCGACCGCGTGGCCCTCGGCGTCGCGCGCGAGGCGGCCGGGAACGCCGTTGACGAGCACGGAGTGCAGAGTCACGGGGCCGGCGCCGCGGTCGGGGCGGGCGATGCCGACCATGAAGTGCGCGACGCGCTCGCGGCCGTGGACCGTGCGCCGCGGGGCCTGCGCCTTGCCGCCGCCGTCGGTGTAGGTGTAGACGTCGGCGGCCAGCATGGCGATGAGGCCCTCGGTGTCGCCGCTGTAGGTTGCCTCGATGAAGCGGTCGGTGAGCTCCTCGTGCGCCCGGCGGTCGACGTCGAAGCGCGGGCGCTCGGCGTCGACGTGGCGCCGCGCGCGGGTGACCAGCTGGCGGGCGTTGTCCTCGCTCTTGCCGATCACCTCGGCGATCTCGTCGTACGGGTAGGCGAAGACGTCGCGCAGCAGGAACGCCGCGCGCTCCACCGGCGACAGCCGCTCGAGCAGCACGAGGAAGGCGAGCGAGAGCGAGTCCGCCAGCTCGGCCTGGACGCTGGGGTCGCCCGCGCCCTCGTCGGTGAGCAGCGGCTCGGGCAGCCACGGCCCCACGTACTCCTCGCGCCGCACGCGCGCGGAGCGCAGGTGGTCGATGGCCAGCCGCGTGGTGACCGCCGAGAGGTAGGCCTTCGGGCTCTCGACGTCGGCGGTCTGCGCGCGGTGGTAGCGCAGGAACGCCTCCTGCACGATGTCCTCCGCCTCGCTCACGCTTCCGATCATCCGGTAGGCGATCGAGAACAGCAGCGGGCGCAGCTCGGAATGCAGATCGGTGTCGGTCATCTCGCTCCCTGAGACGAAGCGGCGTCCCGCACTGTGACACCCGCGGTGTCACAGCGCGACGCCCTGTCTCGTCACAGTGATCATGAGCACGATGAGAGTCTTCTTCGCCGGAGCGAGCGGGGCCATCGGCCCGCTCGTCGTCCGCGAGCTGATCGACCGCGGCCATGACGTGGTCGCGATGACCTCGAGCGCGGCCAAGACGCCGCTGCTCGCCGACCTCGGCGCCGAGCCGGTCGTCGCCGATGCCCTGGACGCCGCGGCCCTCATGCGCGCGGTGCGCGCCGCACGGCCCGACGGCGTCGTCAACATGCTCACCCGGCTGCCGGCCAGGCCGGCCCGGCCTTCGCAGCTGCGGGCGACCAACGAGCTGCGCGAGCGCGGAGTGCGCCACCTGCTCGACGCGGCGGTCGCCGCCGGCGCGCAGCGGTTCGTGAGCGAGTCGTTCTTCGGCGTCTACGGGTTCGGTCCGCACGAGCGCCCGCGCACCGAGGACGACCCGGTCGGCCACGAGCGCAACCGGGGCATCCAGGCGATCATCGACGCGATCGCCTCGTCGGAGGGCCAGATCCGCGCGGCCAGCGCCGAGCAGCGCATCGAGGGCGTCTCACTGCGCTTCGGCGCCTTCCACGGGCCCCTGGCGCCGAGCACGCAGACCATGGTGGAGCTCGTCCGCCGCCGCCGCCTCCCGGTCATCGGCGCTCACGGCGCGGTGATGCCGCTGGTCGAGCTCGGCGACGCCGCCCGCGCCGTGGTCGACGCGCTGGAGAAGGCGCCCGCCGGCCGGCTCTACAACGTCTGCGACGACGAGCCGGTGGCGATGGACGACTACCTGACCGAGCTGGCGCGCGTCGTCGGCGCCCCGCGGCCGCGCCATGTCCCCTATTGGCTGGTCCGCGCCGTCGCGCCGTACGTGGCGACGTTCATGGGCCGCGCGCGCGTGCCGATGTCCAACACGCGCATCGCGGACGACCTGGGCTGGCGCCCGCGCTACACGACCTACCGCGAGGCGCTGGCCTTGCTCGGTCCCTCCACCGATCAGCCGCCGAAACGCCCACGCAGGGCGAGGACGTTGGCCACGTAGCGCCGGGTCTCGGGCAGCATCCCGATCCGCCGCACGGACGCCAGCCCCTGGTAGTAGCCGGCGGCAGCGAGGGCGGGGTCGCCGTTCGTCTCGCGCAGCAGGTGAGCGAGGTACAGCGACCCCGCCTTGACGTTGTCCGTCGGCGACGCGGGATCCAGGCGCGTCGAGCTCAGGTTCGACTGCACCCAGTTCCACGTGCCGGGCATCACCTGCATGACCCCGCGCGCGTTGGCCGGCGAGATCATCGCGTTGTTGAAGCCGCTCTCCTGCCACGCGATGGCGGCGGCCAGCGACGAGGGCGCGCCCGACTGCGCGGCGAGGCTGCCGACCTCGCCGGCGTTCAGCCGGCCGGGCGAGGCGATCGGCGCCGCCTGCGGAACGATCGTCCGCGCCGGTGCCGGAACGGTGGTGTTGATGCTCGCGCCGGTCGGCAGCTTGATCACGGTCCCCGCGATGAGGCGCGCGGTGGGCTTGAGGCCGTTCATGTAGGCCATCTGCGCCGCCGGCACGCGCGACGCGGCGGCGAGGCCGGTGAGCGTGTCGCCCGGGCGGACCTTGTAGGCGCCCATCGGCTCGGGCGCTCCCTGCGCCGCCGGTGGGGCGGCGGCGGGCGCGCTGCCCGGAGCCGGCAGCCGCAGCGTGCTCCCGGATATGACCCACGAGTTGACCTTCAATCCGTTGGCGGCGGCGAGCGCGCTCAGCCCGATGCCCTGCCGCGCCGCGATCGCGCTCAGCGAGTCGCCGGGCTGGACCCGGTAGCCCCCGCCCGACGCGACCGGTGCGGGCCCGAGACCGGGGGAGGACGGTGCCGGGACCGGAGCCTGCCCCGGCGAAGGGATCGTGAGGTTGGTGCCGGCGACGACGCGCGCCTCGGGCGACAGGCCGTTGGCGTTGGCCACCGCGCTCGTGGCCATGTTGTTGGCCATGGCGATGCCCCACAGCGTCTCGCCGGGCGCCACGGTGTGGACCGCGGCGACGGACGTGGTCGGTGCGAGGGCGCAGATGGCCGTCGCAGCCAGCAGGGAACGGGCAAGCATGGAGCGTTGCCTACCACCCCCCGGCGCCCGCTGACGCTCCGCGCGCGGTGTTCCGTGAACCTGCAACGTGCGCTGCACGTGCGATTCTCTGGCCCGATGACCGCCGCACAGGCCAGGCTGTGGCTGCAGAAGTGGCGCTGGTACGAGCGCAACACGCTGCCCTGGAACCGCGCGCGAATCCACTGGGAGATGGCGCGCCGCGAGGCGTTCGTGCGCTGGCCGGTCCACGGCAACGTCCTCGAGGCGCTGCGCGAGGGACGCCTCGAGGTGGGCGCGGGGACGCTCTTCGAGCCCGGGGTGTGGATCACCGCGCCGGGCGAGGCCCGTGTGCGCATCGGCGAGGGCACCTTCCTGAACCTCAACGTCATGGTGGCGAGCGTCGAGCTCGTCGAGATCGGCTCGCATTGCATGTTCGCCAACGGCTGCTTCGTCACCGACGGCAACCATCGCTTCGACGACCGCGAGCGGCCCGTGACGTGGCAGGGCTTCACGACCAAGGGCCCCACCCGCATCGGCGACAACGTGTGGTGCGGAGCCAACGTCGTCGTCACCGGCGGGGTGACGATCGGCGAGCGCTCCGTCATCGGCGCCAACTCGGTGGTCACCGCCGACGTGCCCGCCGGCTCGATCGCCGCGGGCTCCCCCGCCCGCGTGCTGAAGGCGATCGCCTGGGTTACTTCGACACGATGACCCAGACGCCGAACACCACGCTGCCGGCGAACGCGAACGCGGCGACGGCGGCGAGGACGAAGTAGGCGGACGCCTGCCGGGGACGGTCGCCGCGCCGATGGTCGGTCGCGCGGGTGGCACCGAGAATGAGCGTGGCGAAGGCGACCGAGACGCTCACGCCGGCCAGCGCCCCGGCCCACACGAGCTCGAACAGCTGCCCCCAGTCGATCGCCGCGGCTGTCATGCGTCGGCCGTGAGGACCTGCCCGCGCGCGACGCGCCGCCCGAAGAAGGCGAGAACGACGCCGAGGACCGAGATCGAAACCACGAGCGGCCCGAGTGCGCCGGAGCCGAAGATCGAGCTGACGCCGTAGGCCACGGCGCCGATGAGGGCGGCGCCCGGAAGCGTGAGCACCCAGGCGATCGCGATGTTGCCGGCCACACCCCAGCGCACGGCGGAGAGCCGCGTGGCCGCCCCCGCGCCCATCACGCCGCCCGAGATGACATGTGTCGTCGACAGCGGATAGCCGAGGTGCGAGGCGGCCAGGATCACCGCGGCGCCCGAACCCTGCGCCGAGAACCCCTGGGCCGGGTCCATCTTGATGATCCGGGTGCCGACGGTGCGGATGATCCTCCACCCGCCCGTGTAGGTGCCCAGCGCGATGGCCGCCGCCGAGGACACGATGACCCAGGTCGGAACATGGAAGTTGCTGGAGGACAGGTCGCCGTGCGCGATGAGCGCCAGCGTGATGATGCCCATCGTCTTCTGGGCGTCGTTGGTGCCGTGGGCCAGGGAGAACATCGAGCCCGACACGAGCTGCCCAAGTCGGTAGGCGCGGTTGACGGGCCCGGGGCGCACGCGGCCGACGATCCGGTAGGCGATGAGGATCGCGATCCCCGCCACGGTGAAGGCGAGGATCGGCGCGACCACGCCGGGCACGATGACCTTCTCGACCAGCCCGTCGGCCTGGATGGCGCTTGCGCCGCTGGCGGCGAACGCGGAGCCCACGAGCCCGCCGATGAGCGCGTGCGACGAGCTCGATGGCAGTCCGAAGTACCAGGTGGCGAGGTTCCAGGCGATGGCGCCGATGAGGCCGGCGAACACCACTGTGGTGGTCACGGCGTCGGACTCCACGATGCCGCTGCCCACCGTGGCGGCCACCTGCAGCGAGATGAAGGCGCCGGCGAAGTTCAGGACGGCGGAGAGGAGCACGGCGAAGCGCGGGGACATCGCGCGCGTCGACACCGATGTCGCGATCGCGTTGGCGGTGTCGTGGAAGCCGTTGGTGAAGTCGAACGCCAGCGCGGTGGCGACGACGATGACCAGGACGACGTCGGAGCTCACGAGTTCTTGATGACGATGCCCTCGAGCGTGTTCGCCACGTGCTCGCAGGCATCGACGGCCTCTTCCAGGCGCTCGAAGATGTCCTTCCAGCGGATGACGACGAGCGGGTCGATCCCGCTCTCGAACAGCGATGCGATGGCGTCGCGACTGATGCGGTCGCCCTCGTTCTCCAGGCGATTGACCTCCACGGTGTAGTGGGAGATCGGGGCGAACGAGCGCAGCCGCGGCATCGCCTCGGCGATCTGGCGCGTCGCCTGCAGCACGACGTGCGCCAGGCGCTGGGACTGCTCCATCGGCGCCTCGATCTTGTAGAGGCCGAGGTAGTCGGCCACCTCGTCGATGAGGTCGATGATGTCGTCGAGGTCGCTGACCAGCTTGAGGACGTCCTCGCGGTCGATCGGCGTGACGAACGTCGAGTTCAGCCGCTGGTGGACGTCGTGCGTGATGCGGTCGCCCTCCTGCTCGCAGATCACGATGTCCCGCGCCAGGTCGGCCCGATCCGGGTAGTGGGCGAGCATCTGGTCGAGCAGGTCGGCGCCGCGCACCACGTTGGCAGCGGCCTCCTCGAAGAGATCGAAGAACACCCGGTCCTTGCCGGTGAACACCTGGGACAGGCGGGCCATGCGCGGGGCAGGGTAGCGGGTGAAAGGCATGTGAACGCGATGCGGCGGTCGGATCCGCAACGGCCCGTCGCCCGGGTGCCGGGCAGGCCGCAGGGCCCTGCGTCGAGCCCGTGCGCGCCGCCCGTCGGGAGCTACAGCATCGCCAGCGCCGCCCGGAACGCCTCGAGCTCGGGATCCTCGATCGAGTAGCCGTGCTCGGGGCCGGGGTAGCGGCCGGCGCGGACGTCGTCGGCGTAGGCGGCCACGCCCGCGGCCATCTCCTCCTGCAGCGAGGCGTAGCGCTTGACGAAGCGCGCGCCGAGGCCCTCGCGGATGCCGAGCAGGTCGTGGAACACGAGCACCTGCCCGTCGGTGGCCGGCCCGGCGCCGATGCCGATGACCGGGATCTCGATCAGGGGCATGAGCTCGGCGGCGACCGCGCTCGGGATCGCCTCGAAGACCAGGCTGAAGCAACCCGCGTCCTGGAGGGCGAGCGCCTCGTCGGCGATGCGCTGCGCCGCGCCGGCGGTGCGCCCCTGTGCGCGGTAGCCGCCCAGCGCGGTCGAGGTCTGCGGGGTGAGGCCGACGTGGCCCATCACCGGGATGCCCGCCTGCGTGATCG
>Ga0068856_100006848_pt1 | contig 11147 bp, 6 predicted proteins | sample KBSCornC62_FD_66595 | JGI IMG/M metagenome (GOLD analysis project Ga0068856, IMG submission 66595) | Corn rhizosphere microbial communities from Kellogg Biological Station, Michigan, USA - KBS Corn C6-2 | ecosystem: Host-associated > Plants > Roots > Rhizosphere > Soil ... | reverse complement strand
ATCAGCGGCGGACCTTCTTTGCCAAAAACAACTACCGTTAATGAACTGGGTTCATGGACAGAATTACCTGATTCTTCAGCGAAAATATTTTCCGGCACCGCCCAATACAGTATTCATTTTGCCAAACCTGCTGCTGAAGCGCCTGCTTACCTCCTGGATTTGGGTAAAGTGGCATCGAGTGCAGAAGTGTTGTTGAATGGCAAGTCAATTGCTACGGTTATTGGTCCGGTTTACCAGGTGATTATACCAGCTGGTCAGCTTACTGCCGATAATGTACTGGAAATAAAAGTGAGCAATGGCATGACCAACCGTATCATTGATCTGGAAAAGCGCGGTGTTGAATGGAAGAAATTCTATAATACCGATTTCCCCGCAAGGTTCCCTGCCAATCGCGGTTCTAATGGATTATTCACCGCGGTGAACTGGCAACCTGAAACATCGGGCTTGTTAGGGCCGGTAACGATTACACCTTTGAAGTAACAAACGTATTCTTTGCGTTCTCTGCGTATCCTTCGCGTTCTTTGCGGTGCTATTAGCGACGATATTGGCACCGCAAACAACGCAGAGAAGGCGCAAAGATCGCTAAGGCATACCGGTTGATTGAGCGTTTAATTGTATATTCGAACAGGATAACCAGATTCGACAATCTACCATCTTAAATTTTTTAACCATGATCAAACACTTTATTTACGTTATCATGCTAACAGGAATAGTAAACACCACCATGGCGCAAAGTAAAGATGAATCTGCTGTTGAGAAGGCTGTAGAATCATTGAAGAAAGCCATGGTCGAGGCTGATGAAGCGGGTTTGCAAAAACTCACTGCTGATCAGTTAAGTTATGGGCACAGCAGTGGCAAAGTAGAAAACAAAGCGACTTTTATAGAGAATATCGTTAGCGGCAAGTCAGACTTTTTATCCATGGATCTTACCGATCAAACCATTGCCGTATCGGGTGATGCTGCTATTGTTCGTCATACTTTATCAGCCAATACCAATGACAGCGGCATTCCCGGAACTGTTAAGCTGAATATTTTACTCATCTGGCAAAAACAAAAAGGGGAGTGGAAGTTACTTGCAAGACAAGCGGTAAAAGTTCCTTAAGCAAATGTGCAGGGGTGGGTTGAGGATTGTAATAACAACGGGTAACTATTATGAAACTTTCTATATGGTTCTTTACGTTCATTATCATTGCAAACAATCTTATTGCACAATCTGCCATCAACCGCGAAGCGGTTGTACATCGCCACACCATACGTATTAGTAAGCCTGATTCGCTTTCGTCGTTAACCGTTGGCAACGGACAATTTGCTTTTACGGCAGATATAACCGGATTGCAGAGTTTTCCGGAGTATTATGCCAAAGGCGTTCCGCTGGGCACACAGTCTGAGTGGGGCTGGCATAGCTTTCCCAACACCAATAACTATAAGCGCGAAGAAGCGCTGAAAGTATATGATCTGGAAGGAAAGAAAATTTCCTATTCAGTGCAATGGAAACAACCGGAACGAAATAAGGAAGCGTGTGACTACTTTAGGGTAAATCCGCATCGTTTGCAACTGGGTAATATCGGCCTTGAGATCATTAAAAAGAATGGCCAACTTGCTATCATTGATGATCTCAAAAACATAGATCAGCAACTAGATATGTGGACCGGTGAATTGCACAGCCGGTTTACGGTAGAAGACCAGCCGGTAGATGTGATCACTTATGCACATCAGCAGCAGGACGCTATTGCCGTGAAAGTCATTTCCCCGTTGCTGGCGCAAAAAAGGTTGTTTGTACGATTGCATTTTCCCTATCCGACCGGTGAGTTCAAAGATGGAGGCACATTCTACGGCGACAGCAGTAAACATGTATCTGATCTTTCGCAGCCAAATGCACAGAGCGCTGTTATTCGTCGCAGGTTAGACACTACCACCTATTTTGTGCAGATGAAATTCGGGCAGCCTGCCACTGTAAAAATGAAGCACGCGCACGACTTCCTTGTTCAACCCAACAATGGCAATACAATCGAGGCTTCTTTTGACTTTGCTTCACAGCTTTCACATAATGCGATCCCTTCTTTTGAAGAAACAAAAAACAACAGCATTGTTCAATGGGCGCATTTCTGGAAAAGCGGCGGCGCCGTAGATTTTTCGGGAAGCACCGACAAACGCGCCATGGAATTGGAACGCAGGATCGTGTTGTCGCAATATCTTACCAGAGTACAATGCGCTTCAGCATATCCTCCACAGGAGACCGGCTTAACATACAACAGTTGGTTTGGCAAACCTCACCTCGAAATGCACTGGTGGCACGCTGCACATTATGCATTATGGGGAAGAACTGAACTGCTTGAAAAAAGTCTGGACTGGTATTTTACAGTAGCCGATGGCGCACGCGCCATTGCCAAACGGCAGGGCTTTGATGGATTGCGCTGGCAAAAGATGACCGATCACGCGGGCGAAGAATCGCCTTCATCGGTGGGCGCTTTTCTGATCTGGCAGGAGCCGCACCTGATCTATATGGCAGAGCTTTGTTATCGCGCCAAAAAAGACAAAAATATACTGCAGAAATATAAAGACCTCGTATTTGGCACTGCTGAGTTTATGGCTTCTTTTCCTACCTGGGATTCAGTGCATAAACGATATAATCTTGGCAAAGGATTAATACCTGCGCAGGAATGTTTTGATGCTACCAAAACATACAATCCAACTTATGAGTTGTCGTACTGGTATTGGGCTTTATCCGTTGCGCAGCAATGGCGTGAAAGACTCGGACTGCCGCGCGAAAAAAAATGGGATACTATTATCAATAATCTCGCACCATTACCACAGGCAAATGGTGTATACCTTGCTACAGAAAGCACGCCCGACTGTTACACCAATGAACGATATATAACTGATCATCCTGCCGTGCTGGCGGCTTATAGCACCCTACCTGCCTGCAATCATTTGGATACCTCGGTAATGAAAAACACTTATAACCTGATCTTAAAGATCTGGAAGTGGAATACTACCTGGGGCTGGGACTTCCCGTTAATGGCCATGACAGCAACAAGATTGCATATGCCTGATAAAGCCATCGATGCATTGTTTATGCCTGTACAAACCAATACCTGGCTGGTGAACGGACATAATTATCAGGATGGCAGGCTCACCATTTATTTACCCGGCAATGGTGGTTTGTTAAGCGCTGTTGCCATGATGTGTGCCGGATACGATGGCTGCAACATTACCAATCCGGGCTTTCCAAAAGACGGAAGCTGGAAAGTAAAGTGGGAAGGCTTGCAGCAGATTTTTTAGCGGGATTGTCTTTTTAGGCAAGTGTGTCACACTTACCCTGGCGAAGCAAGCGAAGTGTGGCACACCTGGAGCAAGGGATTAGGTGTGCCACACTTACATTAACGACACCAGGAAAGTGTGTCACACTCATCACAACTTCTATGGTGCACAAACTTCTATATCTTTTTGTTCTACTTATAATTTTCACTACAGCTGATAGTCAACTGGCAACTGTTCCACCTCATTCGGGGACTACAGAACATGCACAGGCCGCTGATGATCAGGTGCAGCCGTGGCATGGGAAAGAACGTACGCTGCATTATCGTGCAGAAGGAACAGACTTTATAACCATTAACGGAAAGATGCGGTTCAATCGCGCCATCTATGGGACCAATACAGGTTTCAGAATAGAAAGCGGCGATTTGCCCGAGTTCGCTTTATATATGCCGGGCATGGGCGGTAACCTGAAGTTTGGATTAATAGCAGGCAACAATAGTAAATGGCTGATCGACGCAAAGTCTATCAAAGCTGTTTATCGCCCCGGTTCTATGTTGTATGAAATAAAAGATCCGTTGCTTGGGAATGGCAAAATGGAGATCACCGTGCTTGCACTCGCGGATACTGAAGGCATCATTATAAAAACACAGTTTATAAATGTTACAGCCAAAGCATCCCTGTGCTGGGTATTCGGTGGTGCTTCAGGCAAAAAGTTTTCGCGCGATGGTGATATAGGCGCTGATCCTGAATCCTCCTTTTATTTACAACCCGATTACTGCAAAGACAATACCTATAGTATCAATAAAAACAGTTTCCATTTACTCTATGGAACAGGCAATAAAAATCTAAAACACGTATCTGGTATATTTCCTGTATCGGCTGTTATTCATCTCGCAGATGCAACACAGCAGGAAAATCCATTGACGCTATTGCAAAGCGATGCATCTGCTGCGCCTGTCATAACCGGAAGAATGACTATCTCCGGCAGCGCCCAATACTTTTTAATACAACCTGCAGATACCTTAACCATTGCCTACAAAGATTTGGTACAGCAATTTAATGCAGCAGAAACTGCGCGTAAAAAACTCGCCAATCGTGTTAAGGTAATAACCCCTGATCCCTGGATCAATACATTAGGTGGCGCATTGAGTGTAGCGGCAGATGCTATCTGGGAAGCTCCCACGTACTTGCATGGCGCTGTTGCATGGCGTATGCGTTTACCCGCATGGCGCGGGCCTTATGTGGCAGATGCGCTGGGCTGGCACGATCGTGCGCGCATGCACTTCAGTAGTTATGCTTTGTCGCAGGTAACAACACCCGTAAGCGGTCCGGTGGTGTTTGATACCGCTATGCATCTTGCGCGGCAACTCGAAAAAATGGGCACCTCCATGTACAGCAGCGGTTACATTTGCCGTAACCCGAATGGTGATTTCAGGCCCCATCACTACGATATGAACCTGGTGTTCATTGATCAGCTGCTAACTCATTTTTATTATACAGGCGATACGGCATATATAAAACAACAATGGCCCGTGATCAAACGGCATCTTGCCTGGGAGAAAAGAAATTTTGACGCCGACAATGATGGTCTGTACGATGCCTATTGCTGCATATGGGCCAGCGATGCACTGCAATACAGTGGCGGTAGCGTTACACATTCTTCTGCCTATAACTACCGCGCTAATATGGTGGCCGCTCAGCTGGCTGCTATTGTGGGTGAAGACCCCGCTCCTTATCAGAATGAAGCCACTAAAATATCCGACGCCGTAAATGGTTCTCTGTGGATCCCTGAACTGGGATGGTATGCCGAGTATAAAGATGCGTTGGGTGAAAAGCTGCTGCATCCTTCAGCCGGTTTATGGACGATCTATCATGCCATTGATGAAAAACTCCCTGATGCATTTAAGGCGTTTCAGTCGCTCCGGTATATCGATAAAGAAATACCTCATATTCCTCTTCTGGTAAAAGGATTGCGCGATACCGGTTATTTATTATCTACTACCAACTGGCAACCGTATACATGGTCTTTGAATAATGTGGTGCTGGCAGAAAATTTACATACTGCTCTTGCTTACTGGCAGGGTAACCGTTCTGAGGAAGCCTACCGGCTATGGAGAAGTGCTTTGATAGAAAGTATGTATGTAAGCTCAAGCCCCGGTGGTTTTGAACAGCTTTCTTATTACGATGCTATTCGCGGGGAGTTGTATCGCGATTTTGCCGATCCTATTGGTATGGCTGCCCGCACACTCACCGAAGGATTGTTTGGCATAACACCCGATGCGCTGGTCGATACGCTCACCATTAAACCCGGCTTTCCTGATGCATGGAACAATGCAACGCTGCAGACTCCTGATATTTTATTTGATTTTAAACGCACCGGTAATACCGATCAGTTTACCGTGAAGCCTTCTTACCCGAAACCGATGAACCTTCGTTTGCGTATTAGGGCAGTGAAGGATGGAATACAATCCATACTGGTAAACAACCAGCCGGCAAGCTGGCATACGCTGGATGATGCTGTGGGTGAACCGGTGATTGAAATTGCAACCGGTAAAGCCAAACAATACACGATAGTTATTAAATGGAGCGGTGCTCCTGTTCAGGCAATGAAATATGATAGTGTGCTGGCTATCGGCGACCAGTTAACGGCTGCCACACCTGCCGGCTTTATTCAATCTATTTCAGATCCGCAGCAGGCGTTGCAAAATATTATGCTTACCAGTAACCAGCTGCAGGCAACGGTACAGGGCAATGCCGGTAATAAAACCATATTTATTAAGCTGCGGCAGGGAGCAATGGTTTGGTGGTTCCCGCTTTGCATTCAAGTAAAGCAACCGGTTGAAATAATTCCTGCTGATAGATCGGATAAAGATGGTATTCATTTCAGAATAAAAAATAATTCGGCTGCAGTTAGCGGACATCTTATGGTAAACGGAGGCGATCAGCCTTTTCAGAAATCGTTGCAATTACCTGCAAAGGGACTGTCAGACGAAATTATGGTGCCTGCCATTGTGCTTGTGCCCGGCAGCAATCGAATAAGCTTTACATCAGATTCAGGACTGCATGCTGATACTGCAATAACAAACTGGAATATTCAGGCAATGCCTGCCATGCAGTTTGATAAAATAGATCTTTCAAAATATTTCAATGATAAGGTGACGAATATTTTCAAACAGAATTATTTATCGCCGCGGCCGCAGACGCCCACATTGCAATTGCCTACCCAGGGCATTGGCAACTGGTGTTATCCGCTGGTACAGGCTAATATTGACGACGCTGGTTTGCGCAGGCAGGCTGTTAATAATGAATATATGTTGCCGCAACATATCCCTTTTGCAACGCCTCGCGATACGCTTTCGAAAAATATTGCATTTACTTCTCACTGGGATAATTATCCTGATTCGATCGAGGTGCCCTTATCGGGCCGGGCATTGCATGCGTATTTTTTACTGGCGGGTAGTACTGATCCCATGCAAACAAGGATGCAGAACGCAGAATTACGCATTCATTATACGGATGGTTCCATCGACACGCTGCGGTTGAATAATCCCCAAAACTGGTGGCCTGTTGAGCAGGACTATTATACAGATGGATTCGCCTTTACTACCGGCGCAGCGCGTCCGTTAAGATTATATCTGAAAAGCGGCACAGCAACCACCGAATGGAGCAATTATACCTCCATCAAAGGATTTACCAATATGGCTATCGACGGCGGCGCCGCTACCATACTCGATCTGCCGCTTGACCATAATAAAGATCTCCAATCTGTGAGTCTGCATACTTTCGCTAATGATGTGGTAGTTGGGTTAATGAGTTTAACCCTCCTTCGCTGACAATATCCAATGTTGAATATTCAATGCTGAATGTTGAAGTTTAAGACTTTATAAAACTTCAATATTCAATATTGGACATTTGACATTCAATATTTTGAGGCGTGCAACTATTTTCTGGTATTCTGTCGTCAAATAGGGAGCCATTTCAGGCAACACCCAAAATTATTGCATGCGAATAATATTCCTGCTTATCCTGTTATTATTTACTGCTCAGTTCCTTACTGCACAAAATAAGGTAACAGGAAAGGTAGTGGATGCGGTCGGCAAATTTCCTTTAGCAGATGCAACTGTTACGCTTATTAATCCGGACGATTCCTCAGCTGCCGGCTTTGCCGTTGTTGATAAAAGCGGCCTATTTGAAATAAAGAATCTCAGGAAGGGCAACTTTATGTTGGGTATTACCTATACCGGCTACAGGCCCTATACAAAGAACCTCGATATTACGCTTTCGCAATTTGTGATCGACCTCGATACAGTTTTCATGCAGCCCGATACATCAATGATGCAAAGTGTAATTGTTTCGGCGCCACCCATTACCGTTAAAAAAGATACTGTTGAGTTCAGGGCCAGTGCCTTTAAAACCAAACCCAATGCAACCGTAGAAGATCTGCTGAAAAAAATGCCCGGAATGGAAGTAGATAAAGATGGAAAAATAACGGCGCAGGGTGAAGAGATCACCAAAATCTATGTTGACGGAAAAGAATTTTTCAGCAACGATCCCAAACTGGCTACACAAAATCTTTCTTCAGACCTCATAGAAAGTATACAGGTATTCGACGACATGAGCGACCAGGCCAAGTTTACCAAAATAGACGATGGCAGCCGCAAACGCACTATAAATATCAAACTGAAAAAAGATCGCAAACGCGGCGTGTTCGGCCGCAGCAATGCATCCGTTGGCAGCAGCGACCGCTACGATGCCAGCGCCTCCTTTAATCATTTTGATAATAACCGTCAGATCTCTGTATTGGGCGGAGCCAATAATATCAACCGCATGGGCTTTACCAGCAACGACCTGGTGAGCAGTATAGGCGGTATGGGTGGCAACAGTGGCGGCTCACGCGGCGGAAGAGGCGGTGGCGGTGCAGGCAGCAGTATTCCCAACGGTAATACAAAATCGTGGAGTACCGGTGTTAACTACCGCGACGAGTGGGGTTCAAAGATCAATGTCAGCGGTAATTATTTTGTTTCGCAAACATCTACTGCCTATGTAACCAACAGTTACCGGCAGAGTGTTTTTGGCACCGATTCCGCTTCATATACAACCAACAATTCATCGTCGAAGAATACAAGCACCAATCACCGGTTCGGTTTGCGGTTTGAGTATCTGATAGATACTATGAACTCGGTGCTGTTAACCCCTGTACTGAATCTTCAGCATGCGGGATCCAACAGCGACCAGTATCAGAACATACGCGCTTCCAATGCCATCATTAATTATAAAGCGATAGAAGGTGAAAGCCACCGGTCGAGCCAGCGCGACGGACAAAGCTTTCAGAACGACCTGTTGTTCCGTCACCGGTTTAATAAGCCCGGTCGTACGTTTACTATTGGCTGGAGCACCGCCCTCAATGGCAGCGACGGCGAGGGGTACAATACGTCACCGTACTATTTTTATAATCCAGACAGTACATTGAACCGTTTGGATGATCGCCGTCAGCACAACAACCAGCTCACGCATTCTTTCAATAATACCATCAGCACTTCTGTAACCGAAATGATCGGGAGTGATAAAATATGGGAATTGAATTATGCCTATACCATTAACAAAAGCACCAGCAATTATCACACTTTTGATTTTGATAGCACCACACAGCAATACGACAGTGTAGATAAACCACAAACAAACTATTTTCAAAACCAGTATACCGCCAACCGGCTGGGAACGAATTTCAGGGTTAAAAAAGAGAAATACGACTTTCAGTTAGGCGGCGCTGTTAATTTCGCTTCGCTGCAGAATTTAAGCAATCGTGCCACCACAGGCAAAGACAGCACCATGCAGCAGCAATACACTAATTTCTTCCCCAATGCTTCTTTTAACTTTAATCCCAAACCACGAAAGAACCTGCGTTTTAACTATCGTGGCAGCACGCGGGCGCCAGGCATCAGTCAGTTGCAGAATGTGGTGGATGTAAGCAACCCATTGTATTTACGTACAGGAAATCCCGATCTGAAACAGGAGTTCACGCATAACTTCAATCTGTCGTACAACAATTTTAATTTCAGCAATTTCGTTTACCTGAATTTAAATGTATCGGGCAGTGTGGTAAGCAATAAGATTGTAAACAGCATTAGTATCTTAAATGGCGGTGTACAGCTGATCAAACCCGAAAACCTGAATGGTGCACGCAATATAGCATTTTCAGGCACATTGGGTATTCCGCTGAAAAAGGTTACTACCGGCCGTCGAGCTCCTGTAAATCTGAATTTTACTACTTCGGCAGGATATAATCGCGATGTAAGCAAATTGCAGGACACGCTGAACTTTAACTACACGCAGCGTTTTGGGCAGCGTATTCACTTCACCTGGTTTATTCAGGACAGGCTTGACCTGAACGCCAGCGCCAGTATCAACTATAATGCAGCCCGTTATTCTGTTCGGCAAAACATGAACTACACCTATCTTGATCATCACTATGCGGTGGATTTTACTTACACGTTCTTCAAAAGGCTAATGGTTAATAACGATTTTGATTATTATCTCAATACCGGCAGGGCAAATGGATTCAACCAGCCTATTCCTTTATGGAATGCCTATGTATCGTTGCTGCTGTTTAAAAAGCAGAATGGTGAAGTTCGGTTGAGTTGTATTGATATTCTGAACCAGAACAAAAGTATCAACCGTACTGTAGGTGATAATTATATTGAGGATACTTATACCCGCGTATTACAACGCTTTTTCCTCGTCAGCTTTATGTATAACTTCAAAACCTTTGGCAAGGGTATGTTTTCTTCCGGCAGGGATAATGGGTTTAAAAGGCATTCATAGTGCCTTTGCGCTCTTTGCGACTTCTTAGCGCCCTTTGCGTTCCAAAAAAAACTGTTGTTCGCTTACTCAACGTATTTAGCCAGTTCAAATAAGTACGAAGAATATATGGTGACCGTATAAACTACTGGTTCGAGTATTGAACCGGGTATGGCTTTCGGTTATCTTGCGTATTGCTTCATATATACATTTTGGTTTCAGAGGTAACCATAGCCGTCCATATCGATGGAGGGCTTTTTTATTATAAGTCAGTAAAGTCCGAAAGTCAGGAAGTCTGAAGGACGATCAGGGGATTTTCTTCCGGACTTTCCGACTTCCGGTCTTCCGGACTTTACTTAAAATAGTAGTTTTAAATGCAAATGAAGTCTGCAATATTTGTATACATCCAGATTCATTTAAAACTAATATCCATTGTACTCTATTACTACTATTTTACCCTGCCCAACCGTTTACAATTCGGTTTTACTAAACCGCAACGGTATTATTCAACAGGTAAGAACTACTTTTCTTAGTAGCCGCTCCTTACTGCAAAAAGTTGAAAAATATGTAACCCTGTATACCTTTTCCCCATATATGGAAGGACAATTCACAGAGGGATATGTTCCATACCGCTTTGAAGTAGATGATGCTGAGCCCGATAGTGAAAATCATTCAGCATTGCAGGAAATTATTCTTGCCGGCAGCAGCTTTATCAATCGTCAGAACCAGTTGTATCGCTCGTGTTATGCCGAACTGGTAATTGTGTTTACCGATAAGAACAGTTGTAACCTGAGCGAAATTAAAGATGTTCTGCGCAGCGTATTGAATTACTATAACGGCGTGTGCGGCTGGCCCCACTGGAAAGCATTTGCCTGGCGCAGGATCACACGCCGAAATACAGTTATGGTGGCGGTTTCTTTAGAGAAATAATGGTCCTTCGACTTCACCCGCAGGCAGTGAGCAGCAGACCGTAGACACAAAATTTTCACCATTAAACTACTGGACTACTCCCCATTGCCTGCGCACTACTGCATCAGCAAAAACCATTTGCGTATGGTATATAATGTTAAAAGCAAATACACAAAGGCGGC
>Ga0068856_100006847_pt1 | contig 11147 bp, 11 predicted proteins | sample KBSCornC62_FD_66595 | JGI IMG/M metagenome (GOLD analysis project Ga0068856, IMG submission 66595) | Corn rhizosphere microbial communities from Kellogg Biological Station, Michigan, USA - KBS Corn C6-2 | ecosystem: Host-associated > Plants > Roots > Rhizosphere > Soil ... | reverse complement strand
GAAGTCCGACAGGTGCGCGATCCGCAGGCCGTCGAGCTCGGGGCGCAGGCCCGGCAGCGGGCACGGCAGCGTCTCGAGCCGCACCCACCCCGCCTCGAAATGACCCCACGCCAGCACGGCCGCCGCCGCGGCGCCGCCGAGCCGAGCGAGCTTCAACTACGCCTCGAGCTTGGTGACGACCGGCTCGACGGAGACCACGTGCCGCTTGAACTTCAGCTCCGACTCCTCGAGCCCGGCGGCGACGCCGATCAGCTGCGAGAGGTGCAGGATCGGCATCTGGAAGTCCTTGCCGGTCGCCTTCTTCAGCTTCGACTGCCACGCGTCGAGCGAGAGGTGGCAGAGCGGGCAGGGCGTGACGATCGCGTCCGCGCCGGCCTCGGAGGCCTGCTCGATCGGCTGGATCAGCTCGCCGAGCGCCGTCTCCTCGCGCGCCTGGATGATCGGGAACCCGCAGCACTTGATCTTCGCGGGGTAGTCGATCGGCTCGCCGCCGCACGCCTCGATGATCGCCTCGAGCGACCACGGGCGGTCCGGGTCCTCGAAGCCGAGGATCTTCGATGGCCGCAGAATCTGGCAGCCGTAAAAGGGCGCGACCTTCAGGCCCTTGAGGCCCTTGTGCGCGACCTGCTTGAGCAGCTCGTAGCCGTCGCCCTCGGCGATCAGCCAGAGCAGGTGCTTGACCTCGACCGTCCCGCCGTACGGCGGCGAGCCGACCGTCTCGAGGTTCTGGCTGACGCGCGCGCGGAGGTTGTCGTCGTTCTTCAGCTGCCAGTTCGCCTGCCGCAGGTTCAGCGTGCAGACGTTGCAGATCGTCATCAGCGTGTCCGCGCCGGTCTGCTCGGCGTAGGCGAGGATCCGCGCGTTCAGGTGGAGGTAGTAGTCGGGCTCGGCCTCGTGGATGTCACCGGCGCCGCAACACGTGACCGACTCGAGCTCGTCCAGCTCGAGCCCGAGCTTCGGCGCGAGCGCCTGCGTCGAGGTGTCCAGCTCCTTGGCCGAGAGCGACGCGAGGCAGCCCTTGTAGTAGGCGACCCGCTTGGTCTCAGTCGCCGCCACTCTTGCCTCCTGCCTTTTCGGGCGCGATTCGGCTCGCCGGCGCGCTGTCGGGGTCGGCGTCGAGCACATGCTCGATCTGCGCGAGGGCATGCTCGCCCTGGACGATCCCGGCGGCGCCCTCGCGGCCCTGCATCCGGACGAGGTCGCGCAGCGCCCGCGCCTCCTTCACGTCCTTTGCGACGTGCGGCGGGAACGGCGGCGGCACCTTGCCGTGCTTGGCGAGGTTGAGCGCGAACCCGACCTGCTTGACCGCCGAGACGACGCCCTGCGTCTTCGGGACGAGCTCGGTCTCGCGCAGCCAGCCGGTCGTCTCGGCCGACTTGACGAACCACTTCGCGTGCTTCGCGCCCATGTCGTGGTCGACGTTCTGCCGGATCGACTCGGCGCCGAGCTTCGCGATCGCGTCACGCGGGTCGACGCCCTTCGGGCAGCGCTCGTTGCAGAAGTAGCAGCGCGTGCAGTCCCAGATCCCGTGCTCCTCGTTGAGCTCGTTCAGGCGCGCGACGTCGGCGTGGTCGCGCACGTCGCCGACAAAGCGGAACCCCTTGGCGAGCGCCGCCGGCCCGAGGAACTCGGGGTCCGACTCCATCGAGTTGCACTCCGAGACGCAGCAGCCGCACATGATGCAGAGCGACTCCTTGTGGATCGCGTTCATCTGCTGCTGGGAGACGATCCGCTCCTTCTCGGCGACCTCGTCGTAGCCGGGGTCGAGCCACGGCTTGACGGCGCGGATCTTGCTCCAGAACGGCGCCATGTCGACGACCAGGTCCTTCAGCACCGGCATGTTCCCCATCGCCGAGATCACGGGCACGTGGCCCGCGTCGACGAGTGGCTTCATGCGCTCCTTGCAGGCGAGCACCGCGCGGCCGTCCATGCGCATGCCGCAGGAGCCGCAGATCATCATCCGGCAGCTCTTCCGGTAGGCGAGCGTGCCGTCGTGCTTGTCCTTGATCAGGTCGAGCACGTCGAGCAGGCAGGCCCACTCCGGCGCGTCGACCTCGTACGCGCGCAGCACCCGCTCCCCGCTCTCGGGGTCGTACCGCCAGATCTTGAGCGCGACGTCCATCGAGTCGAATCTAGCCGACCGCGTCCGGCGTGCGTCGCATCAGTACTTCCGCTCCATCGGCTGCCACTTCGTCAGCTTCACCGGCTTCCACTCGAGCTTCGGCGCGCCCTCGACCCAGCGGACGATCGTGTGGCGGAGGTAGTTCTCGTCGTCGCGGTCCGGGAAGTCGTAGGGCCGCGCGTGCGCGCCGCGGCTTTCCTTGCGCTCGATCCCGGCGACGATCATGCAGGAGGCGAGGTCGAGCAGGAACCCGAGCTCGAGCGCCTGCGTGAGGTCGTTGTTGAAGACCTGGCCCTTGTCGTCGACGACGACGCGCTCGTAACGCTCGCGCAGCTCGTCCACGAGCTCGCCCTGGCGCTGCATCTGCTCCTCGCGGCGAAAGACGCCGAAGTTCTCGTGCATCGTCTCGGCGAGCTCGTTGCGGATCGACCACGGGCGCTCGCCGTCGCGCCGGTCGAGCAGCTCGTTCAGCTCGCGCTCGGCGTCGGCGGCGGCGCTCGCGGGCACTTCGACGGTCGTGTTCGTCAGCGCCCACTCGGCGGCGTGGGCGCCCGCGCGCTTGCCGTACGTGATCGTCTCCATCAGCGCGTTTCCGCCCAACCGGTTGGCGCCGTGGACGGAGACGCAGGCGCACTCGCCCGCGGCGTAGAGCCCCTCGAGCGTCGTGCGGCCCCAGACGTCCGTGTCGACGCCGCCCATGTGGTAGTGCGCGCCCGGCCGAACTGGGATCGGCTCGTTGATCGGGTCGACGCCGGCGAAGACCATCGAGAGCTCTCGTGTCCCGTGCAGCCGCTCCAGGATCTTCTCCGCGCCGAGGTGTCGCAGGTCGAGCAGCACGTTGCCGTCGACGCCCCGGCCCTCGTCGATCTCGGTCTGCTCGGCGCGCGAGATGACGTCGCGGGAGGCGAGCTCCATCGCGTTCGGCGCGTACCGCTTCAGGAACCGGTCGTCCTCGGAGTTGAGGAGGTACGCGCCCTCGCCTCGGCAGCCCTCGGTGATCAGTACGCCCGTCGGCGCGAGCGTCGTCGGGTGGAACTGCATCATCTCCATGTCCTTCAGCGCGATCCCGAGCTGGAGCGCCTGCGCCATGCCGTCGCCCGTGCACGCGTAGGCGTTCGTGGTACCGGTGTAGAGCCGGCCCGCGCCGCCGGTGGCGAGGATCACCGTCTTGGCGCCGATCGTCGTCAGGCCGCCGTCGAGCAGGTTCCAGGCGATCACGCCCTGGCAGCGGCCGTCGTGCTCGACGAGCTTCCAGACGAAGAACTCCTCGTAGACCGTGAGGTTGCGCTTCATTACCTGCTCGTAGAGGACGTGGACGAGCACGTGGCCGGTGATGTCGGCGGCGTACGCCGTGCGAGGCTCCCCGGCAGCGCCGAAGGGCCGCTGCGCGATCCGGCCCTCCTCCGTCCGCGAGAAGACGGCGCCCCAGTTCTCCAGCTGGTAGACGTCGTCGGGCGCCTCGTCGCAGAGGATCTCGATCGCGTCTTGGTCGCCGAGGTAGTCGGAGCCCTTGACGGTGTCGAAGGCGTGCTCCTCCGGGCTGTCCTCGGACGCGTTTCCGAGCGCGGCGTTGATGCCGCCCTCGGCCGCGCCGGAATGGCTTCGGGTCGGGTGGATCTTCGAGACGAGCGCGACGTCGGCGCCCGCGTCGTGCGCCTCGATCGCGGCGCGCATTCCCGCGCAGCCGGCGCCGATGACGAGCACGTCGTGCTTCGCGTCCACCGCGGCGGGACGCTATCGGATCGCTTCGGCCGTGCGCGGCGGAGGCCCGAGCCGGCGCAACATGAACTTCATGTGGCGGCGCTAGCGTGCCGAGAAGAGAAAGGCGTGCTCCGCATCGACCGACATCGGCTCGGCCCCCGTGTCTACGTCATGGGCGCCCGCATCCACGAATGGCACCTGGGAGCGGCGCTCCTGCTCGCCCTCGCTCTGGGTGCGCTCGCGGACCGCGTCGGCGACGGGCTCGGCACGGTCGCGGCCGTCGTCGCCGGCGTCTGGCTGATCGCGAAGGACTGGCGCGACCTCTTCCCCGCCCACCGCGACACTGCGGCCTGGCGGCTCGGGCTGCACGTGCGCATCCACCCGCTGCGCGCCGTGCGCCGCGCGGACCCGCTCCCGAGGCTCGCCGCCGTGACCGCCGCGCTCGCCGGCCTCGTCAACCTCGCAGGCGCCGTCGAGCCGAACATCGCCTGGCGGAACCACCTGCTGCTCTACGTCGAGCCGTTCCAGGCGCTGCGCCTGACGCACGCCGCCGCGGTGCCGACGTCGATGCTCCTGCTCGTGACGGCGCCGTACCTGTGGCGGCGCCGGCAGAGCGCGCTCCGGCTCGCGCTCGTCCTGCTCGCGGGACTGACGGTGCTCGACCTGCTGAAGGGCCTCGACGTCGAGGCGGCCTCGGGCAGCGTCGCGGCCGCGGTGGTGCTCTGGCTCGGGCGCGGCTCGTTCTGCGTCCGCCACGACCCCGACACGCTGAGGAACGCGCTGCGGCGCGTGCCGCTGCTGGCGGCGGCGAGCCTCTTCCTCTGCGGCCTTGCGGTGTGGATCGCGGCACCGGACGGTGCAGGGCTCGGTCCGATCCTGCGGGAGACGGTGGACGCGCTCCTGTGGCAGGCCGGGCCGCTCGACTTCCGCGACGAGCTCGGCCGCGTCGACGAGGCAATCGGCGTCGCCGGCGTGCTCACGCTCGCCTGGTGCGCGTACCTGCTTTTCCGGCCGCTGGCGGCACCGCGGATCCTGCCCGGCGCCGAGCTGCGGCACGCTGCGCGCGAGCTCGTGCGCAGCCACGGGGCCGACACGCTCGCCTACTTCAAGCTGCGCCGCGACCAGCACTACCTCTTCAGCGCCGACGGCCGCGCGTTCCTCGGCTACCGCGTCGAGGCCGGGGTCCTGATCGTCTCCGGCGACGCGATCGGGCCCGACGACGCCGTCCGCGAGCTGCTGCGCGAGCTGAGCACCTTCGCGGAGGCGCGCGGCCTCCGGATCGCGGCGCTCGGGGCGGGCGACCGGCTGCGGCCGCTGTGGGAGCAGCTCGGGCTGCGCTCGATGTACCTGGGCGACGAGGCGGTCGTCGAGACGCGCGCGTTCTCGCTCGAGGGCCGGCCGATCCGCAAGGTGCGGCAGTCGGTCACGCGGCTCGAGAAGCAGGGCTACGCCGCCGAGCTCCGCCAGCTCGCCGATTTGAGGGACGACGAGCTGGAGCAGCTCGAGGCCGTCAGCCGCCTCTGGCGCCGCGGGGCTGCAGAACGCGGGTTCACGATGTCGCTCGACGAGCTTCGGCGCGAGGACCACGGCGACAGCCTCGTCGTGCTCGGGCGCGGCGACGACGGCCGCATCAGAGGATTCCTCCACTTCGTGCCGAGCTACGGCCGGCCGGCCGTCTCGCTCTCGCTCATGCGGCGCGAGCAGGAGACGCCGAACGGCCTGATGGAGTTCCTCGTCGCTCGCGGGATCGAGCTGCTGCGCGAGCACGGCGTCGAGGAGGTCTCGCTGAACTTCGCGGCGTTCGCACGCTTCGTCCACGCCCCGCGCGGGCGGCTGGAGCGGCTGGCCGGCCGCGGGCTGCTCGTCGCCGACGCGTGGTTCCAGCTCGAGCGGCTGCACCGCTTCAACACGAAGTTCTTTCCCCGCTGGGAGCCGCGCTACCTCATGTACGAGCGCGTCGTCGGCCTTCCACGGGTTGGGCTGGCGGCGCTGTGGGCCGAGGGTCAGCTGCCAAAGCCTGCTCCTCGGAGACGATAGCGCCGACCACCTCGCCGACCTCGAAGGCGATCCAGAAGCAGAGCGCGGCCAGGGGCAGCTCCGCGAGCAGCGCGAAGACCAGCGCCCACGCGAGGTCGCTGCCGGGCTGCGCGGTGACGACGTCGAACCACGCGTCGCAGACGAGGAGCGTGCCGGAGATCGACGCCAGCACGGTCACCGCGGGCGAGTTCCTGAGCAGCGCGACGAAGGTCGCGACGAGCGCGGAGGCCTCCGCGAGGTCGAGGCCGACCCAGGCGACCCGCCAGTGGTGGGCCACGTGCTCCGACGGCAGCGTCGCGCCGAGGTACCCGCTCCACGGCAAGAGCACGACGGCGACTCCGCCGAGCAGGAACAGCAGCCACCGGCGCGCGCGTCGGAGCCGCGCGATCACGCGCGTCGCCCGCGGCGGCAGGGGCCTGTGCTCCATCGCCGGCCATTGTGCAGCAGCGCCTGCCGCAGAGAGGCCCAGGTAAGATCCCGCCTCGTGGCCAAGATGCTCTTCCGGCTGCCCGATGCGGCCGACGTCATCGACAATCCCGATCCCGAGCAGCTGAAAGAGCTCGCAGCGCGCATGCCGAACGCGCAGCGCACCGCCTTCGGGAACGTCAACATCCAGACCGACGTCGTCAGCCGCTCGAAGCGCTCGACCTTCATCGTCACCGACGAGCCCGACGGCCAGAACCAGGCCATCACCCGCGAGGAGGGCGAGCGCTGGGCGGCGACGCAGGACGAGTACATCGCGGCTCGGGAGATGGTCGTGATCGACGGCTACATCGGGAACGACCCCGAGTTCCGGACGCCGGCGCGCCTCTACATCGAGGCCGCAAACGCGAACATCGCGGGCATGCAGCAGCAGCTCTACTTCACGCCCGACGAGGACGACGAGCTCGAGCCCGAGCTGACGGTCATCTACACGCCCAACCTGAAGGCCGACGGCTATCCGGACGACCGCCTGATCGCGGTCGACCTCGAGCAGGGCGTCACCCGCGTCTTCAACTCGGACTACTTCGGCGAGTCGAAGAAGGGCGGGCTGCGGATGTGGAACAAGCTCGTCTACGACCGCGGCGGGATCCCGCTGCACGCGGGCTGCAAGATCATCCCGACCGAGCGCGGCAAGCGCGTCGGCCTGATCGTCGGCCTGTCCGGCACTGGGAAGACGACGACCACCTTCACGCGCCAGAACGGCTCGCTGCCGGTGCAGGACGACTTCGTCGCGTGGATGCCGAACGGCCGCGTCTACGCGACCGAGAACGGCTGCTTCGCCAAGACCTTCGGCCTCAACCCCGAGGACGAGCCGACGATCTACGGCGCGGTCACGCAGCCGCGGTCGTACCTCGAGAACGTCTCGCAGCATGGCGACGAGGTCGACTTCTACGACACGAACTACACCTCGAACGGGCGCGCGACGTTCCCGTTCGAGGTGATCGAGGCCGCCTCCGCCGACGAGATCGACGAGGCGCACTTCCTCCTGATCCTGAACAAGAACGAGAACATCGTCCCAGCGGTCGCGAAGCTCGACGGGCCGCAGGCGGCTGCCTTCTTCATGCTCGGCGAGACAACCGGCACGAGCGCCGGCGGCGCCGACGAGGCCGGCAAGTTCCTGCGCGTGCCGGGGACGAACCCCTTCTTCCCGATGCCGCACGACCTGCAGGGCAACCGCTTCCTCGAGCTGCTCGCGCAGCACCCGCTCGAGGTCTACGTCCTGAACACGGGACGAGTCGGCGGGCCGGAGGGCGACGAACGCTCGCGCAAGGTGCGGATCAAGCACTCGTCGGCGATCGTGAAGGGGATCGCCGAGGGCACGATCGAGTGGGAGCGCGACCCGGACTTCGGCTACCTCGTCGCGGCCGCGGTGCCGGGCACCGACGAGCCGGAGATCCTGCAGCCGCGGAAGCTCTACGACGCGCAGGGTCGCGGTGACGAGTACCGCTCGCTGGTCGAGCGGTTCAAGGGCGAGCGCGTCGAGTTCCTGCGCGGCTTCCCGAGCCTGAGCGACGAGATCGTCGCCGCCGTCGGCTAGCGGAATCGCCGTTTCGGCGGCGAAGTCCCTCGTCGTGGACGAGGCGGTTCGACGGTTCCTCGAGAGCCCGGCGCTGTCGGAGCGGACGCGGCGTGCGTACCGCTTCGACGTCGAGGAGTTCTGCTCGTGGCTGCGCCGGCGCGGGACGCGGCTCGAGGACGTCGACGTGCGCGCGCTGTCGGAGTACGCCGCCGAGCTCGGCCGGGCGCGGCCTCGGAAGCTCGCGCCCGCGACGATCGCGCGCAAGCTCTCCGCCGTACGGGCCTTCCTGCGGCACGCGCTCGGCCCGGCGCACGTCCCGGACGCGTCGTTCGCGCCGCGGCGGCCGCGGCGGCTTCCCGATGCGCCGCAGCCGCAGGAGATCGACGCGGAGCTGGCGGCGCTCGGCGGCGCCGGCCCGCTGGCCCTGCGGAACCTCGCGCTCGCGGAGCTCGTCTACTCGGCGGGTCTGCGCTCGCAGGAGGCGGTCGACCTCGACCTCGCAGACGTCGACTTCGAGCAGGAGCTCGTCCACGTCCGCGGCAAGGGTGGCAAGGAGCGTGTCGTCCCGCTCGGCGAGGAGGCGGCGCGCGTGGTCGCGCAGTACGTGCGGGAGGCGCGGCCCGAGCTGGCTCGCGGCGCGGAGAACGCGCTCTTCCTCTCCACGCGCGGCCGCCGGCTCGACACGAGCACGCTGCGCCGGCTGCTCCCGCACCCGCACCGCTTCCGGCACGCGTTTGCCACGCACCTCCTCGAGGGCGGCGCCGACCTACGGACGATCCAGGAGCTGCTCGGGCACAGCTCGCTCTCGACGACGCAGGTCTACAGCCACGTGGACGCCCGGCGCCTCCGCAAGGTCTACGACCGGGCGCACCCGCGCTCTTAAGCGCGCCCGCTCTCAAAAAAGATTCAGCCGCGAGAAGCGGGTGCCCACCACTCCCGCCCTCCGACACGATACGAGCGAAATCGTCGCGTGTCCGTGACGGCTTCGTGCCGACATTGCGACAACGTGCCGCGGGGGCCCGAGGCCGTGCTAGCCGGGCTCGGGGTTCGACTTCTGCGCATGGACGCGGGCCTGCTCCTCGAGCAGCCTGCCCGCGCGCAAGACGTGGCCATGCGCGGCCCAGGCGTGCGCGGCGCCGCGCGGCACCTCGCGGCCGCGCATGTGCCCGGCAGCCGTGCGGCAGTGGCGCGCGGCCTGGTCGAGCTCGTCGGCGGCGTGCTCGAACAGGGACGCGGCCGCCTCCAGCTCCTCGTTGGCGCCCATGCGGGCGGACTCTACGGCAGGCGTCCGCGCGCCCAGCGCGAACAAGGAACGTCCGATGGAGACGCCGCGGCCCGATCCGGCTGCATCCGATCCCGAGGTCGAGGGGTTCCTCGCGCTGCTCGCCGCGCGGCGGGCGCCGAAGACCGTCGAGGCCTACCGCCGCGACCTTCGCGCGCTCGGCGACTGGCTCGGCGGGCCCCCGTCACGCGCCACGCACGAAGACCTCGAGCGCTGGCTCGCCGAGCTCCGCGCGGCGGGCCTCTCGCCTGCGACGATCGCGCGCCGCGTCGCCGCCGTCCGCTCCTTCTTCCGCCACCTCGTCCTGCTCGGCGCGCGCTCCGACAGCCCGGCCGCCGCGCTCGAGCTTCCACGGCGCCGGCGCAAGCTGCCACGCACGCTCTCCCCCGCCGAGGCTCAGCGGCTGATCGACGCCGCCGCAGGGTCGTCACCGCGCGCGATGCGCGACCGTGCGCTCGTCGAGCTGCTCTACGGCGCCGGCCTGCGGGTCAGCGAGGCGGTGGGGCTCGAGAAGACCGGCGTCGACCTCGAGCAGCGGCTCGTCCGCTGCATCGGCAAGGGCAACAAGGAACGAGTCGTCCCGGTCGGCCGCCACGCCGTCGAGGCGCTGCGCCGCTACCTCGCCCACGGCCGCCCGCTCCTCGACCGCCGCCACCGGGCGGAGCTCTTCCTCAACGCGCAGGGCGGCGCGCTCACCCGCGCCGGCGCCTTCCTGATCCTGCGCCGCCTCGCCGGCCGCGCGGGCCTCGAGCCGGAGCGCGTCCATCCGCACCTGCTCCGCCATTCGTTCGCGACGCACCTGCTCGAAGGCGGCGCCGACCTGCGCAGCGTCCAGGAGATGCTCGGCCACGCCGACCTGAGCACGACGGAGCTCTACACGCACGTCTCCGACCGGCGCCGCCGCGACGTCTACTTCCGCAGCCACCCCCATGCACGCCGCCGCGACGTTTCGGGCTCGTGACGTTCAGGAATCACCGGTTCAGGATGATGCTCGACCCGCACACGGCGATTCTCGCGAGTTCGATCGCCGGCGTCGGCTTCCTGATGTCGATGGCCGGCCTGCAGAAGAGCGCGCTGGAGTGGAAGCGGCGGCGGCGCATCTGTCCCTCGTGCGGCACCGAGCTCCGCGGCCGTACCTGCAACTGCGTCTAGCGCCTAGCGCGTCTTCGCGCGCTTGTCGAGCCCGGCGGCGACCTTCGCCGCGGCCTGCCGCGTCTCGCGCGAGAGGCCTTCCTCCTCGGCGATCCCCGACAGGAGGACGATGGTGTCGCGCTGCGGCGAGCCGTTCCGCAGCGCCAGGATCGCGAGGCGGCGAACGGCCTCGTTGCCGTCGGCGTTCGCGAGCGTGTGCAGCAGCGGCCGCACCGAGTTGATCGTGCGCGGGTGGTCGCGCGAGAGGAGCTCCAGCGAGAGCAGCGCCGACCCGCGGCACGCCGGGCTGTCGTCCTCGAGCCCGCGGCGGAGCAGCTCCTCCTTCTGACGGAAGCGGAACTGACCGACGGCGCGGAACGCCGCCGCCCGCTCGCGGTAGTCCGCCGAGCGCGCCTGGGCCTCGAGCTCCTCCGACCAGGCCGCGCGCAGCTTGGCGAGGTCGCGCTCGTTCCCGCTCTCGGCGAGCGCGTTCGCCTCGACCCCGGCCTCCGCGAGGCTCAAGTGCGGACCGCGGCTCCGTCCACCGACGACGCAGGGCGCGCGCCCGGGCCGACGTAGCGGGCCGACGGCCGGAACAGGCGGCCCGTGCGCTTCTGCTCGAGGATGTGCGCCGACCAGCCGGCCACGCGAGAGCAGGCGAACATCGCCGGCGCTAGCGGAGGCGGAATCTCGGCGACGTCGAGCACGATCGCCGAGTAGTACTCGACGTTGGTCGCCAGGACGCGCTCCGGATGCCGCTCCTGCAGCGCCTTCAGCGCGACCTGCTCGAGCTCTTCGGCGACCTCGACCTGCGGCGCCTCGAGCTCCCGTGCCGTGCGCTTCAGGATTCGCGAGCGCGGGTCCTCTGCGCG
>Ga0068856_100006842_pt1 | contig 11151 bp, 11 predicted proteins | sample KBSCornC62_FD_66595 | JGI IMG/M metagenome (GOLD analysis project Ga0068856, IMG submission 66595) | Corn rhizosphere microbial communities from Kellogg Biological Station, Michigan, USA - KBS Corn C6-2 | ecosystem: Host-associated > Plants > Roots > Rhizosphere > Soil ... | reverse complement strand
CGTCGAAATAGTTTCCCAGCGTTTTCGGCATCGCTACACTCTCACAAACTGCATGGCAGGGATTTCGGTCGAGCGGTCGACCATTAGATCGCCGTCGTCATTGACCCACATTTTTTTCCATGGCAGAGGCTTCGGCGCGGGGCCTTCAATCTTGTCGCCGGGTTTGTGATTGGCCTCGCTGTGGACGTAGAACTTGCTGCCGTGACAGGGGCAGGCAATGATGCCGAGTTCTTGCTTCCACGCCGTCATGCAGCCGAGGTGGGTGCAGATGGCCTGCAGCGCGAAGAAGCCTTCCTGGCTGTGAAGGATGTAAATGCCGGAGTTGACGTCCTGGGTGACGGAATCGAGCGGATAGCTCTCGGGCTTGCCAATGTTGATCACGGGCGAGGGTTCGTAGAGAACGTTCGGCGAGAGATATTGATAACTGAATGCCGCAGTTCCCGCTGCCGCAATGCTCAGCGACCCTAGCCCGAGTTTAGCGAAGAAAGTTCGACGACTGAGTTCGCTGTTTGCAGATTTCTGGTTTTTTTCGTCCATGTTATTTCGCAGCCGCAACGCCCACCCCTGAGCCGTACGGGCGCAAAATTCCGTCCACCGAATCCGCTGGGATCAAGCCGTCGGCTTCCCCAGCCACAAAGTTGTAAGACTCCATCGTGATCGTGCCGACGGGACAGCGCATCGCGCACAGCCCACAGCGGATGCAGCGGGTTTCGTCCTTTAACATCGCCGAGCCGGTCACGACACCGAGTTCATCGGCGGCAACGTCGTTGAGTTCGACGCCAAAGCATTCCTGGTTTTCGCGAATGTGCTGCACAGTGTCAGGAGTAAATTGAATGCGATCGAGCGAGACGAGTTCGAGGCAATCCTCGGGACAGACATCTACGCATCCGCCGCAGAGAATGCAACTCGTGCCATCTTCCGGAACGCCTTCAAATACCGTGTTGACCCAGCAATGCAGACAACGTTGCGCTTCAGCCATCGCGTGCTGCGGGTCATAGCCGACTTCGACCTCGGTTACCCCGGTACGCCGCTCAAGCGGCAACATCGGTATCGGCTCGCGCTCGATGTCAATAAAGTTCAATGGCATCTGGTGGCGTTTGAGAATTTCAACTTCGATCACGGGTTCGGCGTGCTTGTGACCGCGCAGGTATTCGTCGATTCCGATCGCTGCGCGCTTGCCATCGGCAACGCTGTCAATGATCAGGCGCGGCCCGAACACGCAGTCGCCGCCGGCGAAAATCCCCGCCGCGGAGGTCATCAGAGTCTTGGGATTCACCGAAATCAGCCCGCGCGGAGAGATCTCCACTTTGTCTTCCGGCTTGAGGAAGTCGAGACGGGGCGCCTGGCCGATCGCCATAATAATGGTGTCGCACTCGAGTTGGCTTTCGCTGCCTTCGTAGAAGGCCGGATTGAAGCGCTTGTTCTCGTCGAAGACGCGCTGAGTGCGCAGGGTTTCCAGCGCGGTTACGCGGCCATCTTTGCCAACCACTCTCTTCGGCCCGAACCCCGGATGCAGAATGATACCTTCGGTTTCGGCTTCCTCGATTTCTTCGAGCGCGGCGGGCATTTCGTCGCGCCGCTCCAGGCACACGATGTTTACCTCGCGCGCTCCCATACGCAAAGCGGATAGCGAAATGTCGACCATTTCATGAGTCGCCACCGCGGAGACGTTTTCGATCGTGGGCTCAACGTCCTCAATACCACCCGCGTGTTGCTTTACGACTTCGCGGGCAGCCGAACGCGCAACGTCCATCGCAACGTTGCCGCCGCCGATGACGATCACCTTTTTGCCAATGGTGAACTTATAACCGAGGTTCACGTTCAGCAGGAAATCGATGCCTTTGTAGACGCCGTCAAGATCCACGCCGGGGATGCTGAGATCCCGGCTGCGATGCGCGCCGACGGCCAACAAAACGGCGTCGAATCCTTGGTAGCGCAGATCGGAGACGTTGAAGTCACGCCCGGCTGCGTGATTCAGCTTCAGTGTGATGTCGCCAGTTTCGAGGATTTCGCGCACCTGCGCTTCAACCACATCGCGCGGCAGGCGGTATTCGGGAATGCCGAGGTAGAGCATGCCGCCAGGAACCGGTGAAGCTTCGAAAATCGTCACCGAATATCCGAGTAACGCAAGATCGTGCGCAGCGGAAAGCCCTACGGGACCGCCACCGACAACCGCAACCTTATATGGCAGCTTCCTGCCGGTCCGGCTGATGCTGGTATCGATCGGATTCTTTGATTCCGGCCCGTGGCGCTCGGTGAGGAATCTCTTCAACGCGCGAATGGCGATGGGTTTATCAATCTCGCCGCGCCGGCAAGCTGTCTCACAAGGATGGGCGCAAACACGGCCGCAGATGCTGGCCAGAGGATTCGGGTCGCGAGCGATGCGGTATGCCTCTTCAAAGCGACCTTCTGCGATCAGCCCGACATAGCGTCCCGCGTTGGTATGTGCCGGACAGGCCAGCATGCACGGGAAATTCGTATTCAGCCAGTCGGAATCGACTTTCTTGTCTTTGTATCGCTTCAGCATTGAGGCTCTCGCGCAAGAACTATAGGCCAGACGGGCTCCAATTCCGAGGAGGCGCGGAATCAGAGCCCATCCGGGCTTGCCCCTATTTCGAAACGGTGAAGTCTGCCTTGGTGTCGCCTGACACCGTCACAGGTTTGGTTTGGTTCTTTGCGCCCTCGTGCCAGACGACTACGTTGTAGCTGCCATCGGGGACGTCCTTAATCGTGTAGTTGCCGGAATCATCCGTCTCGGCAAAATAGGGAGTGGGACTGACGACAATGTAGCCACCCATCTCCGGGTGCACATTGCACAGCAGAGGAACCACGCCCGCCTTGTCGAACGTGTACGGACGCTTTTCTCCCTTTGGCCATGTGCCCATGTTGTGCCCGGCCTTCTTGTCATTGCCAATTGCCGACCAAAAGACGTTGTGCTGAACGTTGTCACTGTTCAGGAACTCAACCGTGGTGCCTTGCTGAACGGCCATAATGTGCGGGGAAAAGAGCAGCCCTTTTTGGTCCATGACCGGATGCTCTTTGGGAGCGGGGAATGTCTTGCCCGCGATCGTGTCCACGTAAACCACCGAGCGGCCTTTCATTCCCGAAACCTTGCCGCTGATGCTCCCGGCCCATGCTGTCATGCACCAGCCTGCCACTATTACCATCGCGAATGCTGCTTTGACCTTCATTGCCTATCTCCTTAATTTGTCCGAATAAAGTCGATCGTTCACTTCAGAACAGGAACCGTGCGACCAAATAGAAAGTGTTGTTGTCGCTGGCATTGCGACCGTTGCCATCATAGTTCGTCGAAGCGCCGTTGAACCGGGTATATCCGGTGTATTGCGCACCCAGCTGGATGTTTTGGTACGGCCAGTAGGAGGTGCTGATGACGTATCCCCTGCTGTTGGGGTCACCATTGAAGTTGCCAGCCAGGTCGCCTGTTACTGGGTAGAGCGAAGCGTCACCCGTCCCGGCAGTTCCAAACCAGCCCAGGGTAGTCGTGAAGCGATTGCCAAAGTGGTACTCCGCGTTTGCCAGGAGCGTATTCAGGTGATGTGTCCGAAATTGCGCGCCCCCTGTGGCAAATGATGCCGCAAGATCCGAATTCTCACGGATGTACGTGCCGCGGAACGAGAGCACATCGGTCCGGCGAATCGTCTGATCGATCTGCGTGTCGAAACCAATGTCGTTGTACGTGTCTTCCGCGCCTATGATTCCGTTCGGCGTGGAGCGGACGTGCATGCCATAAGTTCCTATCTCGAATTGAGTCTTCGCTCCCGACTGTTGCCATGCGAGACGCCAATATGGCGCCAGCCCGCGAATGTTGTACGTTAGCCCGGCACCGGGATTCGGTTGGCCTACTCCGATATGCGCGGAGCGGTACAAGGCCGCATCGAAATAAAGGTGATTGTCGTACATGGCGTAAGCACCGAAACCAGCCACGTCCTGCCCGAGATTACCGTTGATAATCGGAGAAGCATTTGGCGTAGGAGCAAAGTCGTCTGCGATCCAGGGGAAGCCCCAAGCCGGAGTGCTGTTCCACAGGTCCTCGACCGTCGGATTGTTATTCAGATCCAGGCCGTAAACGAATTCCTTCCCGTTAAGCTTCTTCAGCCTCGCGTAGCGTACGTCGGTATTGTCCATGCTGAAGTGGTCATCCTGGGTGTCATAGGTGACCTGAATGAAACTTCCGACGTGCTCCGTCCACGCACCCGAAAGGAACAGCGAAACGTCCTGAGGAAACTCGAATGTGCCATTTTGGGTGGTCGGTACCGCCTTTTTCGTCTGAGTGTAGGAAGTTTCAAACATTAAAGACAGCGGTAAGGATGCTAGCAAGTCCAGAGCGGCGTGCTTCTTTGCCGGATCCGAGTGAACGGTCTTAGTATCGTCCGCACGGTCTACGTAGCCGAGCATCTTGAACCTGCGCCCCGCAGGGTTGAGTTCCGGTGGAGTGTAATGGCAGGCATTGCAAGCCAGTCCGGTCTGCCGGGCATAGCTGGGAACCGCCTGCGCCGCTGGCGGATTTACCACGCCTACGACTAACATCAATAAACCGACGATTCCCAGAAATGACAAAATCGCGAATATTCTCATCTGATGTCCTTTCGAGTTACCCCAGGGCCTTCCGTTACTTACGGTGGCTCTTCCCGCGAAAAACATGAGCTTCTAGTCTTTAGGAGAAAATGGAGAAATACACAGCCGAGGTCACCCACTACCTCCGTGCCCAACCCACTGCTTTGCAAACTGCCTTGTTTTCTTAGTCCAACCAGCGAACTGTGGCGATTCTCAACGATTTGCTTTCGGGCTGCGGTGGTAAGGGTCACCGCTTGATGTGATTGAAATCACATTTGGTGGTCGGTCGGCTGTGGATGTTGCGGATGCCTCTTGGTTGATGCGTGAGGCTTCACCTTCGAAGTGGCGTTCGGATGCTTCAAGTCTGCGGGAGCCGGACTGGATTGAGCGTAGTTCATGTCGACATTTCGACGTAATAGCATGGCACGCGCGCTCCTATGGGCATCGTGGCAGCCAAGACAATCCTTATTCGGGTCAGAGGATACATGATGCTGCATCTCCTTCCGTTCATGACAAACGAAACAGATCTGCTCCTTCGTAATTGTCAGCGACATTTGAACCGTGCTGCCGTCGGCATCGGATGAGTGGCACAGTCCACACGCCAGTTCCCCCTGCGAGTGCACCGACGCTCCTTGCGTCATATCGGCATGACACAAGGTACAATTCGCATTTTTGCCCGTGACCGCGGGATGATTGGCCGCGAAAATCGGCCCTGCCATCAGCAACAACCAACCTAGAGCCTGCGCGACTGAAAAGAGAGTTCGGCGTGGGGATCTGCCTGCCGCAATGATGTGGTGCGCTCGAATGCCGAACGGGAAGCCACCTAAAGTCCGCATGGTACCCACGAACTGCCTCAGGGTCACTTCGGCGAACGTAATGGAGGCGGCAGTGGGGGTTCTGTGATTCTGGTTACATTCAGCGGTGACCGGGAGCACCACCGTTCGCTAGAAGAACAGGCTATTTTGGCAACATTCATTCGTGGCCTGCCTACCGGAGGGAACATGCAAGAGACTCATAACCACCGCATCAAGGCCTGGTGGACTTCTGGCCGGACCGGAATTGCCAATTGCGACTCATCGCCGAGTGCGATCCACTTCACCGCGCCCCCACAGTTTGGTGGCCTCGAAGGCCGATGGACGCCGGAAGACTTGCTTTTGACCGCGATCGGCAGTTGTTTTGCAACGACTTTCCGCGTGCTCGCTGAGTACTCCAAACTCCCATACGCGGATTTGCAAGTTGAAGTGGCGGGCTCTGTTCAGAAGGCAACTTCGGGCTATGTTTTCACCGAGATCATTACCCGACCGCTTCTCACAACGTCTGCGGGAACCAACCCAGAGCGTGCTCTCCTACTCCTGTACAAGACGCAAGAACTTTGTTTGATCACTCGCGCACTTTCGGTCTCGCATAGGTTCGACCCAAGCGTCACTCCTACGAAGGAGAGTTATACAGAAAAACCGAACTGAGGCGGTACATCGCGGAGGCTTGAACCGGCGTGGATCGGTCTTCGCTAGGATTGGGTTACCGCCGCAAGATCAAGGTGATTCGGATCCGTTGGCGATAATCCCTATTTCACTCAAAATGCCCGAAAAGGCGAAGGAAAAGCGCATTCCTGTGAAATCGCCTGGTAACAAGAACCCGCTCCTAGCACCGCATGACGGAGTACATTTAGCGCATATGAAATCTTCTCGCGCTGCGAATATCCGTTCAGATTTTCTATTCTCAGTCCTCCTTGTTATCGCGTTCCTCCAAACTGCGTCTGCATCGAGCGTGCTCCAAGCCTCACGATACACGATCTTGATGATTTGCCCGCAGTTATTTATCCCGACCACATTCAGTTTATGCGCATCGATTGGCGACGATTACGTTGCCATCTGAAACTCCGCTTTGGCCAGCAGGCGGAGGACGTCATGGCTGGGGTCGAGCAAAGGGCGGCGTCGCTCTCGAGGGTCCGGGCTTACCTCCGCAGAAAAGGAATTGCCAACATTCATCGTTTTCTGCTGCCCCTTCGAATCAATGATGAAATCAACCGAGCGCTGGCGCGGTGGTCCGTGCGTTTTACGAGGGCTTCGCGAGTATGAACAGAGCCATGAAACTCGAACTGCAAATGGCAAAACGCAAGGCAAAGGAGCTGCTAGCCTCTGGCGACTTTTTTCATCAATTCGTGCGAGCCGCGAAGAAGAAGGGTCTCGTTGGGGAAGAGGTCAATGGGCTAGTGCTGCTAGTCGTCTGCATTTCTCGGCTATTATCGAGGCCACTTCACGTCTTCGTTAAGGGCAAAAGTTCAGCCGGCAAGAACTTCCTCGCCCGGCTAGTCCTTAGCTTCATGCCAAAACGCGCTGTAACCGAGGTCACCAGCGTCTCTGATCAGGCCTGGAACTATCTAAACAAGGATTTTCGCCACACCGTAATTTATTTGCAGGAAAGTAACGAGCAGGCCGGGAACATGGAACCGCTCAGGCTGCTGATCAGTGAAGGAAAGCTCATCCGTCTGGTGCCAGAGTTTCGGGGGAAGCAGAGGCTGACGCAGAAGTATGTCGCTCATGGACCGGTGTCGTCCCACGCCACTACGACGAAGAACCGACTGCAACTTGACGACGAGAATAGGCATGTTTCAATTCGCATAGACGAGTCAGAAGAGCAAACGCGCCGGATTCTAAAAGCGTCCACGAAACCCGAGGATGGTTTAAGTCGGACCGAACGTTTCACGTGGCGCTTCGTGCACCGGCTCCTCGAGAAACGAATTGGAGTTGAGATTTCGTTTCCGTCGTGGTTTAGCAAGGTCGCGGACCAGGTGCCAGCTGATGATCTACGCTCACGGCGGTACTACCCCGCTTTCCTTGAAGTGTGCAGAACAATATGTTTAATTCGCTCGTTCCAAAGACATGCAGGCGAAGTGCGACGCCTAGAAGTTGATTTCGTGGACTATGCGATTTCGTCATTACTGTTCGATCGTGTTTTTGTGGAAAGCCTACGTCCGGGCAAGAGTGTCAATGAATATACACGCGATGACGTAAAGCGCCTGTGCGAGAAGAAGAAGACGCCTATAGGCGCTAAAGATCTTGCCCTGAGTCTTCACATCTCAAAAGATCAGGCCTACGGTAAGCTGCGACGGGCACTCGCCGCAAAAACTGTTAGCAGGGCAAACAAAAGCGAATGGGGAAATCGAAAGCTATACATTCCGGCTCCCAGGATGCGTTTTGTGCCTGATCCACGAAAGCTCTTTCGCGAGTTGGAACTTGACGAAGTTGTTAGGTTTATTCATCCTGTGACGGGTAAAACAGTCGTATATCGGCGCAAGAAATGACTGCCACACGTAGTTTTGCAGTTTTGCAAGTTTTATTTGAGAGATTCCCAATGGAACGCCTGTTGACAGTTAAGGAAGTAGCGGAGAAATTTCGTGTAACCCCCACGTGCGTGTATCGCTGGCTCTCACAAGACCGGTTGCCCGTAATTAGGTTAAGCCGCCGGTGCGTGCGCTTCCGCGAGACCGATGTTTCAGCCCTTCTCGACAAGCTGAGAGGGCAAGGGATCAAAGAGCCTCTCCCGACTAGATTTCGGTAAGTTGAAAGCTTCACCCGCGACGTTGCAGCCAAACTGCCCTCGTGCATTGTTTCCATTTTCTGGGCTGAATATTGTTCCGAATCCTCGTCAATATCTTAAAAAGTTGCGGGTTTTCAAAATCGGCAATTTAATTCATTCCGTGAAAGGGGATGAAATGACGAGGAAATCGATTGCCATCTACACACGCGTAAGCACATTGGACCAACATCCAGAAATTCAGAAACGAGAACTCCTACAGTACGTCGCGCGGCGCGGTTGGACAGACTACAAGATCTATTGCGATCGAGGAATATCGGGAGCAACGGAAAAGCGTCCTGCGCTGCAGGCACTGCTGGAGGATTGCCGCAGAGGAAAGATTGAGGTCGTTGTTGTATGGAAGTTTGATCGTTTCGCTAGATCACTCAAGCAGCTTTTGAATGCTCTGGATCTTTTCCGGAGTCTTGGAATCGACTTCGTGTCTTGCACTGAAGCAATCGACACCTCCCTCCCCCATGGGGAAATGCTCTTCCAAATAATCGGGGCGATTGCGCAGTGGGAGCGATCACTCATAGCGGAACGCGTAAAAGCCGGACTGCAGCACGCCAGAAGTCAAGGTCAACAGTTGGGACGTCCGCCGCGCCGGGTGCTCACCAAGGAGGAGATAGTGAAGCTCCGAAAGGAACGCACAGTATCGAAAACTCCCTTTCGGCTACTCGCTCAGAGGTGGGGAATCAGTGTCTTCACCGCGCACACGATTTGTAGCAGAAAGAGCACTTCATGAGAAGACCTCAAGGAATTTATAAACGCGGCAACATTTATTGGATCACTTACATGTGGAACGGGCGCCAATATTTCAAATCCTCACACTCTTGCGAAAGCCGCGACGCCGAATTTCTCCTCAAGAGAAGAAAGTTCGAACTCGATTTGGGGCGCATAGCGGTCAGACCTTCAAAGGTTTTAACAGTGAACCAATTATTGGATTGCTACATTGCCCAGATTGATAACCCATCTACGCAGAAGCGCTATAGACTTTCACAGCGAGTCCTAGCACCCCTTTGTGGAACTGCCCGGATTACGGACGTCGATGCTTTCACATTCGATCGCTTCAAAGAATTCCGAAGAAAAGAAGGCGTCAGTCCGTTAGGAATCAACAGAGACTTAGCGCTATACCGAGCGGCATTTAATCTTGCCGTAAAACGCAGACTGCTGACTCACAGCCCTCTCAGCGGAGTAAAATTTTTTGACGAGAAAAAATACCAAAAAGTTCGTCGAGTACTATCATTCTCGGAAGAACAGAGAGTTTTAATGTGCTGCGACCTCAGGCTGCGCACGCTAATCACGGTGCTCGTCGACACCGGAATGCGGGTTGGAATTGAAGCCCTCAGGTTGAAATGGGTGGACGTGAATTTTGAGGAATCGACGATCACGATTACCCAGTCCAAAACGATCTCTGGCCTGCGCACTGTACCGATGACGCCTTTTGCGAAATCCGCACTCGTAAAGTGGAAAGTTGCCACCGATGGGATGTCCGAGTACGTATTCTTCAACCCCCAACACCCGAGTGTACACATCCGTAGCGTCAAGACTGCTTGGCACCATGCCCTCAGAATGGCTGGCCTTACCCCATTTCCCATTTATCAGTGTCGCCACACTTGCGCGACCAGGCTAGCAGCATCGGGTGTGCAAGACACGATCATTGACCAGTTGCTCGGTCATTCCCGCAAAGACGTACTTAGGTTCTATACCGTTAGGGTCTTGGAGTACCTGCGAGATGCAATAGCATGCCTAGATCAATTACGAACCGCGAAGACTGTACCATCCATGCCATCGAGAATTGACGACATCGAGAAAGAGCCCACGAAGACATCTATCTTGGTGAACTAAAGAGGCTCAAAAGCCCAAAGACCTAGGTCACATTACAATTCCATTACAGTCCCCGAAAATTGGGCAGACCAATCTTAGCGAAACTCCTCCCAGCTCATTGAAAACACATCCCTTGAATTTGGTGGCGGCGAGTGGACTCGAACCACTGACCTACGGATTATGAGACCGTCGCTCTAACCACCTGAGCTACGCCGCCCTAGTCAAAATTGTAATGGGAGCGCGAGAGAAAAGAAATCGCGTTCGCGCGCTGCGGATTTATTGATTTTAGAGGCGGCGACTGAAGCCGTCAAACGCATGCCCCCGGTCTAAACACGCGTCGATTCAATCTGAGCCAACTCGAAGTTGCACTTCGCGACTCCGCCCAAGTCTGTGCGGTGTTGACAGCTCTTTACTCGCTGCACTTTCCGAAAAAGCGTTCATCTGGTACAACTGTCCGCGAACACGGAGAAGATATTCATGAAGAGAGTGCTGTCATTGTTCGTCATTGTTTCCGCATTTGTTTCCACCGTCACCTTCGCGCAGACTCCCCCGTCAAAGGGGTTGGCGCTTACCCCTCCAATGGGATGGAACACCTGGAACAAGTTTGGCTGCAATGTCAGCGAGGACCTCGTAAAAGGAGCCGCCGATGCAATGGTTTCGTCCGGAATGAAGGACGCCGGATACCAGTACATCGTGATCGACGACTGCTGGCAGGTGAAGCGCGATGAAAAGGGAAATATTGTGCCATATCAGGACCGGTTTCCGAACGGCATCAAGGCGGTTGCGGACTACGTGCACTCGAAAGGATTAAAGTTTGGGATTTATTCCGACGCGGGGACAAAAACCTGCGGTGGCAAGCCCGGCGGCCTGGGGCACGAATATCAGGATGCGCTGTCCTACGCCTCGTGGGGTGTGGACTACCTGAAGTACGACTGGTGCAATACCCTTCCAGGGCAGGACGCGAAAGCTTCATACCGCAATATCCGGCAGGCGCTGGACGCAACGGGGCGCCCTATTGTCCTCAGCATCTGCGAATGGGGCGGCCGGCAGCCGTGGTTGTGGGGAGAGGAAGTGGGCGGCAATCTGTGGCGCACGACTGGCGACATTCAAGATCGCTGGGCCGGCAAGAAGGAATGGAGTCCCGGGAACTGCTGCAGCAATGGCATGCTTGAC
>Ga0068856_100006841_pt1 | contig 11155 bp, 12 predicted proteins | sample KBSCornC62_FD_66595 | JGI IMG/M metagenome (GOLD analysis project Ga0068856, IMG submission 66595) | Corn rhizosphere microbial communities from Kellogg Biological Station, Michigan, USA - KBS Corn C6-2 | ecosystem: Host-associated > Plants > Roots > Rhizosphere > Soil ... | reverse complement strand
GCGACGAAAGTCGTGTACGACGGAATTGATTTGATCTTCACGTCTTGTTCCATCTACGCGGCTGTGGTCGAGTGCGCGATCCATATCTCGTTCGAAGTCCTTCGCTAAATTATCAAGTCGTTTGACGGAATCTTTCACGTACCGGTCGTCGTAGCGCCCGTAACCACCATTGCGGTTCGGATAGCGATTGTCGGGATACTGTCCCCACTGCGCTGCCGCGAGAGCAGGTAAGCAAAGCGCCAAAGCGGCAGCTGCGAAAATTGAAAACCTCAGTGTGTGTCGGTTCGTCATCTTTTTCTCTCCTCGTAATCTCCGGGCTACACGCCCGCTTCGCAACGTCGCCCTTTGGGGATTCGACGGGAGCGTCGTTTCGCTGAAGGGGGAATTGGCAAGTGGTATGCCTGTGGAAAGGACAGCCTAGAATGCGTGGTTTTTTTAGAGAATTATGAGTGGGAAAACTGTGGAAGCGTCAAAAGGTGCAGGCACTCTCCGAAAACGTCGAACCAAAAAGGGCTATAACCAGAATCTAACAAGTTAGGAAGGGTGGTTTACCCCCGCTCTTGCCCAAACTAAGTGGTCGAGAAACAGCGGGGGTAAACCACCCTTCCTAACTTGTTAGATTCTGGTTGGAGAGTTGACTGATTGCTTAGTTCTTACACGGAGTGATCACGGCGCTGGTCGCGGTGACTTTCGACGCGATGAATTTATCGACCTCGTCTTCTATCAACTCGCCGTTGACTACCCACGCCTTTTCGGTAAGCACGTCGCCTGAGGCATTTAGTTTGGAAGGTTCAAGAAAGATGTTCCATGGCGAACCCCAGTTGCGAGTGTCGCCCGTGAGTTGTCGATAGCCGTAATGCAGCGTCTTCTGTTTGTCGTCGCGACTTTCAGACTCCGTCACAACAGGAAAGGGCGCGCCCGCATCGCCAAAGTACTTCTTCACATCATCGCGCGTGGCGTACTCACTAACACCGATAACCTGGAACCCCTGGCCTTTGTATTTCTCATACAGCTTCGCCGCGATTGGAGCTTCGTTGCGCCAATTGCCACACCAGGGTGCGAAGTAAACGATCATCACCAGCTTCTTCCCCGCCACCAACGAACGCAAATCATCAGCTTTGTCAGTCGTGAGGTTCGGGAGCGACCAATTCTTATAATTGACCGTCTTCTCAGCGAGTGGAGAATACTCGTGACCAGCCTGGGCGAAGGTGAGAAGTGGTGTCAACACAAAGACAAAAATGAGAACTGAAAGTTTTTTCATGGTATTACTCCACAAACTTAGTTCGTTGTGCTCGATAGGGTGGGTGCTTCATCCAACAAAGGCTTGATTGCTGCTTCCCAACCAGCGCGATCTCGAGCGCCAATGATTTTTTGACGAATACGTCCCTGGCGATCAATCAGATAGGTAGTCGGTAACACGTTCTGTTCGAACTTAACTTTAAGGTCGCTACTTCCCAACAGAACTTGATAGTCAAATTTCCGCACATCCTTCTGGTAAGCGTTCACTCCTTCCGCATCGTCGTCAAGCGACGCGCCGACTATTCTCAATCCCTTTGCCTCGAGCTCGTGTTGCAGCGAGTTGAGCTCGGGAATTTCTTCGCGGCATGGAATGCACCAGGTCGCCCAGAAGTTTAGCAGAACAACCTGGCCTTTCAGTTCCGTTAGTCGAAAGGGCTTCCCTTCCAGAGTGCGGAACTCTACGTCGGGTGCATTTTGATAAGCAGTGTTTGGACCCGCAGAACCTGGTGTAACTGGCTTATTGCCGTACCACCAGTTTTGAAATTTAACGACCAACTCCTCGGCGTTGAAGCCGTATTTCGTAAGCGTTGAGCTGGCCAGCACTGTCGATTTACCGCTCATAACCAGTAAGCCGACAACGATCAAAACTATTCCTGAAACAACTTCGACTTTGTGAAGATGCTTGCGGAACTTTCCATAGAAGCCAAGGAACTTATTTATGCCGAGACCCGTCAATAGAAAAGGGACTGCTAAACCCGCAGAATAAAAACTAGAAAGTACTAATCCACTTTTCCAGCCACCACTTGTGGCGGCGAGCCCGATAATTCCGCCGAGTATTGGTCCGATACACGGAGTCCAACCCGCCGCGAACGCCATTCCTAATGTGACTGACCCGAGAATGCCTCGCGGCTTATCCTGCGAAAAGAACCTGGTGTCTTTATAGAGCGTGGCGATCTTCAGTATGCCAATTAACTGCAAACCAAAGACGATGATTACCAGGCCACCAATGATTCTCACCCAGGGATTACTTGTGATGGCGGCGCCCACAAGGCCAGCCGTTGTGCCGAGAATCAGAAAGATGACTGACAGACCAGCGTTGAAGGCGAGGGAGTTGATGATGACAGCACGCCGGCTGCTCGTTCCTTCTTTCAGCCCGTCAATGCTGACGCCGGAGATAAGGGAAATATAACCCGGCACGAGTGGCAACACGCATGGAGAAAGGAATGAAGCGATTCCAGCGACGAACGCTATTATGATCCGGACGATGTCTATGTTTTGACCCATAAATTTGGTTTTAGGTCTTTGGCCTTTGGTCTTTGATCTTCGTTCTTTGTTCTTTGTTCTTTGTTCTTAACCGTCTCTTGTTCTAAATGCCTGTTCATAAAGAACGCGAAGATCAAAGATCAAAAGTCAAAGACCAAAAACCAAAGTCCGACTACTGACCACTGACTACTGACTACTCTCAGTTTTTCCCTCGACAGGTTCTTCGATCAATTTCTTAATCATCTTGCCGAGTTCTGCGATCTCACTCTCTCCCGCACCGACTGCTATGAAACGAATCGCTCCTCGTCGATCGATCAGAAACGACATAGGTATTGAAAACACGCCGTAATTGAAATCATTCGTACTTGAATCGTCAACGATGAAACCATACGGAAGTCGATTCTGCTTCTTGAACTGACGCAAATAGGCGAGCTCTTCTCCCGGCGTCAGCTGGCGCTCATCGTCATGTCCGTAGAACTTCGTCACCCCCAAAATAACCAGACCCTTATCTTTGTAAGCTTGATGCCAAAGACTCAGCTTCGGAAAAGTGAAACGGCAGGGTCCGCACCACGGCGCCCAAAAATCCAACAATACAACCTGACCATGCAGGTTCGACAATTTCACGGGCTCTTGATCAATCCACTGACTACCCGAAAGTTCAGGGGGTGCCGCGACCGTTCCAGTGGCCACTTCATCTGAAATCCTTCTGAGGTCGGTGTTTGGCGACAACGTAGCGAGCCGAAACGTTGCCATCTTGTACAGTGTTCCTGACGGTAACTGCATCGAGGTTCGCCGAAGATCTTGCCACATCGAAATCGCCAACGCTTTCCGGCTCGTCTTGTCGTAGGCATCCGACAACATCATCGCTGACTTCAGAAACATGTCGTCGCGTTTTGCAACCTCTGACTTATGTTCAGTCGCAAATTTCTTCGCGGCCAGCATCATCTGTTCGGAATGCGTAGCCATCTGGGAAAAGTCCTTCGCGCGCAGAAAGGCGTCAGCAATTAAGAATTCCATCCTGTAGCGATCTTCAGGACTTTGTGGTTGATGCTTCGCGTAGTCGTCAATCGCTGCGAGCGCATCGGCGACTTTGTCTTTCTTAACTGAATACAAGACGACAACGTTCCGAGCTGTCTGAGCCTTTTCTCCATCGGGCTGTTCTTTGACGAACTGCGCCATCGTCTTTAGTGCATTGTCTCCATCAGCGGCTAAGTGATAGAGCAGTCCGAGAAAATATCGATCGTCGCCATGCAATTTTCGACTTTCAAGAATTGCCGCGTTCTTGAGCGCAAGGTCATGTTGTTCCTTTTTAACCTGGGCTTCGAGCTTTGGGTCGTAAGGTTGATTCTTCTTATTGAATTCCTGATACCGCCGTCCTAGATAACCATTTGCATCTTCAAAAATCTCGCGTGCAGAACGACTATCAGGCCCTTTATCTGCGGCCTTCGCGTCAAGCGACTGCGATCGTCCTAAAACACAGGTACACAGGATCAAGGCTACGATAAATAATATTTGATTACGCAGTTTCGACATTTCAATCTGAGTGTCCGATATGGCTAGCTTACACTCATAGAACTAAAGCGATCTGGATTAAAAGGAGCAAGCTCAGGTTGCAAAGTATTTTCTACGATAGTTTTGGCTATTAGGTCTCCAGTGACAGGCGCTAATAAGATTCCGTTTCGATAGTGCCCGGTTGCATAAATCAGCCCGTCAATTTCACCACAAGGCCCAAGCACTGGCAAACCGTCGGGCGCTCTTGGCCTCAAACCAGCCCACAAATCAACAACGGGCAGAGATGTGATGGCCGGGCAAATCTCGATGGCATTTCGCAGGATTGAGGTTACGGCTTCAGCAGTTACCTCTTTTACAAAACCTGCTCGCTCACTGGTTGAACCTGCCAGGAGCCGTCCATCCTGACGCGGAACAATGTAACCGCGCGGACTATAGATAACGTGGCGCGTCAGCTGCGGCGCTGTGTTAAGGCAAACCATTTGGCCACGAACAGGTTCGACCTTAATCATTGGATGAATGAGACTCGTCCACGTCCCCGCGGCGAGGACAACGGTCCGACAATAGAGTGTTTCTTCCGAAGTTCGCACCCCAGTCACATGATTCTTCTCTATGCAAATTGTCTCGACGTTGGTACCGGTGCGCAATCTGACGTTAAGTTGTGCGACGCTGTTTACCAATGCGTTGAGCAATCGCCGATTTTCTACCTGGACATCCTTTGGAAAATGAAGTGCGCCTGAAACATTCGGCGCTATGTTTGGTTCCAGGAGTCTGGCGTCGGATGAGTTGAATTTCTCGACTGGGAGGCCGGCGCGAGTTTGCCATTCATGCCTGCGATCGATCTCTATTTGATCGTGTTCGTTGAATGCGAGATAGAGAGTTCCAGTCTGGTCGAGCTCAATATCGACACCGCTTTCTTCTTTCAAAGCGGCGGCGAACTCGGGATACAAGTCTCGGCTCTTGCAGAGTAAATCGAAAAACGCGTCGCGCGAATCGGCCTCGGCTTGCGGAGCGAGCATCCCTGCCGCCGCAAACGATGCTTCAGTGCCAAGCCCGGACTTTTCGATCAAGCAAACATCAACACCGCGAAGGGCGAGTGATCGCGCGATGGATAAACCAATCACCCCGCCACCGACAATGATGATTTCATGCCTACTCATTGAATTTGTTGATATCGTGGCCTTTCGCCTTTGGCCTTTGATCTTTGGTCTTTGGCTGGCGCTTGTTATCATCAACCCAGATCCGAAGATCAAAGATCAAAGGTCGAAGACCAAAGACCTAAGACCAAAGACCTAAGACCAAAGACTACATGCACCGTATCACATTAATTCCCGGGGATGGCATCGGCCCCGAAGTCACTTCCAACGTTGTTCGCATTATTGAAGCAGCGGGCGTCGAGATCCAATGGGAGACGCATTACGCCGGCGCACAGGCGCTCGAAAAGTTTGGAGAAACCTTACCGCAAGCGTTGCTCGACTCCATTCTGCAGAACAAAGTCGCTCTAAAAGGGCCGGTAACAACTCCCGTTGGCAAAGGATTTACTTCGGTCAATGTAGGCCTGCGCAAGACTCTCGATCTCTATGCCAACCTTCGGCCGGTTCGCGCCTTGCCAAACGTTCCGTGTCGGTATCCTGAGCTTGATCTCGTTGTTGTCCGAGAAAACACAGAAAGTTTGTACGCGGGTTTGGAACATGTCGTGGTTCCGGGTGTGGTGGAAAGTTTGAAGATCATCACAGAGAAGGCTTCAACTCGCATTGCGAAGTTTGCCTTTGAGTACTCGCGCCGCGAGTCTCGTAAGAAAGTGACGGCGGTTCACAAGGCAAACATCATGAAGCTCTCGGACGGTCTCTTTCTTGAGTGCTTCCGCAAAGTAAGCACTAGTTACCCCGAAATAATTGCCGACGACAAAATCGTCGATAACGCTTGTATGCAGTTAGTCATGCGACCCGAACAGTTTGATGTCATGCTGTTGGAAAATCTCTACGGCGATATCGTTTCGGATCTTTGCGCAGGCCTCGTCGGTGGGCTCGGCTTAGTTCCGGGCGCAAACATCGGAGAGCGAGGCGCAGTGTTTGAAGCAGTCCATGGTTCTGCGCCAGACATTGCAGGTCAGGGAATAGCTAACCCAACGGCTCTGCTGCAGTCAGGCATCCTGATGCTACGTCACATTGGCGAGCGCGAAGCGGCAGACAAAGTTGAAAACGCAATGCTTACAGTGTTCGAAGAAGGTAAGGTGCGCACTCGAGATATTGGCGGCTCAGCACGAACGGCAGAGTTTGCGGATGCGATCATTCAGAAGATGGGTAGTTAACCAAATGTCCGACGAACTTTAGTTTGTCGATCGTGTTGCCGAGTGACCTTGGAATCCAGTGTAGCTTGACAATCACGATCGACAAACTAAAGTTCGTCGGACAGTCGTTCAGCGATCTATGACTAAGAGACTTCTTACACTAACAACCGTTTTGTTGTTCTTGGTTCTGCGGACAACTGCACAGGATGTCGCGCCCTCTTTCGTAGAATTCAAACAGGAACTAATGCCTCAGGTGGGAAAGACCATCACCGTCGAAGGTGTTCTTCGATCTGCGAAACTCGGCTGGCAGGTCGCGTTCAATGATTGGGGAATCTACCTTTACTCGATCGATGACAGACACCCCAGAGCCATGGATGCACTGAATCGTTTCAGCGGAATGAACGTGCGCGTCACCGGCACACTGCGTTATTTTCCACAACCACCCACGCCATCCGGTGACGTGGCTTATGCTGTCCCACCTGAACACTTCTTCTTCGATGTTGCCGCTGCGAAGGTGACATTGGCCACGTTGGTACAGCCGTCAATCAAAGAAGTTCTTCGCAAGCCGTTAGTCGTTTCTGTGGCACCCAATGAATGTCTCGCGACATTTCGACAATTCTTCACATACGTGCAACAGGAAAAGCCGAGCATCATTACTGACGAGCGAGCGCAGAACCGTTGGCTGACAAAAGATCTAAGAGACGCTCTAAAACAGAAGCTGGCTACGTTCAAAAATCAACCCGACGATCCGGATTATCCGAGCAACGGCACCTTCGTTGGCACGTGGGACAAGCCAAGCACTTTTACAATCATTGGGTCCCGGCGATACGGCAATCGCGCAGTGCTTGATGTTTGGTATGCATGGGGCAAAGGAACGAACTATTCCGGCGACACGCGTTTAAGCTACTTCATTTTTAGGCTTGAAGATGGACAATGGAAACTCGACGACTTGTACACGTTCCGGGGTGAGTTTGCGACCGCTGAGAGCTTGAACGCATATTTGAGATCGAAGTGATTAAGAGCATCGAGGAATAGGTCCTATAAGTCGTATAGCACCTATTCGTCAACCAATACTAATTTCGATCTACACCAATTTTCCTCTGAACCAGTCGTTCAACCTCTAACGGTACGCCATCAGCTTTTGCTCGGCGGATGTAGTCGGCGTCGATTTTGAAGATGCGCAACTTCACAATGTCCTCAACTGAAATATCCGTTAAACCCTCATTTCGGATTTCAGCTACGAACTCAGGAGTGACTTTGAAGATCTGCATCTTCACAAGGCTTTCAAATGGTTCTTTCCCGAAACCCATCTGCGTCACCCTGGTCACGAAGTCCGCGTCGATTTTGAAGATGCGCGCCTTAACGAGATCTTCCATCGTGAGATTTGGGAAACCGCTGGCTTTCATCTCGCGCATGAACTTTGAATCGACCTTAAAGATCGCGGCTTTGAAAAGATCGTCAACATTCAGACTTCCGAAGCCAGAAGAGACCAGATCGTCTGCTAATGCAGTTGTGACGTTCAGGGCAGTTGCCGCGAAGAGTCGATCTTCCGAACGATCGCCATTGTCATCCGACCATGACGAGTTCTTTTCAAAGTCGAAGCCGCGGGATTTCATCGCCGCGACAAATGCCTGGTTCGGCGAAAACTGAAACGTGCCCGATCCTTTACCGCCTTGAAAACTGCCTTCGCAATCGATCCTTCCCGCTTCGCGCACAAGGCTAAACCTGACGGGCCCGCCGTTAGTCGCCTGATCCCGGCTGAGGCCCTGAAGTTCACTAAAGTCATAGGTCTGCCCCATTTGGTTGTGATGACCGCGTTCGGAACGTTCGAGGTTTAGATTTATCTTGTTTTCATCGTTCTTAACGGTAGCTTTCCAATCTCCGCTTACGGAACGTTGGGCCCGCGTTATCGTCGCAGTTGCAAGGAACCCGACGAGTGCGATTCCGACCAAGAAACGCAGTGCAGTTTCGATATTTTTTGACATATTGGTATTTCCTGGGGTTAGATTTCGGCCTACATAAGATAAACACCGCGACAACTTATTTGTGGCAGAAACTTCCAAAGCCACGGAATACAGAGATAAGACCCCTCGAAAGGACTAGACCGTGATCGGCAAAATCATTTTGATTCTTGGAATTCTCGGTACCTTGCTCGGTGGCGCAGTGCTCCTCGTTTCGCTACTGCTGCCCGTGATTACGGATGGGCGCACCGGGTGGGATGAAGCGATGTTCGGCGTTATTCCCGGCGCTATCGTCTGTGCAGGCTCGTTGATGCTAGCCATCGTCGGGTTGATCATTGTGCTGATGAAACGAAGGAAAAGCGTCGCTACAGCTTGAGATGTCCGACGAACTTTAGTTTGTCGATTGTCGGATTATCGAGACTCGTTGTTCCATTTGCGTGCGTGGTGATCACGCGCGACAAACTAAAGTTCGTCGGACATTTGAGATCATGATCGATTGCGTCATCTGTGACTTGTTATCCGGTGAGCTCGACGTCAGTCTGGTTCATCGAGACGAACTGTGCGCGGGGTTCATGGACATCCAGCCAATCAACCCGGGACATATGCTAATAGTTCCAGTTCGTCATTCTTCCGCTTTGGCTGAGCTTCGCTCGGAAGAAAGTTCACAGATGTTTCGCGTAGCTCAAGCGCTCGGTGAGGCATTGCGGCAGTCGTCGGTGAAGTGTGAAGGCGTGAATCTCTTCCTTGCCGATGGTGAAGCCGCAGGCCAGGAAATTTTTCATACGCATCTGCACGTAATCCCGCGTTATGTAGGTGATGGGTTTGGTTTCGACTTTCCGTCTGGGTATCACAACAAACCTGCCAGAAGTGAGTTGAATTTACTAGCCGGCAAGATCCGAGCACTCCTGCAATTCGATACCAATAGTTGATGCCGCGACGCTCCTTCCATCGCTGGTTGTTCGTGTTGGCGGGCCTGTACAACATTTCGTGGGGTTTGTATTCGGTTTACGATCCGCAGTGGTTGTTTCGTTTCAGTGGTCTGCCTCTGCTAAACCATCCGCAGATCTTTGCGTGTCTCGCAATGGTGGTGGGTCTTTACGGAATTATCTATTTTGAAGTCGCTCGCGTTCCTGAGCGTGGTTTCTTATTGGCAGGGGTGGGACTCATTGGAAAGGTTCTCGGACCCATCGGCCTGGCTCAATTGATTTGGAGTGGAGCATGGCCCCTAAAAACGATCGTATTGTGTCTGACGAACGATCTGATTTGGTGGATACCGTTCTCAGTCTACTTGATTGATTCATGGCCCTGGTTTAAGAAAGATCTACGCAGATCTCAGATCCCAGATCCAAGATATGATCGATCCGGTTAACTCTGAGATCTGGCATCTGGAATCTGAGATCTGGGATCTGAGATGGTAAACATAATGGACGATTTGCGGGAATTACTCGAAAAGAACAGACAATGGGCCGAAGAAATTAAGGCCTCCGATCCGCAGTTCTTCAACTCGCTCGCACAGCAACAAACTCCGCGATATCTGTGGATTGGTTGTTCAGATAGTCGGGTGCCGGCAACGCAACTTGTTGGACTAAAGCCTGGTGACATGTTTGTTCACCGCAACGTCGCGAACGTTGTTGTGCATACTGACTTTAATTGTTTATCGGTTCTACAATTCGCGGTCGATGTGTTGAATGTTAGCCATGTGATTGTTTGCGGTCATTACGGCTGCGGTGGTGTAAAGGCGGCGATGGATAATTTACAACTCGGTTTGATCGATAACTGGCTGAGGCATGTGCAAGACGTAATGCACAATCACAACGAAGAGCTGTCCACGATCGTTGACGACGGACGACGATTAGATCGACTTTGCGAGTTGAATGTCAGCGACCAGGTGTTGAATGTTAGCAAAACGACCATCGTGCAAAACGCATGGAATCGTGGCCAGGAGTTGGCTATTCATGGATGGATTTATGGAATCAGCGATGGTTTGCTCAGAGATCTGAATATAAGCATTGGACACTAACCCGAACCCTCGACTGCGCCGTAGCAGGTCACGCTTGATGAACGTTCTCTTCGATTTGGACGGCACGCTTACTGATCCCGCGCAAGGAATCGTGCGCTGCATTCAATATTCGCTTGGCACGTTACAGATGTCGTGTCCACCAGATGATGAATTAACCAGTTATATCGGTCCGCCACTTCGACAAACCTTCATTTCACTATGCAACTCTGCGGATGGTGTTCTTATTGAACGTGCGATCGCGATATTTCGTGAGCGGTTCTCAACTGTCGGGCTATTCGAAAACATCCCTTACTCTGAAGTGCCGAATATGTTGCAACAGCTGAATTCAGACTCATATAGACTGTTCGTTGCGACCTCAAAACCTCAAGTGTTTGCCGAACGAATACTTCAACACTTTGGACTTGCGGATCACTTCGAAGAGATTTGTGGAAACGACCTGGAGGGTCGTCTTGACGATAAGGCGGAGCTACTCAGACAACTACTCGTGAACAGATCCCTGGATCCAACTGAGACCGTCATGGTGGGTGACCGAAAACACGATGTCATCGCTGCCAAAAAGAACGACCTCATTTCAGTTGGAGTTACCTACGGGTACGGATCAAGCGTCGAACTCATCGAAGCTGGTGTTGATTACCTCTGTCATAGTCCAACTGAAGTCGTTTCTTTAATCTCCAACGGCTCCGTTCTCGATTCTTGATCTTGTTCTTCGGTCCGCTTTCCCATCGAACAGAAGCCCCTGACTAGACATCACGAAAGTTCTTCTGTGGGAGCGCGGCCCGTCCCCGGCCGCCCCCCTCGAACAGAGCCACTGACCAAAAACACGAAGCTCTTTCTACTGCAGCGCGGTCGAACTGCAGAGTTCTCAAACACGTT
>Ga0068856_100006840_pt1 | contig 11157 bp, 13 predicted proteins | sample KBSCornC62_FD_66595 | JGI IMG/M metagenome (GOLD analysis project Ga0068856, IMG submission 66595) | Corn rhizosphere microbial communities from Kellogg Biological Station, Michigan, USA - KBS Corn C6-2 | ecosystem: Host-associated > Plants > Roots > Rhizosphere > Soil ... | reverse complement strand
GCCATGACGCGCCAGTGGGCGGCGGTCGCGACGAATGCGCCCGCGCCGTACGGTGCATGCGCCGGCAAGGCGCCGGCTGCGGCCCACAGGTCGATCGAGAACACGCTCATGCCGATCGCGCCCATCGGCACGAGCCCGATCTCGACGTGGCGACGCGACAGCACCTCGCACAGCAGCGAGCCGATCCCGATGCCGACCGAGAACACGACCAGCAGCAGCGAGGCGACGTGCTCGTCGCCGTGCAGCACGTCCTTCGCGAAGGACGGGAACTGGGCGAGGAACACGGCGCCGAAGAACCACATCCAGGAGATCCCCAGAAGCGAGCGGAACACCACGACGTTTGCGTGCGCGAGCTTGAGGTTGCGCCAGGTCTCGCTGACCGGGTTCCAGTTCACGACCAGGCCCGGATCGGTGGAGGGCGACGGTGGGATCGCCTGCGCGACGATCCGGCCGGCGATCGCCACGCCCACGCAGGCGAGCGCGGCGGCCTTCGCACCGACCTCCGGCATGGCGATGAGGAGCCCGCCGGCCACGCTGCCGAGCAGGATCGCCACGAAGGTGCCCATCTCGACCATGCCGTTGCCGCCGGTGAGCTCGCGCTCCGACAGGTGCTGCGGCAGGTACGCGAACTTCACCGGACCGAACAGCGTCGAGTGCAGGCCCATGCCGAACACGCAGGCCAGCAGCACGACGACGTCGCCGTGCACGAAGCCCCAGCCGGCGAACGCCATGATGGCGATCTCGAGCCATTTGACGAACCGCATGATCGCCGCCTTGTCGTACTTGTCGGCCAGCTGGCCGCTCGTCGCCGAGAACAGCAGGAACGGCAAGATGAAGAGCGCGCCGATCACGAGCCCGGCGAGCTCGGGCGTGAGCCAGCGGCTCTCGAGCTGGTACGTCACCATGACGGTGAACGCGAACTTGAACAGGTTGTCGTTGCCTGCGCCGAGGAACTGCGTCCAGAAGAACGGCGCGAAGCGTCGCTGGGCGAGCAGGGCGAACTGGTTCGGATGGGCCGTGTCGTGCGCGTTCAAGACGGTCTCCTCGTCGTGACGTCGAGACTGGGTGGGGCGAGCGCGAATCTACCGGATGACCTCGACCGCGCTGCCCAGCCCGCTGCGCTGAAGCCACGCGAACACCGAGTCGACCGTGACGGTTTCGATGCGATCGCTGAAGCGCTGCGCGTTCGGATGGTCGTCGAAGCGGATGCTGGCGGCCGAGAGCTCGGCGCCCAGGCGCTGCAGGGCGCCGATGCGCAGCGTGGTCGGCTCGTAGCCCCGCAGGCGCAGCCAGGCCTGGGCGCGGTCGCGCGTGGAGGCGGCCGGATCTTCGGCCATCGCCAGCGTCTCGATCACCCACTGGTTGGACTGCTGGTAGCGATCGGACCACGGGTAGGCGAGCATGTTGTAGGCGGGCGTGTTCAGCCGAGCGACGGCCGCGTTGTCGCGCAGCACGGGCAGCAGATGCCGCTGCAGCTCGGGCGCGAGCACCGCGAAGCCGGTCGCGTACTCGTACGGGTCGTCGAGGAAGAATTCGCCGAGGCCCTGCCGGTAGAGCGCCGCCGTGCCGGCGTGGCAATGGTTCAGCTTGTGCACGACCCGCCAGACCGGTGTCGGTCCGCTCGTGTCGCGATACGCGAAGGCGACGTGCGAATAGCGCAGGCCCCAGCGCCGCAGGTCCTGGCCGACGCGCGCCAGTGCGACGACGTCCGCCCCGCTCGCCTCCAGACGCGCGGCCGTGCGCTGCGCGAGCGCCATCCCCTGCTCCACGGCGAAAGGCTGGGGCGGACGCGCTTCGCAGCTGCGCCCGGCCTGCGCCGTCGCAGCGCAGACGAGCAGTGCGGCGGCGGACCCCCGGCGTGCGACCCGCAGGCCACGCGCGATCGCGACTTGCGCGCGGCTCATCGCGTGATGCGCTCGTTGTAGAGCAGCGCAGCGCCGATCTCGTTGGGAACGAAGGCGATGGCGCGGCTGGCGGCCGAGAGCACCCAGCCGGTGCTGACCGCCGTCACCACCACGGTCGTCCCGACCGCGGCCGAGAGCGCGCCGGCCGCATCGGCGCCGAGCCGCAGCGTCGCTCGGGCCGCGTCGGACGCGCGCTCGAGCACGATGACCGTGCCGGTCGCGCTCGCCTCGACGGCGACGATCACCAAGGCGGCGCCGGCCGACAGGATCATCACCGGTGCGGCGACCGACACCGCGATCGGCAGGGCGGAGAGCGCGCTCGCATCGGAGAGCGACTGAGCGCCCGCGCTGCCGATGGAAGCAGCCAGCAGGGAGGCGAGGAATGCTTGACGAAGGTGTCGACGGTTCATCGTGTTCTCCAGAAGGGGTGGGCGGTGACGCGGGGCGTTCGCGCGACTCGGCACGGCGTCAGCTCGCATCGCGCGGGCGCATGGCCATGCCGTCGCGCCGTGCTTCCTCGAGCGCGATCTCGTGCGCATCGCGCAGCGTCTTCGCGAGCGTGAAGACGCTGGAGATCAGGTACAGCCACGCCACGCCGAGGAAGGCCTTGTAGGTCGGGTTGACCTCCATGCGCCACAGGCCCCAGGCCGTGAGCGACATCGCCAGGGCGAAGCCGCCCCACACGACCAGGCCCCACAGCGGCGTGTCGACCCGCCGGTGCTCGTTGTCGCGCACGTACTTGGCGAGCGCGAAGGCGGCCGAGAGGCAGAACACGTAGCCCATCAGCATGAACGCCCGGTCGATGTCCTGGCCCGGCAGATAGCCCAGGCCCGTCGCGCACAGGGACGCGGCCACTCCGAACGAAAGCCAGACCTGGGCCGTCCAGGCACGCGTGTCCTTGCGAAGCGGAACCGGTTGCATGAGAAGGTCTCCGTGGGTGAAGGCGCGCGGAGTGTTCCGCGATTCGCGCGCGAACCGTCGCGCGATCTGGCGGCGTTCCTCGGCGCGGCGCGGGCGGTAGCGTCCAACGGTACCTGACGGGATCTCGACGGTGTCGAGGTTCAGCGGCGGCGAGGCAGTCGTTGAACCGCGAGCGGCGCAAGGCGGTGTCCCTGTCACGGTGGCCTGCGCCATACTTGCCGCCCATGAGCACGACCCAGGCCCTGGTCACCGCGCTGAAGGACGAGCTGAAAGCCGCTCATCTCACGTACGCCGACCTGGCCGGGGAGCTCGGCATGTCGGAGTCGAGCATCAAGCGGATCTTCGCCAAGGCCGACATGCCGCTGACGCGCATCGACGAGATCCTGCGCGTGCTGAAGATGGACTTCGCCGAGCTCGCGCGCAAGGTCGCCGATGCGCAGCCGCTGCGCGACGAGCTCACCCTCGAGCAGGAGCGCGCCGTCGTGACCGACCGCAAGCTGCTGCTGGTCGCGATCTGCGCGCTCAGCCAGTGGACGGTCGAGCAGATCACCGGCACCTACGCGGTGAGCGAAGCGGAATGCGTGCGGCATCTGGTACAGCTCGACCGGCTCGGCGTGCTCGAGCTGAAGCCGCTCAACCGCTACCGGCTCAAGGTCGCGAAGGGGTTTCGCTGGCGTGCGAACGGCCCGGTCATGCAGTACTTTCGCGAGCACGTCGTCGACGATTACTACGGCGGCGGTTTCGACGGCGAAGGCGAGGTGCTGATGCTGGTCCACGGGCAGGTGAGCCGCAGCCAGGCGACGGTCTTCGTCGAGCGGCTGCAGCGCATCGGCGCCGACTTCGCGCGCCAGCACCTCACCGATCAGAAGCTCCCCGCCGACCAGAAGCGGCCCTACACGCTCCTCGTCGGCATGCGCTCGTGGCTGTTCGCGGCGTTTCGCGACCTCAAGCGCCGGCCCGATCTCACGTTGCCGCGCGCGGCGCGGCGCTGAGGGGCCGATCGCGCGCGCGCCGCCCGCGTCAGGCCGGTCGCTCGTCGAGCCGCCACGACGCGCCGTCGTACTGCGCGAGCACCTCGGCGAGGTAGGGCAGCGACTCGGCGAGCTGCGCGTGCAGCGTGTGCGGCGGGTTCAGGACGAAGACGCCGCTGCCCGCGAGGCCGAAGCCCTGCGCGTCCGGCTGCTGCACGGTCAGCCGTGCATGCAACCATCCCTTGGGCGCCAGCGCCTCCAGGCGGCGCGGCAACTCGGCGGCTTCGAGCTTCGTCACCTGGGGGTACCACACGAGGTAGACGCCGTCGGCGAACCGCTCGAGCGCGTCGCGCAGCGCGGGCACGACGCGGGCGTAGTCGGCGCGGCCCTCGAAGCTCGGATCCAGCAGCACGGCACCGCGCCGCGTGGGCGGCGGCAGCTGTGCCTTCAGGCCTTCGAAGCCGTCGGCGTGGAACACCCGCACGCCGGGCGCCTCGCCGAGGTAGGCGGACAGGATGCGGTGCTCGGTCGGGTGCAGCTCGTAGAGCCGCGCGTCGTCCTGAGCGCGCGCGAGCAGGTGAGCGATCGCGGGCGAACCGGGGTATTGCTCGAGCCGTCCGGGCGGGTTGAAGCGGCGCACCAGCGCCACGTGGTCGGCCACCGCCGGCGGCAGGTCGTCGCGCGACCAGAGCAGCCCGATGCCCCGCTCGTACTCGCCCTTCAGCTGCGCGTACCGGCCATGCAGCGCGTAGCCGCCGGCGCCGGCGTGCGTGTCGACGTAGCGATAGCCCTTTTCCTTGAGGCCCAGGTAGCGCAGCACGCAGCCGAGCACCACGTGCTTGAGCACATCGGCATGGTTGCCGGCGTGGAAGGCGTGGCGGTAGGCGAGCACGCGCGCTGCGCCCTCAGCGTCCCGTGCGGGCGCGAAACAGCTCCGCGACGCCGATCTCGCGCGGACCCGGCACGAGGTCGAAGGTCTGCCCCGCCTCGATCGATCCCGGCTCTCGCACGGCGAGGTAGAAGCCGCACCAGGCCTGCGCGACCATGGCCTTCGAGGCCTGGCCGAATCCCATCACCGCGTCGAACTTGAAGCAGGGGTAGCGCGGCTGGCTCACCGCGAGCGCGCAGTCCGGGAAGCGCAGGACGTCGCCGACCCAGGCGTCCGATTCGAGCAGCCCCGAGATCGTGAGGTTCTCGCCCAGCGCACCGTGCGGCAGCGCCTCGCCCCATCCGGCCGCATGGGTCTGCGCGCGCACGGTTTCCCAGAAGGTGTAGTGCTCGTGCGGATATGCGTAGACCGCCTTCGCGAAGCCGCCGTGCGCTCGCAGGTCGGCCTGCTCGTCGCCCTGGAGGCCGAGCGCGTCGACGCGCACCGGGCCGGCGACCGAGCGCTTCACGATCCCGCTCATGACGGTGCGTCCATCGCGCACGGTCAGGGGCCGGGCGGGTGAGAGGTTGACGCTGAGGACCCGGTGCGGCATGCACCGATGATGCCCGAGCGACCGGGCGCGCTTGCCGGTGCGGAGCTCAGCGCGGGCGGCGGTATCCGCGCTGCGCGGCCACGATCGCGTGGCCGCGGCCGCCCGCGATCCAGGCGACGAAGATCTTGCCTGCGGGGTGCGGTGCATGGAACGCCCGCATCGCCTGCACCTCTTCGGCGAGCGTCGGATCGCCTTCCACGTGCACCACCAGCGGCGCACCGCCGTGCACGCTCCAGGCGCCGCGTTCCACGATCGCCCAGGCGCGGCGCGCGCGTGCCTGCGCCGCGATCGAAGCGTCGCCCCCCGCACGCTGGTACCACGGCGCGCGCGGCGCCACGTGGGCCGAGCGCCAGGCGGCCTGCTCGACGAAATGCTCGCCCGAGCCGTCTTCGGCCGTGAGGAACGCCAGTGACTGGGGATCCTGTTCGGCCTGCGCGTGCAACGCGGCCAGCGCCGGCGCGATCTCGTGCGCGACCGCGGCGCGGCGGCGGACGCCGGGCGGCGGCGGTCCCACGAGCACGAACTCGCCCAGCGCCACGGAGCGCACGTCGTGCACCAGTCCTTGCGCGTCGAGCCGCGCCACCGCCTGCGGTGCGTTCGTCAGTCCGGCGTCGTACTCGCCCGCGGCCAGCGCTTCGAGCAAGGCCATCACCGGCTGCGCATGCACCTCCACGGCGATGCCGGTGTCGCGACCGAAGCCGCGCGCGAGCGCCCTCGCGAGGCCGGAATCGACGAGCGAGCGGTCGGCGCCGAGCCGCAGCGCCCCCTCGGTCGCGGGGGTGCGCGGCCAGGCGCGCGCGCCCGCCAGCGCGAGGCTCGCGGCGATCCAGGAGCGGCGAGTCAGCAGGGCCATGGCGTCATTTTTCCAATCGCATGATGACATTCATGATTTGCATGAGCGGTCTGGGAGCGTCTTTTGCCCGGCAGTACACTTCCCGCCACTCTCCGGCCCTCTCGGGCGCTGCAACGTGCGCTGCCCATCCCGCTGCCACGCCGCCATCGGACCCGATCGGTCCGTGCCGGCCCCCGCCACGAGGCGCCGCTTGCCGCTGTCCCGTCCCACGCCCCGCGGCGTGCGTCGTTCGGGCCCGCATTCTCGTTCCAACACTGGATTCCGTTGATGAACCGTCCCCTCATGGCCGTGCAGCTGGGCGCTCCTTCGTACGTGCGCCACGCGAGGCTTCTCGCCTGGGTCGCCGAAGTCGCGGCCCTCACCGAAGCTCGCGACGTGGTCTGGTGCGATGGCAGCCAGGCCGAGTACGACCGCCTGTGCGCGCAGCTCGTCGCCCAAGGCACCTTCCGCAAGCTCAACCCCGAGCTGCGCCCGAACAGCTACCTCGCGTGCAGCAGCCCGGCCGACGTCGCGCGGGTCGAGGACCGCACGTTCATCTGCTCGGAGCGGCGCGAGGATGCCGGGCCGACCAACAACTGGCTCGATCCTGCCGAGATGCGCCGGATCCTGCAGTTCGGCCGTGCGGACGGCACGCCGGCGCTCTTCAAGGGCGCGATGCGCGGCCGCACGATGTACGTCGTGCCGTTCTCGATGGGCCCGCTCGGGTCGCCGATCGCGCACATCGGCGTGGAGCTCTCCGACAGCCCGTACGTGGTGGTGAACATGCGCATCATGACGCGCATGGGCCGCGCGGTGCTCGACGTGCTCGGCACCGACGGGCGCTTCGTGCCGTGCGTGCACACGGTGGGCGCGCCGCTCGAGCCCGGCCAGAAGGACGTGCCCTGGCCGTGCAACGCCACCAAGTACATCGTGCACTACCCGGAGACGCAGGAGATCTGGAGCTACGGCTCGGGCTACGGCGGCAACGCGCTGCTCGGCAAGAAGTGCCTCGCGCTGCGCATCGCCTCGACCATGGGCCGCAGCGAGGGCTGGCTCGCCGAGCACATGCTGATCCTCGGCGTGACATCGCCGTCCGGTCGCAAGCACCATGTGGCGGCCGCGTTCCCGAGCGCATGCGGCAAGACGAACTTCGCGATGCTGATCCCGCCGCCGGCGTTCGCCGGCTGGAACGTCACGACGATCGGCGACGACATCGCATGGATCAAGCCGCAGCCCGACGGGTCGCTGCGCGCGATCAACCCCGAGGCCGGCTACTTCGGGGTCGCGCCCGGCACGAACGAGAAGACCAACCCCAACTGCATGGCGACGCTGCGTCGCGACGTCATCTTCACGAACGTCGCGCTCACCGACGATGGCGACGTCTGGTGGGAAGGCATGACCGACCGGCTCCCCGCCCACCTGATCGACTGGCAGGGCAAGGACTGGACTCCTGCGCGCGCGGCGCAGACGGGTGCCAAGGCGGCGCATCCGAACGCGCGCTTCACGGTCTCGGCGACGAACAACCCGGCGCTCGATCCGGCCTGGGACGATCCGGCCGGGGTCCGGATCGACGCCTTCATCTTCGGAGGCCGGCGTTCCACCACCGTGCCGCTCGTGACCGAGGCGCGCGACTGGCTCGAGGGCGTCTACATGGCCGCGACCATGGGCTCGGAGACGACCGCCGCGGCCGCGGGCGCGCAAGGTATCGTGCGCCGCGATCCGTTCGCGATGCTGCCGTTCACCGGCTACAACATGAGCGACTACTTCCAGCACTGGCTGGACCTGGGTCGCAAGCTGCACGCCATGGGGGCGACGCTGCCGCGCATCTTCTGCGTGAACTGGTTCAGGAAAGGCCCCGACGGCCGCTTCGTGTGGCCGGGCTACGGCGAGAACATGCGCGTCCTGCAGTGGATCGTCGACCGTGTCGAGGGCCGCGCGAAGGGCGTGGAGACGCCGATCGGCATCACGCCGCGCTACGAGGATCTCGACTGGAACGGTCTGCCGTTCAGCCGCGAGCAGTACGAGCAGGTGACGAGCATCGATCCCGAGGCGTGGCGCGCCGAGCTGGCGTTGCACGAGGCGCTGTTCGAGCAGCTCGCCTACCACCTGCCGAGCGACATCACCGCGACCAAGGCGCGCATCGAGGCGCGGCTCGCGGGCGACTCGGCGACGCCATGATCGGGCCGACAGGCCGCGCAGCGCGCGACGGCCGGCGGTTGACGCTCACGGGCGGCCTGCCTAGAGTCGTCCGTGGGCTGGCTGCCCGAGGAGACTGCGATGCGACGTCCTCTCACCGCTTCGATGGCGTCTGCCCTGCTGGCGATCGGCGCCCTGGCGGGCTGCGCCAGCGCACCGACCTCCGCCGAATCCAACGGGCTCGACAACGCGCGCATGCAGGCCGTGGAGCGCGCGGCGCGGGTGCATGGCGTGTCGGTCGTCTGGATCAACGCGCCGCGCAAGGCGCCGGCCCCGGGCGGCTGAACCCACCCGTCGCCGCAGGCGCCGCATGACGACGGCGCCGCCGGTCGAGCCCGCCGTCCCGCGCGATCTCGACGCCGCCGAATGGCGCGCGCTCGAGGAGCTGCTGGCCGCGACGCCCGAACCGCTCGAGCCCCTCGACGTCGTGATGCTCGACGGTTTTCTGTGCGGCGTGATCGTGCAGCCCGTCGTGATCGAGCCTGCCGCCTGGCTGCCGCACGTCTTCGACCTCGAGGGCGCGACCTTGCCGGATCGCACCGATCCGAACTGGCAGCGCCGCGTGACCGCACTCATCCTGCGGCGCCATGCGGCGCTCACGCGCTCCCTCGTCGAGGACGGCGATTTCGATCCGGTCGTGTTCGAGCCCGTGGAAGGCGAGGATCCGGTCGACGACGACACCGCGTGGTCGGCGCTTGCGCCGGCCTCGCGCGCGCTCGCGCCGTGGGTCGCGGGCTTCGAGCACGCGACGGCCTGCTTTCCCGACCTGCTGGAGCTCGACGACGACGAGGTGCACGCGGCGCTCGACCGCATGCTCCGGCACCTGCCGGCGGAAGACGACGAAGAGCGCTCGCAGCGCGCCGCGCTGCAGGAGGCGTCGCCGGTCGGCGACCTCGAAGACGCGATCGACGCGCTCGTGGGCGATGTCGCCGAGATCGAGGCGCGCACGCGCGATCTGCGCTACGAAGTGGCGACGGTGCGACGCGAAGGGCCCAAGGTCGGGCGCAACGACCCGTGCCCGTGCGGCAGCGGGCGCAAGTTCAAGCACTGTCACGGCGCGGGGTGAGCGCGGGCCGGGCCCCTGCATGCGCATCCAGCTGCTGTCCGACCTGCACCTCGAGACCGAGGCCTACGAACCCGAGCCGGCGCCGGGGGCCGAGCTGCTCGTGCTGGCTGGCGACCTGGACAGCACCTGGGACGCCTTCGCCCGCTTTCGCGACTGGCCGCAGCCGGTGCTGTTCGTCGCCGGCAACCACGAATTCGACGGCCGCGACGTCGATCGGGCCTGGGTCGACCTGCGCGCGCTCTGCGAGCGCCATCGCATCGACCTCGTCGAGCGCGAGCGGCGTGTGCTCACGGATGCACGCGGACGGCGCATCCGCTTCGTGGGCACCACGCGCTGGTGCGATTTCGAGTTGTTCGGAGCGGCCGGCCGCGAGCGGGCGATGCGCGCCGCGGCCTACTTCATGCAGCTGATGGGCGCCACGCGCGGCGGGCGCCTCTACGACGCGGCGGAGGTCCGCGTCGATGCGCTCGCGTGTCGAGCCTGGCTCGAGCGCGAGCTGGCCGTGCAGGACCCGTCGTGGGATGCGACCGTCGTCGTCACGCATTTCGCGCCCAGCCTGCGCAGCGCGGATCCCCGGTATGGCGACCGGCCGGGTACGGCGAGCTTTTGCAACGCCGACGACGATCTCATCGGGGCGGCCGATCTCTGGCTGCACGGCCACTTGCACTGCCGGCACGACTACGCTGCACCGCGCCCCGATGGGAGCCTGGCGCGTGTGGTCTGCAATGCGCGCGGCCATGCCAGCAAGGGCGAGGCCGCCGACTTCGAACCGGTGCGCTTGCTCGAGGTGTGAGGCGGCGCGCGGCGCCGTCGGTCAGAGGCGCGAGCGGCGTGCGAGCCGGCGCTGCTGCCAGGGCGAGAGCGAGGCTGCGCCGCTGTCGGCAGGTCCCGCGCTCGGCTCGAATTCCACCACGGTGATCGAATCGAGCCCGAACGCGGTACCCATGTCGGCCGGATCCGCGTCACGCTCGCGCGCACGGCGCCACACCGAGCGCAAGGCCGCGAGCCAGCCGGGTTCCGAAAGAAGCTTCATGCGCGCACGATTCGCGGCGAGTGTGCCGCGGCGCGTGCCGCGTCGAAGCCTCGAAAACCGGGCGATTCGGGACGGAGTTCCGCTTCGGGCCGCTGTCTGGCGGGCCGGTCGCGACGCTCAGGGCGTGGCGACGTACTTGTTGCCGTTGGCCTTGTAGCGCTCCACGGCGCGCTTCAGGTCCCGGTATTCCTCGCAGGAGAAACGACACGCCTTGTCGAGCGTGGCGAGCCGATCCTCGGCCTTCGGCAGGTCGCCCTTGATGAGCGAGAGCTCGCCGGAGTATTCGAGCGCGCCCTTGTGGCGCGGGTCGATGCGCAACGCCTCGTCGTAGTAGTGCTCCGCGGCGCCGTAGTCCGGCGTCGCCTGCTTGCGCATGGTGTAGCCCATCAGGTTGTTCCAGTCAGCGCTGTTCGTGTCGTTCACCCGCTTGAGCTCCTCGATCGCGGCCGCCCAGTTCTTTTCCTTGATGCGGGCGCGGGCGGACGAAAGGTTGTCGGCGGCGGGCGCGCCGCCGGTGTCGACGGCGAGCGCGGCGCTGCTCGCAGCGATGAGGAGAGCAGCGAACATCGCGGAGAGGGAGAAGCGGGACATGCGGAGCTCCTTCGAAGGACGGCGTGAACCGCGTCGCAGCGCCGCGGTCGCGCGCATTCTGGCGCGGTGGCGCGGGGCCTCGCAAGCCTGACGCACCGGTCGTCGTCGGTCCTAGAATCCGCCCCCCTCGGGCGGCGCCCGCTGCCATCACGGCCTTCATGT
>Ga0068856_100006837_pt1 | contig 11162 bp, 5 predicted proteins | sample KBSCornC62_FD_66595 | JGI IMG/M metagenome (GOLD analysis project Ga0068856, IMG submission 66595) | Corn rhizosphere microbial communities from Kellogg Biological Station, Michigan, USA - KBS Corn C6-2 | ecosystem: Host-associated > Plants > Roots > Rhizosphere > Soil ... | reverse complement strand
TGGTTCGCGGCAACCACCAACTGGGATTCGGCATCACGGTGTCCGATACGCGGGATAATGTTAGAGGGAACGTGTTCGCTGAGGGCATATTTAGTTTCGCGAGCCTTCCCCAATTCCTGCTGGGAACCTTAAACTCGTTCAGCGACTCCGCGCCAAACGCTATTCCGGTGAATAAGAACTACCTGGGGATGTATGCGCAAGACACTTGGAAAATTTCCCCTCGCCTGACGGCCAATCTGGGTGTCCGCTGGGATCCGTTCTTCCCCTTCCAGCTCACCAACGGCGCCGTTTACAACTTTGATCTTGCAAACTTTATCGCGGGCAAGAAGACACAAGTGTATGCGAACGCGGCTCCGGGTTTCACCTATCCGGGAGATCCCGGCTTCCCCGGCGGTAAGGGAGGAATGAACAAGCAGTGGAACTCGTTTGCGCCGCGCATTGGTTTGGCGTGGGATCCCAAAGGGGACGGCCGCATGACGATCCGCGCGTCTTACGGTATCGCCTATGACTTTGCAGCCGGGGAAATGTTCGCTAACGAAGCGAATGCGCCGCCTTTCGGAAATACCGTTACCATCAGCGGTTCTCCTTTCAACAATCCTTTCGCGACCAATCCCGGCGGCAATATCTTCCCGTTTACCGTGAACAAGAACGTTCCGTTTGTGCCGTTTGGAACCTACATTGCGATGCAGCCCAATATGAAAACCACCGAGGTCCATCTGTGGAACCTCACCTTGCAAAAACAAGTAGGAACCGACTGGCTGTTTTCGGCGGCTTATATCGGCAGCGAAACGGCGCATCTGTGGTACACCTACCAAACCAATCCTTCCCAGATCGTCCCTTGCGCCAACGGAGTGGTGACGAGTTGTAACACCATCGCGAACCGCGATTCGCGCCGGGTACTGTCGCTGGCGGGGTATCCGGGTTCGAAGTTGATCGGGTTCCTGGATTCCTTTGCGGATGGTGGAACGGCCAGCTATAACGGACTGCTCCTCAGTGGGCGCCGCAGATTGAGCCGTGGCGTCAGCGCCGACGCAAACTATACATGGTCGCATTGCATCGGCGATTTGACCACGGCGGATAGCACCAGCGGCGCCGGCGGCGGCATCGTGAATCCCAATGACCGGCGGGCAGATCGCGGGAACTGCCAGTCATCGGAATCCGGTGGAACATTCTCTTCGGACCGCCGCCAAATCTTCAATCTATCCGTGGTGGCACAAGTGCCGCAATTCTCAAACCGGATGCTGGCGACGGTGCTTTCCGGATGGCAGGTGGCGGGAATTTATCGCGCAACTACCGGCGGCTACTATACCGTGACCTTGGCTTCGGATGTAGCTTTGACCAGCTCTTCCGGCCAGCGGCCGCAACAGGTGCTTCAAAATCCCCTCTGCCAGAATCCAAACTCGTCCTGCTGGATTAACCCCGCGGCGTTCACGACCCCCGCGGCGGGCACGCTCAGCACACTCGGCAAGGATAACATCCAGGGTCCGGGGTTCTGGGAGTTCGATATGTCTTTGTCGCGAACCTTCCGAATTCACGAACACCAGTCTTTGCAGATTCGCGGCGAGGCTTTCAACTTGCCCAACAGTTTCCGGGCGGGTGTGGCGCCTCCCAGTCTCTCGGCGGGGAGCCCGGGTCTTGCGCTGAGCTACCCGGCAACCAATTTCGGGCAGATTACAAGCGCCCTCGATCCCCGGATTCTACAGTTCTCGATGAAGTATGTCTTTTAGGGCTCACGAATTTAGGAGTTAGATAATGCGATCATATAAAATTGTTTTCGGTGCTATTGGCTTTTGCCTTGGATTGGGCTTCTCGATACCCGCCTCTGCTCACCATTCATTCGCTGCCGAGTTTGACGGCGAAAAGCCGATTAAGCTGGTAGGCGTGGTGACCAAAATGGAACTCATCAATCCTCACTCCTGGATCCATATGGATGTTAAAGGACCCGACGGTAAAGTTTCCAACTGGATGGTGGAATGCGGCAGCCCGAATACTCTGCTGCGGCGCGGGTTCACGCGCAGTTCGGTAACGCCCGGTATGGAAATCGTGGTTGACGGATACCAGGCTAAAGATGGCTCACTGAAGGCGAACGGCCGTGATGTGACGTTTAAGGATGGACGCAAACTCTTCCTCGGCACTTCCAACACGGCTACACCGGACGCGGAGAAATGAGCAGCACCCTCCGGAATCCCATGCACCAGTTAGACTCGGCGCGTTTTGCGTGGCTTTTCCTGCCTCTTGTCTGCGCTTCGGGATTGCTGGCTCAAACTCCAGCCAAACCGGCGGGCGACATCGAGGGGCATCCCAATCTTAACGGCATCTGGCAGGCGGTGAACGAGGCCAATTGGAACCTGGAACCTCACGCCGCAGAAGCATCCCCGGTGGTGGCTGTAGGGGCCCTCGGCGCTGCTCCGGCCGGATTGGGCGTCGTCACTGAGGGGAAAATTCCGTACAAGCCCGAGGCCCTTAAGCAAAGGGACCAGAATTACGCGAAACGGATCGAACTCGACCCGGAGGTCAAATGTTACCTGCCGGGCGTTCCGCGCGCAACTTACATGCCTTACCCGTTTCAGATCGTACAGTCGGGCAAATTCATCTTTATAGGCTACGAGTACGCTAACGCGACCCGCACGATTTATATGGATAATCCCGGCGAAGCCCCCGTAGACAGTTGGATGGGCCAGTCTGTGGGACATTGGGAAGGGAGAACCCTGGTGGTCGACGTTACGAGTCTAAATGATCAAACGTGGTTTGATCGAGCAGGGAATTTTCATAGCGATAAGCTGCACGTGATCGAGCGCTATACTCCCTCTGGACGCGATGTGATCCAGTACGAGGCTACGATTGAAGATCCAAATACTTTCGTGCGGCCCTGGAAAATCAGCATGCCTCTCTACCGGCGTTTAGACAAGAACATGCAGCTTCTCGAATTCAAGTGCGTGGAAATGGTGGAGGAGTTGCTGTATGGGAAGTACCGGAAGAAGCCGGCGAACTAAGCGAGGAGGTTTTTCTATGAAGCTGGTCGGATTACTTGTGGCCTGCATCATCTCAGTGCATCTCGTGGCGCAAACGCCCGCCAGCGCTCCCAAGTCTGCCGGTACGGCTGCCAGTTCCGGCGGGCGCGACCTTACCGGAATCTGGGATACCGCCACGGTAACCCCGATGGAGCGGCCTAAGGACCTTGCCGGGAAGGCTTACTTCACTCCCGCGGAGGCGGAGGCATACGAGAAGCAGCTCGCGATTGAAAACGATCGGGACCGCCGGGGAAAGCCGGGCGCGGACGACGTTGCGCGCGCTTATAACGAAGCTTGGTGGGACAGAGGAACGAAAGTTGTTCCTTCATTGCGTACATCGCTCATCGTAGATCCCGCCGATGGCCGGATTCCGCCGCTGACTCCGGCTGCGCGAGCTGCCGCGCAGAAACGAGCCGCTGCGTTGCAGGCGCCTCCCAATGGTCCCGAGGACCGCGGGATTCAGGAACGGTGTATTGTCGGAGTAAACGTTGGGCCTCCCATCATTCCTACGGTCTACAATAACAACTTTCAGATTTTCCAAAGCGGCAATACGGTCGTCGTATTTTCAGAAATGATCCATGACTACCGCGTCATTCCCACCGATGGAAGCAAGCACATCCCTTCGAACATTCGCCTGTGGATGGGCGATTCCCGCGGTCATTGGGAAGGCAATACCTTGGTGGTGGATACAACCAACTTTAACGGAAAGACGCACTTCAGGGGAGCGGACGAGAACCTTCACGTCATCGAGAGATTTACCCGCGTGAAACCCGATCAGATTCTGTATCAGTTCCACATTGAGGACCCGACGGCTTTTGAGCGGCCTTGGGGAGGCGAGTTCACGTTCAACAAAGCCAAAGGGCTAATCTATGAATACGCCTGCCATGAGGGAAATTATGGCCTGTCCGGGCTGCTGAGCGCAGCGCGGGCGGAAGAGCAAAAGGCCGCCCACAAGTCTGAAGACCAGAAGCATTAGGCATAAAGCGCCTCCGGTTTATCAGAACGTGATCTTGCCGGCTACCTGGAGAATGCGCGGGTCGAGCGCCGTCTGTACTTGACCGAATGTCGCGGTGCCAAAGGTAAGATTCACGCCCGAACCGCCCGCGGCCAAACTGGGTGGGGACACACCAGCACGGTAGCTGTTCGTTAAGTTAAAGGCTTCTCCGCGCAATTCAAGAGTCACCGACTCGCGGAGCCTAAAGTCCCGGGAGACCGCCGCGTCGAGTTGGAAGAATGCAGGCCCGGGAATATTTGCCCGTCCCAGGGGACTGAGGGTTCCCGGCGCCGGCAGCGCAAACGCTTTCGGGTTGATCCAGCACGTCGGACCGGGGTTGGCACACAGCGGATCTGGCAGGACCTGCACCGGACGCTGAGTCGCGGGGGACTGGCTGCTCAAGGCCACGTCGGAGCTGAGATTGACGGTCATCCACGGCGCCGACTGTGCCCGATAGATCCCGGAGATCTTCCACCCGGACGCCAGCATGCTGAGCCGAGAATCGGCAAAGCGCGGCGTTTCGTAGACAACGGTCGAATTGAAATTGTGACGCCGGTCGGCGGAGAGCGTGCCTCCGAGTTGCACCGACTGGCAGTTGCTGCGGTCATACCGCCGGTTTGTCGGAATCGCCAAGCCCCCACCCACGCCGCCGGTGCTCGAGGCGATCGCGAAATCACTGATGCAGTGTGACCAGGTATAGTTCGCGCTGACCGCAACATTTTTGCTTAACCGCTTCTGCAACGAAAGAATCATGGCGTGGTAGGAGCCGGTTCCCGAATAGTCCAGGAGTTGTACCGGTCCGTAGAGCTTGTTGCCTGGATACCCCATGACGGTGAACAGCCGGCGGCTGTTTTGATTGCCCGTGGTGTTGCAGGTGGTAACCGCGGCTCCTCCAGGGCAAGGCAACACGATTGCCGGATTGGCCTGATAGGAGACCAGCATGTGTTCTGTAGCGCTGCCGGAGTAAGTAGCCGAGCCAACCCAGTCGCTGCCGAACTGCCGCTGAACCACGAAGTTCCACTGGTTCACTTGTGTGGTCTTGGCATCGGACGGCGCCACTACATAGGCTCCCGCCACGGTGTAGGGGGCATTCGGACCAACTGTGTAGGGAAAGATGTTGCCTCCTGGATTATTGGCGTAAGGGTCGCTGAATTGGCCTGACCAGATCTGGGTATTGCCAAAGGGCGGGGCGACCGTCAGATTGGAGATCAAATATCCGACCGGGAAGGAATAAGCCAGGCCGAAAGAGGCGCGGATGGTCATTTTGCCGGAACCAGTGGGGTCGTAGCCGAGTGCAATACGCGGCGCAAGCAGACCCCAATGAGACGCCTGACCCGACATCCCCTGAAAACCGGGATCGCCTGGGTAGGTGAGTCCAGGAGGCGCATTTTTATAAACCGTCGTATATTTCGCAGCGATCATGTCCGCCATGTTGAAGTTGTAGATCGCCCCGCTGAATTGATCGGCTGGAAGATAGGGCTCCCAGCGCACGCCCATGTTAACGGTCAATCTCCGGGAGACCTTCCAAGTATCCTGGGCGTACGCATTAACAAAATACTTCTGCTGATTCGCGACATTGGGCAGCGCAATCGAGTTGGAGGAGAACTGCCCAAGCAGAAACTGCGCCAGATTCGGGAAGGTCCAGTTCGTGACCGCGTAGACGTTTCCGGTATAGAAGAATTTGTACTTCATTCCACCCGCGCCGAAATTCAACTGGTGCGAACCGTGAACCCAGCTCAAATCATCGTTGAGCTGGTAAATCATGCCCGCGATATCAGCGCGCGAGTTTGTACCGCCGCCGACGGAAAATCCACCCGTCACCGTGAAGCCGCTTTGGTGAGGGATATAGCCGCAATACACCTTGACTCCCAAATCGCAAGCTGAGAAGAAGTCGCTGTTATAGGGACCGATCGCCAAGCGGCTCACGGTAGCCCGAACCTGATTGACCATAGTCGGACTGATCAAATATGTGTCGCCCAGCACACCGTTTTGCACCGTGTCATTCAGGCCCGCTTGCGTGGTTGTCAATGGGTTATCCGGAGCAAAATCGAAAGACGGCGGCCTGAAATAGTGGTTGGCCAGGTAGCGTGAAAAGAGGCTGTTTTTGCTGCTGGTTTGATAGTCCACGCGGCCGACGTACTGTTTATCGTTAGACTGCGTCACGATCCCGAAGAACGTCTTGCCGCAAGGATCGGCTGTAACCGGGAGTTTAGAAGCCAGTTTAAGCGCGGCCGGATCAAAGAGTGACTGCTTGATCTGATTGTTGGTGAACAGATTGCGTAAAGAAGCCGGAATGTTGGCGGGGCAGGCGCTGAAATCGCCTTGGATCATTGCCTGAGTCGGGATAAAGGAACTGGTCGCAACCGGCGTCTGGCGAGTGATCGTGTCCTGGAAGCCAAAAAAGAAAAACAACTTGTCTTTTTTGACCGGACCCCCAATCGTGCCTCCAAATTGGTTGCGCTTGAGGCCGTCGCCCAGATGACTGAAGAAATTGGTTCCGTTCATATCGGCGTTGCGCAAGAACTCAAAGACGTCTCCATGAAATGCGTTGGTGCCGGCCTTGGTGACGGCGGTAATGGTGCCGCCGGAGTACACGCCGTTTTCCGCTGTCAGCACGCTGGTTTGGACTTTAAATTCCTGCAGCGCGTCCGGAAACGGAAGGGGCATGCTCGAAGAGTCCCAAGGATTCGTGTAGACGCTGCCATCCAGCCAAAACCCCGTGGCGTTGGAGGTTCCACCGTTCACCGCGAAGAATACGGAGCCCGGATAAGAGACCGTGCCTGCCACCCCCAGCGGGATGGTGGCGCCCGCCAATTGAACCAGATCGGTGGCTTGGCGGCCATTGAGAGGAAGTTCCAGAATCCTCTGATTTTCGATCACCTGGCCGATGCCGGTGGCCTGAGTCTCCACCAGAGCTCCGTTGGCTTCCACCTGAACCTGCTCGCTCACATTACCGACCTTTAAAGAAACGTCGATGGTCGCGATTGTAGCGACCTGCAGCACGATTCCGTTTTGAACGTAGGTCGTGAAGCCGGGCTTCGTTACCTCCAGGCGGTAGGGACCGAGCGGAAGCTCGGGAAGAGCATAAGTGCCATCGGCGCTAGCGACTGCTTTGCGCGCGACGCCGGTCGCCGTCTGCGTTGCAGTAATTTCCGCCCCCGGAATAGCCGAGCCGCTGGTATCGAGAACAGCCCCTTGAATCCGAGCGGTGGACTGCGCTGAAGCTAGAACGCTCGACAGCGCCATTGCGATCACGAGCACAATTTTGGTTTTCACCCTAACCTCCCCAGTGACTTGAAACGACTTTCCAGCACACTTGCCTGGACGATCAGCCAATTTTATGTCAAAGAGGGATGAGATCAGCGGCGAAACAGCGGCGAATTTTAGTGTCCGCGGCCGCGTGTTGCAGGCGATCAGGGCGCATCCCGCAATTGACGCAGCAAAATGCAGGCTTAGGCCTCCGCCGCAGCGTTCCGGATGCGCCAAGTTTCCGCTTGCGGACGGCAGCCGCCGAGCTTGCCGGTGTTCCAACACACGCCTTGTCAGAATCGCTGGGGACGTATTACGCAGTGGGAGCTGGCATCGGTTGGCACCGCGATTCGCCACCATTCCGAACCATCGCTGGGGTTTCGCTCGGCGGAAGGTGCCGGATGCGCTTTCAGCGCGGGGAAGGAGAGCAGCGGCAGGCCTGGATGATCGAGTTACCGCCGCGATCCCTTTATGTGATGAGCGGTATTGCGTGAGAGGAATGGCAGCACAGCATCCCCCCCGGTCATAGAACCCGCTGTTCGATCACGTTCCGGACGCTGGAAGACGTGGAACGTCTGAAGTCGCCCGGGCAGGGTTCCACGCTGTTATAAGCGGTCCATCCGCGCCATAGAATGGATCGGCTAATGGTAGGCCTACCCGAGACGGCGCCTAAGATAAAGAGCCGTGCGGCTTCTCGCCGAGGTCGCGACCTCCGCCGGTGCGCCATAGGCGATCACTGCACCTCCCGCGTCTCCTGCGCCAGGTCCCATATCGATGACATAGTCGCTGGCGGCGACGACGTCAAGGTCGTGCTCCACCACGATCACCGTGTTGCCCAGCTTGACCAGTCCATCTAGCTGAGCCACTAGTCTTTGAACATCGGACGGATGCAGTCCGGTCGTGGGTTCATCGAGGACGTACAGCGTGTTACCGCGCTGGTTGCGCTGTAATTCGGTCGCGAGCTTGATGCGTTGCGCTTCACCGCCCGATAATTCCGTCGCTGGTTGACCGAGCCGCAAATACCCCAAGCCGACCTCTTGCAGAACCGTGAGCGCGTGGCTCACTTGCGGTTGCTCAGCAAAGAAGTCGCTCGCGCCGTCCACCGTCATCGCCAGAACCTCCGCGATGTTTTTGCCCCGATATTGTATTTCGAGAGTCTTCGCGTTATACCGTGCTCCATGGCACGTCGAACAAGGCGCATATACGCTCGGCATGAACAACAGTTCTACACAGACAAAGCCTTCTCCTTCGCAGGTTTCACAGCGGCCCTGAGCAACGTTAAAGGAAAATCGGCCAGCGGTGTAACGTCGGCCCCGCGCAGCCTTGGTCTCAGCAAAAATCCGGCGGACATAGTCGAAAAGACCGGTGTACGTCGCAAGGTTCGATCGCGGTGTACGGCCAATGGGTTTTTGGTCAACCTGAACCAGCCGTTTGATGGCACTCAAGCCTTCGATGATTCGGCCTTCCGAAGGCGTGGGAGCATCTCCGCCGAGAGGATCTGCATCTTCTTCACTGGCCGGCCGAGAATGTCCGAGATGTTGGCCGATCAGTTCCACCAGAGCCTGGCTTACCAGGCTCGACTTTCCGGAACCTGAAACGCCAGTCACGGCAATCAGCGTTCCTAGGGGGAATGCTACGGATAGGTCCTTGAGATTGTTGCGCGTCACGCCCTCCATCCGCAGCCACCCGGGCGCAGTTCGCGGTGCGCGATAGCGCGGCTTTTCCTGTCCGAACAAATAGGGTCGCGTTCTAGATTCCTGAACGGTTTCCAATCCTTTCGGGGGACCGCTATAAAGTATTTGCCCGCCGTGCTCTCCCGCGGCAGGTCCGACGTCGACAATCCAATCCGCATGACGGATCACATCCAATTCGTGTTCCACCACAAACAGTGAATTACCGGAGGCCTTGAGCCGATCGAGAGCTACCAGCAGCGCTTCGGTATCCGCCGGATGCAATCCAGCGGACGGCTCATCCAGTACATAGACCACGCCGAATAGATTCGAACGAATTTGAGTAGCCAAGCGTAACCGCTGCAACTCACCCGGCGAGAGCGTTGGCGTGCTTCGTTCAAGCGACAGATAGCCGAGTCCGAGATCGAGCATCACCGCAATACGTTCGACAAGATCGTCGGTGATGCGCTGCGCAACCATCGCACGCTCGGGATGGTCTGTGTTTTTTTTCTTCGAGGCGCCGGAGGCCGCAGAGCGTAGCAACTCATCTAAGCGGGTCAGCGGCAGAGCAGAGATTTCCGCGATATCCAGCCCAGCGAATTTGACAGACAGTGATTCCGCGCGCAGCCGCTTCCCGTTACAGACCGGACATTCTGCGCTGACCAGAAATTGTAGGACCCGTTTGCGAGTCAATGCGCTTTCCGTATGTGCGAGCGTATGAAGTAGGTAGCGCCGCACCCCCGTGAAGGTCCCCTGATAGCTTGGTTCCTCTTTTCGCTTGAGAGCGCGGCGTGTTTCTTCGGGCGTAAAGCCGGCATAAACTGGAACAGCCGGCTGTTCCTCGGTAAACAGAATCCAGTCGCGATCTTTCTTGGGAAGTTCACGCCACGGACGATCCACGTCATAGCCAAGGGTCACCAGAATGTCGCGCTGATTTTGACCACCCCAAGCTGGCGGCCAAGCAGCTATCGCTCGTTCCCGAATCGTCAAAGAACCATCGGGCACCATTGTCTGCTCCGTCGCATCATAAATGCGCCCAATCCCATGACACTGTGGACAGGCACCTTCGGGGCTGTTGGTCGAGAATGCCTCTCCGTGGAGTTCCGGTTGGCCGGGAGGATAAGAACCAGCACGCGAATACAACATCCGAAGCAGATTCGACAACGTGGTTACGCTTCCGACGGAAGACCGGGTGGTTGGCGAGCCGCGCTGCTGCTGCAGAGCGACCGCGGGTGGAAGACCGTCGATGCTGTCCACTTCCGGAATGCCCATCTGGTCGAAGAGGCGCCTGGCGTAAGGCGCAACAGATTCCAGATAGCGGCGCTGAGCTTCGGCATAAAGCGTCCCGAAGGCCAGCGAGGACTTGCCCGATCCGGATACACCCGTGAAAACGACCAGCGCATCCCGCGGTATGTCCACATCGATGTTCTTGAGATTATGCTGCCGCGCTCCCTTTACGGAAACGAATCCAGCAAACTTTCCAAATGTAGTCATCGTTTTCCATCAGCGCCGGAACAGCGGCTCAAGGGACGGCCACTGCAAGCAATTCAGAACAGATGCGTGCGGCTGAGTAATCGGACGGCACATAGAGCTCGAACTCCCGCATTTGGCGTCGTGTGCCGTGCACACGATACAGCCGTTAGTCGTGAGACCACTCAAAATCAACGTAGACGCATCCAAATAACGTAGCAAGACCTCCAGGGGCGTTTGATAAAAGCCTGAATGCATTGGTTTCAAAACAAAGTAGTCGTTCTTGTCAGGTTGAATCTGTTTGACAAACCTCTTCCCAATCGCCTCCGGCCTAACGCAATAGTCCAGGAGTTTAGAGATGTCTGACCGCCACTGGCCAAAATGATCGTTTACAAAGACAGTGGACATCCCGGCCGCTTCCGCGCGTTTCTTCAAACGAGCGAGCTTGGGCGCGATTGGCAATGCCTGACGAAGCACTTTCTCGCCATCCCGGAACTCGAAATGGTTGATGACGTCAATGAGTATCAGCACAGCCGGCGAGCGATGGGGAACCGTAGTAGATGGCATGCGTCTCAACCCACTGGGATGGTGTGGCGCGGGAGTGCAGGAAGCGCCTTCTTCGCCCACTTCAAGCGTGCCAGAACATCTTTCATCGTAAATTGACTCGCCGATTCCAAATCCCTCAGCTCTCTCCAATCGATTGGCAGCGCAACCCGCGCCCCAGGGCGCGCTCGAACTGAATAGTCGGCGATTGCCGTCGCGGTGTAG